>Ga0307489_10001403_pt1 | contig 15850 bp, 11 predicted proteins | sample SB12metaG_FD_202247 | JGI IMG/M metagenome (GOLD analysis project Ga0307489, IMG submission 202247) | Sea-ice brine microbial communities from Beaufort Sea near Barrow, Alaska, United States - SB 1.2 | ecosystem: Environmental > Aquatic > Marine > Coastal | place: USA: Alaska | collected... | reverse complement strand
TCAAACGACACCACTCGTTATGGTCATTTGACCAAAGAGCGGAGGAGGGTACCGGGCCTTACCCTATGGCCGCGGCCGTGTACGGCGGCAAGGCGAACTGGCCGGAGGCGGCGCTGCGGTCCATCCCGGGGGCGTCCACGTGCAAGCGCAGGTTGGAGGACGGCGCGGCGGCCGACCTCTCGCTGGCGCTTCAGACGTGCAGCGAGCTCGGCGTCGTCCACGAACGCCAGGAGCTCGCCGGGAACAAGTACATGAAGGCGTCAATCACCGTCGGCATCAGCTTCGAGGTTAGGTTGTCAGTATCAAAACCCGTGTTGAAAGCGCCCACGATATCAGCGCTTGAAGCTGTAATATGTTGAAGTGCTTTCAGACTTTGCTTTCAATGTCAACCTGCGACACTGCATCGAGGGTGCGTGGGCGATCCGCGTCGTGTCGCGCGGCTTCAAGGTGGGGTGGTGCAAGTTGAAACCCGTCCATATTTGCGCCTGGGTTTCTGCGCTTTGAAACTACGAGTGGCTGTCGCGGACGGAGCAAGGGGGAGCGACACGGATATACGACGGGTAACATGGCCTAGGTCCCCGCGCGTTCGCGCGCGGGTCACACCACGGGGGCCAGGGCGAAAGCCTGGTGCCTCCTTATACACGCTGACGCGTCTCTCTCTGTCTGCGCTTTGAAACTAAGATACGATGAACTGCTGTCAAGTTTTGCTTTCACAATTTACACGTGTGCCCCTACATCAAGGGCGCGCTCGTGGTGGCCAACGTGGTGAGCGGTGCGGAGCATGTGGTGACCGTCGTGGACCTGGAGCCCATGCAGGCGGCCGAGAGCATGGGCAAAACCGCCGGCACGCTTCAGAAGGCTGAGGCGTACTTCATGTCCGTCAAGGGCCTTTACAAGATAGGGGCTGGCGGATGATGCTTGCCAAGTCACAGGTTGGGACTTAACTCAAGACACGAGGGTTAAAAATGAGATGTGTCACTTGGCGGGCATAATCCGCTAGGCCCTATTACAAGATCTCCCTGTACGCCGCGTACGACGGCGAGGGCGACGCCGCGGCGCACACGGACAGCGACCCGGCGAGCCGCCCCGACGCGTTTCTCTTCCGGCAGTTCTCGCACTGCAACGCGAGGATGTGGACCGTGCTGAACGCGGAGAATCTGGACGCGTGCATGGACCCCGCGGAGGAGAAGAGCGCAGCTTTGGCCGGATCCTCCGACGCGCTTGCCACCACCGAGCTGACGGAGAAGGGCAAGATGAAGCTGCCCAACCTGGCCTTCGACGGCGCTTTCCTGTCGCTGAAACTGAGCATGAACCTGCTCGAGTCCTACTTCATCTTCCAGGGCGTCTTCTCGTTCCTAGGCGTCACCATCTCCATCGACGTCAGCATCAAGCCCGGCAAGGAGGAGGACGGCGGCGGGATCAACATGGTGTTCGTCTTCACGTGGCGCGCCGGCCCAGTCCTCATCGGCGTCATCTCCGGCTACATGAGCATCGCGCCGCTCGACCTCGAGGCTCTCACCAGCGGCGACTTCAGCGCCCTCCTGAACGTCAAATTCATGATCGGCGTCAGCATCAAGCCCAACTTCCTCAACGTCATCATCATGGTGGTCGAATTCGCCATCAAGATTGTCCTCAAAATTATCCTCTACTTACTGCTCACGTTGATTCAGATTGCTCAGATTGCTCTCGAGGTTGCGATGGCCGTCGTCGAGGTGGCAGGGTCTTACATTCCTTCCTTGTTTCAGCTTAACTTGAGCCGCTTTGTCCCTGAAACCGCTCAAGTAATAACTCGAAAGTACTGGCAGTTAAGCTGTTGTTTGACGGGGAGTTGGGCGAAAGCCTGGTGCCTCTTGATAGTGTGTCACGCAAACGAATCGTCTCTCTCTATCATTATCTCTCACTTAAACTCAGTGTCGGGTCTGGTATCGAAGATGTGGTATCGAATCCCGTTCGACCAATCAGATCTGTCCATTTCGAAAATCCCACCGACCGACTGTCGAAAGTCCGACCGGGTCGCGATCCTTGAGTAAATAGACCCTCGATTTCGAGGAGATCAGGGTGACCGGTCACCCCGACACTGACTTTAAGCTGTTCTCATTTCAGTTTAATTGCCAGCCGCTTTGTCCCTGAAATCAGGCGCAGAGAGTCGTCAACTTCGCGCAGCGTGCGCTCCGCGCGGTGGAGAGGATGATACAGAAGCGCGCGGACGTGAAGCGTGCCGAGGAGCGGTCGTACGTCGACATGGAGGTGACCATCGCCACCAAGCTCGAGCCGCTGATGCAGCGCGGCGTGGAGTTCTGCGAGGTGGGGAGGTGCAGGTTGAAACGTGTTGAAACCGGAGTTGAAGACAGTGTTGAAACCAGTGTTGAAACCACTGGTGAAACCACTGGTGAAACCAGTGGTGAAAGTGCCTGGCTTCAGCGAGTGAAGCTATAATATGATAAAGTAAAATAATTGATAAAGTGCGCTTTCATTTCAACTTGCGCCGCTACAGCCAGAAGAAGATCAAGGGCCCCAGCGCCGGCGGCTGCTACGAGGTTGACGGAAAACGAAGCTGCGCATACAGCATGATTGAGGCGGGCTCGCTCCCCGATAACTGCGAGCAGCTCATGGCAAACGCGCAGGCCCTGATCAGTGAGTACAACGACCGGTGCTGCGGCTTCTGGAAGCGCATCTCGCGCTTGATTCAGGTTGTCATCGTAGAGGTGCTCGTCATGGTGCTGCTGCTGCTCCTGCTCGTCCCCAAGATATACCTCAAGATATACGAGATCGCGCTGCTCGTCATCATGTCGGTGCTGAAGCTCGCAGAGGCGGCCATCGTCGCCGCCATCAGGGCCATCGGCTCCTTCGGCAATATGGGCCGCGTGCTGAACAAGAGGAACCGCGTCATCAAGCCCAAGTTCATGCAGTGGATTGATAAGCTCGTGTTGATGCGCATCTGGGAGGTGACGCTGGCGGCGGAGTTCTCCCCCACTTCGCTGGGCTTCGCGTGCAGCATCGACATGGTGCTCTTCAGCCAAGAGATAAACTTCTCGCTCAGCTTCTCGCTCGACTTCTCGTACATCATGGAGTCCTTTGTCAAATGGGTCCAGTCCTGGATCGCGGGCGAGTCCGGCGGAGACGACGCCGCGGCCAAAAAGGCGTCCTCGGCGCTCGGTGCGCCAGCCGCGCCGGGCTTCTCCGCGCACCCCTCGTTCGCGTTCGACACGGAGGGCACGCAGCACGGGCGCGTGTACGCCGACGCGTACGTCGCCGCCAAGCGCTCCGTCGCGCCGCGCGCCCGGAGCCTCGCGCTCGTGCGGGCGCGCGCCGTGCTGGGGCTGGACGATGGCGACCACGCGCAGGGCGGCGACTTGCGCGAGCACATCGGGCACGAGCACGAGCGCCACGCGTCGCTCGTCGCGCTCGTCGCGGCGGCGCGCGCGCACAGCTCGGAGTCCGCGCTCGGCGCCGCGCTCCGCGCCGCGCCCGTCGATGTCTCGAGCCACATCGCCGCCATCCTCGGCGCCGGGCCGACGGCCCACGACCACGATGAGTGGGTCGCCGCGTGTGAGCCCAAGTCTTCCTCGGACGCGCACGACGTGTGCGGCGGCGCCGCCGCCGCCGCCGCCGTGGCGTGCGCCTCCTCGCCGGGCTCCACGGACTGCGCCTACGCGCTCTCAGCGCTCCGCTCACACCACTGCGCGGGCCGCTCGGACACCCACCCCCACATCGCGAGCTGCTCCTCCCTCGAGCGCCTGCGCGCCGCCTTCCCCGCGTGTACCCACGGGTGCGTCGCCGCTATGCACGGCGTCGGATCGGCCTGCGGCTTCCTCGTGCCCCGCGCGGGCCACGGGCACTCCGGCGAGGACAGCAGCGCGTGCGACGGCGCCGTTCGCGCGGCGCAGTCCCAATGCGCCTCGTCCCCGTCCCCGTCCCCGTCCGCGGCCTCGTCCTCGTCCTCGTCCTCGTCCTCGTCCTCGCTCGAGAACGCTGCGTGCGTCGACGCGCTGAGCGCCGTGCCGGGCGCCCTCATCGCCAAGGCTTCGGAGCACTCCGCTGCTTTCATGGGCGGCAAGCACGTGCTGACGTGGTCCGAGGCGGGCGCCCGGGGCGTCTTGCACGACGGTATGTGCGCGCTCGCGTCCGACGGGCACCTGGACCTGCGCGGGAACGAGCTGCTCGGCGCCGTGCCCGCGTGCATGTTGGCCGCCGGCTCCGACTCCAGCGGCAACCTGTTCCTCGCCCGCAACCGGCTCTCCGGCGGCATCGGCAAGGTGGGCGCGCACGTCGCCACGCTCATCGCCAACGACAACAAGCTCACGGGCCACCTCGGCGACGCGCTGGAGCACGCGGCGCCCGGGATCAAAACGCTCAAGGTGTCCGGCAACAAGTTCCACGGATCGTACTCGTTCATCCATCGTCTGGCGTCCGTGGAGCACCTCGACATCGAAGACAACTCGCTGGGCGAGGAGGGCGAGGAGCGCCACAGCGGCGACCCCCTCCCGCGCATGATCGCCTCCCTGGGCGCGCTGAAGTACTACGCGGTGGCGGGCAACGCGTTCGGCACCGGCGCGCTGCGCACGACCCCCGCCGCCAAGACGGAGGTGCACGTCACGCTCGTCCTTCGCGTCCCCGCGCACAAGTTCTGCAGCGCATGCTCGGCCGCCGCGCACGGCCTGCACATGCACGAGTGCGCGGCGCACGCCACCTGCCGCGGCGAGCGCGACCAGAACATCGCGGCGCGCCTCGAGTGCGTCGTCGCCGCGCACGCGCCCCACGGCGCCGTGGCGAAGATCGAGCGCGTGGTGCCGCACGTCACCGCGGACGGCACCTTCCTCTCCGTCGCCGCACTCACCGTCACGCTCCCCGCCGCGCCCTCCGAGGAGGGCGACGCGCCCGTCGACGCCGACGAGGTGGCGCGCGCCATCGAGGAACACATCGGAGAGGGAGCCGGGCCCATCTGGAACCGCGCCGCCGCCGCCGCGGCCTCCTGCGACCAGGAGGACGCGCACGGGATGGCGTACCGCGGCGCCGAGGTTGAGCGCGTCGTGGCGCGCGCGGCGTGCGGCGCCGGCCTCTCCGGCGACGAGTGCCTGCACTTCTGCCCCACCACGTGGGCTCGCGTGGACGAGAGGGTCCGCGCCGACACCATCGCCATGGCCCAGCCCAAGCCCGACCCCGAGCCGGATCACTTCCTCTCCGCCCTCGGCGCCCCCAAGGATGCCCCCTACGGTGCGCCTATCGACATGTCGCCCGCGAAGCTTGGCACATCCGACGTCCCCCGGCGAACTTTCCACGAGTCTCTTCACTACGTGTACAAGGGCGCCGCGGGTGAGCGCCTGCCATTCTCCACGTCCCTCGACCAGTGCACCTCCTCCTGCCGCGCGCACGCCGCGATGGCCATCGCGTACTGCAACGACTGGCTGGCCGAGGCAGGGGGTGTATTTAGCGACTGACGTTGAATATCCTCCTCCTCCTTCTCCTCCTCCTCCTCGTCCTCCTCCTCGTCCTCCTCCTCCTCCTCCTCCGCGCGTATGTATAAGCATTCACGCTGAAGGTAAGTCATGGTTGCTCCAATCTCCGTCGAGTGCTTGATCTCAATGACCCTCCTGCGAGGGAAAGCAGACGGCGGCGGCGCGCTTCACCTGCCGCACCTCCATCACCGAGATGCACTCCATGTGCAAGTCCTCCCGGAACCGCGCGGCCGGCGAGTTCTGCGCGGGCGGCGCGTCCTCCTACACCCTGAAGCCGCATCAGTCCGACGAGCACGGGTGCGAGGTGTGCGGAATCCACCACAACTACGCGCAGCACGGCGCGCTCGGCGGCGCCGACATGTACGCGCACAGCGAGCTGCGCGCGCGCATGGACTACGCCTCCCCTTACAGTCCGGCGGCGGCCTCCAGCCGCCTAGGCGACGTCGAGCGCCGCGCCGTGCTCGCCGAGCTGGCTAGCATCCACGAAGAGGCGGCGGGCCTGGGCGAGCTGCACATTCACAGGGATGGCTTGGTGTCGCTCGGCCAGTCGTTCATGGACGGCCATGGCCCCGACGTCGACATGAAGATGATCGCGAGCCACGCCACGGCCAAGACGGCGGCGGCGGCGGCGCCGCCGCCGCCGCTGACGCTCGACGACGTCGTCGAGGGCCAGTTCGCGACGTGCCGCGCGCCCACCGCGTGCGGCCAGGGCTGCTCCGCCGCCGTGGACGCCGCCATCGCGCGCTGCGGCGAATGGGCGCAGAGCCCCGGCGCGTTGCGGCGCATCGCCGCGGCCGCGGGTGCTGAGGAGCTCAAGTCCAGCTGCGCCGCCGCCCTCATCGGCTCCAAGCAGGCGTGCTCCGAGGACGCCTCCGAGGTAGGGCCCGGCAAATAGTGCTCGAGTACTCCACGTCATAGGATGCCATTCAACTTAGCAAACGAGGGTTCAAAATGCGTGTCGATGACGTGGCGTACAATATCTGCCAGGCCCTACTCCCAGGAGGCTCGCTGCGCGGCGCCCATCATCCGCTCCTATGCCAAGTTCGGCGTGCAGGTGAGCGGGTACCAGGACACTAAACTGCAGCGCAGCGCCGCCCGCGTCGCGGAGAAGGTGGGCGGCAAGGAGGTGTCGGCGGTTCGCACGGGCCGCTCCGTGACGGTGACCCCGGCCGGCCTCGGGTCGTACGAACCCGACGTCGTGTTCCTGGAGGAGTGCAACCCCGTGGGCCTGACCGAGTACAGCCTGTACGACGTCTGCTGGCTCAAGCAAGAGCACGGGAAGGTCCAGGGCTGGTCCGGCGCGATTGAGTGCTTGGTGAAGGGGTTCGCGACCAAGATCCCCTTCCAAGCCGTGGGCATACCTCGGCTGAAGTGCCTCCTGGCGAAGGACGGGCTCTACGAATTCGACCTGATCGGCAAGATCACTGCTGACCACTTTGAGGCGCAGCTCCCCAAGGAACGGCCTGGCAGATAATGCCTGCCGCAAGCCGCCTCGTCATCCTCCACAATTTAGACCCTCGTTTATTGAGTTGTTGAATGGCATCACATGAAACGGCGAGCATTATCTGCAAGGCCATATGCGAAGGACCAGCGCGCCCCCGCCAACTTGAACATCTCCGACCTGCTCATCCCCAAGCCTGTGCCCGCCGCGTCGCAGGACTCCGCCAAGGTGGCCGTGGGATTCAACACCGGGATTCGCGTCTTCAGGGATCTGCAGAAGTTCGGCGACTTCGGGTGCGCGGACGACGGCGACGGCAACGCGGGTCTCATGACTGCCCTGTCGTACAACGGCAACGCGCATGCCGCGATGCAAAGCACGTGCACGTACGATTTCCCCGTCTACGGCGTGACGTACATCTACGCGTACCTGGATACCTACTCCGTGAACAGCCTGTCCGACCTCAGCGCCTGGTTTAACATGGATGCGGCGTTCGAGTGCGGCGACAACCGGGTGTTCCAGAAGTTGAAGCTCGCCTTGCACTCCAACCGCTGGCGCCTCCAGGGCACGTGCGTGGACATTGTACCAGATATGACGTTGAAGTCATATTCGGAATATTCCAAGTGCTTCGCGAGTGGCAGAGGGAACATGCACGACACCTTGAGGAGTGCCAAGACGATGGACGGGCAGCTGATGAAGTGCGACCAACCGACGCACGCCATCAACGCGTTCAAGGTTTATCGATGCAACGACAAGTCGAAGCCCAAGTATCACCAGTTCGAGTTCGTGTGCCAACCGTTGCAGGTGGCGAAGAAGAACAGCAAGGCAGGGGGGTTATTGAGAACAAGCACTCGACCGACGTTGTGTTCCGACGAACCGAGCCCGCGCTTCTGTATCGATTATGAGCATTCACCCTGAAGGTGAGTCATGCTCTGATCTCGGTTCGAGTGCTTGTTCTCACTGACCCTCCTGCGCGGTGCTGCCCTACACGGGCGGGGCCTATTCCCCGTCCACGACCAAGGCGCTCACCTTCAACAACGACCTGTTCTTAGGCGACCTCAAGGTCCAAGTCAAGTTCCAAGGCAAGGTGCTGAAGCTGTCGGAGGAGATGGTTGGTGACCAGCGCTGGGGGATGGGAGCCGGCACCGGCGGGTCATGCACGTGCGAGCCGTACTGGGTGTATGCGAAAAAAGTTTACGAAGACGTCGGGTGCACGCGAGACGACTGGTCGATCGAGTGGTGCGCTACTCCGAAGGGATGCGGCTACGAAGGGAGCTCTGTTGGCAAGGACGGGAAGCCGCTGTGGTGGGACGACTGCAAGCCCGCCGAGAAGTCCAAGCCGGAGCCGTTCGACTACATTCCCGCGTTCACGCGGGTGACAGTCACCGCAGGCGGCGTCCGCGTCAAGGAGGGCCGCGCCGTGAGGAAGATCCTCCCCGAGTGGGCCAACGAGAAGGTCATCTCCCTGACCATCAAAGACGAGAAGGGGATCTCCAACGTCCATGTGGAGCACAACAAGGGTAACGCCTACACCGCCGCCGTTCACGCCCAGGTGTTCTTCACCGCGACCGCCGCCGGAGCCACCGTCACCGGCATCATCCCGGACGTCCTTTACACGGTGGGGCGGTGCAAGTTAAAACCCGCGTTGAAATCTCCTGGTTTCAGCGCTTGAAACGAAAATAACGGGGCCCGGGCGGAAGTGCCTCTCTCTGAAACACGATATACGTTATAAATATTTGCTTTCAATTTCGTCTTGCGATCCTACAGCGCGGGATACACCGCGCCCGCCGCCTTTGGCTTCAACAGCTTTCGGATGCCGTGGGAAACCAACACGACCGTGTTCGAGTCCTTCGCCGCGGAGACTCAAACATTTGTCGCCTCGGGCAGCGTCGTCATCGACGGCGTGGTTGCGGTGGAATCTGAATCAATCGAGATCGACGTCGACTCCGGGAGCATCAAGGTGACGTCGATGGGCGCCGCCGGGAAGCCACATCCGCCTCCGCCTCCGCCTTCTCCCCCCCCTCTTCCTCCTCCTCCCCCCCCACCCCCTCCACCCTCTCCTGCGCCACCGCCGGCCGCGCCCGCTCCGGCGCCGGCACCGAAGGTCGCACCCTCTCCCGCGGCGGCACCAAAGATCGCGCCCTCTCCCGCGCCTGCGCCAAAGGTGGTGCCCTCTCCCCGCCCCCCGCCCCCGTCCCCGCCCCCGGCGGGCAACTCCGGTCAGTGCGACAGCTCCCTCGGTTCCCAGACTGGGTGCCCCGTGGATTCCAAGTGTGGCAAGGACACGAGCGGCAAGGTGTCCAGCCTCACCGCCAAGTACAACCCGATCCGCGGCACGGGCAGCGCCGCGACTTGCTGCGCCTTCTCCATCCTCGCGGTCAAGAAGGGCGTCCAGAAGGATACCGACGCGTGGTGCAAGGACGACAACCCCACCGCGAACGTTCCCCCGCCCGCGCCCCCGCCGCCCTCGCCCTCTCCGCCCAAGACTCCCAGTTTCAACACGGAGTACTGCAACAACGACAGAACGAAGGGGAACGACTGCGCCGTCGGCATGATCTGCGGCAAGCAGCCGCCCGCGGTCAGTGACACGGATTACAAGAAGAGTGGGCACGTGTATTACTCCCCCAAGTCCGCCAGCGGCAAGTGCTGCAACAAAGCCAAGCGCACGGTGGAGAAGGGCGCTCAGCTGACCACCGCCGACAGCACCGGACACACCTGGTGCAAGAGCCCCTCCACGCTCGGCGCGGCCCGCCTCCTCATGGGCGTGGAGAGCTGGTTCGACGTGCAGAGCGCGGCTTTGGTCCATGACCCCTCCAGGCTCGGCGCGACCTCTATCAAGCTCGGCTCGACCTCGTACTCTTTCTCCGGCGCGCCCGGCGGGGAAGTGATGTTATTCACCGCACTCACTGTGGTCCCCGCGACAAACGGCGAAGCGGGCAGCTGGTCTGCCACGATGACGGGTTTCACTCAGAACCGCACCGACTCGTCTCTGACGCCTAGCTGGTCCGCGGAGTGCGCCAGCGGGAGCCCCGTGGTGGTGTCCAGGGCGAAAACGGGGGCGGAGATGAAGACCGTGCGGTTTGCCCACGACGACCTCGACGTCCACATCGCCGGGTTCGCCATCGCCACGGCGTGCGACGGCAAGGCCGCGTCCATCCCCGCCACCGGCGTCGTCACGCTGAACCGCGGGGTCATCTTCACCGGCCGCGCGGACGGCACCGCCGCGCCGATTCCCACCGTGTCCGTTACCTTCCCGGTGAGCGCCCTGATCTCGTGCGCCGCCGACGCCGCCGACGCCGGTTCTGCCGAAGTCACCGGCCGCATCATCTCCTACGAGATCGTCGACTATATTCACCTCAATGACGTCGCGGTGACGGGCAACATCGCGGCGAGCGCGGGCAGCGGCGGGATCGTGGACATGGGGATGGGCTTCGCGGGCAAGGTTGACCTGTCCCGCTCCTCCACCGGCCTCGACTTCCCGTACGGCGAGCTCGACGTGGCGTTCAAAACCCGCGTCACCTCCGCGCTCGGCGGCTTCCTGAAGGCTGAGTTCGAGGAGCAGATGCTCGGATTCGGCAGCTTCATGATCGAGACGGGGCCGAAGGTAGGTCCTGACAGATATTGCTCTCGCCACGTCATAGGATGGAATTTATCTCAAGAAACGAGGGTTTGAAGTGTGATGAATGACGTGGCGAGCAACGTCTGTCTGGCCCCACGCGAAGGAGAAGCCGGACATGCGGATGTTCGTGAAGCTGTCGGGGGGCGTCGCGCTGCCGTGCGCTCACGGCACGGAGGTGCCGGCGACGGGTTACGTCAGCGTCGACAACAGGGGCATGATCAGCCTCGTCGAGGCGGACGTAGTCATGTCCGTGTTCTGCGGCACCGACGAGGAAATGCTCGACAAGCCCCGCGTCGTCGCCAAGTCCGTCCTCACTGTGAAGGCTCTCTTCAATACAGAGGCCATGGCCTCGCTGTTTGCGTCGATGCAGGAGTTTGCGTTCCAGACAGCGGAGGTCACCGTCTGCGCGATCAAGGGACCCAACGGCTGGTACTGGGCAGGACCTTCCATTCGTCCCCTTTTCAGCTTTACTTAAGCACGACTCTCAATGCTCGTGAGGGGTTTCATGGACAAAACAGCATAAGTTGAGCTGAAAAGGGAACGATTGGAAGACCCTGGCACTGGGACATGAAGGTCGCGTTCTCGATAAACATGTACGACGTGTTCACATTCAAGGGTGACATCGGCGTCAACAGCCGGTTCGGCCTTCCCACGGATAACGCGAAGATCGAAGTCGAAATCAGCTTTGACATCCCTCGCGTGTCCTTCGCCGTGGGGGGTTATTTCGTTCTCGGCTCGATCTGCCGGGCCAGCGACGGCGACCGTAGCTTGAAGTTTACAGGCACGCTTGACCTGGACCTGACGCCCTTGGTGCCGTTGCATCTCGAGGTGGCGGTGGACAGGAGCTGCCCCCAGTTCAACGAGCACGGTGGATACACGATTGATTATGTCATCACCGCCGACATCACCGGTTACGAGTTGATCGAGAATGTCTTTACGATCAATCATGGACATCTCGAAGTCAAGTACACGATGGACGAGAAAATGCAGAACAATGGAGTGTGGGGATACATCGAAGGCAACGTCTCCGCTGTGGGGGACGTGGGTAACGCTGATGTTCCCTTTAACGTGGGGGCGTCGGCTGACATCTGGGCCAAGGTGTTCTTCGAACAATACCCCGACGAAAATGGGAATCTGCCGCCGTTCACCGTGGGCAAGATTCAGTTCCACGCTCTCTTCGCGCTCAATGTTTACTCCAGCACCGGTGATGACGCGAACGGCACAAGCGTCTCCGACGTCTCCGGGTTCAAGCTCAGTGCGGAGGTCCGGGGCCAATACCCGTGCACGACTCAAGCTACGGGAGCTGTGAACCTCAAGATTGACATCGGCGGAGCCATGCAGATGGGATTCGGTCTCCACGGTGACGTCGTCTTTTATTGCAAGGTGGTTGACTGGTCGAAGCCCAAGTTCAAAGTCCATGTGACATCCACAGTGAGCCTCGATTTTGTCAAAGGCCTCGTCATCGATGACCTGTACATCGACGCGATCGGCTTCCACAACGTCGAGTACGACTCGTGGAACGCTGTTGGCACCGTCGGCGGGAAGGTTGCCGTGACTAGCGGTGATATCGGCGGCACCATCGGAGCCGGCGTGAAATTCACGTTCAACACCGCCACTGGCTATTGGGCAGTTGTGACAACCATCACTTACTCCTCGCCGAACTTCAACATGACTGTCGACGTGGGCACCGAGTCGCAGTGCACCGAACAGGGCACGTTTGTCGACGGCAATTTGTCCTTCCTCCTCCCCATCCCTGCGATGGACACCGTGCCGGAGCCCGGCAGTGGGAGCATCTACGGCGTCGCGCGCTGCGGTGCCGCCGCCGTCGATTTCGGAAAGTACCAGCTGCGTGCCAGCGTGGAGACGATGACGTTGCAGATCGAACAGGTCGTCGTGTACATCGTCGACTTAAGCCTCGACGTGGACGTGATGATCCCCGATGGCAAGGACGATTCGATCACGGAGTTTGAGCAGTACGATTTCTACGTTCGCATCGTCGGTCGGATTCTGTTGGGCACCGATTTCGAGTTCCCGGGCGCGGAGCTGCTCAACGCGCTGACGCCTGATGTTGGAATTGATTTCTACGGCGAATTCATCGGTGGCGAGCTGGTGAACGTCAACGTCACGCTGGTGGCCATGATTCAATACACGCTGCCAGCTGAAGCGGGCTCTTGGCAGGAATCGCTCGGCGTGGACCGGCTCAACATCTGGTCCTACCTGAGAATCTCATACCCGTGCCCCGACGACGGCATCGCGATGAATGCGAAGATCAAGCTGGAGGCCAACTTTGACAGCTTCAATATCTCCAAGGGCACCGGCTCCATCAAGTACGACTGCAGCGAGCTCGGACGAATCGACATCACCGCCTACATCGGAACGATTGAATTCCAAACCGGCGGCGATCGTTCCAAATCAGATGCATCGGCGTTCCAAATCAGATCAGTTGACTTCGAGCTGCACATCGAAAAGATATCGAGCAAGGCGGACGGTACGTCGATTGCGCTCGGAGCCCTTCATGGCGAAATCGATGCTCCTTCGCGCGGGGCAGGCGCCAGGCTCGCGCTCGCGGCTCCTTCGGCGGAGCTCGTCGGCGACTACAACATTGCCGGCAAGATTTCTGGCATCTTCGATGTGAAGCTCGTAGCGCCGGAGGCCGACGGCCGGCGAGGCTTGAAGATCTTGGTCAGCATTTATTTCGACCTTCCCAGAGCGCTCTACTCCCTGGCCGTGAACGTGAAGTACGTGTCCGACATGGTTTTCCTCAACGTCACGGGCCGAATCGACCTCGACTTCTCCAAGCCCGATCAGCTCGAGTTCTGCGACATCGACATGACGGGCCACATGAAACTCAAACTGTTTGATGTTGGCTCCGATGACGACACCTCCCAGGGCAATACCCTCGATCTCAACGTGGCGGCGCGCAGCCGCTGCCCGAAGCAAGACGGCATCAGCAAACACGCCATTGAAGCGAGTGTTGAGAACTGGAGCCTCCTCAATGGGATGCTCACCGGTAAGAAACTGGACGTTCGGGGCAAGGTGTGGACGTACGGCGAATGCAAACCGGACTATGTCACCGCTCAGGGTACCACATCAGCCGACCCTGGACGAATGCGCAACTTTCCTGGCGAACCGCTGGAGGGCAGCGCCGTCGGCGAGAGACGCGTCAGCGTGTACGACGCCCGCCAGGTTCGCCTGCTCTCAGGCGACGCTGTCGGCAAAGCCCTCGACGCCAAAAACCCCGTCACGTGCGGCCAGATCGTCCCGGATATCAGGAGCGGAACGAAGAGCCCATCGGCGAATGCCAGCTACTGGGTATTCGTGGCGTGCCAGCCAAAACTGAAAACCGTGAAGTTCATCTCGTTGAAGGTGAATGTGTTGGAAGGGACGGCTTACGCCCAGGCCACGGGTGTTGCCGAATGCGTCAAGAACTGTCCAGTGAGCACCAGCACGTCGGCGCAAGTCGCGTCGTACTTCAAGAAGCCCAGGCCTGCGCCCACGGCACTGAACGTCGCCTCAACATCCGAGGAAGCTGGGCTCGGCGTGATCCACATCAAGTGGGAAACCTTTGAAGCCACCAACTGCGTCGCCCTCAAGGATCCCGGTAGCACGGATGTGTATTTCTCCGTCGAAGCCGTGGATGCCGCGATCGACACCTCGAAGTTTTTCAGCGTCGGGAACATGTTTTCAGCCACTGTAAGCTTGTTCGCCAACATCACCACCTTTGGCCACACGGAGCTGACGCTCGAGTTCTTCACGATTGTGGTGACCGTCGACCTGACCCTCGGCGACGACAAGGACCATCCGACTTTCAGGATTGGCGGCACGCTCAACTACACCTACCCGTGCACTCACGGAATGGACGTGCTCGGCACCAATATCCACAGCGAGCTCAACGTCGCCTCGTTCCACGCCGCCGGCAAGATCAACATCACGTACCCGTGCGCTGTCCGCGTGGACGAGCGTCAACTGAAACTGTTGGGGTACATTGAAGAGGTTTCCATCGAGGGCCAGAAGATCTATGACGTCGTGTACGACGTCGAGGCGTTCTTCGACCAAACCAAGATTCCCGCGGGAGTCAAGGACACGGCCGACCTGTCGGAGGGGCAATTCGCAAAAGCGTTGGGTCTCAAGGGGTTCATCTCCGGGAAGGCGGCTGCGGGCGGTGAAGGTGTGAGCCTCGGAGCGGACGTGACGTTCATCTTCGACAGCATCGCGGGCACTATCACCATCGCCGCGACCATCACCTTCGAGAGCGAATACTTTAACGCAGTCATCAAGGCAGGGGGGCGGACTCAATATTTTGTACCCGCCGCGTCGTTCTCCACGTTCAGGACCCCTCGTGTATTGAAGTAAACGCCGGCATGTAGCCAGACAATCAATTCCTAGGCGGCATACAATTTGGCGCCCTTTTCCTTGAGTACAACCAGGTGTGTTTTCCGATGGTGTGTTTTCCGGCAGTCCGGGGCAAAACAGAGGTTCGGAAATTCAGAAATGCGCCACCTTACAAACGTATGGCCAACAGTCCTACATGTTGCTGGTTATACGAGCGATCCTGCTTTTAACAACTACTCGTAAAGGAAACGGGCGCCTATGTTCTAGGCCGCCTGGGAATTAGTAAACGGGAGCGAAAAATGACGTGGCGAGCTTCATTTACTCGTCCCTACCTCACGGGCGCGTTCAGCAACGACTGCGCGAATATCACGCAGTTCGACTCAGTCACCGGCAACGCGACGCTCGATGTGGACTCGATGGTGCTCGGCAAGGGCCGCATCACTGGGCAACGTTTTTGCCACCCGATGGCGCCCACGCGGTACGACATCACGCTCCAGTGCGATTACCTCATCATCGAACCCTTCCCGGGACAGAAGCTGGTGGCCTCTGGCAGGGTGAACGCGGTCGGCCTGGCATCCGAGTCAGAGGTTCTCAAGGATGACGAGCTCACGTGGAACATTAAGGGGCACCTCATCGTTGACCTCACCCTGGGCAGCGCTTTGGCTGCGAACGACGCCGTTCAGACGGAGTTCCGCATGATCGACACTCGCGTTGATTTCGCCGCGACATTCTCAAAGGACAAGCTCGTGACGGATTTCTCCGTCGCGGTCGTGGGCGGCTTCACGTTCGCTTCAGGCGACGATCCGTCCGCGCCCTTCGTGGCTCTCTCCGGAAACTTCAAGTTCAACTTCCCGTGCATGTACGGCGACGTCGTGTCAATCTCGAACGTCGACGGCGAAGTTAACGTCGGCAGCTTCACCGCCGCGCTTGGCAAGAGCCGCCTTACGTTTTACTGCGTCCCTGCCGTTGGCGACCAGGTGTACGACGTATCCGTTGTTCTTGACA
>Ga0307489_10001402_pt1 | contig 15857 bp, 24 predicted proteins | sample SB12metaG_FD_202247 | JGI IMG/M metagenome (GOLD analysis project Ga0307489, IMG submission 202247) | Sea-ice brine microbial communities from Beaufort Sea near Barrow, Alaska, United States - SB 1.2 | ecosystem: Environmental > Aquatic > Marine > Coastal | place: USA: Alaska | collected... | reverse complement strand
GCCGCTGCCGCTGCCGCCGCCGCCGCCGCTGCCGCCGCCGCTGCCGCCGCCGCCGCCGACCCCACCAGTCCCGGCCCTGCCGCCGCCTGAGTCTGGCAGCAGCGGTTCACTCGCCGCGGCGGGGGCGGGGGCGGCGCGGGCGTCGAGGATGCGTTGCTCGACAGTGCCCGCGATGACCAGGCGGGTCACATACACCGGCACCGTCTGCCCAATGCGGTGGCAGCGCGCCACGGTGTAGGAGCGCAAGGTTTAATTGGAAATCAAACATTGAAATTGTTCATCATATTGTGGTTTCAACACTGAAGAAGAAGCGGAAGAAGGCCAACAAAAAATGTATCACAGTGGAAAGCAAAGCAACAGGAGGCGTAAAAGACCATCAGCCACGAGCAGAGAGTGGCGTCAGGAACTAGCTGGAACCAAACGGATCCGACCTTGCACAGCCCCACCACGGCCTGCTGCTCCAGCGCAGGGTTGGTGCTGGGCTCCAGCAGAAACACGTGAGACGCGGCCACTAGATTGAGGCCCACGGCGGCGACCCGCAGGTCCAGCGCCAGGGCGGCGGCGGTGCACCCGGCGGTGGAGAACTCCGCGGCGGCGTCCGACCCGCGGAGTGCGGCCACGCCCGCCGCCGCCAGCGCCGCGCACACGGCGTCCAGCGCCGCCGGGAACTGCGAGAACACCACCGCCTTGGCGTAGGGGCGTCAGTTGAAAATCAAAGCAAACTTGCAAATGATAGCAAAATTTGGAAGCGGCATGTTAGCATGTAAGCATATGTTAGGTTCACCAGATGAGAACATGCCAGTTTCACCCGGGTTTAAGCTGCGGCACCCTGCCTTGGCGCCAGGGATGGTGTCGCGCATTTCGCAGATCAGCCGCACCAGCTGCGCAGCCTTGCCACCGCCGCCACCACTGCCGCCGCCGTCATCGCCGCCGCCACCGCCGGCTTCGCCGTTGCCGCCGCCGCCGCCACCGGGGTGGACCACGGACGACTGGAACACCGGCGCCAGGGCCGGGATCTGGTCATCGCCGTCACCGCCGCCATCATTGGTGGTCCCAGCGGGGTCGGCGGGGTCCAGGGGGTCGGGGGCGAGAATCGAGGTGAGTAAGGCTGCGGGAACAGGGGTGAAGTCCGCCGCACTGCCGAGCTCGAAGACGAACTTTTCGCGGCATTCCGCGCACTTCCGCAGCTGGATGTCTTTGGATTGGTCGAGCGCGCCGGCGCACGCGACACAGATGACATGGCCGCGCCGTACGGCCTGGCCAATGACATATGCCACGTCATAGGATGCCCAAGGGTGCCCGGGGGTGACCTGGGGTGCCCGGGGGTGCCCGGGGGTGCCCGGGGGTGCCCGGGGGTGCCCGGGGGTGCCCGAGTGTCCCCAGGGGTGCCCGGGTGTGCCCGGGTCCGGGGCGAAAGCCTGATGCCTCCTTAAATACGCAGGAGCGTCTCTCCCTCTCTCACGTCATAGGATGTCGTCTAACTTTAAACACGAGGGTCAAACATGCGATGGGTAACGTGCCCCCACCACAGCGCAGCACCGCGGGTTCCAGCATGGCCTCCCGACAGGGCCTTGCCCTACTCCACTTTCCGGCTCGACCGTAAGCACATTCCGTGGGATGAATTGGGTTGGGTTTCAGCGTCAAAAACGGTGCCAGAACGGCTCAGACTCAGATGGAAACTGGGGCAGCTGTGACAGGCGGCCGTGCCTCCAGGCAGATGGGACAGTCCGCGCATTCCTCCAGGCGCTCTGCCACGCCTTCGATGAACTGCTCGCTGAACGATCCTCCGCCTCGGCAGCGGGTCAGTCCTTCTTGCACGCATGCTCGTTATCGACATCCATCACGTTTTATATCATTGCGTTACTTGGTATAAATGGCATCCCAGGGCGATGACGCGGCGATCTTGAGCAGTATTCACCTGACCCTACCTCCGCATGCCCCCGCACCGGCGCTCCCTCCACCTCCGCCGCCGCCGGCCACCGCCGCAGCACCAGCAATACCACGGAGGATGTCGTCATTGCGGTCATGCATAGCGGTTCCCTTGAAAGCGGGTTCGAACCGCCTGTTGCATGCGAGAGTCCCGTGGAGGAAAGCGATGAGTTCTTGCCGACGCGAGCCACCGCCTCCGCCGCCACCGCCTCCACCGCCGCCGCTGCCACCGCCTCCGCCACCGCCGTCCCCTCCGTCCCCGCCGTCGCCACCGCCGCCGCTCTGCTCCCGGGTGCCCGGCGCGGGGGCGCCGCCCGCCAGCACCTGTCGCAGCTGCTGCAGGGCGGCGTTCACGCGGCCCCGCATCCTCTGCTTGCCGCGTTTCCCCCCGGGCTCTCGCGCGCCGCCCACATGTACGGCCGCACATACAATTTGAAATCAAAGGTTGAACGCGGGTTGTCTGGGTTCATGTCTTAAATGCAAGCGCATAGACCAAGCGCGGTCAGCCCGGGTTGAAGTTGCACTGGACCTCTTGACCCCACCCAGGCAGTCGCGCATCCAGTCCTCCACCGCGTTGACCCACGCCCGCGTCGGCGCATCCAGGTCCAGCAGCGTCACCGCCTCGAACTTGGGAGGCAGCGTGAGCAGCGGTGCGCCGCCCACCCTCTATGCAGCGGCGCAGGTTGAATTTGAAACCGAAGATTGAAAGCGGCTCAGCATATTATAGTGTCAAGCGCTGACATTATAGGCGCATTGAAGGTTCAACACGGCGTTTGATGCTGTCAACCCGCACCACCCTACCTCTGCGCGGTGGTGTGCCGGCACATCACCCGCAGCAGAGCGTCCCGTGTCGTAGAGTCGCGAGATCAAATTGTAAGGCAAAACATGTAAGTTTAGACCATTTCATGCTTCAGGAGCGGAAACCTTACGCTTTCCACGCGTGTTCAAGCTGCACTGCCCCACCGTGCGGCCTGTAGCCCCCCCACCCCGCCCGTCTCCGACGGCTCCGTCACCGCCCGCGAGGACCGGGTGAATCATGCGGTCGCCACGTCATAGGATGACAATTTTAGCAAAGAGTGAGGACATACAAAAAGATGGATAACGTGGCAGGTACATGGCCAGGTACATCATAATGGACACGTCGTAGGAGCGGTCGAAGGATGCCCTTTACGTCAAAAAAATAGGGTGTACGACGTGGTTATACCTGGTCGTACCAGTTGCAGGAACCACGGCTTGTCGGCGAGCCAGCAGCGGCGGAAGTGAAGCATGGGCACGAGGTCGGCGGCGGGTGCGCGGGACACGGGGGTGCCGGTCACGCACCACCGGTGCCGCGCGCTCAGGGTTGAGCGCCGCAAGTTGAATCTGAAAGCACACGTTGAAAGCAGTTTATGACATTATGGTTCCAAGCGCTGAAACCATGGGCGGTTTCAACACGGGATGTGATTCTGTCAACCTGCACCGCCCTACCGTGGGACGATATGTCGTTACCACGGTCTAATTAATCAGGCGGGCGGCATTTGACTGAAGACACGAGGGTTTGATACTGTAAACTGCACCGCCCTACCAGGGTGCCGGCACCGTTCCATCGCTGCTGGGTCACCACCGTGTTGTACGGCCGCGAGTGGAAACCGGTCTATCATATTGTATGACAGTTTGTCACATTGTAAGCAGTTGAACGCGAAACTTGTAAGCTGTTCAGCATATTTTAGTGTCAAGAGCTGAAACCAAGCGCTTTCAGCTCGGGATGGCCCTGCACCTGCCCACCATGTGCGCCTCGTCAATACACACGCGCCACCAGTTTGTAGCGGCGCGAGTTGAAATTGAAATCAAACCTTGACAGCGGATTACCGTGTTTCAGTTTCAAGCGCGTAGCGCCAGGCGCTTTCAACTTGTATTTCATCGGTTCAACCGGCACCGCCTCACCAGTCCACCGCCTGCAACGGGTGCTGCGGCTTGCGCTCAGCCTGCCGGCCGCTGCCGGCCCCGCCCACAACCCCGCCGCCGCTGCTTCCGCTCCCGCCCCGGCCGCCACCCCCGCCGTGCCAGGGTAGCTTAGTGAGCACGGCGTGGCTGCAGATGACCACGTCAAAGGAAGCGAGCCATGCCGCGCTGCCTTCCGCCGGCGACGGCAAAGACGACGGTGACGGCGGTCGCGGCGACAGGGGCGGAGGCGGCCGGGGCAGCGGCAGCGAGTGTATCCCGCCCCCTGGCGAGGAGTGTTCAACGGCGCCGGTGTCCGGATCGTACTCCTCCTCCTCCTCCACCTTGCAACTTGCGAACGCCCTGTCGGGGTTGTCGGAGCAGTGCCACTTGTCATCGTCGCCCAGGCCCGCCACCACAGCCTCGGGCACCCGCCGCCACTTCCCGCACTCGTCGCACGCGACCCACTCGTCGGTGGAAGCCTCCTGGAGTTCGTCTGTTTGGGTAATGATTTCGCCGGACTGGTTGGTGTGAATGATGCAGCACGAGAGGGACGGCGCGTGCCTCGCCACCTCCGCTTTCCATTGGCACATCAGCGCTGGCGGCACAAGGAACAGCGTGCCGCCGTGGGGCTTGGCCGTGGGAGTGGGCGCGCCGCCGACGCCGCCGCTGACTGCCGCCGATGCCACCCCTCCCCTCGCCCCTGCCGCCGCCCCTCCGCCCCTCCTGCTGCGCCGCCACCTCCGCCGCCGCCATCTCGTGCCGGTCTCTGTACCTCCGGCGCCTTCCTCTTGCCAGAGCGGGTGGCGGGAGCGGCAGCGGCAGCGGGAGCGGGGGCACGCCGCGACGACCGCGTAGGATTGGGTGCTCGGGCCGTCGCCACCACCGGCGAGGCCACCCTTCCTCGGCCTAGCGGCGCAAGTTGAATTTGAAAGCAGGAGTTGCAAGCAGTGCATCACGCTTCAGGTTCAAGCGCTTAGTTCAAGGCGGTTTCAACTTGTGTTCCATAGGGTCAACCTGCACCGCCTTACCTCGGCGCGGTCCGGAGGGTGTGCCAGCACCAGCGCCAGCATCTCCACAGTCTTGCCCACCCATTAGGGCCAGGTGTATAATTCGTCATGCCACGTCATAGTATGCTATTTGACTCAATACACGACGGTCTAAAACGCGGGCAAACGCAGTGGGTGACGTCGCAGAATTTGTTTATCAGGCCCCACGAGCCCCATCTGTTCCGCCAGGATGCCACCGTGCGACAGGGCCTGGTGGTATACACCAGTCACTCGCTTTATAGCGCAACCTGAGCCGTTCTGTCATCGCTGAGACCCACCTCACCCAACGCTTCCGACAAAAACTGCTGAAGGCGAACCGATAAGTGGGTGAGTGTGAAACCCTGCCGCGTGCACGGCGGCGGGCGTGCGGGGCGCGGTGAAGCGCGCCACCTCGTAGCGCCGCAAGTTGGATTTCAAAGCGACTGTTGAAACCGGTCTGACATGTTATGGTTTCAAGCGCTGATTGCAGATACCATAGGCGCTTTCAGCATGGGTTTTGATGCTGTCAAACTGCACCGCCCTACCACCTGTCCAAAACACCTGCGAGCCGTCAGGCAGCAAATACTCCTCCTCCGCCCAGGGCCAGGCAAATTCCAATCCCAAACCCAAATCCAATGCCAGTTTCGATTCCTGCCATATGTCATAGGATGCCATATAATTCAGCAAACGAAGGAACAGAAACCGGGCGATAACATGGCAGCCGGGTCACATATATGTTGCCAAGGCACTTCATATGATTCTGTTCAAGTTGAAACCGACGGTCGAAAACGCTTTCGATGACGTGGCGTGTACGGAATCATTTGCCATATGGGAGGACGTACCTCCGCCGGATGCTGCTCGCCACGAGCGCGCTCTCGCGAGAGCAAGAAGGCGAGCGCGCGAAGCTGGTAGTGCCGCAGCTCGCATTGCAGCGCCGCCGGCGCCTGTGCCTCCTCCGTGTCCTAGAGCCTGGCGGATATTGCCTGTCGCGTCATCATCATCACCCACATTTTGAACTATCGTTAGATGAGTTAATTGGCATCCTATGACGTGGAGTATGCCATACTGGAGAAATATCCGCCAGGGCCTACCGTGTCCTCGGACGCCAGCGAGCGGTAGAGCTCGTGCGCGACTGCGGTTGTGGAGGCGGTGGTGGCGTAACCCCGCGCGGCGCCACCGCCACCGCCACCGCCACCGACCTCCCCCTCGCCCCCATCACCGCCACCGCTTTCTCCCCCAACATCGTCACCTCCCTTGCTGCCTCCCTCTCCCTCGTCCCCGCCGTTACCACTGCCGCCTTTTTCGCCAACGCCCCCTTCCCCGCCCACACCCTGGTCATTTCCCGATCGACCCCCCTCTCCATCGCCATCGCCGGCGCCGTCGTCGTATGCTCGATCACTGGCACCGGCGCTGGCCCCGACGGCGGCGGCGGCGTCCGCTGCGCGCTTCAGCGTCACGCGCAGAGCTCGCCGCAGCTGATACAGCCTGTTCACCGCCGGCCACGGCTTGGCCGCCGCCGCCGCCGATGTCACTGCCACCTGGTCGTCCCACTCCGGCGGGTCCTCGTGTATCTCGGACGCCCGCACGTACACCTGCAGCCGCACCAAGCTGCAGGGGCTCAACATGAAATCTTGACTAATGTGCGACAAAAATTAAACGTGTGTTATCAAGAGATGAAAGCAAGCGCTTTCAACATGGATTCAACCTGTAGCTGCACCGCACTGCCCCACCAGGCCGGGGAGCGCGGGGCCATGGGCGGAGCACCGGCACGTCACGTGCCCCCCGCGGATGCACTGGAGCAGCGCGGTCAGGGCGCCGCGGCGGGTTGAGGGCCCCACGCTCGCCTCGTCCAGGGGCCGAGGGGGGGGGCTTCCACCGCCGGTGCCGGTGCCAATGGCGTCAGTATTGGAGTCACCACCGCTGCCGCCGCCGCCGCTGCCGCCGCCGCCACCGCTGTCGTCACCATCACCGCCGCCGCTGCCACCGCCTCTAATGCCGTGATCATCGTCGAGCCTCCACCACCAGTGCTTGGTCGTCTGGGGCCGCCCGGTGGCGTGCGACCGCTCCGTCACGTCCATCGCGTACCGCCCCAAGTGGATTGAGAGCAAACGTTGAAAGCTGTTCATGATATTATAGTTTCAAGCACTGATTGCGGACACCATAGGCGCTTCCAACACGGGTTTATACACTGTGAATCTGCACCGGCCTACCACGGCGTAGAATGTGCAGCGCAGCTCGGTGCCGACCTTGGCCCAGAGCCTTACACTACTTCACTTCTCAGCTCAACCTAAGCACCTTTTGTGGAATGAGTTGGGTGGTTTCAGTAACAAAACGGCCCAGGTCCTTACACTCGTCCACATTTTGGCTACAACTTAGCATTTTTGGTGGAATGAATTAATCGAGGGTGATGACAAAACGGCACAGGTTGCCCGCGGAACAGTGGGGACTCATGTAAGGCCCTACCTTGGGCTGCTCCTCCGGTGCCCACACACGCACCGCCTGGAGGCAGGGCCTTACACTAGTCCACTGTTCATCTCAACCTGAGACGTTTTGTCAGCATTGTACTGTTACTCAAGTCCCACCCAAATCATGCCACAAAGATGGCGTGAGTTGAGCCGAAAAGTTGACTAATTGTCAGGCCCTGCTCGGAGGTCCATGTAGCCCAGCTCGAAGCTTGCATCGTCGTTTGTGTCGCCCGTCCTCGACAGCTGTCGATGGCGAGCAGGCAGCGCGTCGAGCACCTCCGAGGCGTTGTCGATGCCCGGCGGAACGACGCCCGACGCCGCGCGCGAGCGCTCGTCCGCCGCCGTCCCCGCCCCCGCCCCCGGCCCCTCCGCCGCCCCCGCCCCCGCCCCCGCCCCCGCCTCCGCCCACGGCATGGCGCGCTGCATCGCGGCCCCGAGCCTCGCGACTATGGCGTCGTGCACCTCCCTCCTGGTCATCCCTCTCCCTAAGAAACTGAATGGCGCGTTCCACCTCCACAAGTCATCTGGAATAGAACATATGTACCTGTGTCTCTCAGCCTTGGCTCGTTCGTTCCTTTCGTTCCATTTCTCGATCTCGGCCGACATCTTGGTTTTGTATGTCTCCAGAATCGCGATGCACTCCGCAATGTGCCCGTGCCCCCAGCCGCCATCGACGAGCGCATTAAGCATGCGGCGGTCCTTGGTCACTACGTCGAGCGCTTCCATGTAATTTCCATACCCGAGGCCGGTGGTACCACGCTCGTTGGGCATGAATAGCGACATGGATGGCTGCACCTCGGCACCCTGCTCCAGCAATGCACGCACCTCGTCCACGCGGTTACCCCCCAACGCCCGCGTCAGCGAGGTGCGCAGGCTCCCGGCGAGTAACTTCGACACGCGGTGCGGCGGCCCGCGTATCATGGCTGTCCGCGTATCCATTCGAACCGTGGCGGCGGGGCAAAGTGCGCCGTGCGCGTGCAGAGTGTGACGGCGCACTGCGTCCGGAGATGTGAGAGGCGTGAGGCGCGAAGTTTCTTGGACTTTTGGCGGGGTGCCGACTTTTGTGACTCGGTTTGGAGTCCATTTTCGGCCGTAAGTACTTTTTGTGTGTGGCAATTCTTCTCCGCGCCTGCATACCCGATGGCGGGCCAAGGCGCAGCCGCGGCGGACGGCGCAGCCGCTGACGTTCCCGGCGACGCGTCCGCCCCGCGGCCGCGCAAACGCAAAGCCGCCGACAAACCCACAGTGGACTTGACAAACCTGGATATGCTGACGTGCTGTTTCCAATGGGAGCTTGCGCGGTTCCTGGCGCAGGCGTGGACGCGGTACGACCTGACGGACAGCAAGAAGCGCGCCGCGATGTGCCACTGCACGTTCCTCTTCAACTACCTCGCGGGTGAGGTGGTCCCTAGTATCGTTCATGGAATTCACCGCCAAACAATGATGTGGCACAAAGTTTTTTCCCGCTCTTCCAGGAGTTCGAGCTTCAAGGCACTCGCAAGGTGGGCACTTACCATGTTACCAACCCCAACCACTGAACCAAACGGATTAATTTGCGGGGTTGCCACCCTGCTCGCGGCGCCCGGCATGGAGGAGCGCATCGCCGCCGTGGTGCGGAGCCTGGAAGTCGACGTGGCGCCCCTCGCGGCCAAAATCAACAAGGACCTCGCGTCGCAAAATGCTTTCAAAGAAGTCAACGTCGAGAAGCTGCAAAGCAGGCTGTGCGTGCCCATGCCACGCAAGGGCAGTGGTAACACGCTCCGGCTGACACTCCCGGCGATGCCAGCCAACCGCGGTAATGGACTTGAAGGATCAGCGGAACACTATTGGAACCTGGAGATGACTGCGTCCGCCAACAAGGCGTTGAATCTCTCCGGGTACCACTACCCGATACACTGGGTCAAAGATGCCCAACTCAAGTGGTGGGACAAAACCATCAAGCCTTTCGTGCTCCACGCCGAGCTCCAGCTGGAGGAGCGCGAGGTGTTGCAGGCACTGCAGCTGCCCGCGCCCATGTCGATAGACCTGTCCAAGCCCCACGCTTTGGAGATTGCTCTCAGCCCGTTCAACTGCGAAGGCGAGGATTCCAAGGGCTGCAAGATCACAGTGTCCTCCACCGAAACCGTGGAGGAGGTTATGTTCTATCTCGCTCACGGTAGGGCGGTGCAGGTTGACCCATGTTGAACCCATGTTGATCCCGGGTTGACCGTGCTAGGTTTTAGCGTTTGAAGTCAAAATATTATGAGCGGCTTTCAAACTTTGCTTTCAATTTCAACTTGCGCCGCTACATCATGGTTGTTTGGGGAAAGACGGCCTCGGCGCCCGGGCGCTGCCTTTATTCAGCCGCCGAGACGGAGAGGAGGGCGCTTACGGGTACCCGTACCTGAACGTGAAGTGCCAAGCACTGACATCTGACTTTGCAGATCGTGCCAGGGAGCGCTCGATGCGCCTGGAGTGGGGGCCCAACCCGGAGAATACGTGTTCGTGGGTGTCGTTCATGGAGGGTTCGGTGGCAAGGGATCTCGGTGGCATAATGTTCTTTGGAGACAGAGGTGTCGACGACGGCGACGGTGATGACCGTTCATCAGACGCATATAAGCAGAAGCAGAAAGAGAAAAAGGAATTGCAGGCGAAGGGTCGCACGAAGGAGCACACCAACGTGAAGCAGTTCTTCTCAAGCTTCGACAAACCTGACCCTCATGACATGTGCGGAGGCGAGCGGAGCTCGGTGAGCAACACCAGGTGAGGCGGTGCAGGTTGACCCTATCAAACTCACGTTGAAGGCGCCTGGAACTAAGATATTGAAATTGGCATATGATGAACTGCGTTCAAGTTTTGCTTTCAAATTCAACTTGCGCCGCTACAACCAGGTGTACAATCGGCGCCGCGCTAAGCCTGTTCATCGAGCAACCCGTTCCTTCGATGCGGCAGCACATGGTAAGGCGGTGCAGGTTGACGGTATCAAAACCCGTGGTGAAAGCGCCTACGATTTCAGTGATCGAAAGGAAAGTATCAATTTAAGTGCTTTCAACTGTTGCTTCCAAATCCAACTTGCGTCGCTACAACCGTGTTGAAAGCGCCCACCGTTTCAGGTTTCAGTGCTTGAAAGGAGAATATCATTACGTGCTTTCAACTGTTGCTTTCAAATCCAACCCGCGTCGCTACGGCATGGTGGCGGTGGAGGCCCGGCAGCGCGAGGCCGAGGTGCAGCACAAGGTAGGGCGGTGCAGGTTGAACCGATGAATCCCATGTTGAAAGCACCTGGAACTAAGCGCTTGAAACTATAACATGAGGAACTTCCTTCAAACATTGCTTTCAAATATATATTGCGCCGCTACAACATGGCGGCGGTGGAGGCTACGGTGCAGGCCCGGGAGCCCGTGGTGCAGGCCCAGGAGCTGATCGACCAGAGAAAGGCTCGCAACGATGAGATGAGGTTCCGCAGTAGCCTCACCGCCGAGCTTGAATGGTCAAAGGCAGGGGCTTACACTCTTCCAATTTTCGGCTCAAATTAACTGCATTCTGTAGGATAGGGGTGCATTTAGGGGTTGTTGAGGGGGTGTGTAGGAGGTGTCAGGGGGTATTAAGGTTCATCAGGGGGCGTTCAGGGTGTGGTTTGTGTCAGAAACAGCTCAGGTTGAGCTGAGAAGTGGACGAGTGTAAGCCCCTGGTCAAAGGCGGAGCCCGAGTACAAGGTGCGCACCGTCCGGCGGGTCCCGCTCCCGGAGGGGACAGAGCTGCCGCTGTTTCGCAGGTCGTGAAAGCAGTGAACTGTAAGCGGGGATGGACTCCTCGCGGCACTTGCGGTCCCTCAACTTCCCGCAGATAGAGGAGCAGGCGGGTGACCTATCGATGGTTGCGTTGAACTCGTAAAGCACGCGAGATGCTGTAGATGTCCCGGGGCCTGAATCTTTGCTCATAGTAGGACTCGCGCAAAGCGTGGCAGGTTAAAACAACCGGCGGTGTGCCTGACTTCGCCCCAGGATCCACGAATTATAGGATTGGGGTACGTCAGCGAAAACGCAAGTTAGGTCAGTACGCTCATAAAGGGCTAAAATAATGTAAATGAGAAGAGAGAAATATCTTCAATGACATGAATCTGTTTTAATGTCCAAGGCCACGTAGTTGACCGGTCAGTCTCCTTTCGAATGCACACAAATTCTCACACATACTTTTTGTGTGTGGAACGGTGGGATCGTGTGGGATGATTCTGGTGGTGCTTTTGGTGACCAAAACGGCTCAACTTGAGTTGAAAAGTGGAAGTTCGTAGTCCTGGCGCCTGACGGCCGGCCGCTTGGATGTTTCGCGGTGGGCGCGGGAGCGCACCTGCCCCTGGGATATTCAGACGTTGCTCAGGCGGCTTCAGGCCACCTGCATGTCCTGCGGTGGGCGCGGGAGAACAGATGCTGGCGGAAACCAGCGGACGGAGCGCATACGCCGCTCGGGGCGGGCACCTGGAAAGTACTGATGTGTGCGCGGGAGCGCGAGTGCCCGTGATAGGGAGACGTTGCGCATACGCCGCTCAGTGACTTCTGGTGGGACTAAGGTATTGTATATTCCGAGGACTCCCTCCTCAGTTTTACAGATTAACAAACTCAAACTATCCAACGCGTTCTCACAGGCTTTCTCACAAATTTGCGTGCGTTCAAAGGCTTCATCCAATCCAACGCATGCTCGTCGCCAGACGGCGCTTAGCGGGGGGAGACGGTGATCTCGGACGCGGGCGCGGTGAGGGTGCCGTTCTTCAGCTCGAAGAAGGCCTTCACGGGCCACCCACCCGCGGCGAACATGAGGCCGAGCGCCATGGTGTAGTGGCGCGAGTTGAAACTGAAAGCAAAGTTTGAAAGCGGGTCATCACATTGTAGCTGCAGGACACCAAGCGCGGTCAAGCTGGGTTCAAGCTGGGCTCAAGCTGGGTTCAAGCTGGGCTGGCGTCAAGCTGGGATCAAGCTGCGGTCGACGGTAGCGCTGAAACCAAAGACGCTTTCTAGACGGGTTTTGATACTGCCAACCCGCACCCCCCTACCATGGGCACGTCAATGATGATCTCACCCTCGGTGGGCTTCTTCTTCTGCTCCTTGTTCAACATGACGTAGGAGCGGCCGGCGTACCCGATCCAGCCCGCCACGTACAGGAACCCCAGCCCGGGGATGGCGAACTCGCCCAGGTGCTCCAGGTTCCCAGGAAGTAGCGTCCGACCCAGCACTTGCGTACAGTGGGAAGTGGCATCTGTTTTGGCACTGTGTTTGAGGCATCGGAGTCAGCACAGGTCACGTAACTGACACACAAGGGTTTTCTAACACATGGTAAACGACGCGTATCACTCAGCTCAACACAATAAGTGTCAAATGGTGACCGTGCGTGCCAAGGTGAGCGTGCCTATGCTCGCCGAGTCAGTGGATTAATTTTACGCAGTAAAAAGGGTTTGCGTGTACTGCATGGCACGGCGCGTGAGTGTGCTTGCGTCTGCCTCTTCAGGTGATGACGTGCAGCGCAACAAACGAGAGTCAGAAGTTTCGTTGGTTTCAAAGCGCCCCAACACTCGCGTGTGGCGCGCTATTTCAAATACCACAGGAAACGTAAATCATCGTCCTCTCGGGTCAAGGTGTGTAGACTGCCTGCAGCGGAGCCCTGGTATCGGACCCGAGAGGACCGTGCCTGGGAGTACAGGAAAGCAGGGTAGTAGCACCAATCGGCACAAATGTCGCTCGGCAAAACGCAGCGTGGAGTTCCGGCGCGACGCCGCAAACGGGTGCAGCGGAGCGATATCGAGAGTGGTTGTGTCAACCCTACCGTCCACGATGAGGTGGGGGAGGCCGTCGGAGCCGCACAGCAGGCCCGCCTCGCCGTAGTTGGCGAAGCGCGCCGTGGTCTTCTCCATGGTGGCCGTCAGCGCCAGCGCCGGGGCCGACGCCGCGTCGTATTTGTTCAGGCGCTTCTGCAGCTGCTTCATGTAGGGACGGATGCATAGCGCTCGCCACGTCATCAACCGCATTTTGAACCGCCGTTTCTTGAGGTACATGGCATCCTATGACGTTGACTGAAGGATAGTGCTCGCCTCGGAAACAAACGCATTTGAACCCTGGTCTCTGGAGTTAATTGGCATCCTATGCGGTGGCTAGTACCAGCGCCATCCATCAGTCCCTGCCTTGAGCTCGTTCTTCTCGCGCTTCTTGAAGGCCGCGTTCTTCTTGCACGGCGTGAGGCCGGCGTACGGCGCCACGTCGCGCGCGAACGCCCGCATACAAGGCCGCACACAATCACTTTTCCAGCTCAACTCACGTAGCTGTACCCTTGAGGTGTTTATTGGGATAGCTCACGAGGCATCAGGGACAGAGGGCTCAAAGATGAGCTGAACGGGGTGTGGGCGGGGGCAGGAGCTGAGGCGGTCGCAGGCGCGGGGGCGTGCCAAGTCAGCCACGGTTCAGTCACGGTAGGTAAGTACTTCACGCTTGACTAAGTGGTCTGTAAAGGCCTTGCCTCGTCGGGTGCCACCATGGGCGCGCCAACAGCGATGGTCACGGCGAGCGCAGCGGCGGCGAACTTGGTGGGCACATCCTTCAGGGAGGGCATGGCCGCCGTCGTCATGGCCTTGGGCGCAGCCTGCAGCGTTCGGGTCCGGGGGTGGGAGACAAAGACGTCAGCAACAGCAACGCTTGGCTTGGATAGGTAGGGAGTGGGAAACGAGTTGTACGTCGGAGCGGGGAACCAAGACGCCTGCACCGGTTGCTTTTTTCAAAGTCCAGAGCGTGGAGCAAGCTGATAGTCATGCCTTGCTTCAGGTCAGGGTCAGGAGCGGATTACAAAGGCGCCAGCAACGCGTCTGGACAGACTGACTGAGCCGAGCCCCGCAGTCACCGAGGTGAGTGGCAAACCGACCCCTTCCCCAGAACTGGTCTGGCGTTGTGATCGGTCGTTGGTCAAACGAGTCCCCCATACTGAGCGGTATCGTGTCAGGCGACTTGACCGTGACCGTACTGACGCGGACTGGAGGGGGCTCCCTCTCTGCATCCACTCCTCCCACCACTTAGCTCGGGGTTTCCGTTCCAGATGTCCCACACTCCCTTCCAAACATTTGATCCCCCTTCTCCGATATATGGCCTACGCTTTGGCTCACACACCATTGCCTCCTCTACAGCGTGACACGCTCCCAGGCGGCGCCCCCGTGCGGGGTCGCCGACACCCCTTGCCCGTGCCCCCTATCCCTCCCCTCACCCCTTCGCCCGATTACATCAGATAGTTTTTGGCATTTTTTGCACCGGTACCGTCGCCCCCTCTCCAGGTGAGGCTCTGCTCCCCGGCGCGGTGGTGCGGGCCGTGCTCCCCCTGTTGCCACGCACCTTGGCGACGACGCGCTGGGCCTTGATGCCGGTGCTGGTCTTGGAAGACAGCTTCACCTGCGCGAGACAGGGGCGCGGGGGGGGTGGCGTGAGAATGGATGTTGGTGGCAGGCCTGGCAGCACTAGGCACAGCCACGTCTCGAGATCGCGCAGGGCACGGAAAAGCGCTGTTGCCGGCGCCGCGAGCGCGCGACGCGAGCGTCAAACCCCGGCTGCGCTTCAGATACATCTTATAGAGATGCGCGGAACCTCTTGGGGTCCGTACGCCGTCCCCGGCACGGGTCCCAGGCCGCCTCCCCCGGCTCAAAACCCTCCCGACGTCCGCCTGCAGCGACATTTGGACCGTTCCCGTGAATATCCGCTTCCAAACCGCACGACGTCGGTCTGTCGCCGCCAGCTCCTGGCGCGCGGCGGCGGGAGATGTAGCCACAACTTACCGGCATCGCGACGTTGAGGGAAGCCATGGCGGCCATGGTCTTTGCGTGGTAGTTAGCGTTCCGTTGGGTGCGGGAATGGCTCTTGGAGCGTCCAAACACGCTACTTGGACATGCGAGGGACAGGGAAGGCTTCTGATTGGACGAGGGGGATCCATTAGAACTGGTATCGAACACAGCTTTTTTAGGGTTAGTTGGGTTTCAGGGTTTGTAGGGTTTCTCTCGCGTGTATAATACGTGTACGTGTCGGTGTCCTCGCGCAGTCTCCACTCTGAGCGGGCTGGCGGGAAGGGCACGGAAAGGCACGGCGAGAGCAAGCAGAGCGCGACGATCCCGCCCACAGCCACCATGGATGGTGGGCAGGGCGGCGGCGGCGATGCCTCAAAGGCGGGCGAAGCCAACCACGGAGGGCATACACAAATTCAGAAACCAGCGGTGGGCACCCGAAGGCGCGATGGAGCTGGTGTTACAACAGCCGACGCCTTGCTCGTGAAGCGCGCACGGGTCTCGCCGGCATCGCCCCACCCGGATGTGCCTCTCGCGTCAACCCCCGCGGCGGCAGCGGCGGCGGCGGCGGCGGCGGCGTTGACTTCCCGCAAACAGTCGGGGGCGGGGGCGGCATCGGCGATGCCCACCACGGCCACGCGCTCCAACCCGTCGTCCTCCACGGCGGCGGTCGCGCGGGCCAACGCGCTGAGTTCAGTCAGCCTCACCACGCTGCTAGCTTCAGGCAACCTCACC
>Ga0307489_10001401_pt1 | contig 15859 bp, 28 predicted proteins | sample SB12metaG_FD_202247 | JGI IMG/M metagenome (GOLD analysis project Ga0307489, IMG submission 202247) | Sea-ice brine microbial communities from Beaufort Sea near Barrow, Alaska, United States - SB 1.2 | ecosystem: Environmental > Aquatic > Marine > Coastal | place: USA: Alaska | collected... | reverse complement strand
GGCGTACACTCGTCCGCTTTCCAGCTCTAAAACTAAGCCGTTTCCTTGTCATTGACCCCATCCTACACAGATCGGGCCTGTGCCCCAGCTTGTAACTAGAAAGGTGGGAAAAATACCCACCTTTTTTATCTCGTTTTTCCAGGATTACCACGTGTAATCACGTGTTTGATCACTGGGAACCCATTCCCTCGGGAATTTCGAACGTTTGCAATTTCGAAAATCTTCATAAATCACGTGTCAATCGCTTCGCTAGGAGGGGAAATCTCACACGTGTTAGTGACAAGCTGGGGCACAGGCCCGATCTGTGTAGTCCACAGACACAGAGTATCCCACAAAACGTGCTTACGTTGAGCCGATCAGTGGAGGAGTGTAAGCCCCTGCCCGCGGCGGAGCAGCGCGCCGCACTCGTTGGGGCACTGGACGAAGCACCGGTCGCACGTCTTGGCGTGCATGGGCCCGCGCCGCTGCGCAGGGTCCTCCAACTTCAGTGGTTCGTTGAGTAGCTCAGGTTCAAGGACTGAGGGACAGACCGGCTTGAGTTGAGGTGAGAAGGGTAGGTCCGAACAAGGGCCGGTGAAGTGACCCCAGAATCTACCAGTGAACAGGGGTATGTTTGAGTATTGGGGGGGTGTTAAGGGGGGATTAGCGGGGTCGTGTCGTGTAATTGAAATCCCAAGACCTCACCCTGAACCCTAAAGCACTTTTTCAGTCTGTTAACTGGTAAATTCTGGGGTCACTTTACCTGCCCTTGCTGAGACCTAGCTCTATAAGGGACAGACCGGCTTGATTTGAGGTGGGAAGGGCGACCAGTGCGGCGCCCTAGGGTTAGGAAATCCTGACCATAAACCCTAAACCCTCAACTCAAGACACGCCCTACCGCTGCGCCACGTCACGTTCGCAGTATTCGCACGGCACGGGGCGGAACTCGCAGTCGCGCTGGTGCACGTCCAGCTCGGAGCGGCGGCACGTGTGGTGGCACAGCACCTCCCCCGCCTCGCCCCCGCCGCCCAGGGTCATGCACAGATGCGCTGGGTTGGTTGATTTCATTTCCAGGGTCCAGGAATCCACCCGAATCCACCCGAATCCGACCGAACCTGTACCGAATCCGTCCGATTCCGGAATCCATTTGGATAGGGTCAAACTGCCCATACAGACTGCAGAATGCGCCAAATCCGCCCCCTGCGGGGCTACTCGGAATCCGCCCGAATCCGACCCTCGAGCGAATCCGTCCGAATCCGGAAACGCCATGCCAGCCGGAGCGTGAGGTGAGGTGAGGTGAGGTGAGGTGAGGTGAGGTGAGGTAAACTGAGGTGAGGTAAGGTAAAACACAGTGAGGTGCGGAGCCCCCCCCCCCGCCGGAGTCAACGAAGCCACACGTTACCGGCGCCTCCACGCAGGGGCTTACTCTCGTTCCAATTTCAGCTCAACTTGAGCCCTTCTGTCTACCGTTTTACCCAACTTGACTCATGAATGTGTCCTGGAGCCGCTCAAGTTGAGCTCTAACGTGAACGATGGTTAGCCCCTGCCTCCACGCAGTCCTCGGCGATGTGGCGCATGAGCAGGTCCTCGCGCACGGCGGCGCCGCAGAAGAACGGGCAGTCGCGCACCGCGCCTCAGGGCCGACTTCGCAGTTTCCAGGGTACCTCGAATGGCGGTTGCCAATTCTTGAGAAATAAACGGTCGAATCCCCATATTGTACCGTTGTATGGCATATCTGACGTTCTATTTACTCAAGGTCTCAAATTCAAGACACGTTGACCGCCATTTGAGGTACCCTGGAAACCTGCGAAGGTGACGTGTCCCAGCCCCACGGCGCAGGTCCGCTCGTGCAGCAGCCGGCTGCGCACCACGATGTGCTGGCGGCAGCGGCGGCACCGCTCCGTGCGGAACGGGCACCCGCGCTGGCTAGGGACACGTGAGTATTGCTTATGCTTGTCGAACTGAGTTAGTGCTTGCGATGCGGGGGGATATACCAGGCTAGTTTAAGCTAGTTTAGGACTAGTGGTTTGTGGGTTAGTGGGTTAGTATTGGGGACTACAGTGGCTTAGTATAGTAATGCTCGCCATGTGAGTGCCTTGGGTCTCGATGAACGTCTACATGTGGTGGCGAGCACTATTTGTCTGGCTCGGCTCTACCTCTGGTGCTGCGACAGCATCTGGTGGCGCGCCGACGCCGGGCACTGCAGCGGGCGGTCGGGCTCCGTGTTGCAGCGGCGCAAGTTCAATTTTAAAGCAAATTTGAAAGCGGTCCATCAGTTTCAAAGCGCCTAGTCCCAGGCGCTTTCAACGTGGGTTTGAGAGGGTCAACCTGCACCGCCATACCGTGTCGTCCACGAAGCCGCACAGCTCCATGCCGTAGCGGCGCAAGTTGAATTTGAAAGCAAAGTTTGAAAGCGCTTCACCACAGTTTAGTTTCAATCGTTGAAACCATACGTGCTTTCAACTCGGTTTTGATAGGGTCAGCCTGCACCGCCCCACCATGCGCAGCGGGCACTCGCCCTCGTGCCGGCGCCGCGATGACCATCGCATGTCCGCGCCGCACCCGTCCTCGGGGTAGCGGCGCAAGTTGAACATGAAAGCAACGATTGAAAGCAGTTCATCATATATGGTTCATCATATCTCAATCGCTGAAGCCGTAGGCGCTTTCAACACGGGGTTTGATGGGGTCAACCTGCACTGCCCTTCCTTGGCGAACCGCAGCCCCGCGCCATCCGCCGTCGCGTGGGTCGCCCACTGGCAGGGGCTTACACTCGTCCACTTTCCAGCTCAACCTGAGCCGTTTCTGACACAAAATACACCCTAAACACCCCCTACTTCCCCCGAACGCCTCCTAACCACCTCCTAAACAACCCCTAAATGCACACCCAATCCCACAGAAAGCGCTCAAGTTGAGCCGAAAAGTGGACGAGTGTAAGCCCCTGCCCACCGGCACAGGATCCGCAGCTCCTCCACCGCGGTCCGCTTGGTGTCGTCCGGGAAGACATCCTCGGGCGAGGGCCTTGCAGATATTGCTCGCCTCGTCATAGCGTGCCATTCGCCATTCAACGCAAAAAACGAGGTTCAAGATGTGTTGGGTGAGGTGGCGAGCAGTATCTGGCAGGCCCTGCGTCGGGCTTGTGCATGCCGCAGCCCAGAGGCTTACACTCGTGCACTTTTCAGCTCAACGTGAGCACTTTCTGTCCCATGTGGTGGGGTGCTTTGCTGGTTTCAGTGACAAAAACGGCTCAAGTTGAGCAAAGATGTGGACGAGTGTAAGCCCCTGCCGCAGCCCACGGGGCAGATGACGTCCTGCTCGATGCCGGTGAACACGCATCCCTCGCACCAGGGGCTTACACTCGGTCACTTTTCAGCTCAACTTGAGCAGTGTCTGACACACGAAAACACCCTACACACCCTAAACACCCCCTTAAACACGGGCTACACACCCCCTCCGCGCACCCCCTATCCCATACAAAGCGCTCAAGTTGAGCTGAAACGTGGACGAGTGTAAGCCCCTGCCTCGCACGCGCTGTGACCGCAGGGCAGCAGCACGGGGTCGGCCAGCACGTCGCGGCACGTTGGGCACATCAGAAGGTCGGGCGGCTGCGGCGTGCGGGTGCGGGGCCAACAGGTGAACGGAGCGGTCAGCGGTCAGCGCAGCCAATGGGAACGCGGCTCGCGGCGTGCGGGGCCAACAAGAGAACGGAGCGCTCAGCGGTCAGCGAATCCCATGGGAGCGCGGCTCTAGCGCGCGGCGCGCGACTCCGAAAGGGAGGCAAATGCGGAGAAGAGGGGAATGGGGTCGAGGGCGAGGGCGAGAGGGAGGAGGAGGGGGGCGAGGGCGATGGCGAGAGAGAGGAGGAGGAGAGTGAGGGTGAGGGCGAGAGGGAGGAGGAGGAGGACGAGCCCGACGCATGAACCGAGAAGGAGGAGCTGGGAAGCAGCGGGTGCGGGTGGGCACCCTGGAAGACAACTGAAGTTGAAAAACGTGAACAGACGGGGCCGCAGGGAACGGGCATATTGGCAGCGAGTACGGGGGCTGGCGCACCCGCTCGCAGTAGACGGTGGGGACCTGGCGGCGGCTAGCGAAGAACTGCATGCCCTCGTAATCCGTGTCGCTCGTCTCCACCACCTGCGACGCCCCGACGGCAAACCATCCACGCCTCCTTAGCATTCGATATTGCCCGCCATGTCATCGACACGCATCTTGGCCCCTCGTTGCTTGAGTCAAACGGCACTCTATGACGCAGCGAGCAATATCAACCAGGCCTATGGACCGCCACGTTGTCGACACACATGGTGAACCCTCGTGTGTTGAGATTCATGGCATTCTATTGACGGGGCGAGCACTATGAGTCTACGTGCGCTAGCTGCCGCTGCCGGTGCTTTCGGCAAACTCCAGACGCTGCACAACAGTCGTGTGTTGGGTGTGCTCGCGTGGCCGCGGGTCACTCACCTGGAGCCCGCGCCTGCCAGTGCCCCCCGTGGACCCGCCGCCTCCGCGCACGGCGCCCGCCGTCGCCAACCCGCCTTTCACCGCTGTCGCCATCGCCGCGTGCGTGTGCGCGGAAGCGAGTGGGGCAAAAAAGACAAAAAAAATCGAAAACTCGAAGAGGAAGCAGCAGGTGGGATTTCAGATTTGAAGACGCAGTGCGACGATAATCTGGTTTGGAGGGTTTAGGGTTTAGGGTTTGATGTAAGGCATGCCCTTGTTTCACCTGCACGGGCGACCGCGGCGAGAGCAACCCCTCAACGCCGGCGTGAACACATGCCCGGCAAACACGACTGACATCTGCATGATGGAATTGTGTTTGATTCAATGTCCCGCTATAGTCCTATAAACACGCCCAGCCTACGATTACACACGCGGCTGCTAAGTAGCTAGCCCTACAACTTGTCAAGCATCGCATTACGGCGCGTACTCATGAAAACTTGCCTGCTTCGCGGCATCACGGGGGAGAGCAGCGGGCTCACGGGGGGCCAGAGCGAAAGCCTGGTGCCTCCTTAAACACGCGGAAGCGTCTCTCTCTCTCTCTCTGTCACGGGGGCCAGGGCGAAAGTCTGGTACCTCCTCAATCACACGGAAGCGTCCCTCTCTCGTCCAACCGGCTACGATGCCTCAAGAGGCGAGCTAGGGTGCATCACGAGAGCGGCTACATTGCTATTGCGACTACGAACTAAAGCACGGTTCACCCGGCGGCGGCGGCGGCGGCGGGGTCTATCTCCCCCGTTCCCTCACCCGTCGCGCCACTGGTGCCCGCACTTGCAGCATTTGAAGAACGTGCTCATGGGCTCGTCCGCGCTGCGGATCTGAATCTGCATGAAGTACGCATAGCCGTGGTCGCACTTGGGGCACTCGACGGCGGTGCGGTCCACGTTCTTCCACGCCTCGTCGCCGCCCAGCACATCGTCCACCTCCTCAGCCCAGGGCCCAGTGTATGCCGATGCCCGCGTGAGCTCGGCAGTGTACCTGTTGGTGTGTGCCTTGTCTACGTGGTATAGACACACGCAGAGTCAGCGAAACTAGCTTGGTCTGAGGTCCTTCAAGATTGGTCTGAGGTCAGCGTGGGTCTATACCACGTAGACCAGGCACACACCAACAGTACCGCTACGCTGTGTGCCGCTGCTACGAATGTGCGCGCAGTGCCGGAGCCGCAGCTGCCACAGACCACAGCCCACAGACTACATGCCACAGCTGCCGCAGCTACCGTAGCTGTAACAGCTGGCAGTTGAGCTGAAAGGGCACGCCTTGTCAGACCACAGCTACCGTGGCTACCGCGACAGCTACCACAACTACCACCACAGCCTCCACAGCCACCATCAGATGCCCAGTAGGTGTGAGCGTGTGACGGCTGGCGGTGGAGGTTTGAGGTTTTATACCAGGGGCTTACCCTCGTTCCCATTTCCGCTCAACTTGAGCTTACTTTGCCCATTTCCGCTTGACTTAAGCTCTCTTTGTCCCCCGTATGACCCAAATTGACCCGTGGATGAGTCCCGAAGGTGCTGAAGTTGAGCTCCAACGTGAGCGATGTGGTCCCGAAGGTCCTCAAGTTGAGCTTTGAAGTGAGCGAGTTTAAGCCCCTGGTGAGCGTGTGACGGCTGGCGGTGGAGGTTCGAGGCTTGATAGGGGCGCGGCCCCGCCTTGCGCTTGATCGGCACGTCGCTGCGGATGGTGCTGCTGATGTGGTAGATGTACGGGCAGGTCTGGCAGTACAGCTTCAGGCCCATGCTCAGGGCCGCACACACCACTCCCCTTGTCAGCGTGAAGCGAAGCATCTTTCACGTGTCCACGAGCGGGGAGCGGGAAGCGAACCCCCTGAGCTCGATACCTCTTGTCAGCGTGATGTCAGCATCTTCCAGGTATTGAGTGGGGAAGCGGGGTGCGACGCCCTCCCCCGGCCTTGAGCGGTGGCGGAGTGTCAGCGACCGTCCACCACCGCCACCGCGCGCCGCCAAAGCATCGAGTTGAGTTGACAACGAGAAAATGGGGAGTGGCCCTGCCGCCGCCGTAAGGCGAGTGGTCGACGAGGAGCAGGTTAGCGCACGTGGGGCAGAACGTGAGCATGGCGGCGGCGGCGGCGGGCGGCGGCGGGGGTAAGGGGTGGGAGCCCGGGGGGGAAGTTTACACCCGGGCTCGACGCGGCGACTGCCGTGCGCGCGCGAGACTGACGCAAAGTGGATGTGCGGCTGTTTAGAAAGCGGGTTGCCAACCTGAGTTGCTATCTACCACGTGACGATCTGCACCACGTGGTCGTCAATCCACTTCACCCGCACACCCTCGCCTCGCACGTCGCAGTTCGGAGTCGACGCGGGGGGGCACAGCACAGCCGGCCATCGGCGGCGGCGATACACGGGCGCGGTGAGACTCGCCTGTGGTCTGGACGCTGGAGCGAGCGGGGGTGGATCAGCCAGCGGGGTCGGCAGGATCCTACGAGCAGGACTGGTGGGTGCCCACCTCGGGAGGAACCTGAGATGTCGCGCGCCGACGACCGCGAGTATGACGCGGTGGCGATCCCGCCGGCGCCCAACTGGTACGGCAGCAGCCTAGCGGACTGGGGCGGGGGCGGGGAGGTGTACGCCTACGCGGCGCGCAACGCCATCGTGCTGCTGCGGCCGCGCCACGGCCACGCCGCCGCCGCTGGCATCGGCAGCAGCAACGGCAGCAACGACCGCGGCGGCGGCGGCGGTGGCGGCGGCGGTGGCGGCGGTGGCGGCGGCGGCGGCGGTGGCGGCGGCGGCGGTGGCGGTGGCGACGACGACGTAGGCTCGTCCGCCGCGCGCGCGGAACACGCGACGCCGACGTCGTTTACGTTCGCGGGCACACTGGTGGGACACAGCAACCGCGTGACGGCGCTAGCGTTCGCGCGGTGCGGCGGCGTGACGCACCTGCTGGTGAGCGGCATGGTCTTACACTCGTCCACTTCTCAGCTCAACTTGAGCCGCGTCCGACACAAGAGCACACCCTATACACCCTAAACACCCCCTAACACCCCCTCACACCCCCTTAACACTGGCTACACAACCCCTACACGCACCCCCTATCCCACAAGAAGCGCTCAAGTTGAGCTGAAAAGTGGACGAGTGTAAGCCCCTGATGAGCGGCAGCGCGGACAAGGCGCTGCGGCTGTGGGACACCGCGTCACGCCGCTGCGTCAAGGTGCTCAAGGGCAGGGGCTCACACTCGCTCACTTCACAGCTCAACTTGACGACCTTCGGGGCACATCGCTGACGTTAGAGCTCAACTTGAGCACCTTCGGGACACATCCTCGGGTTGATGTGGGTTATATGAGGGACAAAGTAAGGCTGAAGTTGCGCTGAAAGAGGCAAAGTAAGCTTAAGTTGAGCGGAAATGGGAGCGAGTGTAAGCCTCTGCTCAAGGGCCACACCGCGGAGGTCAGCGCGCTGGCAGGGACTTACACTCGTTCACGTTAGAGCTCAACTTGAGCAACTCCAGGACACATTCATGAGTTAAGTTGGGTTACACGGTGGACAGAAGAGCTCAAGTTGAGCTGAATTTGGAACGAGTGTAGCCCCTGCGCGCTGGCTACCAGCCCCGTGGCCGCCGACCTGTGCGTCAGCGGCGACCGCACCGGGTGGGGCCGGCCAGATGTTGCGCGCCGCGTCATCGTCACAGGATAACAGTTTTACCACAACAAACGTGATTTCGCACTGCGTTGAATGCCGTGGCGGACATTGCGCCTGGCAGATATAGCTCGCCACGTCACAGGATGCCATGTTAAATTTAATCAACGAGGTCTGAAATTGTGTAAGACGACGCAGCGGGGCAATACACGTGCCAAATGATGATGCTGTGTCCCACAAATAAATGTCATATGTGCTTGTCCCTCGCAGCAGGCGCGTGCTGGTGTGGCGGTTCGGGGGCGCGGGCGGCGGCGGCGAGCGGGCGGCAGGGGCTCACACTCGTCCACTTCTCGGCTCAACTTAAGCGCTTTGAGGTGATAGGTATGCATGTAGGGGTTGTTTACGGGGTGTTTAGGAGTTACCCGGGGGGATTAGGGGGTATTTAGTCGTACATTGTGTCAGAAAGGGCTCAGGTTGAGCTGAAACTGGACGAGTGTAAGCCCCTGGCGGGCGGTGCGCGCACTGGCTCCGCTGGACTCCTCGCCCGTGCTGTGCCTGGCGCTGTCGCCGTGCCTGGAGCGCCACTGCGCCGTGGGGCACCAGAGCGGCGCGCTGGCCGTAGTGGACGTGTCCGGCAGGGTCTTGAACTCGTCCACTTTTCAGCACAACCTAAGCCGTTTTGGTCACACCCCCATGTGTGCCCCTGTCTAATAGACTGGGGGAAATCATGCTCCCAACGTATTTAACAAAATGTGCTCACGTTGAGCCGAAACGTGGATGAGTGTAAGCCCCTGGTGTCGGGCGCCGCGGCGCCGCACCGCCTCCCGGCGCGCGCCGCCGAGGTTCACGCCGTGGCGTGGCTGCCGCCCGAGTACACTAAGAGCAAACAGTCAGTGGGCACGGACGCGGGCGCGGACACGGGCGCAGACATGACGGCGGTGCTTGCGGCGGGCGGGCGCGAGCGGGCGGTGACGCTGTGGGCAGGGGCCTACACTCGTCCACTTTTCAGCTCAACGCAAGCGCTTTCAGTGGGATAGGGGTGCATTTAGGGGTAATCTAGGCGGTGTTTGAGGAGTGTTTAATTGGTGTTCAGGGGGTATCAGGGGGGGGGCTAGGTGCATTTTGTGTCGGAAACGGCTCAGGTTGAGCTGAGAAGTGGACGAGTGTCAGCCCCTGGCTGTGGGCGTGGGATGGCACCCGCGTGTCGCTGCGGCAGACCCTGCCGCTGCCGAAGTGCCCGCCGCACCTGTCGGAGGCGCAGCGCGGTCGCCTCTGGCTCTCGCTGGCGTGGGCGCGCAGAGACGGCGGCGGCGGAGACGGCGGCGGCGGCGGCGGCGGCAGGGGCTTACAATGGTCCACTGTTCAGCTCAACCTGAGCCGTTTCTGACACTGAACACGCCCTGTACACCCCCAAACACCCCTTCACACCCCCTAAACACCTCTGAAACATCCCCTGATTGCACCTACCAAGCTGTAAAACGCGCTTACCTTGAGCCGAAAAGTGGACGAGTGTAAGCCCTTGAGCGGCGGCTGTGGCAGGGGCGAGGGTGGCGGGGGCGGCGGGGACGGGGACGGCGGCAGGGGCGGGGAAGGAGGCGGGGACCGCGGGTCGTCCGTCTGGCTGGTATCGGCCAGCCACGGCGGTGACCTGCTGCGCTGGTCGGTCGACATGGCCGACATCCTGGGCGACGGCGCCGGGGGCGGCGGCAGGGGCTCACACTCGCTCGCGTTAGAGCTCAACTTGAGCAACTCCACGACACATTCATGAGTTGATTTGGGTTATCAGGTGGACGGAAGAGCTCAAGTTGAGCTGAGATGGGAACGAGTGTAAGCCCCTGGGCGGCGGCGGCGGCGGGGCCGGGGGGGGCGGTGAAGGGGGCGGGCGGAGCGGGGCCGGGGCGAACGCGGCCGCGGCGGCGGTGGAGAAGTTCGGGCCCGTGGAGTCGGCGCACACGCGCACGGTGTTCAGCGTGGTGGCGCGCGGCGGGGCCGTCATGACCACGTCCCTGGTAGGGCCGGCCGGAATCTGCCGGCATTACTTTTTGCATAATTTTGGCAGAATAGGCAAATCGAAACTTCCCGGCATATGCAGGGAAGATGAGGCATTCCCGAGGGAATTTTAGGCATTCGTCGGTATAATTGGGCATGATTGGGCATAATCCGAGCATAACAGGCTGAATTTGGGGAATCAAGCATAGGGAATGTGGGCAAAATCAAAAGCATATTCCAGCTGGCCCTAGTCCCTGGATCGCTCCCTGTCGCTGTGGGATGTGGCCAGCTGTCGCCACGTGTGGGGCCTCACCGGCCTCGGGGGCTTCGTGTACCGCATTGCGCTCAACCCCGAGGACCCCTTCACCACGGGGGCAGGGGCTTACATCTGGTCCCCATTTGAGCTCAACTTCAGCACTTCTGTCCACCCTATAGCCCAACTTGCCTAATGAATGTGTCCTGGAGTTGCTCAAGTTGAGCTCTAACATGAAGCAGTGTAAGCCCCTGGATGGGGGTGGCGTGCGGTGACGGCTCGCTGCGCTCCCTAGATGTAGGACCAACCAGTGGCGTCAGCGGTGGCGGCAACGGTGGCGGGGGAGGAGCGTTGCTGTGGCGGGGGCTGCCACAGACGAAGGTGACGTGCATGGCGTGGCACCCGGTGGACCCAGAGAACGGCGCGGGGGGCGGGGTGGTGGCGGCGGGGCTGGAGGACGGCCGCGTTGTGCTGGTCGACACCTTGGTGGCAGGGGCTTGCACTCGTCCACTTCTCAGCTCAACTTGAGCCGTTTCTGACACTCAACACATCCCCTTAACGCCTAAACACCCCCTCCACCCCCGCCTTACACACTCCCTGAACACCCCTTCAATACCCCTTGTCACACCAAAAGCGCTTACGTTGAGCTGACAGGTGAACGAGTGTAAGCCCCTGCTTGCCGGGCGGCCGCTACGCGCTGCAGCGGGACTGCCACGCCGGCGCCGTCACCGCCATGCAGTGGCTCAACACCGCCGCCACCGCCGCCGCGGCGCCGGCGTGGGAGCTGGCGACACTGGGGGGGGGCGGCCTGTGGCGGTGGACGGAGCTCGCCATGCCGGAGGAGAGGATGAAAAAGAGCGGCGGGAGCGGCAAAGGTGGTCGCGGCGGCGGCGGCGGCGGCGGCGGCGGCGGGGGGGGAGGCAAGGTAAGGTGGTGCAGGTTGAGCCGATGAACCCCACTATGAAAGCGCTTGGAGCTAAGCGCTTGAGACTGAAACATGATAAACCGCTTTCAATTTTGCTTGAATTTTGGTTTCAATTTCAACTTGCGTCGCTACAGCAAGGGGGAGTTGGGGGGCTCGTTTGTTGACATTACCGGGGATTTCTCAGGGAGCGGATCCTCGGGATCCATCGTGGCGTTCGATTGGCTGGGCGGCGGGGATGCCAGAGTAGCGCTAGGTTGGAGTGACGGGGCGGTTAGCGTGCACTCGCGCCAGGGCAGGGGGGATGGTGGCGGCGGCGGTGGCGGCGTCGGCGGCGGCGGCGGCGGCGGCGGCGGCGGTGAAGGGGGGTCGTTTACGACGGAGTGGTGTGCCTTCGAGCACGCAAAGCGAGTGACGGCGGTGCGCTGGCACCCGGAGGCGGGCGGCGGCGCCAGCGGAGGCGGCGGGGGCGGCGGGGGGGACGGGGGGGGCACAGCGCGCTTCCGCGGGTGGCTGGGCGCCACGGCGGCGGACGGCAGCTTCCTGGTGTACGGGCCCGCGGCAGGGGCTTACACTCGTCCACTTTTCAGCTCAACCTGAGCCGTTTATGACACAGAATACACCCCAAGTACGGCCTAATAACCCCTGACACCCCCTTAACACTGCATAAACATTCCCTAAACGCACCCCCTATCCCACAGAAAGCGCTTACGTTGAGCCGAAAAGTGGACGAGTGTAAGCCCCTGGCCCGCGGGCGAGACGGTGCGCTCGGTCCCCTCGTGCCGCCAGGGGCTCGCGGACCTCGCGTGGCGCCCGCGGATGGACGACGCGGGGGGGGCGGGGACGGGGGCGGGGTCCGGGGCGGGGACAGGGGCGGCGGCGGAGGCGGTGGCGGCAACGGCGGGGGCGGACGGGCTGGTGCGGGTGTGGGATCTGGCAGCGGCGGCGCCGTCGCTGACTGCGGTGATGCGCGGGCACGAGGGGCGCGTGCTGTGCCTGTGCTGGGTGCTGCTGGGTGCTCGCGGCGGCGGCGGCGGCGGGGCAGGGGCTGACACTCGTCCACTTTGCAGCTAGACCTAAGCCGTTTTGGTCACACCTCCACGTGTTTCCCTGTCTAATGGACTGGGGGGAAATCATGCACCCAACGTATTCCACAAAATATGCTTACGTTGAGCCGAATAGTGGACGAGTGTAAGCCCCTGCGGTGGGGGCGGCGGCGGAAGTGGGGGCGGCGGCGGCGGGGCGGCGGCAGCGGGCGACGGGGGTGTGTATGCTGCTAGTGCTGCGCCACCGAGCATCGCGCTGCTGTCAGGCAGGGGCTTACACTCATCCACTTTCGAGCTCAACCTGAGCCAATTCTGACTCAAAAGACACCCTTGACACTCCCTAATGCCCCCTGACACCCCCTAACCCCCCCCTCAATAATCCAAAAATGCACCCCCTATGCTACAGAATGTGCTGACGTTGAGCCGGAAAGTGAACGAGTGTAAGCCCCTGCTGTCAGGCTCCGACGACCAGACGCTGCGGTGGTGGGACCCGAGCGATCCGAGGCACTCGCCCGCGGCGGCGGCGGCGGCGGCGGCCGTTGCCAAGGTAGAGCGGTGCAGCTTGACCCTATCAAAACCACGTTGAAACCGACTGGAACTCAGCGCTTGAAACTGAAGTGTCATGTACTGCTTTCAACTTCTGCTTTCACATCCAGCTTGCGCCGCTACACCAAGGATACGCCTCAGCCGGCGCTCCCCGCCGCGCTCGTGGATGCGGCGGCATTGTCAGCCGCCGCCGCCGCCGCCGCCGATGCAGATGAAGCCCCCGATGATGCTTCCGATACGGGCTCGCAGCATAACTATGTCAGCGGAGGCGGCGGCGGGGTTGGAGGCGTTGGGGGCGGGGGAGCTGGCGGCGGCGGCGGCGGTGGCGTCAAGAAGAAGCGGAAGGTAGGCTGGTGCAGGTTGAACCGGTGAAAGCGTGTAGAATTAACCGCTTGAGACTAAAATACGATGAACTGCTGTCAGATTTGCAACAAATTGTTTTTTCTCTTTTACATGCGCCGCTGCAGCAAGGGCGCGGGCGGGCGCGGGCTTTTGAAGCCCCCGGCGTGGGAGAGTACCCCCGAGGGCGTAGCCGCGGGCCAGGCCGCCGCCATCACCCTCGCGCGCCGCCTCCATGGTACCGCCTGCCAGATGTTGCCCGCCACGTCGTCGACACGCATTTTGTCTCCTTCTTTCTTGAGCTGAACGGCGTCCTGTGACGTGGCGAGCACTATCTGCCAGGCCCTACTGAACGGACTTGCGCCGCAGCGCAGGTCACTCGACGCCGTTGATGCCACCGCCAGCGCCGCCGCCGCCGCCACCACCGCCGCCGAGTGTGAATACGGCCCCCACGGCATCGGGCTGTTCACCGGGCAGGAGGACGCCATGCGCCTGCTGTGTTTGGAAGAGCGCGCAGCGCTGGCCAGCGACGGGGCTGGAGCCGGGGCCGGGGCCGCAGCCGGCGCCGCGGGGGGGGCAGGCGGAGACATGTACCAGCCCAACGCACGGGACGGGGCCAGCGGAGGCGGCAGCGGCTGGGGAGGAGGATCGGAGGCATGGGCTTACACTCGTTCCGAGTTCAGCTCAACTTGAGCTCTTCTGTCCACCGTGTAACCCAGCTTAACCCTCAGTGTGTCCTGGATTTGCTCAAGTTGCGCTCTAATGTAAACGAGTGTGAGCCCCTGATCGGAGGATGGTGGTTTCGACGGCGGCGGCGGCGGCGGCGGCGGCGGGAGCGGCGCAATGAGAGGCGCGGAGCGCGCCGCAGCGGCCGCCTTACTCCGGGGTAGGGCGGTGCAGGTTGACCCTATCAAATCCATGTCAAAAGCGCCCGGAATGAAGCGCTTGAAACTAATATGTGATTAACTGGTTCTAAGTTTTGCTTTCAATTCAACTTGCGCCTTACTCCGGGGTGACTTCGCCGCGGCGGCGTCCACCCTGCTGGCGTCCACTGACGGGCAGGGGCTTACACTCGTCAACTCCTCTGCTCAACTTGAGCCGTTTCTAACACAAATTTAAACCCCAAACGCCCACTGGTACTCCCTAACACCCCTAATCACCCTCTGAATAACCCCTAAACGCACCCCCTATCCCACGGAAAGTGCTTAAGTTGAGCTGAGAAGTGAACGAGTGTAAGCCCCTGCTGACGGGCCCATCCCCGCCGACTTCCTTTCGGCGCTGATTGGCGGCGGGCACGCGCTGTGGGCGGGTGTAGCCGACGCGCAGGCCGACCGCCTGGCAGGGCGGTGCAGGTTGTCCCTATCAAACACGTCTTGAAAGCGCCTGAAGCTAATCTCTTGGCACTATACATATGATGATCTCCTTTCAACTTTTGCTTTCAAATTCAACTTGCGCCACCACCGCCTGGAGACCCGCGGCGAGCACCACCGCGCCGCACTCCTGCGCCTTGTAGGGTTTTAGGGTTTGGGGTTTAGGGTTTAGGATCTGCCATACATCGCTCGCCATGTCATAGGATGCCGTTTGAATCAATACACGAGGGTTTTCAATGCGTTGGATGACGTGGCGAGCGATACATGACCTGCCAGGCATTGCTCACCACGTCACAGGATGCCGTTTAACTCAAGAAACGAGGGTTGGGTTTACAATGCGTCGGATGACGTGGCTCGCGATGCATGTCAGGCTCTAGCGGGCGGCGCTGCACGACGTGCGCGGTGCGGTGGCGGCAGGGGCTTACACTCGTCCACTTTTCGGCTCAACGTAAGCACATTTTGTGGGATACGTTGGGTGCATGATTTCCCCCCAGTCTATTTAAAAGTGGAACACGGGAGGTGTGACCTAAACGGCTTAAGTTGAGCTGAAAAGTGGACAAGTGTGAGCCCCTGGGTGGCGGCGCTGCGGCGCGGGGGGCTGCAACGCGACGCCGCGGCGCTGGCGGCAGGGGCTTGCACTCATCCACTTATCGGCTCAACGTAAGCGCTTTCTGTGCGATAGGGGGTGCACTTAGGGGTTGTTTAGGGGGTGTGCAGGTGGTGATACGGGGTGTTAGGCGGTATTAGGGGGTGTTTAGGGTTTATTTTGTGTCAGAAACGGCTCAGGTTGAGCTGAATAGTGGAAGAGTGTAGGCCCCTGGCTGGCGGCCGCGCGTCTGCTGCCGGCTGACCCCCTGCTGGCCGACGTCAGGCGCGAGCTCGCCGTAGGACCTGTCAGATATTGGCCGCCGTGTCATCGATTGGCATTTTGAACCCTCGTGTCTTGAGTCAAATGGCATTCTGTGACGTGGGGCGAGCAATGTCTGCCACCCTCGTTTTTGGAGGCAGACAGCATCCTATGATGTGGCGAGCAATGTCTGTTACCCTCGTTTCTTGAGTGAAACGGCGTCATATGATGTGGCGAGCAATGTCTGCTGGGCCCTGGCTCGCGGCGGCGGAGGAGGCACGCGGCGGGATGGAGGCGGCGGCCAAGGTAGGGCCACCCGGGATATGCAAAAGAAAATGCTCAAATTCTCTGTCCGTGATTCCCCAAATTCAGCCCATTTTGCTCGGTTTGTGCCCAATTATGCCCAATTATGCCGACTAATGCCTTCGGAAATGCCTAAAATTCCAAGCGTATGCCGGGAATTTTCGATTAGCCTATTATACCAAAA
>Ga0307489_10001400_pt1 | contig 15861 bp, 28 predicted proteins | sample SB12metaG_FD_202247 | JGI IMG/M metagenome (GOLD analysis project Ga0307489, IMG submission 202247) | Sea-ice brine microbial communities from Beaufort Sea near Barrow, Alaska, United States - SB 1.2 | ecosystem: Environmental > Aquatic > Marine > Coastal | place: USA: Alaska | collected... | reverse complement strand
GTCAGAGGCACGTGCAGTGCGGCAGCATGGGTAAGGGACTGGACATCGACGCGTGGATTGTGAAGGTGCGTGCTCCCTTGCCGCGCCCCGCCCCAACCACCCAACCAACCTTTAGTCGCTGCCCACCCATCTTCCATTTCGTGGGACAGCTCATAGCTTTTACCCCCCGTGCACGCGGGGAGCGGGCGGCGTGTGGGCGCGGTCGCCACCACTCTGACGCCCCCGCTGCATCGGGCTGTAGCCTTCCATCCATTTCTCGGCTCGCATTCCTTGCGTGTTTGGGACCCGCGGCGAGTCGGCTTAGCATCCTCCCAGACCCTTGGGCACCCCCCATGAGACTTCCAGAACAACGACTTCAAGAACTTTCAGATCCGGTTCACCCAAGGTTTGTGCCAAGGGTGGACCAAGGGTGGACCGGGGGGCTGCCCCCCGGTAAGCCATCACGCCGTGGCGGAGGCACTCGCGACAGCACGCCGCGAGCGCGTCGCCGCCTCCGCCGATGCCAGGGTGCGCCTCGGCAGCCGAAAACGCAGATCTGGCTTTACCCCGTCTCTCGTGGGTTTTGGGCCTCTCCCACAGTTGGGGCTGACATCTCGGAGGAAGGGAGCCGGTGAAGGCAACACACGTAATAACCAGACGCACGCACACGAGGTGTGGTGCACGATTAGCATTCCGTCCGTGGAAGGCGGAAGCGAAAGATGTGGTTACCCAGTGCATTAGCTGGGGAGCTACGAAGACGAGCAAACGTCAACCTCCTGGTATATAGTTTCTCGTGGTAAAAGGGGAAAAAAACTCGCTTCTCATACTGACGATGCCGCCCTTTCTTCGCCACCTTCTGCCAGATCAAGCAATGCGAGCCCTTGGAAGAGTGCGAGCTGGAGGCGCTGTGCGGGTACGTGAAGGAGGTGCTGGTGGAGGAGTCCAACGTGCAGCCGGTCAACAGTCCCGTCACCGTGTGCGGTGACATCCACGGGTGGGGAGGGGGTTGCCCACCACGCACCCAAAAACTTCCAAAACCTTCCAAAGTTAAAAGCTCTCCCCTCATACGCCAGCCTCAGCTCCGCGGGCTTGGGCTTGGACGCCAGGCCCGACAGGCGCTCCGGAGCGCCAATAAATGATTTTCCCGTCATTTCGTTCACCAAGCACAGCTGTGTTCGCGACCCTACTACCGCCGTACCCCCGCTATCTTTTCGTACTGCTGCCGCAACCCCGCTATCGTTAAACAAACACAGCTGTGTTGGCGACCCTACTCACGGGCAGTTCCACGACTTGCTGAAGCTGTTCGAGACGGGCGGGGATGTGCCGGATACCAACTACATCTTCATGGGCGACTTCGTGGACCGCGGGTAGGGCCTGGCAGATCTTGGCCGCCACGTCATCCACACGCATCTTGAACCCTCGGCTCTTGAGTTCACGTTGCATCCTTTGACATGGCCGGCAATATCTGCAAGGCCCTTCTTCCTCCTTCACCACCAAACATATCTTCTCTGCCCGCCATTTTGTCGATACGCGTTGTGAAACATCGTTTTTTGAGCTACATGGCATCCTATGAAGTGGCAAGCGATATCTGCCTGGCCCTAACTGCGGGTACAACTCCCTGGAGTCGTTCACCTTGTTACTGTTGCTCAAGGCGCGGTGGCCGCAGTGCGTCACGCTGCTGGTGAGGCCCAGTGGCGTCTGACTATTCTCGCACAGTGTGCCAATAGGCATTTGCCTCCACATCCTCCTCCTCCTCCCGATATGTCTTGCCCATCTAAGGCCCGGGACAGGCCGGTATCGTGCACCGGTTTGATTCCTCCTAAGGGTAACCCACACACACTCTCCTCTTCCTCCACATTCCTTCCCCCTCATCTCCTTCATCCAAGGCCCTGAATCATCCACGGGAGCGACCACAAGGCACCTAACACGCTGGCACTCAACGTGGCTGTCTTATCAACGAGCTCTATTTTATACCGGGCCTTGCCTGCAGCGCGGGAACCACGAGTCGCGGCAGATCACGCAGGTGTACGGGTTCTACGACGAGTGCCAGCGGAAGTACGGGAACGCCAACGCGTGGCGGTGGTGCACGGATGTGTTCGACTACCTCACGCTGTCGGCTATCATCGATGGCAAGGTGCTGTGCGTCCACGGTGGGCTGTCGCCGGATATCCGCACTCTGGATCAGGTGCGTGCCATCCACTCCCTCACTCACTCACTCGCTCACTCACTTACTTACTCACTCACTCTCTCCCTCTCTCACTCCATCCCTCCCTCCCTTACTCCCTCCCTCCCTTACTATTTTCATTCGTCCCTCATTCTCTCCCTTCTTCCCTCCCTTCTTCCCTCGCTTACTCGCGCAATCACTCACACTCACGCACGCACTCGCGCACTCACTCACTCATTAACTTACACAATCACTCACTCCATCCCCCCCTCATCCACTCACCCAGGTACGCACGATCGACCGGCTGTGCGAGATCCCACACGAGGGCCCGTTCTGCGACATCATGTGGAGCGACCCTGAGGACCTGGAGACGTGGGCGGTGTCGCCGCGCGGTGCTGGCTGGCTGTTCGGCCGCCGCGTCACGGCTGAGTTCAACGAGATCAACGGTAGGGAGGTCACCTCCTCCTCCCCCTCTTCCTCCTCTTGGCCTCGGTGATTCCTTTTGGTTGTTTGCCTTACCAAACAGCGGCTGCGTCAATATAGTCACCAGCTACGTAAACACACTCCTACAGTGATTCTCCAGACTGCCCCTATATGTGCTGGTTTGTTATTTCAAGCATGGCGAGTCTTTTCCCATAGTCAGACGTATACTTAGCTGACCAGCATGTGTTTATCTGCCCTAAACTCAGGGTTGGAGCTGATCTGCCGCGCACACCAGCTGGTGCAGGAGGGTCTGAAGTACATGTTCCCGGAGAAGAGCCTGGTAGGGCCTGCCAGATACTCCCCGCCACGTCATCCACACACATTTGCTCTGCCCGCCACGTCATCGACACGCATTCTCAACCCTCGTTTCTTACGTTTACAGATACCATCCTTCGACATGTTGAGCAATACCTGTGAGGCCCTCCGCCCGTCACGACTTCCCCATCGACACGCGCTTTGAACCCTCGTTTGTTGAAGCAGATGACATCCTATGACGTGGCGAGCAACGTCTACCAGGCCCTAGTATTTGGTGACGGTGTGGTCGGCACCCAACTACTGCTACCGGTGCGGCAACGTGGCGAGCATGCTGGCCTTCGACGAGAACATGGAGCGCACGGCAGGGCCGAGACTGTTTGCTCATAGTGTACACGTGCCCATGCACACAACTGCCGCGACAGCCCTGCACTATTTCCCTGAAGCCTGGCTGGTCTCCCATACTGCACCTGTGCTCTCTACACTACTGTCGCCGCCCCCTCCCTGTTTGTTGAGCTGCGATGGGAATGGCGTGTTAGGCTGTGGCGCACGGTGAAGTACTTCACGGAGACGCCGGAGAACTCCACCATGATGGCGCCGCGTGCGTCGGTTCCGTACTTCATGTGATTGGCGCACGGGGGGCAGTGCAGCGAGTGGCGGTGGTTCTGGTGGTGGGTGGGTGTGGTGGTGGTGGTGGTGAGTGCGGTGAGGTGGGGATGTAAGGTGTGGTGAGGTGAGGTGTCGAGCTGAGATGAGGTGAGGTGGTGTGAATGGTGGGTTTGGAGAGGCGATGAGAGTGTTGGAGGGGGGCGCACAAAGGGGCGTATCCCCTCTCTTGGGTGGGTGATGGACTGCAGAAGGGTTGGAGAGGGCAGGTGGGGGAGCATGTCCCCCGTACCATAATTGGTGGTGAGTGAATAGGTGGGGGAGTAAGTGCAGCGGCTCGCTGACGCGCTTTTGCAAATTGCAGGCGCGTCTAGCTCGTAGCCACGTAAACGGGGCGTCGGGTGGGCCCGTGGGGGCGGGGTTGACGGGTGGATCCGTTGGGGCGGGGGCGTCGGGTGGGTCCGTGGGGGCGGGGGGTATTATGGAAATCTTGGGTGAACAACTCAACAGTGGTTCATGAACAAGCGGTGAACAGCTCTGAAATTAGGTTTTATTAAGAGCTTGTCGATCGTTTGTGTGTAAATCAAATTTAATGAAAAGTAACCACCTGAAAGGCAAGACTCGCTGTATGGGATTCAGCATAGAGCGTGATGAAGCTTTAAGCGTCGAAGCCTGCGACACCAGACATGCGGGTGTCATCTCACAAGCGCTAAATTTATGGGCTCCTATTGACACGTTGAATTCCTGCCGCGCCGCTGGGATCAGTATGCTCCCTGGGCGGCCTTGAACAAGTGGGGGCCTGTCGACCGTGTGTGCGTATATCGACCGTTTGTGTATGAATCAATTGATCACATTAAAGACAAGGACTAATAGTTTGACTGTGGACTACAGCGTAAAGCTTCGAAATGACGATGGAGTGAAGAAGTGCTAAATTGTGCTTCTCCTGATAATGCATCCAGGCGCCGGTGATCAGTCGCGGCCATGCTTGGCGTCCTTGAGGTCCAGCTTGGCACGCGCGTTCTTCAGCTCCTTGGTGTAGCGCCGCAACTTGAAACTGGAAGTCAAACTTTACAGAATTGTAACATATGGGTCTCAAGCGCTGGTGCATAGGTGAATAGGGGGCTCCCCTGTTTTATAAGAGTGAGGAAATAGGGTGCATAGGGGGCCTCCCCCATTTACGAAAACTACTCGTTGTAAGTCGGGTTTCAGCTGCTTTCAACCTGCGCCTCCCCACCTTGGTCTTGGCCTTGACAGCCAGCGCGTTGCATCCCGTCCACCCCGCCGTCTCCTCTGCCTCCAGCTCGGCGATCTTCCCCTCCAGCTTTGCCACCGCGCAGAAAGGCCTTGTGCAAAATGGAGCTCTTCGGTAAGAATGAAACTACCAAACTGAGCGACGTCTCACTAGGTAGACGACCATACCTACATGGATGGAACCATAAGGAAGTGTTGGTTAACATTCTAGGCGTCTGATTAGGTCGACGACCGTACCAACGTGGATGATACCACAAGGAGGCGTTTGGCACAGTGAAAAGGTACTTTGAGCTGTTGTATCCCTGGTCCACTCAAGATTCGCACTTATGATACTCGTGAAACTCGAAGATGCTCGATTGAGCTGGACGGAAAATATCTGGTGTCATGCACGGGGCTGCGGAGGGGAGGGACGGCATCGGCGGTGGCGGCGGGGGGCGGCGGCGGGGGCTTAAGCACGGAAGAGAAGGAGGAGGAGGAATGGAGGATAGACAGGTAGAATGGCCACCCTAAAAGGAGAAGGCGCCTGAGAAGGAGGAGGAGGAGGAGGAGGAGGAGGAGGAGGAGGAGGAGGAGGAGGAAGAGGAGGAAGCACCGGGCTCGTCCCCGTTTCCCCGCCCCCGCCCCCAATGTGACACACAGGTGCGTAGCGGGCCTCACCCCGTGGTAGTCGGCTGAGCGGTCGCGGTCATACACCTTCTTTTCCGGCGTGCGGCTGACACTGCGGTGAATCTTGCCCTTCAGGCCCGTCTTGCCGCGCCGCCCGCCCTTGGGCAGTACGATTCGCGAAATCTTCCCCATCTTGACGAGACGCTGTGCCCTTTAGACGCGCGCCTGCGGCTGTCAAGTTGTCGCGGCAGCGGCGGCGGCGGCTGGAGCGAACTGGGGTGCCTTCAGCCCTTCACCGACACTCGACACAAATGAGAATTAAGTTCCCACGTGCGAAGCGACCCGCGGTGGGTTAGTCCACTGACGGGCGTCCGTTTCCCTGACGGGCGTCCGTGACCGAGCAGGAGGGTGTTATGCGCGTGATGCAAGAGCGTCGCGCGGTCGTGAGTGGCGCCGGCGGAAGGCGAGAGCGCGTGTGAGCAAGGAAGAAACTGAATGCTCCTCCCCAAAACGCGCCGCCGACACCGACTTAGTCCATGTTTTGTTCTTAGACCGTGCCTTGATCGTCTTTCCCTCGCGACCTCTCGCCACACATCATTTCACATCGCCGCGCACGCGCGCACGTGCCGCGGACCGTCGTTCGATCGCACGCGATGTTCGGCGGCGGTTTCGCGCCGCGCGCGCCATCCAAGAAGGATGACGACTACCACACGCCGCCGCTCGGGGGCTCGCGCAGCTCGCCTGCCACCGACTTCGATGCGGGCGCCGACTTTGCGTACGAGTTTGGCGTGTCGCAGATGGGCACGCATCCACATCCAGCCTCGCGCCTCCCGCCTCCTGACTACGGGGGTGGATTCGGCGGCGGCGGCCGGGGGGGAGGCGGAAGTGGCGGGGGTGGCGGGGGCGGCAGTGGCGGGGGTGGCGGGGGCGGCAGTGGCGGGGGCGGCGGGGGCGGCAGCGGCAGCGGGGGCGGCAGCGGGGGCGGGGACTACGGGGGAGGAGGTGGATGGAAAGGAGGACACCTCGGGGACCAGCGCGCGCTGCCCCCAGCATGCGGCCAAGCTCAACTCGCGCCACCCACCTTCCAATCGTATAGTCAAGGAACGCAGCAGATGTTCTCGACCGACCCTTACGACTACTCCTACGCTTCGTCGTCCGGAAGCGGCTCGCTGCATCTGGGGCACCCGCAGGGCATCCCCTTGTTAAACAGCGCGGGTGGGGGGGGAACATCAGCATCGGTAGCGTATGGCCAGGCACAGGAGTGGCAGCCGCAGCAGCAGCAGCAGCAGCAGGCAGGGTCTTCCGGTAGTACTAGCAGTGTTTTCCTTTTCAGCTCAACTGCCAGCCGTCACTCGTCACAACTCTGGCTTTGTCCTTGACACCTCTCAAGTTGTTCCCACCTCACCCCTCTAAGATGCTTAAGCTAAGCTGGAATGGGAACAAGTGTAAGGCCCTGACAGCAGCAGCAGCTGCAGCAGCAGCCGGTTTTCAACATCACGATGCCAGCTGTACCCGAGCCTCGGCACAGAGGCGACAAGCGAGGTGACGACGACGGCGACGAGCGCGAGCCCGCGGCGTCGTGCATCGTGTCCGCGCTGCGCCTGACCAGCTGTGTATGGGTGCCGCTCGTGGTGCTGGCCCTCGTGGTGAGGCCCTGTATCATGTATTTGGGAATGCCTATAACAAGAACGCGGAGAGTCCAAACCCAACACTGAGTTTAATCAAGCAGGCTACACAAATCATGGTCACATGAGCAAGCAGTAGGCATGCGGTTCCAACCCCTGACCCGCACCGCAAACATGCTTTACACGAGTCACGGTCATCTTACCGACTATGCTCTTCATTGAAGGACCATACGCAGCGGTGATGCTGATACCGGACAACAGCGACGGACCGGACCCGCGCCTGGTCGGCAACCGAGCGGACAAGTTCAAGTCGCCGCACGAGATCACGCGGGACGCGATGGGCGAGGAGGGATCCGAGGAGCGCGCGGCATGGAACCGGCCGGGTGGGCTCGAGGGCGCCGCGCCGCGGGCTCAGGCGCCGTATCAGGACGCCGAGGTAGGGCGGTGCAGGTTGACCCTATAAAACCCACGTTGAAAGCGTGTGTACTTTCAGCGCTTAACACAAACTGTGATGAACCGCTTACAAACGTTGCTTTGATTGTTTCTTGCGCCGCTACAGCATGGTGGGGACTGGGGATGGGGCTGGGGGCGGCGGGCCAGGGCCAGGCCAGCGCGGGGGCGAGGGCAGGGGCGGGGGCGGGTTTCCGGGAGTCCACGGGATGGGTTCCCTGGACAGGCCCTCAGACCTCACCCCGGCGGAGGCGGCCAATGCATGGGTAGGGCGGTGCAGGTTGACCCCAGGTTGGCCACGGCTTGTTTGCGCTTGGTTACCGCGCTTGAAGCTGAAATCTGTTGAAGCGCTTTCAAACTTTGCTTTCAATTTGAACTTGCGCCGCTACACCTGGGCGGAGGAGGAGGCGGAGGCGAAGGCGAGGGGGGTCAACACTACAGGCTGGGACAAGGTAGGGCGGTGCAGGTTGTGCCGATGATACCTGTATTGAAAGGACCTGGAACTAAGCGCTTGAAACTAAAATGTGACGAACCGTTTTCAGACTTTGCTTTCAATCTCAACCTGCGCTGCCACAACAAGGGGCGCCCGAAGGTGCACTTGCGCGCGCGGCTGGACTCTGCGGAGGCCTCGGAGCGGGCCATGGACTCTGGCTCCGGCAAGACAGCAGGAGCGGCGTCGTCGATTGAAGACGAAATCCTCACCAAGGGTCTGCAGCGCGCCGTGTCGGTAGGCTCAATTTAACAATGCTCTCGCCATGTCATCCAGCACATCTGACCCTCCCGTTCCTCGAGTTCATGTCATCATATGACTTCACGAACCGCGGTCTGCACATTCGTTATTTCAGTCAAGATGGCATTTCATTACTTGGGGAGGCATGTCATCCCATGACGTAATGCACCGCGGTCTAGACCCCCACTTCTTAAGGCAAAACGACATTTATGACGAGGAGAGCATAATGTACTGGCCCTAGATGTCGGGCGCGATGGTTGTTGGCGGCAGCGGGGAGGACATGGACGTGGACGTGGAGCTGACACACGCGCCCGCAGCGCCGGCGCCGCTGCTGCCGTCGCCGCCGCAGCCGCCCGCGCCGTTCAACTCCTTCAACGGACAGTGCCTCAGCAACATCAAGCAGTCGCAGGTGCCGTTCTTCGAGCGATTCTACTGCCGCTTCAACACCTTCCTGAAAGTGGACAATCCACTCAAAGGGGGTGAGAAGATTTCACTCGAGGTGGGCTGGTGCAAGTTGCAACTGGTGTTGAAAGTAAGTGGTCTCTGCGCTTGAAGAGTGCGTGGCAGACATGAGCGTAGCTTCTATCTAGATACAGGCTGTACTAGTCCTGCCGATAAAACAGATAAACTGGGTCACAGGATTTTTTTCCATTTTGACTTGCGCCCCTACGTCGAGGAGCTGATCATCATCACCTACCTGGAGGCGTTCACCACAAATGACCTGGGTCTCTTGGCGCGACGTGGTGGTGAGGCCCAGTACACAGCCTGGTTCGTATCGGGCCTGATCACCTCGTTGCTCAGTGGAGCCAGATCTTTGGTGATTTGACCCAATCGAGTGGCGTGATATTAGTTACATTTACCATATTGGCGTGAACGATAGAGGGCCAGGTATTGGACAAGTGACCAGACCGAGTGGCTTGATGTTGGGCAGACTCACCGTTCACCTGATCGGATACTGGGCCTTGAGTGACGGTGACAAGACGCTGCGCCGCACGGTTCAGAACGAGGACATGCGCGCGAGCACCAAGCACCTGCACGCGGAAGAGTGGGATTTTTTCCAGCCCCCGTCCCCGCCGCCGCCGTACGACCAGCCCCCATCCCCGCCGCCCGAGGCCGCAGAACTCCCCCTACCTGAAACCAAGGTAAGGCGGTGCAGGTTGAACCGATGAAACCCATGTTGAAAGCGCCTGGAACTAAGCGCTTGAAACTAAGAAACGATAAACTACTTTGAAGTTTTGCTTTCGAATTCAATGTACGCCGCTACAACAAGGCACCTGAAAAGAAGCCGCCTGCAAAGGGCCATGACAAGGTGGGGTGGTGCAAGTTCAAATATGGTGACGCCCGTTTGAAAGCGCCTGATTTCAGCGCTTTGAATTCAAAACATGACATTCAGAGAGAAGCCCTTGTTCATAAGAGAATGTTAACTCAAGCGTGCAATGTCCGAAAATCACATTTTCGAACGTGGGCTTGTCTTGAAATATCATACTCTCCTCTCAAGTTTTGCTTTCAATTTTAACATGCGCCGCTACAACAAGGGCCATGACAAGGGCAAGAAAGATGACAAGGAGAAGGAGAAAGAGAAGGAGAAGGACAAGAAGGATGAAAAGGGCAAAAAGCGCGGGCGCGCGCTGTTGGGCAGGACGGCGTTGTTGGGCAGGACGGAGCCGGTGCCAGTGCAAGAGGCGGTGGCGGCTCTGTACACTCCGCCCCCGTCGCCGCCACCGTCGCCGCCGCCGCCCTCCCCTACGTCGCCGCCGTCGCCGCCGCCTCCGGGCAGGGGCTTACACTCGTTCACGCTGGAGCTCAACTTGAGCACATTCGGGACACATTCATGCGTCAAGTTGGGTTACGTGGGGCACAAACACAGCTCAAGTTTAGCTGAAATGTGAACGAGTGTAAGCCCCTGCCGCCGGGCCACTTCCAGCTCGACCCGGAGAGCCACCAGAGGATCAACGAGTTCAACACCTACTTCTCGGTCACCGCGATTGGAGCCAAGTCCAAGGATTTCGCTTACGCGGTGGCGGATACCATGGCAGCGCTGGGAATTCCAGGCGTTTCGCGGATATGGATTGGGTAGGGCCTGGCAGAAATTGGTCAAAACGTGCCGTATTCACACCGTTCATTGAGCCCCAAAGCACGCACATGGTCCGCATCAATCACGCCCCTCCGACATTTTCAGAAAGCGAACATCCTTCGACATATTTCAATCTCTTATTCTTGAGTCAATTGCCACCCTGTGATGTTTTGAGCATGTTCTGCCCGGCCCTAACATTGGGGACATCGAGCAGTTCAATGCGGTGGCGGACGAGCGGCGGCTCCGCACGGGCCCGGGCAACGTCGACATTGTCAACGCGGATGTGTCGGACTTGCCGGGGGTTCCCAGGAGGAAGGAGGTGCTGGCGCACGTCCAGACTGGCCAGGCGGGGTGGATGCTGTGAACAAGCACTCGACCGACGTTGAATCTCCTCCTTCTCTTCCCCCTCCGCCTCCCCCTCCTTCTCCTCCTCCTCCTCCTTCTCCGCCTCCTTCTCTTCCTCTGCCTCCTCCTCCTCCTCCTCCTCCTCCTCCTCATCCTCCTCCTCATCCATCCTCCTCCTCATCCTCCTCCTCATCCTCCTCCTCCTCCCTCGCCTCTCTTCCTCCTCGTCAACTGCGCGTATGTTTTACCTTCACCCTGAAGGTGAAGCTCTGATCCTGGTTCGACTGCTTGTTCTCACCGACCCTCCCGCCAGGACATCGACGCAGAAAACACGTTCGAATCCCTGGGGGGCGAGCAGCGCAGCATCGGGGAGATCACTGTGGTAGGGCCTGGCAGACATTGTCCGACGCGCGCACTATGTTCATACTGTCAAGGGAACGCCCGGCCTTGAGGTGTGCCATGGTCCAGGTCCAAGAGCTCCGAGTCCAAGTCCGAGTCCAAGTCCGAGTCCAAGTCCAACTCCAACTCCAAGTCCTAGTCCTAGAGCACGTTTGTTGCTAATGGCCTGGCAGATGTTGCCCGCCACGTGATCTAACGTTTATTTAACCCTGGTGTCTTGTGTAAAAGGGCATCCTGTGATTTGGCGAGCAATATCTGACAGGCCATACGCCATGGGAGGGCGGCACGCCATTCTGCCCGACTTCGACCACGCCCCCGCGGAGGAGCCGCTGATGCTGCACATGGAGGCCAAGTACGCGTCACGGGTGCTTCCGTCTATCGCGCGGGAGCTGCGCGCTGGGCGCCCCCGAGCGATTCTCTTCACGGTGACGCGCTTTGAGTTTGGCGTGGCGTTCTCGCAGGAGTACCCGTACCACGTCTACGCCGTGGGCCAGGCGGGGCCCGGTGTCATCCCTTTCATCATCCGCCTCCTCCTCCTCTTATCCTCATCCTCCTCCTTCTCCTCCTCCTCTTCCTACTCTCCTCCTCCACCTACGGCCCAGTATCATCCGCGTCGCTTTGGTCACTCTGGTCAAGACACCTCACACGATTCACACTCCGCATGACGGCTATGGTCAAGTCACCTCACATGATGCCCACTCAGCATGGTCATATTACTGAGCAAATACTCCATGCATAGCGGGCCTTCGGGACAGGGTTTGCACGCAGAGAGCAGCCGGCCGGCCCTGATGCTGGTAGATCACGAGACCTATTCGCCGGAATTGGACCAGATGTTCCCCGAAGGTCAGACGATCACCATGCTCGCCGTCTTCCGGAACGACCAGTTCAATCAGTTGGTGCGGTGGTGCAGGCTGAAACCCGTATTGATACCGCCCAGTATCAGCGCTTGATACCAAAATGTGGGGTGATGCAGGCTGAACCCCGTGCTGAAAGCGCCTCGTGTCAGCGCTTAATTTACATGTCATGAACTAACGTTCATCGAGCCCCAAGGCGCTTCACACGGTGTATCTCAACCACCCCCCTCCGCCATCCCAAGCGGACGGATTGCAACCAATATATAATAATTTGCATTCAGCTTTTGCAATCAATTGCAACCTGCGGCCCTACAAGCTGGTTCGGGACTACGGGCTGCTGGCATGCGACTGCCACTCAAGGTGCCAGGCAGGGGCGTACATTCGTCCGCTTCTCAGCACAACCTGAGTCGTGCTTTCCACTGATACTCCAGGAAACCACCCAGCGTATCCCACAAAAGGTGCTTCAGTTGAGCCGATTAGTGGACGAGTGCACGCCCCTGGTGCCAGGCGCCGCCAACAAAGGCGCCGCTGAGTGACGCGGAGATGAGGGTGGTGGAGGAGGTGAGGACTGGCAGACGTCGCTCGCCACCACCCTCGTTCAACGCATTGTGAACCCTCGCTGCTTGAGTTAGGCCCCTTCCTATGACGTGGCTAGCAATATCCGCCAGGCCAAACCTCGTTCCTTGAGTTATATCCCATCCTATGCCGTAGCTAGCAATATCCGCTAGCCCCAACCCTCGTTCCTTGAGTTGGATTCCTTCCTATGACGTGGCGAGAAATATCTGTTAGACCCAAAGAGGAGGTGCGGACGCGGATGGATGAGAAGGCAGCGGCGGAGATGCGGACGCGGGACGAGGGCGGCGCGGCGCAGAGGGCTGCCGCCGGGCGCCACTTGGCGGCAGAGGAGGTGATGAACCAGGTGGATGAGGAGACAGGCGAGGGGCACAGACAGGCTAGCGCCAGGCGGGGGTTGGAGGAGGAAGGGATGAGGACTCCGCTGGAGGAGAATGTAGGCGGGGGGCAGAGTGCCACCGTCGGGGGGTTGGCGACGGAGGAGGTCAGGACTCGGGTTGAGGAGGGCGATGGCGCGGGTCATAGGCCGGCTGGCGCGGGGCCGCGGGTGGAGGCAGTCACAGGGCAGGCTAGCGCCCGGCGGGAAGCGGAGGAGCATAGCGCGGGGGCGGCTGGCAACGCGCGGGGGTATAGCCACCGCCGGGTGTTGCTGACAGACGTCAAGGAGGGGGCCCACCGGGTGTTGATGGCCAAAGGAGGGGAGCCCGCGAAGGGGGGGAAGCCTGCTAAGGAGGGGAAGGGGCCCGCGAAGGGGGTCACTAAGGGGGGGAAGGGGGGCGCTAAGGGAGCGAAGGGCGCGGTACCGGCGGACGGCGCCAACAAGGTTAGGCCCAGCATATACCCTAAACCCTAATCCCTAAACCCTATACCCTAAACCTGGCATCATCCCAATCAGAATGCTCATACTACGCGGCTTTCCAGGGTACACCAAATGGCGGTCAACGCTGTTCGAATCGGAAGACAAGAGTTAAGTCGTTTTACCCAATACCTATGTTTGATGCCGGGCCGTATGGTAAGGGCGATTTCTTGCAAGCCGGAACGGCGGACGTGCGGTGGGACTGCCCGGCGGTGCAGCGAAGGGCAGGGCCGAGTGACAGGGGTTTTGTCGTTAATTGTGTTGTAAAAATGAGCGACTTCCGCTCGTCGTGCCTCGCACATGGGTCAAGGCAGAGCAACAAATATTCGCCATCATGAACATTGACGCATCCGAACGTCATATGCCTGGCTCTAGCGCAAGGGGGGCGAGCGCGCGAGTTGGTTCGGTTTCAAGACCAACTCGGCGCGGGCGGAGAACCTCAACATGGTGGTTGATGACATCAGCGAGGCAGGGCCTGGCCACCTGTTATTGATTGTGTGTTTGTGGTGTACCAATATCCACCCGTACGCGCTCTCCACGTCCGAAGCCCTGGCCCCACACGGCGTTTCGTTTTCACCTCCACTGCCAGCCTCCACCCTCCTGCAACCTCCGGCAGTGATCCAACTTGCTACCTCATCAAAGACTCTAATATAAAATGAAAAGATAATGAAAAGATAATGCGTGGCTAGGCCCTAGATCGAGACGGAGCAGAACGCAGCGAACGCCAAGGCGCTGGGGTAACAGTGCGTACTAGAGAGGCGTAGAATTGTTATGTCCACTATAACATAAACGGGGAGCGTTATGTCATCGACTGACGTTCATCGAACCCCGAAGCACTCACATGCTCACATGGCGAGCATTAGACTTGCAATAAAGACCACGGACTTTCATACATTAAACGAGCCTAATCCACTGATTAGGCCTAAACCCTCATCCACCACCACTGGTATGGTGGTGTTGTGTTTCAGGCATGTGTTAATTGAGGAGGGGCGTAATGAGCATACTCTTGTCGTGAGAAATAAGATGGTGTTCGAAGAGGTGCCTACTTATCTGGTGTTCCGGCGGGTTGCCAATTACTTCCGTGTACTGTCAGTATCATGATACTCTCGGTAATACTCTCGGTATTTCTCTCGACATTACCCTCGGTGTTGTGTTAAAAGTACGCGCGAGGAGAAGCGGCGGTCGTTGATGAGGAGTGCTGCTGTGGTCGCCAATCCCGACCAGAAGCCGCGAGTGCGTCAGAGTACCTATGCGACCTTCAGATTATTCCACGCTCAACAGTCTCACCGATTTCATCCTCATCGTGCTCCTCATGTCCACCTCGTGGACCGCTGCTGCCCTCCTCTCACAGGATTACCTGAAGATGAGTAGAAGGAGAGAATGGCTCCAGAGCTCTCATACATTACCTGACGCTAGTCCAATTTGTACCCCATTTTTTTAAATAAAATGCCCCCCCTTTGTTATTTCCAAAAGCTGACTGTACCGAAACGCCAATGCAAGCGTTGTCGGTCAATTCAGTCCGACACGCCGTCCCCGTTCAAACCGTGCGCGCGGGGGTGACGCTCGTGAAGATACAAGAATGAACCCTTCAGCCCTGCCCCAACCCGGGCGCTATTGGGCGGTCCGGCACGGAACTATGACCATGACACACGCTCCGAACGTCGAGGAGATGCAAAAGCTCGCCCCATTCGTTCCCGAGCTTGCGCGCTCGGGGCAGTGGCTCACACTCGTTCACTTTTCGGCTCAACATAAGCGCTACCTGTGGCATGGGGGGTGCGTTGAGGGGTCGTTTAGGGCTCGTTTGGAGGTTTTAAGGGAGTAGTATGGGGTGAGAGAGCTTGAGCATGGTGTGTTTCTGTGTCAGAATGGCTCAAGTTGAGCTGAGAAGTGGACGAGTGTAAGCCCTTGGTTCCGGGCAGCCGGTGCCGTATTCGGCCGCGCGCGCATACGCGGACTCGTTCGGCGCCGGCGGCGTCACCGCGCGCCACGTCAGCGGGTGCTACCAATACCACGGCTGCGGCGGCTTTTGTATGGTCTGCCCGACGTGCGTGTACCAATTCGCGGCAGGGCATTCGCTGCAACCGTTATTACTTTCTGTGCTCAACTTCACTACTTCAGAGCACCCCCCCGCGAGCAGCAGCAGCAACAGCGCGGCGACGCACGGGGACGGCTCGCACGCCGCTGATACGCGACATGCTCGGCAGCTCATTGCCGGACGCCTCGGCCAGCCACTGAGCCGAGGCCGTGAGCTCCATCCATCGGCGCAAAAACATCGCGCGCTGTTTTCACTGTCAGACTGTGTCGGTCATTTTTTTCGCGAGCTTTACTGTACTTTGTACGTACGGGAAAGTGTTCACACGTTCAACACATTCACCACCCCTCCCCCCAGGGGTGAGCGTGCGGAGGGCGTGCTGGGGGGCGGCGAGACGTACGAGTGGGCTCTTTAAATAATGTTCCGAGCCAGGTACGCACCACAGTTGTCCCGGGGGTTCCAAGCGCTCGACGGTGGGATGTTCGGCGATTTTGGGCGGTTTTGATCAATTTTGGGCGATTTCAGCGCAGGTACGCTCCTAAAACACACCTTGATTCCAGGTTCCAAGCTAGGTACGGAACA
>Ga0307489_10001399_pt1 | contig 15863 bp, 17 predicted proteins | sample SB12metaG_FD_202247 | JGI IMG/M metagenome (GOLD analysis project Ga0307489, IMG submission 202247) | Sea-ice brine microbial communities from Beaufort Sea near Barrow, Alaska, United States - SB 1.2 | ecosystem: Environmental > Aquatic > Marine > Coastal | place: USA: Alaska | collected... | reverse complement strand
GCGTGGGGGCGCGCGCGGCGGTGGTCGCGGCGGCGGGCGCGGCGGCGGCGGGCGCGGCGGTGGTCGCACCGATAAGCGCGGCAGCAGCGGCGGTGACGGCGGCGGTGGCAAGCGCCCTCGCACCTAAACCACCGCAGCGACGCAGCAGCGACAGACCATTTATTACTCCCCGCCACTCGCCATTCTGGATCACTTGCACGGACACATATTACGCAACACACGCGGCAGCTGTCTCTTGAAATACTACAAGTAGAAGAATGAAACATTTTATCGCCATAACGTTCCGACGAATTGGAGACCGTCGTCGCCATTTCCACGACGCCTTGTACTTCGACACTTGAATGTGCCAGATACCCTCTGCGGTCGGCATCCAGCGCGCCGCCGCCACCGCCGCCTCGCCGCCAACGAATCTGACTGGTGTGCCTTCACATTTCATCTCAGAATGTACACGAATCCTTGAGTTGATTCGGCAGCAGCCGCGCTCAGGGCGAGCCTGTGAAGTGACCAGTTGACGAGCTGTGGACACGCAGCGCACATGCAGCCGGCAGAGGTTCGCGCGGTGCGGAGCCGGAGAGCAATCAGAACCGTCCATTTGGACGACTCTGCAGCAAAGTCGCTAAGTCGCTAAGCGGTTTGCAGCACTTTGTCATAGGGAACAGGATAATAACTCTCTCAGGACACACGATAGCGACGCGACGCCTTCAGATGAAAACAAAAATGTGATCGATGCCCTCCGCGCTCGCGATCGGCGCCGCCGGCGCAAATGTTCTTCTGATTGTATCACAAAGCGCGTCAAAGCGTTGCGAGCAAAAGCAAAGCAAAGGCATGGACCAATCAGAGGCTCGGATAAAACCCGTTCCGAGCCTGTGCGAGCCTGTGATTGGTCCATGCTTTTTGCTTTTGCTTTTGCTCGTAGCACTCTGACGCACGTTGTCATAAATAACGTACATTGCACTCAAGTGCGCCCCTGAACCAGGACGGCTGTGTAAAGTAGGCCCGTTACGGCTACGGTGGAGCTAGGCACTAGTGCCTAGTCTGTGGGCTCGTCACTTCTAGTAAGCTGGAGTTTGGTAATTTGGTCAGAAGTCAAACGACTTTGGGTGAATATCACCGAACGCCTACTTACGACGGGTAGTCCGAGATACTATATGTAGTAAGCTTTACAGACTAGGCACTAGTAGCTAACAAGGCTACCGCACGACTCTGTCGTATTCATAAGTATCATAAATGTAAAAGAGCTCTAGAGCTACCACGGCCAGCTCATACTCTAAAATTCTCAAAGGGATTTCCGGCGCCGCCTCCGGCGCCGCCGCGCTCCGCCGATGAGCGCTTGGGGCGGGTCGGCAGGAACGGGGGCGAGAAGGAATGCCGCTTCACCCCCCGCTTGGGAGCACCCGCCGCACCCGCGTCGTCGCGGTCACGGCCACGGTCATCCGCCCGGCCCGCCGCCGCCGCCGCCGCCGCCGCAGAGGTGACGGCAGCACCCGTAAGAGTAGCTGACCTACCGCCCCCACTGCCGCCGCCCCCACCGCCCCCGCCCCCACTCCCGCGCCTGCCGCGCCTGCCCACGTTGTAGCGGCGCACGTTGAAATTGAAAGCAGAACTTGAAAACAGATTATCACATTTCAGTTTTAAGCGCTTAGTTCCAGGCGGTTTCAACGTGGGTTCGAAAGGGGCAACCTGCACCGCCCCACCACGTGACCTTCGATCACGTTGGGCCGCAGCGGCGCGCGTCGGAACTCCTCGAAGTCGCTGAGCCCGCCGCGTCCCCCATTGACTCCCCCCTGACTCCCCCGGGCCGCCACGCCGTCCAGCGCCGACCGCGCGATGGCGCCGAACGCGGCGCAGTGCCGCACGTCAGGGCCTTCGCAGTTTTCCAGGGTACCTCAAATGGCGGTCGCCAATTCTTGAGAAATAGACGGTCGAATTGCCATATGGTACCATTGTATGTCAAATCTGACGGTCTATTTACTCAAGGTCTCAAATTCGAGACGAATTGACGGCAATTTGAGGAACCCTGGAAAACTGCGAAGGCCACGCGGACAGTGCTCGCCACATTCACATTGTGCGTGTGCCACCCAAAGCAAGTAGCAAGGGTTCTCAACTGTGGGTGATGACGTGGCATAGTGCTCACTAGGTCGTGTGTGGGTGTGGCATCCAACTCAAGAGACAAGGTTCTCAATGTGGGTGATGACGTGGCGAGCAGCAGCCTGGGTGTGCAATTTCACTCGATAAATGAGGGTTCTCAATGCTGGTGATATCGTGGCGAGAATCATCCAGGGTGTGGCATTCAACTCAAAAAAACGAGGAATATCAATGTGGGTGATGACGTGTCGAGCATCGTCCGTCAAAGCCCAACCGCACGTCCGTGCCAAAGTGCTGACCCCGACCGCCCGCCTCGCTCACGTCCACGTCATACTCAGACCCCTCCGCCTGCGCCTCCGGGTTGCAGCGGCGCAAGTTGATTTTGAAAGCAACATTTGAAAGCAGTTTATCATCTGTTAGGTTTAAGCGTTTAGATCGAGGCGGTTTCAACGCGGGTTTCATAGGGACAACCTGCACCGCCCTACCGCGTGGTACGGCGGCGACTCGTCGTCGTCGTAGTCGTCGTGTACAGTCGCCGGCGCCCTCGGCCAGGGGCTCACGCTCGTTCACTTTTCAGCTCAACTTGAGCCCCTTCTGTGGGATAGGGGGTGCATGTAGGGGTTGTATAGGGGGTGTCTAGGAGGTATTAAAGTTTATTAGGGGGTGTGTAGGGTGTATTGTGTGTCTGCAGTGGCTTAGGTTGAGCTGAGAAGAGGACGAGTGTAAGCCCCTGCCCTGGGCATGGATGAGGATGGAAGATGGCGCGCACGCGGAGCGGGAGCGGGAGGCGCCGCGTCAACCGCCACCGCCGCCGCCACCGCAGGTTAGGGACTGACGGATAGTGCTGGCAACGTCACGGCATGGGTGTGGGTGTGTAGGTGTGGTATCCAACTACGAAAACAGGGGCTCTAAACGAGGGTCATGGGGTTTAGGGTTTCGTATTTAGGGTTTAAGGTTTAGGGTTGATGGGGTTGAGGCTTAAGGGTGAGTAGCACTGTGGAGCCCTGCCGCCGCCGCGCGCTGCCGTTTCCCGCTGCCTACTGTTGCCGCCGCGGCTGACGGAGCGAAGGGCGTGTCGCGGTCCTGGCGCCCGGGCGCCGCCGCGCGTGCCGCCGGGGCGGGCGTCGTCGTGAAGTAGTGGCTGCGACCGCGCAGCCCCGCCCCCGGCCCCGGTGTAGCGGCGCAAGTTGAATTTGAAACCAAAGTTTGAAAGCAGTCCGTCGTATCCCAGTTTCAAGCGCTTAGTTCCAGGCGGTTTCAAATTGGGTTTGATAGGGTTAACCTGCACCGTCCTACCCCGCCCCCGCCCCCGGCCCCGCCCCCGCTCCCCCCGCCGCCGCGGACCTCTGCGACAACTTGAAGGCGGCGGAGGCGGTCGGACCCGCTGGGGGTCCGACCGACCTCTGCGGCATCCTGAACGACAGCGGGTGCGACCGGGCGTCAGGGCCGGGAAAATGTTGTAACCCGCGTCTTAGGATGCCATGGAACTCGACAACCGAGGGTTCTAAATGCGAAGGATGACGTGGCGAGCAATATCTGCCAGGCCCAACCTGACGGGTGACAGCAAATCACCGCCGCCCTCCACACCCTCCAACCCCTCCGGCCCCTCTTCCTCCTCCTCCTCCTCCTCCTCCTCCCCCTCCACCCTCCCCTCCCCATCCTCCTCACTGGGCTCGTCCTCATTCCTAACCGCGTGATCTCGCCCGCCTGCCGCCTCCGCCAGAATGGAATAGAACGCCTTCTTCGAGGGACAGAAACTCCCGCTGCCGCGTCATACGATGCAAGATACCTCGAGAATCCAAGAAGCGAGGGATTCACAATGTGGTGGATGACGTGGAGAGCAGTATTAAGTTTTTCCTACCCGTTTCGGCCCGCTGGCGGCGGTGCGTGACGGTGGGGTTGGCCGGTGCTTAGGGATAGGGAATGTAATATTCACCACGTCAAAGCTCATACATGTCATAGCTCACCACGTCATAGCTCATCACTCTAATTAAGCTAATACACGAGGGCATGCGTGTGTTGGACTATATAGCGAGGAATATGGGATGTGTCTCGGAACGTACCAGTGCTGCCGAGGTGACGACGCGGCGGGAGCGTCGAACGTTCGCGAGCCCCCTCGCGGGATACTGCCCGCCCACCCGCCGCCGCCGCCCCCGACGCCGCCTCCGCCCCGACCAGCACCGTCGTCGTCGTCGTCGGAGGCGTCAGCGGCGGCGGCGCCGCCGCCAACGCGCGGTGCTGCAGCCGCCGCCTCACTCTGCGGCGCGGGGCTGCCCGCCCGGCGCCAGGGACTTACACTCATCCGATTTTCAGCTCAACCTAAGCCGTTTTGGTCACACCTCCCCGTGTCCCCCTGTCTAATAGCCTGGGGGAAAATCATGCACCCAACGTATCCCAGAAAATGTGCTTACGTTGAGCCCAAAGAAGGACGAATGTATGCCCCTGCCCGGCGCCCGAAGCTGAAGTTACCGAAGGCCGAGGCCCCGAAGCCGTTCCCGAGCGCGCCCTGGGCCCCGTGCATGAACCGATCGAAGGCGCTTTCCCTCGATGCCACCGCCGCAGCTGACTGTGTATTAGTAGAATACCCTCCCCCCGCCCCCGCCCGAGCTCCCGCCCCCGCCCCCGCCCCCGCCGCAGCCCCCGCCGCAGCCCCGACCACCGCCCCCGCCGCCGCTGCGACATTGGGAGGTGGCGCCTGTACGCCCGACCCCCTCGCCGTCGCTTCCTCCGCCGCGGCCGGCCCAGCCGCAGGACCCGCACCCGCACCCGCCGCCGCCGCCGCGCCCTCCGTCTTTCGCACGGTGAAGAACGCGCTCACACTACGCGTGCCACCCCCCGCTGCCGCCGCCGCCGCCACCAACACCGCCGCCGCATCGGGCCGGGCCTGACGCTGCGCCGCGCGGCCGCCGCCGCCGCCGCCGCCGCCGCCGCCGCCGCCACCGCCCGTGCGTGTGGTCTGTAGCGCCTCGAAAGGCACCAGAGTGAACGGGTGGAGGTGCCCCTCCGCCATGCCGCGCGCCAGGTCTGGCGGGTGGTGCGGGCCGATGAGACGCTCGATGTCGTCCACCCCTTCCGCCACCCCCGGGACCGCCGCCGCCCCCACCACCACGCCACCCCCACCCCCTCCCCCTTCACCACCACCACACAGGGGCTTACACTCGTCCAACTTTCTGCTCAACCTAAGCCGTTTTGGTCACACCTCCGCGTGTCCCCCTGTCTAATGGACTGGGGGAAAATCATGCAACTAACGTTTCCCACAACATGTGCTTACGTTGAGCCGAAAGTGGACGAGTGTAAGCCCCTGCCACCACCACCAGACGAGCCCCCACCTTGGCTATCCTCCTCCACCCCCCCGGCCCCGGCCCCGCCCCCCTGACTCCCACCACCGCCACCTTGGCTCCCGCCCCCCACCGCAGTGCGCCGCTCCTCCGCGCTCCGCCGCGCCCCCCCCGTGCCGCCGTCCGGATCTGCAGACAGGTGCACCTGCTCGCGCCGCCACGGGCAGTACACCCACCCGCTAGGGCCAACCACATTTATGCTTGTCGAAGTAAGTTAGTGCTGGCGATGGAGGGAATTTAAGTAAGCTAGTATAGGCTAGTTTAGGGGCTATTGGTTAGTGTGTTTATGGGTTGATACTGGGGACGACAGAGGATAAGTAAAATAGGGGGGGTTAAACTAGGCTAGTTTAAGCTAGTGCAGGGGCTAGTGCTTAGTAGGCTAGTTTATGGGCGACAAGTATAAGCTCATTACGCTTGACACGTCATTCACCGCAGGTTTACGATATGACCCGGCGTTCCTTGAGTCGCATTCCATCACGTGACGTGGCGAGCACCAGTACATGATATGGCGGATGACGAGGGGAGCACATGTACACGATGTGATGGATGACGCGGCGAGCACCGGCGCAGTACGTGACGGATGACCTGGCGAGCACCGGTACACTACGTGATGGATGATGTGGAGAGCGTTGTTGACTGGACCCGACCACTGATGGCGGAACGTGAGCAGCGCATCGCGGAATCCGTCCTCGTACGTGCGCGGCACCTGTATGCCCTCGATCCAGGGCCGGTTTTAGAATTTAGGGTTTAGGGTTTAGGGTTTAGGGTTTAGGGTTTAGGGTGTAGGGTTTAGGGTTTAGGGTTTAGGGTTCAGGGCTCAGGATTAGGGCATGGCCAGCCGCAGTGTGCTAGCCACGTCACAGGATGGTACTCGACTCACGAAACCAGGGTTTGAAATAATGTGAATGACGTGGCGAGAATAATCCATCTAGAATAATGTGAATGACGTGGCGAGTGGCGAGCAGAATATGTCAAGTCCGACCTCGGAGCGCAGGTTGGGGTTTAGGGTTTAGTGTTTAGGGCTTAGGGTTTAGGGGGGCGAGCAGAATCTGTGAAGTCCTGCCTCGAAGCGCAGGTTGCGCAGCGCCTTGGCGTAGGTGCGGAAGCGGCGCAGCAGCCCGTGCGCCAGGGGCTTACACTCGTTCACTTTTGCTCAACTTGAGCCGTGTCTGACACACAAAAACACCCCACACACCCTGAACACCCCCTAACACGGGCCACACAACCCCTACGCGCACCCCCTATCCCATAAAAAGCGCTGAAGTTGAGCTGAGAAGTGAACGAGTGTAAGCCCCCGCCGTGCGCGCGCTTGATGCCTACGCCCGGCAGGCTGGGCAGGTAGTCGCACCCGCTCATGACGCACATCTCCAGGAACTGGTCCGGCGTGAACCCCGCGATGTAACGGCGTAAGTTGAATTTGAAAGCAGAAGTTGAAAGCTTATATCACACTTTAGTTTCAAGCGTTTAGTTCCAGGCGGTTTCAACTTGGGTTTCATAGGGTCAACCTGCACCACCCTACCGCGAAGCTCAAATCGCGGTTGCAGACGATGTCCGCGTACCGGATCTGCGGTTAGGGCCAGACGGACAAGTGTTGCCACGTCACAGGGCGTCACTTAACTCAACAAATCAACGGTTGGCCAATGTGGTGGAGGGTCACGATCACATCATAAGAGCGTCACACGATGTCACTCATCGTCACTTTACAAACAGCGGGGAGCAAACGTGGTGGATGACGAAGAGACTAGGACGCGGCGAAGCATTATGCAGCTGCCCCACCTCCTGCCCCAGCCCCTCGTTGTAGCAGCGCAAGTTGAAATCGAAAGCAAAACTTGAAAGCAGTTTATCACATTTTAGTTTCGACAGCCAGTTTCCAGGCGCTTTCAACATGGGTTTGAGAGGGTCAACCTGTACTGCCCGACCTCATTGTCCATCTTGTAGAACACGCTTTTGCACTGCAGCGGGATCAGGTCCGAGTTGTAGCGGCGCAAGTTGAGATTGAAAGCAAAGTTTGAAAGCGTTTCATCATATTGTAGCTTCAAGCGCTGAAACCATAGGCGCTTTCAACACAGTTTTTGATGCCGTCAACCTGCACCGCCCTGCCGAGTCCTCCGTGATCACGGCGTCCACAAACCCCCACCCGACGCTAAGGTCAAGTAATTCATGCACGCCACGTCATCGCTTGTTGTTCAACTCAGTAAACGAGGGTTAATGTGTAGCGGGTGACGTGGCTAAATTTTGGATGACAGGTGATTCAGTACAGGAGGCGTTCATACGTGGTGAATGAGGTGGATCATAGGATGAAAGGATGCCATTGAGCTCAGTGACCTGGAATTTTATACTGTGGTGGATGACTCGGCGAGCGTTGTCATGGCTTGTTTGGCAAATGACCATATTGGTTATAGTGTGTTTGGTCAGGTTGCCATATTGATATTAGCTTGCCTGGTCGAGTGACCATATCGGTGTAAAACGTATCTGGACGGGTGACCAAGTGGGCGAAGACCGCACCGGACGAGGTAAGCCATCTGCGCGTCGGCCTCGTACGGCGCCACGATGCACTCGAAGCCGTCGCGCTTCAGACGGTCGATCACAGCTTTGGCCATCTCGGGGTAGGGCCGGCCAGACATCGCCTGCCACGTCATCCACGCAACACGTATCATATTTTGAACCCTGGATTCGTGAGTAACATGGCATTCTATGCCTTGGTGAGCATTGTCTGCCAGGCCCATTGCCCGCCACGTCATCGAATGCGTTTTGAACGCTTGTTTCTTGAGTTGAAGTGCATTTAATGACGCGCCATGCAAGAGCGATGTCTGGCGGGCCCTGCCTCGGGCGACACGTCCACGGCGCGCTGGTAGCACTCGTTCGCCGCGCTCATGTTGCCCGCGCGCTTGTGCGCGCGCGCGCGCTCGCGGGCCTGGTCGCGCGACCTGCGCCGTTAAACCATCGTGCGGGAGGTGAGGCTGGGGACGCTACTCGTAGCTGTTCTTTTGGAATCACACACACATTCACGCACGGGAGGAGTGTTTCGTGGTAGCAGGACAGCTGTAAACAAGACAGGATGCAGGACGGATGCAGTGTAAATGCCAGATGGATGCGTATCGAGGCGACGCTCCGGTCCGGTCCGCTCGCGGGCCCAATACTTCAACCACCACCACACGGGACAGCTGTGAACAAGATGGAAGGTGACGCAAGCTGCAAGACAGATGGGTATCGAGGCTCCGCTCCGCTCCGCTCCGCTCCGCTCCGGCAGATCTACTGACGGGCCAATCACGCGGTGCTGAGGAGTGGGGAGCAGGCTGGAGCCGCTGCTCGTAGTCAGATACAGGCTGCCGCCCAAACCGTGCACCCCGGAAAGGCGAAAGAGAGGAAGACAAGTTACAAGCGCGCACCTCTTGCGGTCAGCCTCCTCCCCCGCCTTGCCAGGCATCTTCCCGCCGTCGAAGATGAAGACGGCCGTGACGCCGCCCTGCCGCAGCAGGTTCGCGCGCTTCATGAAGGAGTTGACGAACCTGCGAGCGGACGACGAGCGGCGTCTCAGCGCCAACGTGTGGGCCGGCGGGCGGCGAAGGAAGAAGGGTGGGGAAAACGAGTTTGAAATGTGAAATGTGACAATGACGGTGGTGACGCACTTGTCGGTGGGGATGCCCTCGCATAGCTCGACGCTGCACGAGTACGCGCCGCGGTGCAGCCAGCAGTAGGAATCCACAGCGACCCTTTTGCCATTGTAGACGTCCCCGACGTAGAGCGTCCGGACGATCGACTTCAGGGACGGCAGCAACGCGCTGATGCCCATGGCGCACAGCTGTAGCTCTAGCTGGGGAATTAGGGAAGGAGGTGCCGTCACCGCCGGTCGATGCCCCAGCTCTCTTCGCCTAAAAACTACGAAAGCATACGCGCATTCCCATCATGAGGCGACACGTGCATCCGCAACACCCTTGACAGTCAGAAAGACGCCCGCGTGGGACTGTAGTTGCGTGTGGGACCGTACGTGTGTGCCTCTTCACAGGACACGCTGTTGGTACTACGTCATATACGTTCAGCGCGGATCCGATGGGGGGCAGCTGAGCAGCAGCTGTCACGAAGCGGTTGAGAAAGTTCATATGACGGCCACGTCATCGGCGGTTTGTCCACGCGAAGACACAACACGCCGCGCCGCCTCCCCGCGCGCACCCACACCCTCGCCGCGCCAATGACGACCATTGCTGTAACCATGCCCCCGTCCGAGGAATCCATCGCCAAGTTCTTAGCCCACAATGTGGTCGACGGTAGGCCCTGGCTGGCAGATATCGATGGCCGTGAAACGTGTCAGTGGGAAGTGGATTGTATTCCCCCGGTGCTCATCCTATGTTCATGAACCTCGCGCGTGCCCGCTGTCCCAGCCGTCCCCACCGTCCCCCCGCCTTCCCCGCCACCCCCGCCGTCACCACCATCCGCGGCTTCCCGTCTCCCCAGCCTTCCCCCGTGTCTTGCATCAAATGGCGTCCCATGACGCTGACGTGGAGAGCAATATCTACGACGGCCCTGGGATGAGAGTCTGCGATGATCGCGTCAGGTGCCTTCGCCCTGTCTCCTGCGGAACTCATCGTGAGGGCCAAGGTAGGGCCTTCCACTCCATGGCGTTCCCCGACTGTTTGATCATAGTGTACCGGTGTACGTGCACCCGTACACATTCGCCGCATCCTCCTCCCTGACATGGCCACTCGTCCCCTGCCTACTTGCTCATATAGCGTGCCGGTGTACCCGTACACAGTCGCCGCATCCTCCTCCCTGGCCTTCCACGTTGCCCTTTGGCCCTTACCATTTCACCAGAAGGGACCCAGTATACTAATACACATGCATCATATGAACAAACAGTCTGTTGAGTTGCAAAACGGGGACTGGGCGGGCCCTAGGCGAAGGGCATCTTGGCCACCAACACCGGCGCTGACGACCCGTCGCGCCTAGCGGTGCGGCCTGCCAGATGTTTTCCACATCGTCCGCGTCATCCAGCGCGTTTTGAAGCCTCGTCGCTCGCCACGTCAACCAACGCATTGCGAGTCCTCGTTGCTCGCCACATCATCCAACACGTCTTGATCACTCGTTTCTTGAGTCAGACGACATCCCATGACGTGGCGAGCAGTATGAGGCAGACCCTGGCTGTGGGATGACTTCAAGTTCATCGCGCCCGTCGTCGGGCCGCTCGACAAGGAGGTCAGGCCACTGCATGCATCCCTAATTCACCCCTTGTACACCCCAAAAGCACCAACGCACCCCTCATATACCCCCAATAAAGGCCCCAACTCATAACAAGAGAAGCGGAGTGTGGGTATGGGCATTTAGGAAGAACGGCCCTGGGCCTGGAAGAGCAAAACCCAATACACTCCTGGTATACCCTGATATACCCTGATATACCCCTACTCGTAACACCTCCCTAATACATTCCTAATACATCCCTCATACACCCCTAATGCACCCCTTATGTACCCCTAACGCACCCCTCAAACACCCCTGACACACCCCGAATGTACACCTAATACACCCTCTAATACACCCACAACGCACCCACATTGCACCTACAATACACATGTACCACCCCTCTGATACACAACCAATACTCCCCCAACCCACCATGACCCATGCTGCGCGCCCGCTTCCCTACTCTTCGGAGTTCCTCGCGGCGTTCGCGTCCTTCAAGCTGGAGGAGGGGTTCCCTGACTCCAAGCAAGGGGGGTATTGAGAACACGCACTCACACGCACATACAACTCCTTCTCCTCCACAGCGCGTATGTATGAGCATTCACACTGGAGGCAAGTCATCCTCCAATATCGATTCGAGCGCTTGTTCTCAACGACACTCCTGCCAGCCAGGGGCTTACACTCGTTCCCATTTCCGCTCAACTTCAGCTCCACTGTCCACCGCATAACCCAACGTAACTCGTGAATGTGTCCTGGAGTTGCTCAAGTTGAGCTCTAACGTGAACGAGTGTAAGCCCCTACAGCCAGCGCGAACTTCCACTCGTTCCGCGTGGTAGGGCGGTGCAGATCGACCCTATGAAACCCAAGTTGACACCGCCTGGAACTCAGCCCTTGAAACTAAAATGTGATGGACCGCTTTCAAATTCCGGTTTCAAATCATGCTTGCGTCCTTACAGCGTGGACCCCTTCGAGCCCAATCGCGTGTGGTAGGGCCTTCATTTTATTTACGATTTACCGGTAGCTCCAATCATTAGACCCCTGTACAACCTTGTAAATAAATATCCCCCACGCTTGTTGCAGGGCCCAACAAAACTTGCCCAGAATGCTTCAACACGTTTTAAACCTTCTTTTCCATGAGTTGAATGCCACTCACCTTGATATGTCGAGCGTTGTGTGGTGGGCACTGGCCTGAGGTTGGACACACGCTTCAAGGGCACACACACCGGCCCGCTGGCGGGGGGCAGGATCAAGGCAGGGCCATACCAGGGGCTTACACTGGTTCACTTCTCAGCTCAACCTAAGCCGTTTTGGTCACACCTCCCCGTGTCCCTGTCTAATAGACTGGCGAAAAATCATGCACCCAACGTATTCCACACACTGTGCTTAAGTTGAGCCGAAGAGTGGACGAGTGTCAGCCCCTGGGCCATACACCTCGCATACACACCCAATTTACCCCAAACAGGCCGGTTTCGGCATGTCGCTTCCCGCGCCGAGCGCTGACGCTTTGATCGCAACTCTGTATGGGCATTCAACCTGTCGCCCGCTTTCCCGCGCGGAGCGCTGACGCTTTGCCCGCATCTCGGCATTGGCATTCAACCTGGCGCCCGCTTTCCCGTGCGGAGCGCTGACGCTTTACACGCAACTCTGTATGAGCATTTCACCCAAGCCATAAACAGAAATCGGCCAATTCACCCCGAAAGTTCCCCTAACACTCGTCGAATACACCCCCGAGCAAACAGTCACAGAAGGAGTGGCCAAAACCCTATACCCTATACCCTAAAACCCTAAACCTAAACCTAAACCCAAAACCCTGAAAGATTGGCCAGACCCTGGTTGGCGGCGACCGGCAAGAAGGTGGAGTCGCCGCCGCAGGCCATCAGCATGTCGTTCAACGTCAAAGGTTGGGCCTCCTCAAGCCTAAACCCTAATCCTCAACCCTATGCCCTAAACCCTAAAAATTAAACCCAGTCCTAACCCCTAAACCCTCATGTATTTCCCGTAAGTTAATCCAACGCGTTTGGAACCCTCGCTTTCCGCATTACATAGCATCTTATGACGCGGCGAACGATATCTGCCCGGCACTAGAGCTTGGTGAGTGCACGCACCTGACGGTGGGGTACGTTATGGACAAGAACATCGGGAACACCGGCGGCCTCGGCGCCGTCTTTGGCATCTTCTACGCTATCGGTGGGGCCGAACCCGAAACCCTAAACCCTGAACCCTAAATCCTAAACCCCATCGCCTACGCCATCATGCTCCTCATGCCCACGTCGAGGACCGCCCCGCGTCACAACGCTGCCGCCTTTCTCTCCCAGTTTTGAGTGCTTTAAATTACGAATTACCGATTAGCTCCGATCATTAGACCCCCATACCAACTTTTAATAAATATCCCCCCCTTCCCCCATCGGTGGGGCCGTGCCAGTTGAAAGCCGTGATCAATCATGGCAGCGCCTGGTTTTAGAGCAGAGAGAGACGCTAGACACTTCCGCGTGTACACGGAGGCAACAGGCTTTCTCCATGGCCCGCGTGCGTGGTTGTGGTTTCAGCGCTTTGAAACAAAAAAACGATAAATTGCTTTCAAGTTTTGCGTTCATTTTCAACTTGCGCCCGTACAACCCGGCTACGGTCTGCCGTTTCCCGAGGGGCAGCCCTGGCAGGGCTTGGCAAATGTTGCCCGCCAAATCATTTTTCAGTCATAACGTTCATCCAGCCCCAAGGCGCTCCACATGGTGAGCTTCACCAACCCTCTCCGCAATTTCTCGCCAAATCATTCACACGAATTTCGAACCCTCGTTTATTGACTTGAATGGCATCCTATGATGTGGCAAGCAATATGTGTTAGACCCTAAGTCCTGGCGCAAGAGCCTTCGGTACCGATTTTTCCAGGGTATCCAGTGGGTCGTGAAGAAAATCAAAGGGAAGAAGCACGTTACCGCGGATTAATGTCATTTCGTTTTGGAAAGCGTGCTTACCTCCTTTGATTTCGTTTAGCATTTAGTATTTGGCGGAATTTTGTAAAATATAGTATTCGCACGCCGCCACATGAGACTTAGTGCTAAGTCGTCCCGCTCGACCAATCATAACGCTCCATTTGGACGTCTTAGTGCTGTTTGTTGCTAAGTGTCCAAGTGGTTTCACGCACTTTGTCATAGCAACGACAACATCAGAATTTGATGAGCTCCTCCTCCATAAACTGCCGCCACTCCTCCTCATAGGGACTGGCACATGTTACCCGCCACGTCATGGGGAAGCATCTTGAACCCTCGTTTCTTGAATCAAACGGCATCCTATGACGTGGCGGACAATATCAGGCAGGCCATACCTCCTGGAGTGACAGATGTTACCCGCCACGACATCGACACACATTTTGAACCCTCGTTTCTTGAGTCAAACGGCATCTCTATGACGTGGCGGGCAACATCAGGCAGCCGTACCGCCTGTAGTTCCTCTGACAACGACGGGTCCAGCGGGGCCACGTCGTACTCTTTGGGGCACAGGTCCGAGCCGGCCAGCCAGCGGTCCAGATGGATGAAGGCGTCGGTGGCCTCCTCCTTCCACTCGTGCGCCGCGGCCAGAAACCAGGGGCTTACACTCGTTCCGATTTCAGCTCAACTTGAGCTCTTCTGTCCACCGTACAACCCAACTTAACTCATGCCTGTGTCCTGGAGTCGCTCAAGTTGAGCTCTAACGTGAACGAGTGTAAGCCCCTGCCATGAACCCGTCCAGCACCACCTGCGCCTCCTTGCTGTACCGCCGCAAGTGAATTTTGTAAGCAACAGTTGATAGCAATTTATTCTATTTCCAAATGCTGAAACGAAACCGCGGGCGCTTTCAACACAGGCTTTGAAAGCGAGAAGGTGCAGCGCCATACCTTGGACGGCACTGGGCGGCCTTCGAAGCTGGACACGGCCTGCACCTCCTCGGTATAACGGCGCAAGTTGAATTTGAAAGCAAAGTTTGAAAGCTGTTCATCATATTTCGGGATTCAAGCGCTTAGTTCCAGGCGGTTTCAACGTGGGTTTGATAGGGTCAACCTGCACCGCCTCACCTCGGCCCGTAGCACGTGCGCGGAGAAGTCCATCTGCTCCCACCGCGCCTGGAACCTGCCGGTCTTCGCCGGGTCCCCCAGCACCCGCAGCAGCACGGCCCCGCACCCAGGGCCCAGTAGGGTTTAGGGTTTAGGGTTTAGGGTTTAGGGTTTAGTGGATTATGCTCACCACATGTGGGGGTGGCAATTGATTCGAGAAATGAGAGTTGCTCACGTTTACACGAGGCCACCGATGACGTGGCAGACTTATACTGTGGCGTGTCGCCCCACCCGCACCACGGCAAGGCATCCCCGAACTCGGCGGGCGCGGAGAGCTGCTCCGCCACGGGCTGGCCTCCGCTCCACACCTCCCGCGGGCAGCACGCCGCGAACTGCACGGCGCTCCACACGTCCGGAAACCCCAGGTTCATGTCGCTGCCCGGCTCCCACCCACCAAAGTACAGCGCCGCGCGCAGGCCCCGCAGAAACAGCGGCATCATCGACCCTTCCGCGCCCGTGATTGGCCCGTTGGTTCCGCCAGGGAACGCGCCACCAGTCTCCACCTCCCCTCAGGGGCTTACACTTGTCCACTTTTCGGCTCAACTTAAGCGCTTTCTGAGGGATGGGGGTTGCGCTTAGGTTTTGTTTGGGGGTTACTTACGGGGTCTTCGTGGGTAGTAAGGGGTGTGCACGGTGCACTTTTGTGTCAGAATCGACTCGAGTTGAGCTGAGAAGAGGACGAGTGTAAGCCCATGCCTCCCCCCACGGCTGGTTCCCCTCCTCCCCCGCTGTTTTCCCCAGGTCCCACCACTCACAGTCCCACGCGTCACCCTCGGGACCCGGCAGGTACCGCGCGCGCTCCGCCGCCTCGTCCAACAGCATGAGGAACGTCATCCCGTTGCCGGCCTCCCGAGCGCCAGGGTCTTGCACCAGTAGATTGATTTCCGACTGGGTACACGTCGTACACGGGTACACCATGAGCAAACTGACAGGTTGAGGTGAAGAGGGCACGAGCGGGCAGGCCCCGGGCCGCGTCCACTTGGAATAGGGGGTGTATCGGGGGTGAATAGGGGGTGTATGGGGGGTGTATGGGGGGTGTATAGGGGATGTAGAGGGGATGTATAGGGGGTGTGTAAGGGGTGTAGGGGGTGTGTATAGGGGGTGTAGGGGGTGTATGGGGGTGTGCCCCGGGCCGTGCCTGGCGCGCTGCAGCACCTCAGCGCGCAGCAGCGGGTAGG
>Ga0307489_10001397_pt1 | contig 15866 bp, 17 predicted proteins | sample SB12metaG_FD_202247 | JGI IMG/M metagenome (GOLD analysis project Ga0307489, IMG submission 202247) | Sea-ice brine microbial communities from Beaufort Sea near Barrow, Alaska, United States - SB 1.2 | ecosystem: Environmental > Aquatic > Marine > Coastal | place: USA: Alaska | collected... | reverse complement strand
TTCAACGTGGGTTTGACAGGCACAACCTGCACCGCCCTACCACGGCAGCGCCGTCCGCGAAGGAGTGCACCAGTATGCCCAGCAGGGTCTGGAACCCCTCGATCCTCCACATGGGCAGGTCCGCCCCTGCCCCCTCCTTGTAGCGCCGCAAGTTAAAATTTGAAAGCAAATGTTCAAAGCGGCTTATCATACTATAGTTTCAAGAGCTGGACCCAGGCACTTTCAACATGGGCGTCAACCGGTTTCAATCTGCACCGCCCTACCTCGCCGCCCCCCGCGCCCCCGCGCCCCGCGCTACTCCGCCCGCAGATGACCTCCGTTAGGCGGAAGTATCGGCGCGCCGCGGCGGGGGGGGCTGACTTGCCGCCCGCTCCTGGGATCTCCTCCCCCTCCTCCCCGTCGCTCATGTGGTCGCACCGCTGCCCCCCGTGCCCGTGCCCGTGCGCCGCGGTGCCGCCCCTGTGCAGAGGGACAAGATATGATCCAGATCGATATGGGAGATCGATATGGGAGATCGATATGGGAGATCGGACATCACTGAGATGTCAATGAAGATCTCGATATGGAAAAGGGGACATCGATATGGAATATGGGCTAATGATATGGGAGATGACCGTATCGATATGGTCATCTCCCATATCGATATGGTCATCTCCCATATCGATATGGGATATCTCGACACTCTGCCTGTGTGCCAGGTCGCAGCAGCAGCGTCGCCGCCGCCGGTCAGGCATCTTCAAGCGTCTCGTGATGCAAGACGCCTGCAACGTGCAAGCACCCTGACGCTTGAGTCAAGCCTAAAAATGAACACCCATAGCAAAGTTCCCATACCCCCTACCAGTTGATACTCTCCAGGATTAACATGGTGAGGAAGCCGATGATGAGCGCGCCGCCCACTATGCAGGGGCTAACACTCGTCCAGTTTTCAGCTCAACCTAAGCCGTTTTGGAGTACTTCACACCTCCTCGTGTCCCCCTGTCTAATAGACTGGGGGAAAATCATGCACCCAACGTAATCCCACAAAATGTGCTTAATTTGAGCCGAAAAGTGGACGAGTGTAAGCCCCTGCCACGATGGCGTTGGGCAGCGCTTCCTTCCACCAGGGTTGCTTGCCACTAGAACGCTCATTAATGTTAGGGGTGTTGCAGGGATGTATTAGGGGTGTATTATAGGGGTGTACTAGGGGTGTACTGGGGGTTTACTCGTACTAGGAGTGTACTAGGGGTGCACTATCGGTGTACTAGGGGGGCATAAGGTTTTTTAGGGGTGTATTAGGGATGTGTTAGGAGCGTGTCAGGGGCATATTAGGGGTATGTTAGGGGTATATTAGGGGTTTGTGTGTTTACAGGGGTGTATTAGGGCAGGCTTGGCACCTCCCTCCGCTCATCGCAGCAGAGTTTCGGTCGTTTGATTTCTGCAGGCACCTGACCAACCCATGGGCACCTGACCAACCCATGGGCACCTGACCAACCCATGGCACCTGACCAACCCATGTGAAACCCCTATAATGGGCACATGACCCCCCTATGATGGGCACCTGACCCCCCTATAATGGGCACCTGCATCCCCTTTAATGGGCACCTGTCCCTCCTATAAAGGGCACCTGACCCCCCTACAATGGGCACAGGAGCCACCTGACCGACCCACGTGTTCTGCCCCTACCTTGTTGGCGTCCTCCGCGTGCGCACGCATCTCGTAGAACGACTCCGCGCCCTCGGGCACGATCACCGCCAGCGCCGTGCCCACCCGCACCCAGGGGCTTACACTCGTTCACGTTTGAGCTCAACTTGGGCAACTTCAGGACATATTTATGGGTTAAGTTGGGTTTCACGGCGAACAGGCGAGCTCAAGTTGAGCTGAAATTGCAACGAGTGTAAGCCCCTGCCCGCGGGCAAGGCCGGTGTCACTCGGAGGCGTTTGAAAGGCCCGCAGTCGTTCGGACTTCGGAGGCTTTTGGTATAAAAACGTTGGTCGTGCGAGTAACAGTGAGGGAGGTGAAGTGAACAACCATAGCACCACACTGACGAGGTGGTACTTGGGGGGTTGCTTCGGTGAGGCGACGGTGGGTGTTGCGTGGTGTCCACACGAGGTGAAGTGACCAGCGTGAATATTGACAGTGACGTGAAGTGCCCTGGGCAGCGGCAGCTCGGGCACGCGCAGGGGCTTACGCTCGTTCCCAATTCAGCTCAACGTGAGCTACTCTGGCCACCGTATAACCGACTGAGCTCATGAACGTGTCCTGGAGTTGCTCAACTTGAGCTCTGACTTGGACGAGTGTAAGCCCCTGGTGCCCTAGGCAGCGGCAGGTCGGGCACACGGCCCTGCCATCAATCCGGCGGAGAAGATCGACATGACTTTGAGGCGCCCCTCGCCGAGGTCCATCATCAGCGGCATCATCCCGACGCTCAGCGCGCCGATGAACATGGCCGCGCAGTTATACAGCAGGAACGACAGCGCAGCGCCGGGCTCCAGCGCCGCGCCGTCGTCCGGGGCCAGCGGCCAGGGGCTTACACTCGTCCACTTCTCAGCTCAACTTGAGCCGTGTCTGGCACAAGAAGACACCCTACACCCTAAACACCCTAAACACCCCCTTAACATGGGCTACACAACCCCTACGCGCACCCCCTATCCCATACAAAGCGCTCAAGTTGAGCTGAAACGTGGACGAGTGTAAGCCCCTGCCAGCGGCGCGCTGTGGGCGCCCTCGCTCACCATCCCGTCCATATTTTTGTTGTCCCCGAGACTTGAAATGATTATTGCTCACGTGCGTCGAACGCGTGTAGGTGTCTGTTCACCCGCCGCGGTATCGGGAGTACGGGGGGTTCTCCGTGACCGCAGTGGCTGGCAGTCGGCACGGGCGGGGAGCTCCTCCGAAGGAAGCGCTCGTACTAGTTATCCTCGATCAGGTGTTCGTTGCTAGGAAAACTCGAAGCACTTCTCTGGCTCGAAGCACTTCTCTGGCTCGACCAGTTCGCATCCTCGGCCGGACCCGCGCCCGACCGATCGCCTCGAACGTTGTGGAAAGGATTGTGGGAGCTAACTCGCGAAACGCTCCACCTTCCCCAAAGCATTATTCACGCGCGCCCCCGCCCTAGCGGCGCCGAGACACAGACGCGCTCCTGGACGGCACTCTTCGACGGGCATCCCTGACTTGTGCGTCGTCCACTGAGTATCGACACGCCCGTCGCCCACTGAAGCGAAGGGGTGGGTCGAGGTTGCCCAACGTCCCGTCAGATCTTGGTCTCATGCCTTCCCGGCAGGAAAGGCGTCAAGCGGAGCGCGATGCCACCAAACGCAAGCCGGTCAAGGCGGGAGCCACCAGTGCCGGAGGCGCTGCCCCCGCTCGCGCCAACGTCAACATGAACCCGGTCGGTGACTGGACGACGCAAGCAGAAGACCCCTTCGTTGAATCGAGCGCTCGGACCCGAGATCTTACAACTGAAGGCTGGCGCGGGGGACAGGGGGGCGCAATACAGCCTGGGCTACAAGTTAGTGAGGGAAGCAGATGGAGGTACGGGGACGAGGCTGGGCGAGGGCGGCAGATCGCGAAAGGCAGATGTATGGTTTGCACTCTGCACCGCACACTTTCCCGGGGCTCTCACCAGAATGCGACGCGTCCTGCAGCCATCTGATGACCTGACAATGTAAAATTTGCGAGAGCAGATCCTCGTCTGAGGAGGGCACGGCGTTTCTGGAGAAGGCGGCGGGGCAAGGGCACGCGTACGCGATGAATGTGCTGGGACGTATCCACGACGTGCAGAAGGAGCACGAGCAAGCCGTGGAGTGGTACACCAAGGGCGCCGAGGCCGGGTTGCCGGATGCGAGGTTCAACCTCGGGTGCTGTCTCGACTCGGGGGAGGGCGTGGCAGCGCCAGACCACCTGGCGGCGGCGGACTGGTTCAGACGCGCGGCAGAGGCGGATCACGGGGCAGCGGCGAGCAACCTCGCGAGCATGTACGCTCTCGGCCGCGGTAGGGACCCGGCAGATAGTGCCTGCCACATTTTAGTCCGTCTCTTCTTCAGTTAGATGGCGACACGTGACGCGGCGAGCAATATCTGCAAGGCCCTATGGCGCGGTGTCACGCGTAGCAAGCGGCGGGCGATGCAATGGAGGTGCAGGGCCGCCGAGAACGGCCACGCCGACTCGTGCGGGCGACTCGCCACTCGCATGTACATGGACGTTCCCTACGCCCGCGAGGTTGGGCATGTGGGGGAGGCCGCTGGGGTCGCCGCATCGGCTGGGGTCATGGAGGGGCACGACGTCCCCCCGGATGTCTTGACCAGCGTGGTACATTGGTTGCGGAAGGGAGGACACAATCCAGTCGAAAATCTCGCCCAGCTTCGCATACAAGCGTTGGAGGGGGGTAGGCATTGCTTCAACGACGGGTGCGAGGTTAAGCGTCTTCTGAAGGACTTCAAGATTTGCCCGCAGTGCAAGGCCGCCCGGTACTGCGCGATGCGTGTCAGGCAGCCGACTGGACGACGGGTGGGCACAAGGCGACGTGCGGCACAGTTGCACAGAAGTAAACTCTCCGCTCCCACATGATTAGGCTCAGCCGGACGGAGACTGTGTTGGCATGTACACAGAGCACTGGCATATAAACAAGAAGACCGCGCTCACGTCCCCAGTTTGTCCCCGACCTGCTTCAGGTCCCGCCGCGTCTCATCATACCTGGATTATTTTCTTCTACTTAGCTTCTAACTAAGCCGCTAGGCATACAACAGTCTGGGCGTCAACGCAACGGCGACGGCGGCGGGTGCTGACCGCCGGTGTCGGGGCTCTGGATGGGGCAGTGCAAGTTGACCCCAGGTCGACCGCGTTATTGAAATTGCTCTCGGGTTTTGCCTTCAAATCAGCTTGCACTATTACAGCTTACTGTAGGGCCTCACAGGGTCCAGTCACGCTCATGCCTTGCGGGGGGCACGGGGGATGGGCGGCGCGACCGCTGAGTGTGGAAGTGTGGCCGTGAGGGCCCTGAACTGACTCGACATGAAAACGCCTTGCATGCCGTCCGGCGGGCGCGGTCCGACCGCCCGAATTGCCGACACGGGATGAAGCGTCCTCGTGTCGTCGTGACCACACCCCACATCGCCGTCTGTCCGTGGTAAGTGTTAACAAAGACACCACATGGAGCGCACGTGTGGTACAGTTCATAGTAGAGGCGCATCAACGCACGGTGGTTCTACAGTTCAATAATGCAAAGGCTCTCGTTGCAGCAAACGTCTGCAGTTGCAGAAGAGGCTCTACTCGTAGTAAATTCAAAAAAACGCTCGCTACGCGTCGCCGGTACTGGCTCAAGTGCCTAGTCTGTGGGCTAGTAATTTCTAGTAAGCTGGAGTTTGGTGATTTGGCCACAAGTCAAATGACGTTTGGTGAAAATCACCAAACGCCTACTTGCTACGGATAGTACGAGACACTATAGTACGCTTTACAGACTAGGCTCTAGCTAGTAAACTTCTAATCGGCAGTGGCTTGGCGTCGGCGGTAGTACACGATCTGGGCGAGTAGCACGGCGTTGGTAGCGAGGCCAAACGCGAAGCCCGCCAGCAGGGGCTTACACTCACTCGTCCACATTTCAGCTCAACATGAGCCAATGTTGGGTCATTGAAGCCACAGCTAGCGTCCACTTCCCAGCTCAACCTGAGCTGGTTTTGTGACTTCGCCTCTCAACCTAGTCTACAAAAAGTGCTCACGACAAACTGAAAAGTGGAGGCGCGCAGCCCACAAAAGGTCTTTACGTTGAGCTGAGAAGTGGACGAGTGTAAGCCCCTGCCCGCCAGCAGCACCGGGTCGGCGCCCGCCAGTTGCACCGTGGTGAACACCTTCACCGCGCCGTAAGGCCCACTACCAGGTTTGGGGTTCAGGGTTTAGGGTTTCAGGAGCACATTATAGGGGGGCCAGGCGCCCATTATAGGGGGTCAGGTGCCCATCATAGGGGGTCCAGGAGCCCATCATAGGGGGTTCAGGAGCCCATGATAGGGGCTTCATGTGTCCATTATAGGGGGGTCAGGCAGCGGGCCACACCGCGTTGCCGGCCGTGGACATGGCCGCGGAGGCCACACTCCACTCCCCCGCCGACTGCTGGCGCCAGTTCATCAGGATCTGCGGCACCAGCGCCCCCGTGAGCGCGGCTGTGGACACCACCTGCAGGCCCGCCAGCGCCCACGCCGGCGCCACACCGCTCAGCAGGGGCTTACACTCGTCCACTTTTCGGCTCAACTTAAGCGCATTCTGTGGGATAGGGGTGGGTTTAGGTGTTGTTAGGGGGTGTTTAGGAGGTGTCAGGGGGTGTTACGGAGTATCAGGGGGTATCTAGGATGTATTTTGTGTCAGTAACGGCTCAGGTTGAGCTGAGAAGTGGACGAGTGTAAGCCCCTGCCGCTGAGCAGCGCGGCGCACACCCCCCCCATAGCCAGGTAACACACCGTCAGCTGCGGCACCGTCAGGCAGGGGCTCATACTCGTTCACGTTAGAGCTCAACTTGAGCAACTCCAGGACACGTTCATGTGTTAATTTTGTTTATACGGTAGACAGAAGCGCTCAACTTGAGCTCAAATGGGAACGAGTGTAAGCCCCTGCCGTGAGGATGCCGCGCATGAGAACAATCATCGCAAGCAGCACCGCTGACCAGGGGCTTACACTCGTTCCCATTTGAGCTCAAGTTGAGCGCTTCTGTCTACCGTATAAACAAAATTAACACATGAACGTGTCCTGGAGTTGCTCAAGTTGAGCTCTAACGTGAGCGAGTCTAAGCCCCTGCCGCTGACTGCGCCGTCAGCGCGGCGGCGTCGCCGAACTGCGCCAGTGGGAAACCTGTATGTAGCGCGGCGCAAGTTGAATGTAAAAGCAAAGTTTGAAGGCGATTCATCATATTATAGTTTCAAGCGCTTAGTTCCAGCGTTCCGGGCGCTTTCAGCACGGGTTTCATCGGTTTTACCTGCACCGCCCTGCCTTTGGAGAATGGATAGATGGTCCCGGCGGCGAAGCCCGCGAGGCAGGGGCTTACGGTCGTTCACTTCTCAGCTCAACTTGAGTGTTTTTTATGGAATAGGGGGTGGGCGTAGGGGTGGTGTAGCCCGTGTTAAGGGGGTGGCAGGGGGTGTTGAGGGTGTGTAGAGTGTCTTCTTGTGACAGACACGGCTCAAGTTGAACTGCGAAGTGGACGAGTGTAAACCCCTGCCGCGAGGTTGAGCGCCCAGGTGGACACGCTCAGGCCCTCGCAGGAGGGTCATTCAGACAACCACTCGACCGACGGTGAATGGACGAGAACCCACAATCGGGGTCTCCGTCGAGGGTACATGCCCATATGACTGTCTGGAATACCACAAACCCTGTCACGTATGATATGAGTACACACACACTCTCACACATCATTATGAGTACGTCGATACGATAGCATATCCCCTCGTACTCGTATTGCATTGCATTGCATCCACACTGATTCTGCGTCGAGTCGTTGTTCCCAGTGCATGCCCCGCCTCGGCGGACTTCTTGCTCCACACGCGCGCAATCATGGGAGTGAAGAGGAGGACGGAGCCTGCGGTGACGGCGAAGCCGGCGGCGGTCGCCGCTGCTTGCAAGCCGCTCGCGCCTCCCGATGCCCCCGCTGCCGCTCCCGCGCCCACTTCCAGCGCTGATGAAACCGCCACCCCCGCGGAGCACTTCACGCCCCCGCGATGCTCCCCGCGCCGCCCGCCGCGGCGACGCAGTTGCAGGCGTGTGGTTGCTCGTCGTGTGTCACCATATCCCCCGCTGGCGGGGCGCGCGACGCGACATGAACTCCTGCGCCCCGACCCCAGTGGCGGTGCCGACTGTAACCTGGGAGCGACCGAGGCAAACATGTTTTTTCCGAGCTGTGCTTGCTGTTTCTCCTCAGTTTATGCACCCACTCACAGTGGTATACACGGGAGCAGCGACGGTCGTCACGGTGCTTCGGGGAGTGAGGTCGCGGCAGCGGCGAGCTGCGACCCCGGCAGCCGGTCCCCAAGTGAGAAGAAAATCCAAAAAGTAGGGCTGGGACGTGGGAGAGGTTGATCGGTAGAGGTTGATCGGTAGCGGTCGGTCGCTATATGCTTAAATGATGTAGTTGATCGTCGATGATATTCAGGCGACCCCGGCGGAAGCAGATTGACCGAGAGCGAGAGTCCGACCGATTGGGGACCAATGGGAGGTCAAGCGTTTTTTCCGAGAAACAAAAAAACGCACTGTCGCCTCCATCCGCCATCGTCACACACATACAGCACGCGGTGCCACAACCTCGCACGGCACAGCGACGCGGACACCTGCCCTCCAGTCCCTCTGCCACCTCCGGCCCCTTCCCCCTCCGTCGCACAGTCCACAGCAGCAACCATGGCGCCGTCGACCACGCAACGCCCCAAAAAAACGTCGGGCGAAGCGAGCGACGACGAGGAGGACATCTACGACCCGAACGTGCGCGACGAGAATGAGGAGGTGCCGGAGCCCACGGGGGCCGCGGCAGGGGCTTACACTCGCCCACTTCTCAGCTCAACTTTAGCCGTGTCTGGGACACAAAAACACCCTACACACCCCAAACACCCCATAACACCCCCTTAAGACGGGCTGCACAACCCCTGCGCGCACCCCCTATCCCATACACAGCGCTCCAGTTGAGCTGAGAAGTGGACGAATGCAAGCCCCTGGGCCGCGGCCGCGGAGAATTGGGACGACTTCTGGACGGAGTCCGTGAAGGAGAACGACCGTAAGGCGCGCGCGGCAGGGTAGGGCCTTGCATCACACGTACACGGCGCAGCGGAGTGGTGGAATGTACTTTGCACCCACGACACCAGAGAGACGTAGACGCCACCGCTGTAACGCGGGTGGTGGGGACGCGGCGATGGCGCAGCGTCGGTGTGTCGTGGATGGCGCAGCGAACCTCTAACAGCGATTCGCCGCCGCCGCCGCCGCTGCTGCCGCCGCCGCCGTCGCCGTGCTACCACTGCTAACCATGATTTCATCAGGCGGGGACACAGCACACAGCGGCTCAAGTCGAGTAACTGACGAGGGGACAGGTGTGATGATACCAGGCCCTGCCCCCGGTGCAGACCCGACGAAGCAGTCCGGTCCGGGGGATCTGCCGAAGTGCCGGCACGGGCACCCGCTCAGCCGCGGCCTGCCCCAGCCGACCTCCCAGGCAGGGGCTTACACTCGTCCACTTTTCGGCACAACGTAAGCGCTTTCTGTGGAATCGGGGGTGCATTTAGGGGTTGTTTAGGCGGTGTTCTCGGGATGTCAGGGGATGTTAGGGGATGTGCAGGGTGAGTTTTTGTCTCAGAAACGGCTCAGGTTGAGCTGAGAATTGGACGAGTGTAAGCCCCTGCTCTCAGATAAAGTGCTTCGGGTGCGACGCGCCGTGCGGGCAGCGGCTGGTGGGGCGGTGCAGGTTGACCCTATCAAACCCACGTTGAAAGCGCTTGGATTGAGGCCCTTGAAAGTAAAGTATAATGATCTGCTTTCAAAATTTGCTTTCAAATACAACTTGCGCCGCTACAGCCTGGAGTGCTGCCAGTGCCTGGAGATCTTCAAGGCGCGCGGCGTCAAGGCAGGCGCTGCGCCAGATGATGCCCGCCACATCATTGACACGCATTTTGAACCCTCGTTCCTTAAGTCAATTGGCGTCCTGTGACGTGGTGAGCAATTACGTCTGCACGGCCCGACGTCCAGGTGGCGTTCGACACGTGGGAGCGTGCCTTCTGGTGCAGCCCCGAGTGCTACAAGGAGCACTGGGGCAGGGGCTTACACTCGTCCACTCTTCCGCTCAACCTAAGCCGTTTTGGTCACCTCCCCGTGTCCCCCTATCTAATAGACTGAGGAAAATCATTTACCCAACGTATCCCACAAAATGTGCTCAAGTTGAGCTGAAATGTGGAATGGTGTGAGCCCCTGCATTGGGGTACGCACAAGCACCGGCACGGGCCCAGCGCGGCGGCGCCCACGCGCATGGTAGGGCGGTGCAGGTTGACCCTATCAAATCCAAGTTGAAACCGCCTGGAACTAAGCGCTTGAAACTTAATTGTGATATAGTGCTTTCAACTTCTGCTTTCAAATTCAACTTGCGCCGCTACAGCATGGACGGTCGCGAGCACGACTTCGAGGCTGGGCCTGACACGCCGCGGCCCGTCCTGACTGTATGCGCATAGTGTACCGCTACGCGCCGTCCTGACTGTATGCGCATAGTGTACCAGTACGCGCCGTCCTGACTGTATGCGCATAGTAGTGTACCAGTACGCGCCGTCCTGACTGTATGCGCATAGTGTACCAGTACGCGCCGTCCTGACTGTATGCGCATAGGGTACCAGTATGCCCACACCCCGCACACACTCGCCGCATAATCCTCCCTGGCTTGGCCACCCGTTCCCTCACTGCTTGCTCGTGGTGTGACAGTGTACCCGCACACACTCGCCGCATCCTCTTTCCCCGTTGGCATGACTGGCCTCCCCTTTTCAGCTCAAACGTAAGCCGGCACAGCTGTGGTACCTGTGGTTTTATCTCTGAAACCACTTTATGCCTCGAAGATGGTCGAGTTAAGCTGGAACGGAAAGGAGTGTAAGGCGGTGCTTGGAGGCGGCGGAGGGCAACGGCGCGTTGTGGGACAGCAAGGACCTCAAGTAGGGTCATTCATACTATATCTACGGGGCTCAGGCCCCTGTGTCGTAAATAACTGCCCCTTTCTGTATGGTGCAAGCTCAGAGATCTGGTATCGACAGCGGCATTATGACGCTGTCGATACCATATCGCTGTCCTTGCGCCATACGAAGCAGGCCATTTGAACTGCCGTGTGGGTTATTTTTTACGACACAGGGGCATGAGTCCTGTAGATATATGTGCTCCACACGTCAACCACGCGTTTAGAACATCCATCATTGATTGAAATGTCATCCTATGACGTGGCGAGCACCACCCGTCTGGCCCTACGCTGCGGCGCCACGAGTTCGACGAGTGCAACCCAATCTTCTAGATAATAGCTTCGATCTTCGCAGTTGTCCAGGGTACCTCAAATGGCGGTCAACGCTACGCAAATTTGCGATCTCGAGTAAATAGACGGTCAGATTTGCCATACAATGGTACACTGTGGCGATTCGACCGTCTAATGACTCAAGAATTGGCGACCGCCATTCCAGGTACCCTGGAACACTGCGAAGATATTAGGCTGGTCTGCTGTTGCGATTTGAGCGCGGCATAGCTGCGCCCCTGGAGACGTGCTTGAATCACAACACCAGACCAGTGCTAGTCGATGGTGTTGTATGGGAGTACTTGAGCGTTCGTGCGCAACAGCGACAGTGCTTCGATGCAGCAAGCCCGCTCGCTCTCTAAAGGCTACTCTCTTTCTAAGGCTAGTTGTTCTAAAAGGCTAATTAGGTGTTGGAACTGCAACAACGAACGTTGAATTGAATGCTGACCATTGCACTGTTAACGCCACTTGCACCTCAGGACTGTATCATCTCAGGCGCGATCCACTCACGACATGAAATGTCTCTCTCACCTTCTCGTCCGGGCATCACTGGTCCTCTACTCTGGGCATCGCTTGTCCCCTAGTGCCTAGTCTGTAAAGCGTACTATACACAGTATCTCGTACTACCTGTAGAGAGAAGCCCTTTGGTGATTATCACCAAATATCATTTGACTTTTGGCCAAATTACCAAACTCCAGCTTACTAGAAGTTACTAGCCAACAGACTAGGCACTAGTCTGGGCGCAGCAGCGGGTTGTCGTGGTCTAACTCAGAGTAGCACGTGCTGGCCTCGGACCAGGGGCTTACACTCGTTCACGTTAGAGCTCAACTTAAGCAACTCCAGGACGCGTTCATGAGCTAAGCTGACTTATACGGCGGACAGAAGAGCTCAAGTTAAGCTGAATTGGGAAAGAGTGTAAGCCCGTGCCTCCGACGCGTCGCCCACCGACACCGGGCTCTGACCCTCCGCTGACTCCCGCGGCGTGCCGCCCCCGGGGGACTCAGTGGGAAACCGCGGGCTGCCCACCGGGCTCGTGCTGCCTCCCCCGCCTCCGCCCGACCCGCTGGTGCCGTGATTGGTCCAGGAGGGAGTCTTGGGCCCGCCATGCATCAGGGGCTTACACTCGTTCACGTTAGGGCTCAACATGAGCAATTCTAGGACACATCCAAGAGTTAAGTTGGGTTACACGGTGGACAGAAGAGCTCAAGTTGAGCTGAAATCGGAACGAGTGTAAGCCCCTGCCATGCATGCCCCCCCCGCCGGTTTGCGCCGCCAGAAATTCTTCAGTCGCCAACCTCCGTGCCAACACCCAGAGCCAGGCAGATGATGCTCGCCACGTCAAGTGATGCCAATTGAACTCGAGAAACAGGGTCTAACATGTGGAAGATGAGAGGGCGCGGGCGGGCGATATCTGCCAAGCCTTACCAACTCCTCGTCGCCCGAAGTGTTCAACCGACCAAGGCCCGCCTGGTGCTGACTATGCCCTGCCCCACCTCCTGCCCCCCCTCCTGCCCCCCCTCCTGCCCCCCCTCCTGACCCCCCTCCTGCCCCCCCTCCTGCCCTCCCTCCTGTCTCCCCTCCTGCCACCCCTCCTGACCCCCCTCCTGCCCCCCACCCTGCCCCCCCTCCTTTGTGACCACCCCCCGCAACCCCCTCCGACTGGGCCGCCCACCTGCCTCCCGGGGTCGAGGCCACCCCCCCGCCCGATCCAAATATGAGGTCACCGTGTTCCCTGTGTGCGTGTGATAGGGCCAACTCAACAAATCTCGCCACATCACAGAATGTCGTTTCACCTCTCTGAACTAGGGTCTAAAGCGTGATGGATGTCTTCACGCGCATGAACATGATTAAACAGGCCGATTTCGGTGTATCGCCCGGATTAAATGCCCATACAGAGTTGCGGGCAAAGCGTCAGCGCTCCACGCGGGAAAGCGGGCGTCAGGTTGAACAACCATATAGAGTTGCGGGCAATGCGTCAGCGCTCAGCGCGGGAAGCGATATACCGATATCGGCCTATGTGTGATGTCCCCTACCGGGCGGCGCTGACGGCGGCGCCGATGGCGGCAACTCCGGCTGCGGCTGCGGCGGCGGCTGCCGCGGCGGCGGCGGCGGGGGCGTTGACGGTTTGTGCCGGTCCCTCATAGCGTGCCGGTCCCCCGGCGTTAGCGGCTTCGGCGGCGTCGTCGGCGGCGCTGATGGCGCGGGAGCGTAATACGCAGACTCCGGCGGCGGCGGCGGCGGCGGCGGCGGCGTGGCAAACAGCCCTCGGGACATGAAGTGCGCACCGCGCACCGCCTATCTGTATTGGCGCAAGTTGAATTTGAAAGCAGAATCTGAAAGTAGCATACCACAATTTAGTTTCAAGCGCTTCGTTCCAGGTGGTTTCAACTTGGGGTTCATAGGGTCAACCTGCACCACCCTACCTCTCCCGCGGCTCTGAAGCTCCCGTCAAAGCCACCGCCGCCGCCGCCGCCGCCGCCGCCAGTGACCAGGGGCTAACACTCGTCCACTTCTCAGCTCAACTTGAGCCGTGTCCGACACAAGAAAACACCCTGCACTCCCTAAACACCCTCTCGACATGGGCTCCACAACCCCTGCGCGCACCCCTTATCCCATAAAAAGCGCCCAAGTTGAGCTGAAAAGTGAATGAGTAAAAGCCCCTGCCACTGACGCCGGCATCTTGGTCGTGGTCGCCGGCGTGCGGCACGCCCCGGCTTCGGAGAAAGTCAGCGACGGTGAAGTGGTTGTACTTGAGGGCCAGGTCCAGGGCGGTGCGGCCCTGCTTGTCGGTCAAGTGCGGATCGGCACCCAGATGGAGCAGCTTCCTGCACGATCCCTTGCTGCAGGGGCTTATTACACTCGTCCACTTTCCGGCTCAACTTAAGCGCTTTCTATGGGATAGGGGCTGCGTACAGTGGTTCTGAAGGGGCTGTCAAGGGGGTCTTCGAGGGTATTAGGGGGTCTTAGGGGGTCTTAGGGGGTCTTAGGGGGTCTTAGGGGGTCTTAGGGGGTCTTTAGGGGTCCTAGGGGGTCTTAGGGGGTCCTAGGGGGTCTTAGGGGGTCTTAGGGGGTATTAGGAGGTGTGCTGGGTGCGGTTTTGGTTCAGAAACGGCTCAGGTTGAGCTGAGAAGTGGACGAGTGTAAGCCCCTGCCTTGCTGCCGTTGATGGCGGCGGTCATCAGCAGCGTGGCGCCGCCGTTCAGGGGCTTACACTCGTTCCCATTTCAGCTCAACTTGACCGCTTCCGTCCACCGCATAACCCAAATTAAGTCATGAACGTGACCTGGAGTTGCTCGAGTTGAGCTCTATCGTGAACGAGTGTAAGCCCCTGCCGCCGTTGCCGTCATCACGAGTGTCCACGCCCATCACGCCGCCACGAACCATCTCGTCCAGCTCGGCGGTTCGCCCCATGCGCGCCGCTCGGAACGGGCTACGCGCCGCCGCCGCCGCTGCCGTCGCCGCCTCCGCCGCCCCGCGGGGAGTATTCAAAGGCGTGTGGTCCCGATCCCCCGGCAGCGGCGGCGGCTCCCCGGTGGACAGGCACCCGGCCACCGCCAGATCAACCAACTCCAGCTTATCCGCGCACCCGCTGAAGTCCATACCCCGCTGCCCGAGGTGCGCCTTCAGCTCCCGCGACCAGGGGCTTACACTCGTCCACTTCTTAGCTCAACTTGAGCCGTTTCCGACACAAATTACACCCTGAACACCCCCTGATACCTCTTAATAACCCCTGTGACCTCCTGAACACCCCCTGAACAAACCCCAAACGCACCCCTATCCCACAGAATGCGCTTAAGTGGGGCCGAAAAGTGGACGAGTGTAAGCCCCTGCCCGCGACGTCATCTCCGCAAACCGCGCGGTGACCTCCGACGAGTCGAGCTCCCCGGTGCCGCCTCGCCCACCCCCCGCGCTAAACCCTAAACTAATGCCACTGGCACTGGCACTCTGCCCCCCCGCGCCTCGACCCACGTAGTACTCGTCGCTGCCAGTCGGTCCCCTAGGGGTAGCGGCGCAAGTTGAATTTGAAACCAAAGTTCGACATCAGTTTATCGTATTCCAGTGTCAAGTGCTTTAGTTCCAGGCGCTTTCAACGTCGGTTTGATACGGTCAACCTGCACCGCCCTACCCAGGTTCCATTACTGGAATGCTCTCGTCATCGTACCCTGTGGCGGCGTACCGCGCCAGCCCCATGGTGTAGCGCCGCAACTTGGATTTGAAAGCAAAAGCTGAAAGCAGTATAACACATTTCAGTTTCAAGTGCTTATTTCCAGGCGATTTCTACAAGGATTTCATAGGGTCAAGCTGCACCGGCCTACCATGGCGGGCACCGAGTCAAGCAGCGCCAGCGTAGTGGCGGCGTGCGCCGAGTACTCCCGCCCAATACGGCCGCCCAGATATTGCTCGCGGCGTCACTCTCCACGTTGCAGACCCTTGTTTTCGAGTCAGATGGCTTCTCATGACATGGCGAGGTAGGGCCTCGCACATAGTACCTGCCACGTCATTCTCCACATTGTGGACCCTCGTTTCCTGAGTTATGTGGCATCCTACGATGTGGCAAGCGGGTTTAGGGTCTAGAGTTGAGGGGTTCGGGTTATGGTTTAGGGTTTAGGGTTTAGCAATATCTGGAAGGCCCTACCGCAGAATCTCATACAGCGAGAAGGAGGGGTACAGGAACCCCGGCAGCTTCTCGGCGAGTTTCTTGAAGCCCGCGAAATCGATCTCGTCGCCGTTGTTGCCGCCCCCATCGCAACCGAGCGCCACTGGCTAAGGCCCGACATCCAATCACATCTGTTTGGTATGGTAATAAGGAGAGGAAGAGAGGAGGAGAGGAGGAGAGGAGGAGAGGAGGAGAGGAGGAGAGGAGTAGAGGAGGATAGTAGGAGAGTAGTATAGTAG
>Ga0307489_10001396_pt1 | contig 15872 bp, 18 predicted proteins | sample SB12metaG_FD_202247 | JGI IMG/M metagenome (GOLD analysis project Ga0307489, IMG submission 202247) | Sea-ice brine microbial communities from Beaufort Sea near Barrow, Alaska, United States - SB 1.2 | ecosystem: Environmental > Aquatic > Marine > Coastal | place: USA: Alaska | collected... | reverse complement strand
CTGAACCACACACCCTCACCATAACCCCCCGCCCCTTCACAAGTCCGCCAGAACCCCAAAATTCTATCCTCCTGAGCCTTCTGCGTCCGAAACTCTCCCCGATTTCGGGTTTGGGGCTCCGGGGTGACCTTGTTCTTCTCAGCGAGGCGTGCTCGTCCGCGCTCCTCCTTCGCTCGCTCATCCGCTAGCCGCCTAGGGTTTAGGGTTTAGGATTGAGGGATTCGGGTTTAGGGTTTAGGGTTTAGGGTTTCTGGTTTAGGGTTTAGGGTGTACCCCGCCGCCTCCTCCCCCCCATCCTCCCCCTCTCGCCCCCGCCCCCGCCCACCTGAGTCAGAGTACGACACCGTCGTTAGGTTCCAGGACCTGCCCGCCTCTGGTCTGGAGACAGAGATAGGGAGATAGGTGGGGGGGGAGAGAGGCAGAGGGAGATTGAGAGGGGGGGGGGTTCCGGGTCCAGGGTTCAGGGTTCAGGGTCTGGAGAGGGTCTGGAGGGTCCAGGGTCCAGGGTCCAGGGTCCAGGGTTCAGGGTCCAGGATTCAGGGTTCAGGGTCCAGGATTCAGGGTCCAGGGTTCACGGTTCCGGGTTCCGGGTTCCGGGTTCAGGGTCCAAGGTTCAGGATCCAGGGTTCAGGGTCCAAGGTTCAGGGTCCAGGGTCTGGGATGAGGGTTGGGAGTTTAAAGTTGGGGTTTTCAGGGGTAAGGACCTGAGTCGGAGTCGGCGCGTTTCCCGGCGGCTGACCGTAGATGGGTCTTGTCAGTGTTTTATAATTTAGAGTTCAGGGTTAAGATCGTCTTCAGACCGATATATCATCTCGCCGACGAAGTCATCCCTCAACAATCAACCATCGAGGTTGAGGGGCAAGGACCTGAGTCGGAGTCGGCGCGTTTCCCGGCGGCCGAACGTAGATGGTGCACTTCCGCCTGAGCAGCATCGGGAGGGATTTGGGTTAGCGTTTTGGGACCAGGGATTACCCAAGGGTTTGGAGTTTGAGGTTGCAGGTCTGGGGTTCAGGGTTCAGGGTTCAGGGTTCAGCACTTTGGTTTTAGGGTTTACCAGGAGGGCAGCGCGCTCAGCCTCCTTGGCCTCCAGCTCTTTTCGCAGCTCTTCCTGCTCGCACCGCGTGGTATGCGTCCGTCAACTGGTGTGAATTCTCTTGACAGCGGATGTGCAGGGGACAAGATGGCATATACCAAGTCGGGGGGGGCGGGAACCCAGGAAACGCCCGCAGGGTTGGCACCACCACCTTGATTAATGGGAGGAGACCACCCGGTGGAGCACGACCCTTCTATCATAAATCGACTAGCCTCTCGTAGTTAACTTCAGGGCCGTATGTGGTGCAAATTTGGTCACGTAATACCCCGGAATCCGGCCCGAACGAAACCTTCGCACTGCACCGTGTGGTTCCGGGGCCCGGATCAACGTTTGGCACCCGGGTCAACTTTCGGCGTCGGGTCGACTTTCGGAGAAGGGGTAAACTTTCTGATCCAGGGCCTCATCATCGCTTCAGTGATGTGACTACTAAGCTTTGAGAGGGTAATTACCCAGAAACCGGGTAGTTAGGCCTACGGTATTGCCTACGGTAGGCCGTAGGGCTCCTAGGACCTGATGTTTCGTAGGATCCCCCCTAGGCCCCTACGGTCTAGGCAATACCGTAGGCCTGACTACCCGGTTTTCGGGTAGTTAGCCTATGAGCTTGTGTGCTCACAAAGTGATGATGCGGCCCTGGATCCGAACGTCTCCGAAGTTTGATCCGACACCAGCAGTTGAGGGAGGGAGGGGGAGCGAAAACAGTGATGTTGCAAACGGAAACACGCTTCCCGGAACGTCATTTTCGGAGCGTCCAACACAGCGGGGGCTACGAACAAAATTTTCGAGTAATCCGCAAGTGGATGTGTCGTATCCCCTACAGTAGGCAATCCCGTAGCGACACAGGGGGGGTTTTACGGACAAGGTAAAGACAAGTCGCTTGGATTTTTGGCCATATCTCCCCTCCGTAGCCCACAGTGTGGCTACGAAACGATTCTTGGTTGGAGACTGGTATTTTACTGCCAAATAACCAGAGCACCTCGCACGTCCCGATGAACGTGCTGCCCTGACGCATATGTGTGAATGACTGCCGAGTCAGTCGCTCTTGCGGATACCAACCGAGAACCGTTACAGGGGTACCTCGCTCATAAGAAAGAGCCCTCCTCCTAGGACCACCATAGGGCCCTTGGCAAAGTCCTACTGTAGGGACTTCGGGTGTTGTTGTTTCTGATGAGCAGAGTACCCCTGTACAGATGTCCATAGGACCAGCCTACGTCCCACCAGAAGTGCCTACGGTAGGGTCCTGTGGATTGCTCAATAAGTTATTTTTCGTTACATAATCTTTTCGTAGCCCGCTATGTGGTGTGGGAGGCACAACTCGCCGTGTCAAGGGTCCTGTGTGTGGGCGCCTCTCTACCTCCCCCACCAAAGTGGGCGCCTCTGTCTCTCTGCCACCCGATCACCCAACCACCCAACCACCCACCCTCTCTCCCTCCCTGTCCCTCGGGAATGCGCGAGTGGGAGAGAGGGTTGGGGAGAGGGTCGGGCGAGAAAGACAGAGAGTGCGAGCCAGAGTGAGAGAGCGAGCGAGAGAGCGAGAGAGAGAGAGAGCGCGTAGAAAGAGATATAGGAGAGAGAACGAGAGCAAGAGAACGAGAGAGAACGAGAGAGATAGAGAAAAAGAGAGAGAACGAGAGGAAACGAGAAGGAGATATGGAGAGAAAAATCGAGGCCGAGAGAAAGGTGTGTCGCAGGTGGGCACTTTCCTGTTCAGCGGCAATGAGAGAACGCGAGAGATAGAGAGCGAGAAAAAGAGAGACCGGGAGAAAGATGTTTCGCAGTATATATAGAGAGAAAAAGAGAGATAGAGAGAAATGTGCCGCGCAGGCGAGGACTCGCCTGTTCAACGGCAATGCGCGACATGGCGCCCTCGAGGTGCGCCCCCCGCACGTCGTGCCCCCCCTGCCGCACGGCAAAGTACAAATTGAGGGTGCAGGGCGCAGGGATCGAGGACCAGCGTCTAGGGCTGAGGGGGTGGGAATCAGGGTCGAAGGTTTAGGGTCCACCAGGGTCTAGGGGGTATCGTTCAAGGTTTGGAGAGTTTACAGCTTTGTGTTCTGGGGTCAGGGACCGCACGGTGGAGTACGACATTTTCATCAAAAGTCAATCTGCCTCACGCAATTTACTTTAGGGCCTTATGTGGTGCAAATTTGGTCACGTACCCCGCGGATTTCCGCGGGGTCGAAACCCTCGAGCTCCACCGGGTGTCTACAGCGATCGGGGTTCAAGGTTCAGGATTCAGGGCTCAGGATTAGGGTTTGGAGTGTAGGGTGAAAAGTTGAGGGTTTAGGGTCTTGTGAGTAGCATTGAGGGCATGGGGTCTGGGGTTCTGGGGTCTAGGGTTTAGGGGTTGGGTTTTAGGTTTCGAGAGTTAGGGTTCGGTGTTTAGAATTTAGAATAAACCCTTTTCCTATAAAATCGGATGAGGCCTCGCGCTCTGTCTCCGCGGTTTCACACCTTAAATTCTAAATTAGGGGTTTGAGAATTAGGGTATGGGGTTCAGGATATGGAGTTGAGGGTTCGTGGTCCTGGATTAAGGATGGAGGGGTTCAAACTGTGTCTAAGATTTAGGGGTTGAAACCGTGTCTAAGATCTAGGGGTTGAAACCGTGTCTAAGATTTGGGGGTTGAAACCATATCTAGGATTCAAGGGTTGAAACCGGTTTGGATACGGCGTTGGAGGCTTCTTGGGCTTCATGGATCGCCTGGCACACCGCATCCACGTGCTCCTGCATTTTGACGTTGCATGTGAGGAGTCAATTTGTCGGATTTCAGGGGTCAATTTGTAAAGTTCCGGGTTTCGGGTTTCGGGTTTCGTGTTTCGTGTTTCGTATTTCGGGTTTTGGGCTCATGGTTTCGGGTTCAGGGTTTCGGGTTCAGGGTTTCGGGATTCGGGTTCAGGATTTCTGAATCAGGGATTCGGGTTCAATGTTTCGGGTCCAAGAGTTCTGGAGGCCAGGCGGCTGGCAACACTTCTTCTTCTTCTTCGTCGTCTTTATTACTCGCAAGCCTAGACTTGAGTAGTACACAAAGTCTATGAGCCACAAATACGAGCCCGCTTCAAGAATGTTGCACATTTCTGTGAAGTCGTTGTTCTCAAACTAAGAACTGGCAACACCGTGACGACCCACCCGAGGCTTTTAAAAAATGCGTATCATGTAACCGATCTTTCAGTGACCAGCGTGCCGGCGGATATCTACCGGCAGCAGTCCGTGACTGCTACAAATCTAACAACCCCTCATTCTGAAATACGAACTGTTCTCGCCTCAAGTGGAGGTGTTTCTGCCCAAGTTGGGGAGTTGGCCTTGGAATTTCAGGATTAAGGGCTTCGGGTTCCCTAAATCTTAAAACTCTTAGCCCTGAATCCTAAAACTCAAAAGTTCTTGAGTTTTGGGATTTAGGTCAGGGATTTTCGTGCCTGGGGTTCAGGAGGTCGGTTTCGTGTTTCGTGCCACGCCAGACTGCTTCAGGGGGCAGCTTGCCTCTGAACACTGCTGTCTTGCAACCACTCCCAGGGCTCTGGCGTGGTGCTGGTCAAACCACACCAGGCGTGTGGACGCCACGCATGCCCAGAATCCAGGAGGGGTAATCTGGCATTGACTGTCTTATATGTGCCACGTTCTCTCGACAGCGGCAGCATGTCCACCTCAGATGGGCTGAAGGTTTCAGGGTTCATGCGGGGTTCAGGAGGAAATGGTTCAGGAGGACCTGCTCGACACCCGCCTCCCCGCTCTTGAGAAGTTCGAGGAGCATGTCCACCTCCCGCTCCTTCGCCTCCACCTGCAAACCAAGTTCGAGGTTCACACGGCGGGCTGGCAGGTTTTGTTGGTGCCGAAATCTGGGGTGTTACGTGACTACATTTGCACCATACGAGGCCTCAAAGTTGATTGCGCGAGGCAAGTTGACATTCGATGAAAGGGTCGTGCTCCACCGTGTGGAACGTTGTCTGAGTAGCCATCCACGGTTACATAAGTACATAAGTAACAGAGGTTCCACACCTACTTTGAGACGTTCCAATCTCGTCTTTTGTCTCGGTGGGCAGCGCTTTCGAACCGAGCAGAATTGAAGCTCTGAATGTACAGAATAGCTCCAACGCCCCGCTCTTTCCACGCCAGAGTATTGGAAGGGGTAGACGGTTTTGGCAGCGTCTGTGGAGACACAGATTTACTGCTGAAGCAATGTACCTTCAGGAAGATTGACTTTTGGCGAACCCTTTCAAGGTTCTGGCGTGGTTAGGAGCCCTTTCTGTCGCTTCCACCTGCACGAAGCCTGCATTCATGAAAAATGCGTACGCCAGGGGAGGGCTGATTTGACCAAGACCGCGACTTGGTGCGTCGCACGTCGCATCCAAAGCTTGCGGATTTCCAGCAACATGTCCACCTCTAACACGTTGATCTTGACCTAGCCCACTCGGTGGAATTTGAAGGTTTCGACCCCGCGAAAATCCGCGGAGTACGAGACCAAATTTGCACCTCATAAGGCCCTAAAATGAATTCCGTGAGGCATGTTGAGTTGGGCAGGCACCTGGGCCTGAAGCAGCAGGGAGCGCTCGTCGTCCTCGCCCCCCCCTCCGTTCTGTGCCGAGAGGGTGTTTCGCAGCTGTGACTGCATCCGTTGCATCTGCAGCCTGCGTCCGGGTTTCGGGTTTCAGGATTTTGGGATCATGGCAGGAAACAATCAGATCTCGGGTTTCGGATTTCGGGTTGCAGATTTCGGGTTGCGGATTCCGGGTTTCGGGGTTTGAGGGTTGAGGGTTGAGGGGTACCGTTGGGTGTTGTTCTCCTGCTTCATGCGCTCCAGATCCTCCTTCTGGTTTGCGTTCACCTGCCCAACCACCTCGTTAATTTCGCGACCCCTTGGTTATTTTCCCAAGCCCAGCCCCCTGGTTATTTCCCCCACCCCCAGGTTACTTTCGAGGGTTTATTGCAGTATTCAAGGGTTTATCGTCGTATTCAAGGCTTGATTGTCACATTCAAGAGTCATTATCATATATAAGGATTTGCACTGCGGGTCTGGGATTTTGGGGTTGGAGTTTTGGGTGTTTTGATGAAAGGGTCGTGCTCCACCGGGTGGACCCAGGCAGAGCTAAAGACCCTCCACGGCGTGAGATAGCACCTCCTTCCTGTCAGAACCGGGTCCCGGGTTTCGGGGTTCGGATTTCAACTCCATTTTGGGTTCAAGGATAAGGGTTGCGGCACCTCGCGCATTTCCTCATGGCGCTCATCCATACGCGACCGGCCCTTCCCCCCTCGCAGTTGGTCCCGCAATGCCTCCCCCTCCTCCTCCAACTGGTAACATGGTTCAGGGGTAAGCGACTCTAGGCTCACTACCACTCCAGGCCCTTCACTTGCTATCCCAGGGTCGTTCTTGGAGCCGTTAGGTGTGATTTGCATTCGTCTGTTTTGCGCATGGGTGTGCATGGTGCTAGTCCTGGACGAGTTGCAGCGAAGCGCCGTCGAGCCGGTAGAGCACCTCTTCAGGCACGCATACCGAGAGACCGACGACCTGCGTCGCCCAGTGACGCTCCTCCGCACAGCGCCTCCGCGCCCCAGTGTGCTTGTCACGAAATGATTTGCATTCGTCTGTTTTGCGCATGGGTGTGCATGGTGCTGATTCGCATGCTGATGCAGATTCAGGAGAAGTTCTGGTCAGCGCGCCGGCTACAAGGATCGGTGCACCCCACACCACTCCAGGCCCTTCCCCCCCCGCAGTTGGTCGCGCAACGCCTCCCCCTCCTCCCCCAACTGCCAACATGGTTCGGATAGATGAGCGCCACGAGGAAATGCGCTAGGTGCCTTCTCAAAATGGCACGAAGAACGACCTACCGGCTCAAAGAACGACACTGGGATAGCATTCGAAGGGTCTTCTCACGCCGTGCCTCGCCAGGCCCTCCAAATGCTATCCCAGCGTCGTTCTCGGAGCCGATAGGTTGTCATTGGAGCCATTTCGTGGGCATTTATCGCCAAAAGCTGACAAAATCTTCCAAAAATGACTTTGAATGAGGCTGCAAGGATTGGTGCACCCAACCCAGTTCGTCCAGCAACACCTCCCCCTCCTCCTCCAACTGGCAACACGGTTCAGGGGTTATGACGGAATCCTAGGTGACTAACCCCCCCCGGCTACTTATGGCGTGAGAAGTTAACCACCCTGAGTGGACCACCGTCAGTTCTGGTGCGATGGTTAGCAACTCTAGGCTTGAGAGTAACAGAGAAGAAGTCGAGACGTTAGAAATTTGTCGAGAATTCGGGTATCAGGCGAAAAATAAAAAGTCGAAGAATGATTGAAAATTGGTGAGAAAATAACGATTTTTTTGGAGATAGAGGACAGCGAGGTTGAGGGTTTACAGGAGCACCTCGCGCATAAGAAACCGCCCCCCCCCCCATGGCCACCACAGGGCCCTAGGCATAGCCCCACTGTAGGGTGCTAGGCTGGGGCGGTTTCTTATAGGCGAGGTACTGGGATTGAGGCGGAGGGTCGAGGGTATATAAATACGAGGAAAATGTGAAGCAACTCGGGGTTCCGGGTTCTAGGGGGAGGGAGGGGAGACATCTTTTCAGTTTTTTGGTTCCGAGTTCCGGATTTGGTTCCGAGTTCCAGATTTCGGGTTTCGGGTCTTCTTTCTCGGGTTTTGGTTGGTGGGTTACAGCGAGGTTGGGACGCTCTTGGTGGCCTCTGGTTCCAGGTCATGGATTTTGAGTATCGGGTTTCGGGTTTCGGGTTCCGGGGGGGGGGGCATCAGCCAGATTACGGCGCTCGAGCTCCGTGTTTCAGGTTTTGATTTTCGGGTTTTGGGTTTCGGGTTTCGATTGTCGGGTTTCGGGTTTCGTGGGGGGTTCAGCGAGGTTGCGGCGCAAATATCAATCCAATATGATGCAAAGCAACCCAGGTTTCGGATGTTTCGGGATTGGGTTGGGGGTAAACAGCAAGATTCCGGCGCTCGAGGTTGTCCATGAGTTTCTGCTTCTCGCGCGCATCCTGTTCCAGCCACGAAACGTGCTCCTTCTCCTATTCACAGTGGAGGGTTCAGGTTTTGGAGAGGCTTTGATTTGTGGGGTTCAAGTTTTGGAGTGGGGGGTCCAGATTTTTGAGGGTTTTATTTTTCTTTAATAATGTTGATTCTTGGAGTTCGGGATTCCTTTATGCGGACCAGTACATTGTTTTGTGTTTTGTGTCTAGTGCGTCGGGTTTGCGGTTTTGGGTCCGGGGTGTGCTCTCGTTCTCCCGGGGGTCCTGCGCCACTCCTTGTCCTGTGTTTGAGATGTAATCGCGGCGAGTATTTATGATGACTACTCGGTAGGTCCATCGATTCGACCAATCTGTACCAGATGCTTTGTTACAATGACGAATATGATCCAGGTGTGTAGTAACTTTCATTGAGCCGGGTGTTTATCATAAATACTCGTCCGGATGCGATTCCAGCTTTGAGCTCCACGGTCTGGGATTCGAGCATCTCACGATTGAGTGTTTTAGTAAGCTCGGGTGTCCCTACACGCCTGATTGGCATGTGGGAGGACAGCAAATAATTCCCCCGGCCACTTATCGCGTGGGAAGTGGACCGCCCTAAGCGGATCACTCTCACAGGTGACCCTACAAGTCGGATTGGCGTGAGACTTTGCTTAGAAAAGAGCAACGTTGGCTCTGCGTCGCCACACGAGGTTACAGAAGCGAACATAAGAAAAACCTTTTAAGAGGGTTCGTTTGCACCTCCTCATTGCCATACAGACCCGTTTAACAGGGACTGAAAGGATTTTATTAGGTTCGCTTTTGTAACCTCGTGTGGCTGCACTTGCTCCAGCAAGTGTACATAGAGTGAGAGTTCTTTGTTGACAACCTACTGGTCCGAATCCACTTTATCATCGTGATGATTAGGTGGACCGGCCTTGTGCCATGGGAGTTTGATTTCTTTGTCCAGGTAGCCTTACATCAACCTTCCTACCAGCCACTGCACTTGCTCCTTCTCCTGTTTGCGGATTAGGGTTGGCAGGGGTACCTCGTTCATAAGGAAACGACTCCCTATAAAACCCCACAGTACACCTATGCCTATGGTCCTACGGCAGTCCTAGGGGGGGGACGCGTTTCTCTTGAGCGAGGTACCCCTGTAGGGTGTGCCGCTACCGAGCGAGGAGGGAACAACTCTTCCGTGGCAGCAGTAGATTTGAGAGTTTGATTTTATCACACTATTCCAGGTAGAAAGTTACATGTGAGTGTGATGAAGAGGACATGAATGATGATGATGATGATGGAACAACTCAAACGATTTTCAAGACTTGCGTACCTCTAAATATGGCTCAAGACCAGGCCAAAATACGGTCTTGAATGGCGTATCTATTCCAAGTTCGCTCGACAGTGATTCGACAAACAATGCCAGAAGCTTTAGTTTCGGATTTCAGGTTTTGGGGTTCGTGTAACCTGCTTTATCGCATTTCCGTGTGTTGGATCTCCCCGACGAAGGGGTGAGGGGTTAAGATTTGGGGTTTGGGGTCTAGAGTGTGGGATCCCTCGGGGATTCAGGCTTAGGTTTCAGTGTTCATATTCAGGGTTTGAAGTGAAGGGGTCTGGGCAACCTGTTTTATGGACGTCTCCTTGTACTGAATTTCCCCGACAAAGTCGCACATCTGCTCCTCCAATAATGACAGGTCCTGCTCGGGCTCGGGGTTAAGTATTTTGGGTTCACGGTTTACAGCTTTGGGATGAGGGTTTGGATATCAAGTTAGGAGTGATCCATAAACTTACCTGCTCTAGATGGGGTTGAGGGCTTGAGTCCATTTAGGGTCGGGGTACAGTCCTACTCCATGGGAGCGGTTCCGCGAGAGCAAAAGATGCTCAAGGGACACCTACCCAGAGTCATGTATCACCGAGTATATTCTAATATACGAAGATCAAGTGAATTTCCCCGACAAAGTCGCTCCTCCAATAGTGACAGGTCCTGCTCCAGATGGTTGTAGGGTTTCAGGTTTGGGGTGTTGGGGTTGGGGGTTGAGGGCTGAGGGTTAAGGGTCCAGGGTTTGGTGTTGAGATTTCAATGTTTATAGTCTAAGGTTCAGGATTTCGGGTTTAGGGTTCAGGGTCTAGAATGTCAGGTGTAGGGTTCAGGGTTCAGGGTTTAGCGCTTAGGGTTGAGCGTTGAGCGTTTAGGGTCTAACGTTCCGGGATGAGGGTTTAGGGTTTAGGGTTTAGGGTTTAGGGTTTAGAGTATAGGGTTGAGGGCTGACAACTTTGGGATTAAGGTGTGGAGTTCAAATCTGGGGTGTAGGGTTTAGTTCCAACGAGCGTCGGGGTGTAGCCCAACTTCATGAAGGGTTCAGGATTTAGGTGTTTGGGCTTGGGTGATCCTGCTTGTGACCACCAGGAATTGAGCCTCTGGCAGCGAAAATTACACAAGTCATTTTCGCTAAAACGAAAACAGTAGTTACCGGATAAGGGTGGAGGTACGTTGGACGTCTAGGGTTGAGAGTTTAGGATCTAGAGTTTGTTGTGTAGGGTCCAGTGTTTAGGGCCTGGGGTTCAGGGTTTGAGGCGGGGCGTACGCTGGACTTGGTGTTGAGAGCTGCAATGAGCTCCTTGCTCTCATCCGGGATCAACTGTCTTATTTCAAGCCTCTGGCAACAAAAATTACTGCATGTGGGAACACGTAAAGTTATCTGAGGAATCTGCACGGAAAAGTACGAGCATGTGTGCAGTCATTTTCCCTACCAGAGGATTCAAACAAAACCGTTATTCCCGGATTAGGGTGGACGTACGCTGGACTTGGTGTTGAGTGCTGCGATAAGCTCCTTGCTCTCTTGCGAAAGGATCTTCACCGCTCGGCTCTGGTCCCCCACCTGCTCCAGGGTTAAGGGTCAAATGCTTGGGGTCCAGGGTTTAGTGTTCGAATGGTTCAGGGTACGCAGGCTCACACGGGCCTATCAAATAAATGATCGATGTTGCACTCGAGACCAGAAAAGTGCGTATTTCAAATCTTGGATGGTTAGATTTGTTCCAGTCACGCGGTGCGGTTGGTCACGCGCCGGCGGATATCCACCGACACGTGACCAACCGCCTGAAAAGGGAAAAGGTCACGTGGGACTTTTATGAAAGATGGGGTTTTACAATGCTTTTTTTGAGCCTCGAATGGTTCTTCCGTCAACTTTCGGTGTTTATACGTCAACTTTACAGATCTTAGAATGGAAGTCCTTGAGAATGTTGTTGAGCCCCTTTTCCTTGCTCCCTTCTCCCTCCACCCGGTGAGCTATGAAGGTTTCGTTGGGTCAAAAATTTGACCCAAGGTGGAGCCATTTTGTCCTTCGAAACAGCCCTAATGTTGATTTCGTGATGCAAGTTGACTTGTGATTAAAGGGTCGTACTCCACCGTTTTGAAATCCCACAGTATCAACCTCTGTATAGCTTAGGGCTTTAGGGCCTAAACCATACCCGCATGACAGGGGTACCTCGCTCTCAAGAAACAACCCCCTCCTAAGACCTTACAGTAGGACTACACCTAGGGTCCCGTGGTAGTACTAGAGGGGGGGCTGTTTCTTATGGGCGAAGTTCCACTGTACAGACCTTGGAATGGAGGTCTTTGAGAATGTTGTTGAGCCCCTTTTCCTTGAGCCGCTTCTTCCGCGTCCACTTTTCCAAGTTTGCACACCTGGTTCAGGAAAACAGCTCAGGAAAAGGGGCAAGGGTAGTCCTCCGATTGGGACACGTGGATGACGTCGTACAAGGTTTCGGTGAGCAACGACGCCTCCACCTGGACGCCTGTCGACGATGGCTTCACCTTCACAGGGACAGCCACGCCAGAATCTAAGAAGGGGTCGCCAAAAGTCAGTTTCCCCTTCAAGGCAGTGGTTTTCAAAAGTGGAGAGCGCGGATATCTGCGCTTTTGAATGAATTTACCCCCTCCAACACTCTGGCGTGGAGGGAACGTTGGGAAGAGCGCTTCTTCCGCGTCCACTTTTCCAAGTTTGAACACCTGCAGCATTGGCTATACGGTTCAAGGATTGGCTATAGGGCTCTGCACCGATTCATGTTGTTGAGCCCCTTTCCCTTGAGCCGCTTCTTGTCTGCAATGCGATTATGGTTCAGGTCTTGCCTGGCATGCGGGTATGGTTTGATTTAATGCTGCTTGTCTGTAATGCGGGTATGCTTTAACGCGGGTATGGTGTGTCTGTAATGCGGGTATGTTTGTCTGTCATGCGGGTTAGCTTCCTGTTTGCAATGCGGGCATGGTTCAATGTTGCTGACCCCCATTTCCTAGAGCCGCTTCTCCCAAGTCCACTTTTCCAAGGTTGCACACCTACAGCATCGGCTAGCGTTTACAGGGGTACCTCGCTCATAAGAAACCGCCCTCCTCCCGAGGACCCCTCTAGGACCCTAGGTATAGTCCTACTGTAGGGTCCTAGGAGGTGGGTGTTTCTTATCAGCGAGGTACCCCTGTAGGGTTTGGGGTTCGGGGTTCGAAAGCTGGGGCTTGAATTCTGGCGTAGGGGTAAGTGCAACCGATTCAATGAGTTGAATCGGTGCAGTGCTCAGGGTATATCGTTCAGGGTTAGAGCATGAACAGTGTGTAAAACGAAAAGTTAGTGTGCACAGCAACAAGTTAGTGAGTCCAAATGGGTTGGGGTGCCGGAGATGAAGAAAGTATCACGGCTGACACATGCTTCGAAGCCACCGGCGACTTCGCCAAGCGGTCATTCTAATCGATTCTGGATCACTCGGACAGTTCTGCGATTGAGAGCTGTACCCATCAGTACAATCATTAATTTAAGAACAACTTCTTCGCAGAAATGTGAAGCAGTTTCGAGGAGGTCTCGTATTTAAGGCTCACAGACTTTTGTATCACTCAACTCTAGGCTCGAGAGCAATAAAGAAGAAGAAGAAGACGTCGCGAAGTGGTCAATCTAATCGAGTATGGTAAAAATTTGATCCATCGATGATAAATATGACCGGTATGGTACAAAATTTATCCACCGATGATAAATATGACCAGAATCTTCCCCGGATACCCGGGGAACAATTCCACCAGTGGTTCTTAAGTGCGTACCATCAGCCTTCAGAGGGGGAGCAAACAGTCCCTTTTTATTGCCTTGATTTGCACCACAAGCCGCCGGATTCCCGCGAGTTACAGTACAATTCAAGGACCTAAACAAAAAACATGTGGACCCGCTCGGAGGGCTGGTGGTCCGATTGGTTTCGGACACTGCGCCCCGCACCCCCTCTGTCCAAACGGTCGTTTGAACGCCTTCAACCCTGAATCTAATGCTAAAACCCAAACCCGAACCTTAACCCCAAACCTTAAACCCTGACTCTAACCTCAAACACCGAGGTTCCGTCTGTTTGCGGTTTGGGGGTGGGGGTGCAGGGTTTAGGGTTTTGGGTTGTTGCGGGTGGTAGTGAGGAGCCTTTAAACTACATTGTTGCTGTGTGACAGAGAAAACGTTGGCTCACGACTGTGACTGACAGGGGCAGTTGATTCAGTGAACTTAGATCACCTTCGGTCGAATCCAGAGAGAGGGAGGGAGGGAGGAAGAGAGAAGGGGTGGGGGGGGGTGAGGACAGAGAGAGGACGAGAGAGAGAGAGAGAGAGATGCGCGGCGGTGGTCCGTCTGTCTGGGTTTTGTGGTTTGGGGTGCAGGTAGGGATTGGGGTTGAGGGTGGCAGTGGGGAGCCTTTAAACTACATTGTTGCTCTGTGACAGAGCAAATATTGACTCAAGGCTGTGACTGACAGGGGCAATTGACTCAGTGACCTTGGTAGGGCCCTACTCGGAACCGCTGCACATTTCTGCCAAGAAGCTGGTCCGTCTGTTTGCGGCTTGGGGATGGGGATGCAGGGTTCAGGGTTTGGGGTTGAGGGTGGTAGTAAAGAGCCTTCAAATTACATTGTTGCTCTGTGACAGAGCAAATATTGACTCACGGCTGTGGCTGACAGGGGCACTTGACTTAGTGAACTTGGTCGGGCGCACACCCTTCCTGCACCCCTTCCCCCAAACCCCAAACAGACGGACAGAAGTCGTTGACAGAGAGAGAGAGACAGACAGAGAGAGAGACGACTAAGCACAGAGCAGGGTTCAGGGTTTGGGTTTGAGGGTGGTAGGGCGCACACCCTTCCTTGACGCCAGCCAGCATCTGGAGGTCGTTTTTCATGTCCGCTATGAATCCAGAGAGAAGGAGGGAGGGAGGGAGGAAGAGAGAAGGGGACAGGGGGTGGTGAGGACAGAGAGAACAAGAGACAGAGAGAGAGAGAGAGAGAGAGAAAGAGATGCGCGGCGGTGGTCCGTCTGTCTGGGGTTTGTGGATTGGGGTGCAGGTAGGGTTTGGGGTTAGGGTTGGTAGGGCGCAAACCCTTCCTTGACGCCAGCCAGCATCTGAAGATCGTTTTTCATGTCCGCTATCAGCTCCGACACCTGCGTCCCAGGGTTCAGGGTTCAGGATTCAGAGTTCAGGGTTCAGGGTTCAGGGTTCAGCTCCGACACCTGCGTTGTGCTTCATTGTTTGTCATTCAGCATTAGTTCTTTATGATTCACAATGTATTACCCATCTTGTTTTTTTTTCTCGTCTAGGGTTGGCGGTTTCGGTTTTGGGTTTGGAGTTTTCATGTCCGCTATCAGCTCCGACACCTGCGGTGTGCTTCATTATTTATTGTCCAACATAGATTCTGTAACATTTTTCAATATCTAACATTATGCTTCATTATCTATTCTCTGTGCTTCATGATTTATTATCTAACATGGGTGCTTTATGGTTCATTGTGGAATATTCATCATTCATTTGTGATTTCTCGTCTTGAGTTGGCGGTTTAGGATTTTGGTTTGGAGTGTAGGGTATAGGGCTATCAGCTCTGACACCTGTGTTCCGCATGGTGGAGAACGACACTTTAATCAGAAGTCAACTTGCTTGATGCAATTGACTTAAGGGCCTGATGTGGTGCAAATTTGGTCACGCAACCCTCCAATTTGAAGGGAAGGAACCCCTCGGACTCCACCGAGTGGGTGGTTCTTTGTTTATCATCGCACGCTTGTTATTTATGATTCAGTATGTATTATTCATCATTTTTTTGTTGTTTTTCGTCTGGGGTTGGCAATTTAGGATTTGGGTTTGGAGTACATGGTATAGGGCTCGAGGTTGAGGGCTCAGGGTTCAAGGTTTGGGGTTAGGGTCGGGGTTTGGGGGTCAGGGGTTGGGGTTAGGTTGAGGGTTTGAGGATCAGGGTTGAAGGTTGAGGGTAGAGGGTTTAGGGTTTAGGGTTGAGGGTTGAGGGTTTAGGGTTGAGGGTTTGGAGTTTAATTTTTGGGGTTAGGCTCAGGGTTTGGGGTTTGGGGTTTGGGGTTTGGGGGTTAGGGTTTGGGGTTTAGGGTTAGGTTTGAGGTTTAGAGTTAGGTTTAAGGTTTGGGGTTAGGTTCAGGGTTGAGGGTTCGGATTAAGGTTTGGGGTTAGGTTCAGGGTTTCGGGTTAGGTTTAGGGGTAAGCGTCCGATTTAAGGTTTTGGGTATGGGGTGTACGGTCACTTCGTCCGAGCTGGTCTTGACTTTCAGTGCCTTTACCACCTGGTTGAGGAAAAGGGAATTCAAAGTCCGATCGCGCAAGGCCAGTCTCGATGATTCGGTGGATTCGGAACAGTAGGTTGCCAACAAAGAACTCTCTCTCTCTGGTTGAGGCGCTTGCGTTGAGGTTTTCGCGTCCAGGGTTCGGGTGTGAGGGTTCGACTCAGCCAGAGATGTTTGGGTACACTAGCTCTATATGTTTGGGTACACTGACTTTATATGTTTCTCTCTGACTTCGTCTCAATCACGCGTGCTTGCGCTCCCC
>Ga0307489_10001395_pt1 | contig 15875 bp, 9 predicted proteins | sample SB12metaG_FD_202247 | JGI IMG/M metagenome (GOLD analysis project Ga0307489, IMG submission 202247) | Sea-ice brine microbial communities from Beaufort Sea near Barrow, Alaska, United States - SB 1.2 | ecosystem: Environmental > Aquatic > Marine > Coastal | place: USA: Alaska | collected 2017-05-06 | reverse complement strand
TTATTTCATGTACTCCGATTTCTAAAGTTGTTATTTCCGCACAAATCTCTGATGCATCGGGCGTAAATGTATAGGTGGTTGTCGCCATATTATTCATCGCTGGTGACCAGCCTCCTAAAACACCATTCTTGGAGGTGGTCGGTAAATTAGTGAGTAATTCACCCTCACAAATAGCCGCAACCGGATCAAATATTGGAATTACAGTTTGGTTGACCGTAATCGTCATACGCTGATTTAGGGCACAAGTCTCTGACAAATCCGGTATAAAAGTATAGGTGGTGGTTAGCGTATTGTTCATCGCTGGTGACCAGCCTCCTAAAACACCATTGTTGGAGGTGGTCGGTAAATCAGAAAATGCTGCGCCGCTACAAATAGCGTCCACTTGCGTGAAGATTGGTATTATAATTGGATTTACCGCGATTTCTAAAGTTATTATTTTCACACAAATCTCTGATACATCGGGTGTAAATGTATAGGTGGTTGTCGCCATATTATTCATCGCTGGTGACCAGATTCCTGAGATGTTATTCGTAGATCTGGTGGGTAAATCAGAAAGTGCTGCACCACTACAAATAGCGTCTACTTGCGTGAAGATTGGTATTATAATTGGGTTTACCGATATTTCTAAAGTTGTTGCTTCAGCACAAGTTTCTGATGCATCGGGCGTAAATGTATAGGTAGTTGTCGCCATATTATTCATCGCTGGTAACCAGGTTCCTGAGATGTTATTCGTAGATGTGGTGGGTAAATCAGAAAGTGCTGCGCCACTACAAATAGGTGCAACAGAAATAAATGTTGGAGTTTTGGATGGATTTACGATTACAGTCATTTGTGCAGGGTCTGTTAAACAATCACCAACATCTGGTGTAAATGTGTACGTCGTTGTAGCTATATTGTTCATCGCCGGTGACCATGTTCCTGAAATACCATTGGCAGAGGTGCTGGGAAAATTAGAGAACGTTTCGCCGCTACAAATAGGATCTATTTGAGTGAAGATTGGGGTGGAAATTGAACTGACCGTAATCGTCATACTCTGACTTACAGCACAGGTTTCTGATGCATCAGGCACAAAGGTATATGTCGTTGTGGCTGTATTGTTCAGCGCGGGTGACCATGTTCCTGTAATTCCATTGTTGGAGATAACAGGTAAATCAGAGAGCGCTTCGCCGCTACAAATAGCATCCACTTGAGTGAACGCCGGAGTTCTAATTGGATTGATCATTATCGTCATACTCTGACTTACAGCGCAGATTTCTGATGCATCGGGTGTAAAGGTATACGTCGTTGTGGCCGTATTATTTATTGCGGGTAACCACGTTCCTGTAATTCCATTGTTGGAGGTAACAGGTAAATCAGAGAGCGCTTCGCCATTACAAATAGCATCCACTTGAGTGAACGCCGGAGTTCTAATTGGATTGACAGTGATCGTCATACTCTGACTTACAGCGCAGATTTCTGATGCATCGGGTGTAAAGGTATACGTCGTTATGGCCGTATTATTTATTGCAGGTGACCACGTTCCTGTAATTCCATTGTTGGAGGTAACAGGTAAATCAGAGAGCGCTTCGCCACTACAAATAGCATCCACTTGAGTGAACGCCGGAGTTCTAATTGGATTGACAGTGATCGTCATACTCTGACTTACAACACAGGTTTCTGATGCATCAGGTGTAAAGGTATACGTAGTTGTGGATGTATTGTTTATAACTGGTGACCAGTTTCCTGTAACCCCATTGTTGGAGGTGACAGGTAAATCAGAAAGTGTTTCGCCAGCACAAATAGCACCAACCTGGGTAAACGTTGGCGTGATTATTGCATTTACGATTACAGTCATTTGTGCAGGGTCTGTTGAACATTCACCGGCACCAGGTATAAAGGTATAGGTGGTTGTGGCTGTATTGTTCATTGCTGGTGACCAGGTTCCTGAAATTCCATTGGCAGAGATGCTGGGCAAATTAGAGAGCGTTTCGCCGCTACAAATAGGATCTATTTGAGTGAAGATTGGGGTGGAAATTGAACTGACCGTAATCGTGACGGTATAATTTGTTAATTCTCCACAATTATCAGTAATAGTAACGGTGTAGTCTGTCGTTTCAATAGGTGAAAAATCTGGGTTTGCAATATTAGCATCGCTTACCCCGGTTGTTGGACTCCAACTATAACTAATACCACTAGGAATGGTAGTGTCTATATTTATTTCTTGCCCTAAACAGATAGTTTCATTTTCTGGAATTACTAGATTATCAACAAATGAAATGGAATTAAAACACACTTGCTGCAAGTTTGAAGCCCCTCCTGTAGCGCCAACAAAGCCAAAATAAACACTGCTATCACCAAAAAAAATAGTATTTTTTATATCTTCTTCTATTCTTAATCTAAGTTGGCAGTCAAAGAAAACACTGAATACTTGCACTGCGGCATCCCATACTATTTTTACTTCATGAAAATTACCATCTTCTATATTATCATTTGAACTACTTGCCTCAATCGGGCCCGCTAAATTATCTGTAGAGTCGTGATCAGGGTTACCATTTTTCATTATTGACAAATGGTCTTGGGGTAGGTCCCAGTACATTACATTTTGGTGGGTATCAAACTCTACAATCAAACTATTCTTTATTGATCTATAACCAAGACCTGCACCTGCATCTCCGATGATTGCATCTGGTGTAGTTTTAAAAACAAGTGCCATACCATCAGCACCATAGTCATAATCCCCAAAATTATTTTGATAATTAATAGTGAAGTCATTTGAAAAATCAATCGGATTATCATACCAAACACCTCCTTTTTGACTTTGTAAATTGTTTGTAATCAAAAAACAATTACCTCCTAGGTCAACAGCATCTCCAACTGTAGTGGTATTTAATTGGGCTAATATCTCAATATTATTTATAAAGAGCGCTGCAAACAAAATAAGAACTTTTCTTTTCATGCGTAAAGCTAAAGCCCATGAGTAAAACTAAAGCAAACTAAAATAAGAAATTTATTTTTATTCTATGTGAAAAAAGTAAAAAAAATGCAATACAAGGCACTTCAAACACCAATTTTATCTAAGCTATTTAATTCCTGATATTGATCTATCAGTTGAATATCCTATTTTTAAAAATCATTGCAATAACAAATACTTTATCTCAAAACCACTGAAACAACTTATTATAACAACCTAAATAGCGCATATCTTGCGTGTGTTTTGATAAATGAATTGGGGTTTGCCAATTAAAACGATACGGATTTTCGCCTAAAGTATGTTTTGACTGAATGTAGGTATTCTTCTTTGTATTTTTATAAACTCTGTAATCATTACCAAATTGATACCCGGTATATACACTATTCGCATTTCTCTCAGCAAGCTACACTTGCATCCCGTCTCTCCATCAAAAAAATTAACATAAAAAGGATTTGTCAGAAAAATTCGTCTACAATTTTAAAGAATGTATCTTTGTAGGCTGAAACAACTACGTAAAGTTGCTTTCGAAAATATTATTTATGACATTTAAAGATTTAGGTTTATCTCCAGCGTTGGTAAAAGCAGTTGAGGAGAAGGGATACACCAAACCATCACCAATACAAGAAAAAGCAATCCCCCACATATTAGAAGGAAAAGATATCTTAGCTTCTGCGCAAACAGGAACTGGAAAAACAGCAGGTTTCACCTTACCTATTTTACAGCATTTATCGGATACCAAACACCCAAAGTACAGACCTTTGCGTGTATTAGTATTAACACCAACAAGAGAGTTGGCAGCACAAGTGCAAGATAATGTTAGAGAATACAGTAAATATGTAGATGTAAAATCTGCCGTAGTTTTTGGTGGCGTAAACGCAAAACCACAGATTGCCACCTTAAGAAGTGGTGTAGATGTTCTAGTAGCAACCCCTGGTAGGCTGTTAGATTTACACGATAGAAAAGCGCTTTCTTTTAAACGTATTGAAGTTTTAATTTTAGACGAGGCAGATAGGATGCTAGACATGGGTTTTGTTAGAGATATTAACAAAATTATTAGTTTTATGCCTGCACAGCGTCAAAACTTAATGTTTTCTGCAACTTTTTCTAATGACATTAAAAAATTAGCTTCTGGAATTTTAAAAAATCCTGTTTCTGTAGAAACTGCACCGCAAAATTCAACAGCAAAAAAAGTAACGCACAAGGTTTACAAGGTTGATAAAAACAAAAAAACAGAATTTACTATAAAGCTGATAAAAGACGGAAACTGGAATCAAGTTTTAATCTTTACAAGAACAAAGCACGGTGCTAATAAGTTAACTGAAAAGTTAATAAAAGCGGGAATTTCTGCCGCCGCCATTCATGGCAATAAAAGCCAAGGTGCGAGAACAAAAGCACTGAAGAATTTTAAAGATAATTCTATTAAAATTTTAGTTGCTACAGACATTGCTGCGCGTGGTTTAGACATTCCTTTATTGCCTCATGTTGTTAATTTTGAATTGCCAAATGTACCCGAAGACTATGTGCATAGAATTGGTAGAACAGGAAGAGCCGGAGCAGCAGGAGAAGCTATTTCTTTAGTATGTAGTGAAGAAAGCGAATATCAAAGTGAAATAGAAAAAGTATTAAAAGAAAAACTACCATCTACCGTGGTAGCGGGTTTTGAACCAACAGATACAGATCCACCAAAAAGAGCCGCCTCACAAAGCAAAGGTTCTTTTGGAAAAAAGAATAAAGGATCCTCTTCTCAAGGAAATAAACCAAAAAGCAAACCTCATTTTAAAGGAAACAAACCTTCTGAACCTTCGGGCAGAGGAAGAGCAAGCGCACCTAAAAAGAAACGGTACTAATCTATAAGATACCAATTTAATTAAATCCTGTTCGGTTTTCAAAACCTTACAGGATTTTTCCTTTTATACCTGAAAGGTAGTAACAGGCCTTGCAAGAAAACGCTTGATAGTTTAATAGCGCTACAATTATTCCTACCTTTGTTTTTAATAAAATTTACACGAATGAAATACCATAAAATAGACTCCCAATTATTTATAAAAAACCGTAAAAACTTTGCTTCACAAATGAAGCCAAACAGTGTCGCTGTTTTTAACTCTAATGACACGTATCCCGTAAGTGCAGATAGTACATTGCCATTTGAACAACACAGAGATATCTTGTATTTAAGTGGTGTAGATCAAGAGGAAAGTGTTTTAATGTTGTTTCCTGATTGTCCAAATGAAAACTTAAGAGAAATTTTATTTGTTACAGAAACCAATGCTCATATTGCTGTTTGGGAAGGGGCAAAACTAACGAAAGAGATGGCTTTAGAAACTTCTGGAATCAAAACGGTTTATTGGCTGCAAGATTTAGAAAAAGTCTTATTTGAAATTTCTACGTATTGCGATACTTTTTACATCAATACAAACGAACATTATAGAGCAAACACTGCAACAGAAACACGTGAAGATCGTTTCACAAAATGGTTGTTGGCAAGATATCCTGCACATGCTGTGGCAAAGAGTAATCCTATTTTACAAAGACTGCGCGCTGTAAAAGACCCAATTGAGCTGGCTTTAATGCAACAAGCTTGTGATATTACCGGAAAAGGGTTTCATAGGATTTTAGACTTTATAAAACCCGGTGTTTTTGAATATGAAATTGAAGCAGAATTATTGCATGAATTTGTTCGAAATCGCTCTAAAGGATTTTCATATACGCCAATTATTGCATCCGGAAACAACGCCAATGTTTTGCATTATGTAGAAAACAATCAAGAATGTAAAGCTGGTGAACTAATCTTGTTTGATGTTGCCGCTGAATACGCCAATTATAAAAGCGATATGTCTAGAACTGTTCCTGTTTCTGGTAAATTTACCGACAGACAAAAAGCAGTCTATAATGCTGTAAATCATGTAAAAAAAGAAGCTACAAAAATGTTAGTTCCAGGAACTTTATGGAAAGAATATCACGTTGAGGTGGGCCAATTAATGACTTCAGAATTACTAAAATTAGGTTTATTAGACAAAGCTGATGTTCAAAATGAAGATAAAAACTGGCCTGCTTACAAGAAATACTTCATGCATGGAACTTCGCACCATATTGGCTTAGATACTCATGATTATGGACTTTTACACGAACCAATGCAAGCCAACAATGTGTTTACTGTAGAACCTGGTATCTATCTTCCTAAAGAAGGTTTTGGTATTCGTTTAGAAGATGATGTTGTGGTTCAAGAAAAAGGAGCACCTATTAATTTAATGGGAAATATTCCTATTGAAGCAGACGAAATTGAGGATATTATGAATTCTTAAATAGCTAAAAAATAGAATATTATAAAAGGCGAGTTGAAAAACTCGCTTTTTTTATGCCAAAGAATTTATAAAACCAATGGTTTGATTATTAAACGCTTCTGGCTGTTCTACGTTTACAACATGGCCGCAGTTATCAATCACAAAAAGTGAAGAGGTACCATGTTTTGCTACAATATTTTTTATGGAAGGTAAAAACAAATGATCTTCTGCTCCCATAACATATAGCGTAGGAACATTAATATCTTTTGTTCTAAAAAAACGTAAAAGAGGGTTAATTTCTGATGTTAACTTAAACCAACGCAAGAATTCTTTTTGGTATAATTTCTTTGCTTCGTTTACAAACAACAATCTTGATTTCTTATGATTTTTCTTCGGCATTATAATAAATGCAAAGAGTTTGTATAACAGCATATATGGCACCACTGATTTAAAGATATTACCAACTTTCATTAACACTTGAGAGCGAAAGTTCATCTTTATAATGGCACCACCCATAATCATACTTTTGACCAATTCTGGTCTTTTCTCGGCTAAATTCCGAATCAAAATTGTGCCTAAAGAAATCCCAATAAAATGTGACTTTTCTATTTTAAGGCTATCAATTACCTCAACGATATCAGAAGTAATAGAATCAAACGTATATTTTGTTTTGAAGGAATCTTTTAACTTTGGCTTGCTATTTCCATGCCCTCGTAAATCTAAAATTAAGACATTAAAATGCTTTTTAAAATCGCGCACTTGTTTGAACCAAATAGAACTGCTACCTCCAGCACCATGCACAAAGGTAACCCATTCTTTAGATATTGTATGCGAATATAGATAGTAGTTTAACAAGCCCTTCTGAGTGATTAGAGCTGCAAAAATAACCTATTATTATTTAAAAAACACAATCGCCTATTTATTAACGCTTTTTAATCTGCCCAAAGCATATTTACATACCTCTCAAAATTTTATATCTAAACTTCACACAAATACAAATAGCAACTTTAAAGCAGCGTAAACAAAAGAATTTATTTGAATGGTTCATCTATATGCGTTGCCTGATAGCTAAAAAAAGACGAACATTTCTGTTCGCCTTTTTCAACTAATTTGAATTAAAAAACTATTGTAAAATAAGCACACACTCGAGGGTTGGGCTTAAAGAATAGAAATACACATATGCTCCTTTTTTAAAGATTCCTTTTTTATGGTTTTGCTTTGTATTCTTCTGACCTTTTTCTTTTACGAACGCATTTTTAACATGCGCTTTGGTACTAGCTTCTAGTGCTACTATAAATCTGACATGATGCCCTAAATTATTGTTTGCGATTATGAGAGAAGCGGTTCCTTTAGACAACGTTCTTTGTTTTTACATAAACGAAGCCTTTTGTTGCTCTAAAGAAACGTTTTTTACTTCTTATGCCTTGGTGTTGAATGCAAATCCTAAGACAATTAGGTCTACTCCTATTTGTTCTTTTATTTTAACTGTTGTTTAATTTGTTTGAATTTTAATTATTTAGTCGTTATTGCTAATTGTACTTCAGGAAAATCTACTGCAACTTCTGTTGTCTTATGAAAGTAATTGGTAATGGTAATTTCTCCTATCAAAATAACGGCATCTGCAAGACTTCCTTTTGTATATCCTTGCGCATAAAAGTTTGCTACAACCTCTTCGGTTGCTGCTCCTCTATTTTCTGCAACATTTTTTGCAAATTTTGCCAAGGCATCTAATTTTAAATCAAAAGAAGCTTCACCCGCTCTTAATTCTAAGGTTTGGTCTTCCGTAAAACCATTCATTTTACCAATTGCAGTGTGTGCAGATAAACAGTAAACACATTCGTTTACTTGACTTACTGCTAAATTAATTACTTCTTTTTCTTTCGCTGAAAAACTTGTTTTTGCGTTTCCAAAAGCTAAAAAATTACTCAAAGCCGTTTCACTGTGGGCAAGAGATGCGTATATATTAGGTACAAAACCTAATCCTTTTTCTAACTGGCTAAAAATTGCTTGGTTATTTTCTGATACTTCGTTCTTTTTGGGTACATTAAAAGTGCTCATATTTTCTATTTTAAATACTATTATTATTAACTCTTATACTTTCTTTTATACGGATGCTTTGCATTCGCAAAGCTGTTGTGTTGGATTTTGATCATCATAAGTTTGAGCCCCCCAACAGTTCGGACATTGCGTGTTTTCTTTTGTTTTCATTTTATTGCTTTTTTAATTACGACTGTGCGACACGGCAAAGATGCAACCATTCATAAGGTTTAAAAATGGACAAAAGTTCCTTCTGTTTGGACAATAGAAATGTATTGGCATAAATGCCTGCGTGCAGGATTGATCAAATGGTTTGAACTCTTTTTAAGTTTGATAAACCTTAAAAAAGTGCGTTGTGCAAGCCTGACCAAAAAGGGCACGACCAACATCTAAAAACAAGCATACAAATTCCTTTAATACTCTTTTTTAAACTGAAGTGGAGATTTTGAAGTTGCCTTTGTAAAAAAGCGCGTAAAATAGGCAGGATCATTAAAGCCAAGCTCAAAAGCAATCTCTTTTACGGTTTTATCTGTGTAAATAAGTAAGCGTTTTGCTTCTAATGAAATGCGGTTTTTTATAAAATTAGAAGGTTTTATAGCACCTAACTTTTGAAAGTGTTTGGTGACTGATTTTGGCGAAATTCCCAACCTATTTGCATAAGCTTTTACAGTATGTAGCTCTCTGAAATTCTGCTCTACCAACAAACTAAAATCTTTAAAAAGCCTTGTTTCTATATCTTCTTTAAGCACGTGATTTTCTTTCTTTACGCGCACAGTGCAAATGATAAATTGCTTTAAGTATGATTGTAACATATCATACTGCGCAGTTTCGTTTTGTTGAAGCTCGTCAATAAGACCGTCTAAAATAAAATTAAGCTTTTTAGTGTCTTTTTTACAGGGTTTTACAAAGGGCGTTTCATAAATATTATTAAAAAGAATACCATTACATGCCACTTCTTTGTCATGTGTTTGTATGCAGTAGAAGTCTCTGGCAAAAGTAAGTTTATAGGCCGTTTTTATTTCTTCTGAGTCTACTGTAAACACCTGTCCTGGTGATAAAAAAAACAGCATATTGTCTGTAAACGTATAGTGTTCAAAATCGATATTATAGGTTCCTTTTCCTTCTTGAATCCAATAAATAGAATAGGCGTTTTGTTGCTCATTCGGTGCTATTGTGCAGGCTTTTTCTAACTGCACTTTACTAACCGACAAAGAATCCTTGTAAGCGTATTTTACAATGTTTTGAATTGGCATTTTTTAATTGTTGAATTAGTTTGTCGTAAAAGTGAATGGAAACTTATTTTTTTTTGTTGATTTAAGTTCTCCATGTATCTCATTATAAGAAAAAATGTCTCACCCAAAATCTCTATTTATATTACAGGAGTATACTGTAAGTATATCGTGAAAAGAAAGTATAAAATATTTAAAAATTAAAGGTTCATTATTATCTTCATTATTGATGACATCATTCTACTTCCTTATAATTTCTTGATCTTCTTTTCTCGAAAACTCTTTTGATAATGCCAATACTTATTCTTTACTATATAGCCATTTTAATAAGATTGTTGGTTTTAAAATTTTCGTACTATTAGACCATTCTTTTACTGCATCTAATTTATCAAAATCAAAGACCTTATGAACTAACTCCAATAAATATTCTTCAAACTCTTTATGTAATTTAACAACCTTTATAGTTCTTGCTTTTTGAAGCGCTTCGTCTTGATAATTTCCAAATTATAATCTAATTTTTAAAAAAAAATTGCAGGTAATACTCGTTTTCTGTAGCTACCCAGTTTTCCATAAAATATTTCAAATTTATCTGGTAAAAAAAATCATTAGTACACTTAAAAATAATGGTGTTTTGTTTTCTTCGTTTTAATGGCCCTCTATAAGGTTACATTTCATTGCTATATTCATTTTGGTAAGAGGTCGGTAAATTGTGTGCCAAATCAAAGCTATTTCCAACAAGTATAAGTTTATGCGAACGCTTTTTTCTTTTTCACTATTAAATTAGTGAAAATAAAAACGGATAAAGCCGGCAAAACCCAACCCAAACTGTCTTCTGCTAAAGGTATGATGCTTTTAATTCCTACTAAGTTTTCTCTCGGAATTATAAAACCTAAAAAATCTGGAATGCTAAAGATAAAAGTCACCAAAACAACACCTCTAAACACTAATTTAGATGCGTATCTATCTGGTATTGTGTTTAGTAGAATAAGCACAATTGTTATTGGGTATAAAAACATTAATGCAGGCACTGCCAATGTAATAATAAAATCTACTTGATAACTACCCACAATAATGCCAATTACAGCCGCTATTGCTGCTGTAATTATATAAACTTTTTTAGAGTTGTTACAAATTCCTTTTACATAATCTGCGGTTCCTGCTACAATACCAACCGCAGTGGTAAAGCAAGCTAATGCAACTAAGACACTTAAAAAAGAGGTTCCTAAATTACCCAAAGTTTGTGTGCTTAAACCAGATAAAACTTCAATTCTTGTTGCATTTTCTGGAAAGGTTGCAGAAAAAAAAGCGCCGCTTAAAATTAAACCTCCATAAATTAATAATAAACCCATACCTGCAATAAAACCAGCTTTCCGAATCAATGCTCTTTTCGCATCAAAGGTTGTATGACTGCTATCGTCTAATGAAATAATAATTACGGCCCCTACAACTACGCCTGCAATAGCATCAAAGGTTTGATACCCTTCTAAAACCCCGTCTATAAAGGGATTTTTAAAAGTTGAAACGCCTAAACTAGCATTGGAAGCAAAAAATGAAATTCCAATAATTATCAATAAAATAAAAACAATTATGGGCGTTAAAAAGGTACCTATTAAACTAATTATTCGAGTTCTATTTACTGCAAATAGAAACACCAATATAAAATAAACAATACTTGTTAGAATTGGTGGCGTATCAAAAAATGGTTGCACTGCCATTTCATGGGTTACAGCTGCAGTTCTTGGCGAGGGGATTGCAACAGCAATACTATAAATTAAGAAACAAAAAAATGTGCTAAACGCAGGAGAAACTTTCTTACCAAAGTCGTACAACGTTCCCTGTAATTTTGCGTGTGCAAAAATGGCTAAAATAGGAATTGCAATTGCTGTTATAATAAAACCTAAAACAACAATCCACCAGTCCATACCAGCTTTTGCTCCTAACGTTGGGGGTAAAATTAAATTCCCCGCTCCAAAAAAGAGTGAAAAGAGCGCAAAACCTGCAATCCATATTTCTTTTGTTTTGTTCATGGTAATTATTTTCTTGAGAATCGAAATATACATATTTTTGCCTGATGCAAAAATCAATAACTTTTAAAAATGCAACTATTTATTTTTCTGAGAAAGGAAAAGGAAATACTGTAGTACTACTTCATGGTTTTTTAGAAAATAAAACCATGTGGGAAAACGTTATTCCTGAGCTTTCTAAGAGAAACAGAATCATTACTATTGATTTATTAGGGCATGGAAAATCAGACTGCTTAGGCTATGTGCATTCGATGGAATTGTTTGCAGAAACTATTGAAGCTGTTTTAAAACACCTACAAATTAGAAAGTGTATTTTGGTTGGACATTCTTTGGGCGGTTACGTTGCATTGGCTTTTGCAGAAAAAAATCCGCAAAAAATAAAAGGGTTGTGTTTAATGAATTCGACTTCAAATGAAGATGAAACAGAGCGCCAAGCATTGAGATTGCGGGCAAATAAAATGATTCAAAGCAACTTTACCAATATTGTAAGAATGTCTTTTGCCAATTTATTTGGTCCCATAAGTAAAACCATTTTAAAAGAAGAAATGGAATTGGCAATCTCTGAAGCTTTAAAAACATCGATACAAGGTTATATGGCTGCGCAAGAAGGCATGCGAATTCGTGCAAACAGAAATGCTGTTTTAACTGAAAACACTTTTAAAAAACTTATAATTGTTGGTGAAAAAGACCCTGTTTTTAATTTTAGAATTTCTTTAAAAGAAGCTAAAAATACGAATTCAAAAATTGTTGTTTTTCCAAACGGACACATGCCTCATATTGAGAATAAGATCGCGTTAATTGCTGCTTTAAAAGAATTTGTGAAAGGTTGTTAACTTCACTTTATAAAAAAGAATTATTTTTATCTTAAGATACTCGTGAAATTTAATAATAAACGATTGCTCATTGACAAACCAATCCGAGCTTGCACATTTATTTTTTTGTTAAGCCTTTCTTTTAAATCTAAATAAAGCCAAACAAAATGCAACCATCATTAGTACAGATAAAAAAACATAACTCATAACCAAATTACTCCAATTAGAAATTGCTCCTAAAATTACAGGCCCTACTAAAAAGCCAACAAAGCCAATTCCTGAAACTATAGAAATTGCAAATGAAGTCTCTAAGTTTTTGGTTTTACCAGCAACTCTATAAACTTCTGGCACAATTACAGACAAACCAAAACCTAAAAATCCAAAACCAGAAACACTTAAATATAAATTAGACGAAATTATAAAAAGGTATGAAATAAAGGCAATTAAACAACCGTAAAGAATGGTTTTCATAGACCCTATTTTACTGCTAAGCCCATCACCTAAAAACCGACCAATTGTCATTGTTAATGAAAAGAGAATAAAACCTAAACCTGCTTTACTTTCAGAAACCTTAATTACGTCAAAAAGGAATAAATTACTCCAATGTTCTACTGCTCCTTCATTAAACATAATTATAAAAGCAATAATAGAAATTACCAACAAAGATTTTATGCTGTTAAAAAATGTAGCATTATTTTTTGATTTTTCTTTTTCTAAACCTTTTACGTTTTCATAATTTTTAGACAAATAGAATGTGCTTAAAATAATAAAAGAAGACACTGCAAGCATATGAATAATTGGGTTTGAAAATAGGCTAATATATATACTTCCAATACCTGCTCCAATAAAACCACCTAAACTAAAAAAACCATGAGCAGCAGACATGAAATTTTGCTGTTCTTCTCTTTCTATGTTTGCCGTTAAAGCGTTTAATGAAATACTTGTAAATCCAGAAAAAACACCAATGAACAATAAAGCGCCACACAATAAAAAATAATTAGTTACCACTAATGGCAAATTATATGCTAAAGCTAAAAGAATAATGCCAATTTTGGTTGATTTCCCAACGCCTTTTTTTTTGTTGATACTAGGAATAAACGGAATTGAAATCAACAAACCTAGGGCTACAAAAAATAAAGAAAAGCCAATTTCTGCGTCATTTAAATCGAATTTCGACTTAATAAACGGTATGTAAAGTATCCAAGTTCCTATTAAAATATTAATTGATAAAAAAACCCAGGAAGGAGCGAAATAAATTACATTGGAGAGAATTAAACGCAACGATTTCATTAAAAATTGTTTTTAGTTGTATCCTTCGCTTTCTTTTATTCTTTTTCGTTTAAAGAGTTCCAACCTTGTGCTTTCAATTCAATTTCTTGACCAGCTCTAGTTACCAAGTTCAAGCCTTGGTTTTCTGCAGTAATATGACCAATAACAGAAAAATTAGGATTTCCTTTGATACCCTCAAAACCTGAGATTGGCACTGTAAACAACAGTTCGTAATCTTCACCGCCACTTAAAGCAACCATGGTAGAATCTATATCAAATTCTTCACAAGCAGAAATTACTTGGGGATCTAATGGCAATTTATCTTCGTAAATTTTACACCCTACTTTAGATTGTGAACAAATGTGCATAATTTCCGAAGAAAGTCCATCAGAAATGTCAATCATAGAAGTTGGTTTTATATTTAATTCCTTCAGGAATCCAGCAACGTCTCTTCGAGCTTCTGGTTTTAATTGTCGTTCAATTAGATAAGTGTAATTTTCTAGATCTGGCTGATTCTTTGGATCTACCTTAAAAACTTGCTTCTCTCTTTCTAGCACCTGCAAACCTAAATAAGCAGCACCTAAATCTCCGGAGACCACAATTAAATCCGTTTCTTTTGCTCCATTTCTGTAAACAATTTCTTCTTTTTCTGCTTTCCCGATTGCAGTGACAGAAATTAAAATGCCTTTAGTAGAAGAAGTGGTATCTCCACCAACTAAATCTACTTTATAGGTATCGCAAGCCAATTGAATTCCTGCATACAATTCTTCAATTGCTTCTAAAGGAAATCTATTAGAAACTGCTATAGAAACCGTAATTTGCTCTGCAACACCATTCATTGCATACACATCAGACAAGTTTACCATTACTGCTTTATACCCTAAATGTTTCAGCGGCATATAACTCAGATCGAAATGCACGCCTTCTATCAACAAGTCTGTGGTAACCAAGGTTTGTTTTTCAGATGCTGCTAAAACTGCTGCATCATCTCCAATTCCTTTAATTGTAGCTGCATTTTCAATCTTAAAATATTTTGTAATATGATTTATCAAACCAAACTCACCTAGTTCAGCTAACGACGTTTTCTGTGTATTTTTATCTTCTAACATGCTGCAAAGGTACTAAACATTGTTTCTATACAAAACGAATCGTTTTTAAAATAAATATGCTGTTCGTTCATTTTTAACAGTCTTATTTAAAATTATTCTTTAGATTTGGATTTTATAATAAAATCCTATGATTAAGACTGTTAAAAAAATTGCTTTTTACGCGTTGTTTCTCCTTGTATTTTCTTGTTCTCCAGATGAACAAATAAATGATGATCGAGATAATGATGCCGTAGTAAACGCTTCAGATAACTGCCCAGAAACGGCTAATAAAGACCAATTAGATACAGACAATGACGGAAAAGGAGATCTTTGTGACGATGATGACGATAATGATGGTATTATAGATATCAATGACAACTGCTCTTTAATTGCAAATCCAAATCAAGAAGATTCAAATAATGACGGTATTGGAGACGCCTGCATAAGTTCTAACAAGGTTCCTTGTGAAAATGGAGTAGCAAACGGATATCCTTGTAATGGCTATGATTTGCTTTTGAATATGCCGTTAAGTACTTTTTCTGCATCTGCAGGAAATGATTCGTGGGGTTGGACAGACCCTACAAATGACAAAGAATATGCCATTATGGGATTAAATAATGGAACCGCATTTATAGATATTACAGATACAGACTATCCCCTTTATCTAGGTTTATTGCCTACAGCCACACAGAATAGTAGTTGGAGAGATATCAAAGTATATGACAACCATGCTTTTATTGTTAGTGAAGCTCCTAACCACGGGATGCAGGTATTTGACTTAACAAAATTAAGAAATGTTGCATCCACTCCAGCAGAATTTACAGCAGATAAAAATTTTACTGAATTTGGAAGCGCTCATAATATTGTTATCAATGAAACAAGTGGTTATGCTTATATTGTTGGAGCAAGCAACGTTGGCGGTGGCCCAATCTTTATAAACATTCAAGATCCAATAAACCCAGTAATTGAAGGAGGTTTTGCTGCTGGTGGATATTCACACGATGCACAGGTAATTACCTACAATGGACCCGATACAGATTATACTGGGAAAGAAATTTTAATTGGTAGCAATGAAAATGAAGTGGTATTGGCAGATGTTACAGACAAAACAAACCCAACAATAATTTCTAAGATTGGCTATTCAAATGTAGGGTATGCCCATCAAGGATGGTTTACAGAAGATTT
>Ga0307489_10001394_pt1 | contig 15884 bp, 12 predicted proteins | sample SB12metaG_FD_202247 | JGI IMG/M metagenome (GOLD analysis project Ga0307489, IMG submission 202247) | Sea-ice brine microbial communities from Beaufort Sea near Barrow, Alaska, United States - SB 1.2 | ecosystem: Environmental > Aquatic > Marine > Coastal | place: USA: Alaska | collected... | reverse complement strand
TCAAAAATGGACAAATATTGATGCTGCTGGCGAGTCAATTCTATTTGTAGATTTTTTCCAGCGTGTTAGCATAGACTTCAAGCAAACAAACGAAATCACTTCTGCTGTGGATGTAGATTTGCCGTGTTCCAACCAGAAACCAGCAAATTCTTTCTACGTTGCCCAAAGACTTGCTTTGAGCACGGACAGTTCCAAGTGTGAGTGGTTTTGTAATGCAAACTACATTCGATGTCCGCTTTATGCCACTGACGATGAAGCAAGTTGTGTTACCAGAGCAGCTAGCACGTCTCGTGTGTATTTCATGAAAGTTGGAATTAGGTCTTTGCAAGGAGGGATTAACCAACCTGAAATCGATATTTTCAATCAGACGAGTCAGCTACAGAAAATGTCAGAGCAATTTTCGACATCGCTTGCATCAGATGAGATTATTGTGCGTGGGTGTTTGCTCTCCTTCACAACTGAAAACCTTTTGAAAAAAGCTCGTTTGACGTACGACACCGTGACCAGTGGTGTCAAGCTTGACCGTGCCACTGCATTACAACTGACAGAAACCTTTGCAATTATAGGTGACATGTCGCCTGTGCGTATGAACCCCGCCTCACAGATTGCGTACAGTATTGATGATCAAGATCGCTACGATTCAGGATTTTTGGAGTACCACGTGCTTATTTATATCGAAAGCGAAAGGGAGAGAAGTGCGGAGCATGGTAAACTCAGGGTACAGGCAGATAATATCAGACGTAATTTGAATAATTTTTTTATGAACGGAAACGGTGACGCTACTGTGTTGTACGTCTCCAACGTGGATGTGTTAGACAGAGGTTTTAAAGAAACCGAATACATTACAACATGGAATATCATGCTATTTGTTTTTTGGGGTGTTGTTATTGTCTTACTACTCTTATGGAACTTGATGTGTCCTTCGGGTGTATCGAATTGTTCTGATGTTTCTTGTGGCTCACGTTCAAACAATGACGGCTCCTGTATCAATCGACAGCATTCTCCGTACGGTGCCTGCATTATCCTTATTTTCTGTGTTGTTATTTTCGTTGCATTTTTGGGACTTCTCTTCAACTACTTATGGGTGCTATTGCCAAATGTCAACATCGCACCTGGCAGACAGTCATTCATGGCACTGGCCTTTTTTGGTGCTACTTTACTACCTGCAATTGCCTTGTATGTGTGTGTTTGTACATGTCTGCAAATATGCTTGACACGGATAAAATGAATGAATTGTTGCTAAAATATTAGTTGTTGAATTACTTATTTATTTCAAGTCCAGGTTCTGTCTTGTATAGGAATGTCATATATGCTGTTAGGAAATACATCAGCTCGTTTTCTCTTATTTCTTGCTGCCTCAGTATCATCCAGTTTCTCCATTTCGGCTTGTTCTATGTACAACCGGTCTATTGCGTTATGAACCCAGTCGAAGTTGAACTGATTCATTCCTTCAGCATTTTTTTTTACCGCACTAACTACTTTCACAAGGTTGTTCTGAAGCCATGCATCCCATGCAATGATTGCTCTTCGCATTTCGACCTCAAGCTGATACATACGCCTCGCGGTTATGGCTGTACCCTGCTGTAGTGCGTGATTATACCCTAACACACGGCCCACAACCCTGCAAAAGTGCGCACGTGTTATTTGTAACCTGCGTAAGATGATGCACAGCTCATTGCCAATATCTCTTGTATCTGGGTTTTGTGTATGTACTGATTCCATCGCTGAGACTATTTGGGGCACATTTTCCAACATAGACATGACGATTTCCTGCATGGCAGCCACCGCACTCGGAGACAGGCATACAACCTGATTGTTCACAAATTTGGAGCGGTATTTCTTCATAATGCCTACAAACTGGCTAGCTGCAGCATCGTTTGCATTTGCAAAAGGTTGATTGGCTGCTTCACTAGTTACTGACTGAAATCGTTCGATCCATTCCTGACTTTTATTCATGTGTTCGTATGCCATGTTCATCAATTTCCTTTCGTCATTCTTGTCCAACCAAGCGCGTTGTGGATTGCAATCGACCCAAACAGCATTGACATTGGGCATACCAGCATGGCCTGATATCAAAATAGCTGCGCTGTGGTCCATCAATTTTGCAGGATGCACAAACTCGTGTCCGAGTTTTTCCATTTCACCTACAGCAGTGACAAACAAACCCTCATGAAAGAGTTTTGTATTGTTCTCATTCAAGTTATCATCCATAAGTTACAAAACGCGACATGTACTTGGTTAAATAATACATGATTAATTAAGTGCTTTATGCATATTTAAGGAAAAAACTGAAGTTGAATTAACTGGATTCTGTCGTGACATCTGTCATGATGTCACTGTGGGCCATCATGGAAAAAATCGTCATAATAATGAATGCGCTGGGTTTTTTTAATCCTAACTCCGTGTCAGAGTTCATCTTGAAGTTCCTGAACAAGGACTCAACTTGGTGTCCGCAGAACATTTTGGTCGACGTATGCACAGCTGCAATCTATCACCCCCATTATTGGACATATGCGTGCTGGATCATGTCCATAGTGTACCCTCTATTCATGGTGTTGAATGGGAACGGTCACAGGACCAGCAATCAGCAATTGCTCTCAGTCTTCTTGAATTTGACGCAAAATCTGGCGGGCAGCTTGTTCAAAGCTAGCCTTTTGACGGTGAACGCATTGCCACTCGCATATATCAAAGTCATCACCGACTCCATCAAAACGTACACGTTTGGAGGTTATCTTGTTACATATGCAGAAACAATCTGGGAAAACTACTTTACACCTAAGATCACCAAATGGTGGACACAAATGGTGGAGAGGATGTTGTTCACAGACCAACCTCCGAACGAGTGTGCGAACGGCGACACGTCAGTTTTGCTGGCCCAGTATGCGTTCATTTGCTGCCTCTTCCTCATGCTTGCGTTGGTTTTTGCAACGAGGTCGTTATACACTCAGAACAAGAAGGCACACGGAAACACTCAGCGCAATAAAGACGAGGAGATTGCGGAACTCAAGGCAATGATCGAAAAGTATGAAAAGCAGGTCGAGGCAAACAAACTTGAGTTCAGTGAGCAGGAGAAAAAGAAGAAGACGGTCTCTGAGGAGAACAGCTGGCTCCGTTCAGCAATTCCAATGAAGCACTTCCAATGCCGTGCGAACAAGGCATCGTAGCTTATTCCAAGTTGACGCAAGAGCTTAGGCCAGTCAAACTATGATGACGTGTGGTATTTTTTTCTGTCACGTTCACAAAATAAAAAAACAAAAAAACACGTGTGTTCTTTGCATTTTACTTACCGTTCATAGATATGCACCCAAACACTTTGATAGATATGCAACCGAATTTGCAAAACAGAGAACATTATAATTCACAAAGGCCAAATCCAATTATACAAGGGAATGCGAGAGTGTTTGCGTGTGTGAAAGGTAAGCTTATGACACAAGTTGGTACACTACCTGCAGTAATCAGAATTTGTGGTAATATTGCACCGGTGTTTGCGTGTTCAACTAATTTTCTGGAACCTCTTGATTGTCAAGTCACATTATTCTCTTGGTGTGCCAAAGATAATGTCTTTTATGGAGACGTGGTACCTGTGATGGAAGAACTGAACCCAAAAAAAAAGATACGTCGTCGTTTGCAATCAATTTGAACGATAAAAATAAAAATCTGGGTTGCTTGCTTACTTGAGCGAAGTGGGTTTGAAATTGAGCCACTCATGCTGTCACGGTTGATGCTTGCACACTCACCCGCCACGTCACGTAGTATTTCGTTACGTCATATGAAAGAAACTGCTCCTTTTCAGGGAGAATTACCACTTCATGCTGGTTTCGCTGTGGATCGAACAATCAGCAGCCTTGTCGACCACGACACAGAACAAAACATCTTGTCCACACTACCTACTACTTCGCTGCTACCGTATGCAGAATTAGTCCACGAGGAGGTCGTACGATTAAGTGAAGATGTACACTGCAATTTTGGGCCGAACTGTAGTGAGTCACTGTATCAGCGTGCAGTGTTGCGAGCGCTGTATCTAGAAAATATACCTGTGATGCAGGAGCGTGACATTTTTACCACTCATGGACAAGGATCCTTTTTTGTGGGCCGCGTCGACCTCGAAGTCGCTGGATGTTGTTTGTACGAATTCAAGATTGGGAAAATCAACATTACAGATCATTCAAATCAATTGAATCGCTATCTAAGGGCTTATGCTAACAACAAAGAGCCAATTAGAGTAGCAGCTCTGATGTACTTCACTGCAAAAGGTGTTTTTGTACACAGAGTTATCTGAATGGTATACGTATTTATTTATTTCTATTTTTTTTCCAATTTAATAAAGGACATAAAAACAACAAGCACCCAAAGCACTCACAAAAAACATTTGACGAAGCATATTTGAAGGATCGATAAATACCCATAGCATTACATATAGTTGAACCACAAGGACACGTTAAATAAAAAAAATATTAATTAATGACTGTTTGCTTATTTGATATAAACTATGAGTGTATATGCCATGAGTGCACACCACATCATGGCAACGTATGTTGCGTTTTGTAAAAAGCATGGTATAGATCCGAAAGATTACGACAATTCTCTCAAACTTTGTATAGCTCTTAGCTTGAAAGATGTGCACCCAAAAACTATCGTAACCGACCTACAGTTGAACATGTATGTCGATTGGGATCAACACAACCTTACAGTAAACCGCGCTCAAAATGTTTTTGGTGGTAGTAACACAGATTGGATCAAACTTGTCGGTTACTTTGATGATATTCCAGTCCTTGTTTCAGATTGCAAGTCTGAAGTCCCCAGAGTATTGCTCGATTATTACGAAATGCTACACACTGCTGGTATTGATATTCCTTTTTCTGGGGCTGCATCCATATTTTTATTGACCAACATAAAACAATTGCAGACAAAAAATATAGTGATTGACTATTGTAGAACTGTCCTCAATCAGCATGTTGCGAGTGAAATGACAAGTTTTCTGTCTCTACAGGCAGATGCTCGGTATAATATCGAAGACTATTCAGTTGGAATCACCTGGATTATGAAACGAATTAAAGTGTTGCGAGACTTTGAAAATGAGCTGGTTCACTACACAAAGAACCAGGAAAGTGTACAAAACAAAATGAAACAACACATGATTCAGGTCACGTCTGGTAGACCTCGACTTCGGGATCGCCTGCAATTCAATGCTGTTGAAGCCAGTAAGCGCACAGTTGCAACAGTGACTCAAGAATCACAGGACTCTTTCAATGGTTGGTGTACGCGCGTGCGATTTCCGAACAATATCAACGTGTGGTTACGACAAAAACTTTACTTTTTGAAATGCCAAATGCATGATTATGAAGAGTATATCCGACAAATTCTATCCGCAGATGTGGCGGACAGCGTTTGCAAGTGTAAAATTTCAATTCCTGAAAAGGCTGTGGTCAACGCGGTCATCTCACGTATGATGTACCATAAGCAACCATTTCAGGAGCTTTTACATTTCCGACAAGATGCATGCCTCGGGTTTGCTCAAGTGCAAAAGCAACAGCTCACATATCCGTTGTTGATGCAGCTTTATACCGCCGCCTATCAGCCAAGGAAGGCATGGAAAGAACATTGGTTACACATCATGCCCACATTGAGTCATACAATCATTACTCATGTCCAAATGTTTGTTGACGAAAGGCCCGTGAATGCAGTTATAATCATTGAAACTCTTGAAGATAGCTAGAGCATTTGATATGCGAGTTTTTTCACTAATTGCGATAGATATGTGACTCATTTGTTTCGCATTCTTCATCCTGTCTAGAAACTGAGGCGCATGTTTTCGGTCCGACGCGGACCAGAGCCAATAAGCTAGGGGACTCTTGATGACAGATCTCGCGCCAATTTGGTTTGTCGTTCAGGTCAATGAAACCGTTTTTCTTGTAAAACTTAACAACTTTGTCAAAGTTCTCGTCGCGTTTAATTGTGGTTGTTATGTAGTCGACCAATTCGTAGTCTGATGAAGAGTTGCATTGATGGTCGTATTTGTTTTGTTTTTGGAGTTGTATAATTTTGTCCATTAGCTCCCTACTCTTCTCTATCTCTCCTGTCTTAATGTGGACCATCTGGTCATAGTACGAACGGCCGATTTCCTCGTATGATATGTTAAAGGCATGTCGTTGCTCACATACCATCAAAAGCTCAGACGCGCGATTATGTCTCCTAAACAAACGGTCAACTAGCAAAAAATTCACAGCAAGTTCCTGTTTAGTTCTTCGGTTGATGCTGTACAAAATAAATCCTACAGCCTTTGTGCCGTTCATTGCAAATAAACCTCGAGGGATCCAGTGTTTTTGTGCCTCTTTTGACCTCTTTAAGGCGTCGATGGTGTTCTGACTCCAAGAAATTGTCGCTTGCTTACCCATGAAAGTATCAATTGAAGTTTGATGTAAGAACCAGAACACCTCATTGGCATAAAATTTGTTACGCTTGCAAAGTTCCATGATGCAATCAATGTGTTTTCGATTTTGAAGGTCTACATCTCTATACGAATGATCTTCATCGCTTTCCCACCAAAGAAACATGGTATTTGTTCTAATCTATGTTTTGAATAAAGAAGCCACCCTTGAAGTGGGAACACTTGAACTATTTTTTTGCGTTTATGTTTGACGATAGCTAGTCTGAGCATTTGATGTGCGAGTTTTTCTCTGCTTTCGAACAAGGTACATTTTCAGTTGGACATGATGTCATGTGATTATGAATATAGCTAGTAATATCTGCTTCGGAAAATCTTAGGCTTGGTGTTTTTTTTTTCATGTACTTGAGCCATTCCATCGTCTGTGGTTTCATGAAAAGTCGTTTCCCGATCAAACTCAAACTTTTGCGGTTGGGATACGGTACGGTATATGTTTCATCGAGAGACCAATCCATGGGAGGCGATGGTTCCATATGATCAAGTAACCCTGAATCATCGAATCCCACTTGAATGCATTCAAAGCTAGCATTCCTATACTCTGTCGGTATAGGACGCTCATATTGTGAATTGATTGTGATTTTTTTTTCAATTTCATTCTGAATTTCCAGCTCGGTGTGTTCTCGCAATCTCGTCTGTTCTTCCACATCCATTCTATTCTTCGCTATTTCATTAATCATTCGGGAATGTTGTTTCATAGTGATTTCTTTTGAAACTATGCCTGTCAACATTTTCGTTGGGACCATTTCAATGAATGTAATAGAGTACTGTTGATACAGGTTAAAATACAACGGTTTTCTGAACCATTCTCTTTGACCTATGGTGGTGTTATCACCGTCAATGAATACCAAAGATTTACACAGATCTTGCTTCATTATCTGGAAAAGTGTTGCCAGTCTTTCATAGTCTCTGTCGCGACCCAATTCCGTTTGGGTTATATGATAAAACTTGTATTGACAATGATGAGCGCAATCTCTGAACATTCTTTCAAAGAATGTTGTTGTTTCAGGAGATACTGTGGACATTTTTGAAGTGACAACACATTGAACCTTTGGTACATCGCGCATATGTGATTGTGTTTTTTTGCCGGGTGTAGTGGTATCATTATATTTGGAACGTCGCGGCATTTGATAGTGCATGATGAATGATACTGAATTTAAATACAATGTTGTAAATCAATGATAATATAACTGCTTTTTGTCAAAAAAAATAATTTTGAACCCTGCACTAAACCAATGAGATAATCTTCTTAGATTGCATTCACTATGACGATTGATCGTGGTTACCTGGAAATCTGGAAGGAAATTGCACCTCATGCGTTTACTGCAGAACTGCCTTTTGAACCCACCACTGCATTTTTAGACGGGCAGTTGCACCTCATGCGTGCATCTTTCATGAATACTTGGGAAGTGTTTCTTGATGTACAGTTTGTAAACCCGTTGAACCGCCTTTTTCGGTGGGGAGCTACAACCGTAGTTCTTTCATTTGACAACTACAAATTAACACCCACTGCCAAACAACCCACTCAACGACGTCGTACAACTAAAATTCCGAAACTGGAATGGAACGAGCAAGTATGCCTTCCCTCTAGAATCCCGGACAATTACGAACAATTGATCATGAATCGTGTGTTCAAAGCACGTGTTTGTCAGCATGTCGTGGCCAACGTACCTGGCCTCCTGGATCTACGCAACGGTCGTCGTTTGATTGTAGATTACAACGATGGTTCTTTGGAATTTACAGAGGGGTGTACAGAACCTACAAGGATTTTCCAACAACATGAACTTGGAGAGAGTGACGTCAAATTTGCCGCATATATGACAGATAGTGACTCATTTCTAGCAGATTCCATTGATGGAGATTATGTGGTGATAGCTGCCATGCAATTAGAGAAAACAAAACAGATGGGAGGTAAAATACCAAACGTGGCTGTGCGACGCATCGCAATGCAGCCAAAGCCACAAAAACGTCTCATTACTGGCGCTGTTGTTCCACATAGAACGCGGCAATACGAATTTGTACACATAAATCTGTTAGTGGAAAGTTTACAAAGGTGGGTGGCTAGTCACTGCATGTTAGGAAAGGACTTCATTGGCCATGAAATAAGACTGATTAGTTTTTTGGTCGCTCTTGTAGGATGTGACTTCACCAATGGCCTGCCTCGTGTGGGTCCCAAAACGGTGTGGCAGAAACTACCCATCATTTGGAAACCGCTACAGAAAGCTTTTAACCATGATAAAAATGAGTTTTGTGTAGCAGACGTCGGCAATGGTGTGCTGACTACGCTCTTATGCGCTATCAACCGCAAGCATGTGCATGGACACACGCAAAGTCTGGAACAGCTGGTGACAAGTCTGCGCACGTCGCCTACACTCCAACCATCAATCAAACAGAAAGTCCCTACTGTACATGAGCTCGCGTGCCTGGTGCGAAACAGCAACTGGGTCCTACATTATTGGTGGGATGCTAGTCTCCCACCGCGCGAAGCCAGCAAGCACTACGGCTTTGTACAGAACCGCAATGGTAACACGGAACGAGACTCCAACTCTGCGCTCAAAGACGCCGAAACAGAGTTGTTACACATGAGCGGAGATGAGAACAGCTCCGAAGAGACATGACGTTGCTCTGTCATAACTTGTATTCCTTACAACCCACACACATCCGCACATTGCACCGAGGCAGCCAGCGCATCAACGAACGTTTGCACAGCGGCGGCAACCTGCAGCGAGTGCATCTCCGGCGCTGGGATCAAGAAAGGACGCAGCATCGGGAACTGCGCAGCATTCAACGCAGCATTCAACGCCTGAGAAAGCGGGGGAGCGAGCACATCAGCAGCTATCGACGCAGCGCGTAGTCCAAGTTCATCGATCGGCGTCATTGTATTGAGCGGAGAGCCTTCCCCGGACAACGGAGCATCGAGCGCGGTGGCGGCAGGCAGCGGAGCATCGAGCGCGGTGGCGGCAGGCAGCGGAGCATCGAGCGCGGTGGCGGCAGGCAGCGGAGCATCGAGCGCGGTGGCGGCAGGCAGCGGAGCATCGAACGCGGTGGCGGCAGGCAGCGGATCATCGAGCGCGGTGGCGGCAGGCAGCGGAGCATCGAGCGCGGTGGAGGCAGCCAGCGGAGCATCGAACGCGGTGGCGGCAGCCAGCGGATCATCGAGCGCGGTTGCTGTACCCAGCGCAGCAGCGAGCGGAGAAGCAAGTGCGGCCGTCAATTCAGCAGTGAGCACGACATCTTGCTTCGGACCGGCGGCACAGAGTAGGCCATCTGTAGCCAGCAGCTTCCTGCGCTTGACTCCATTGCTCCCGTAGTAAAGGGCAGTGTCAAGCGTGTACGCGCGCGGAAAGATCATGAGCGCATGCGTGTTGACTCTGGACCATTCAAAAAAAATTTATACATGCAGAGTGTGGATACTGGCTTGCAATACGTAGAGTGTGTGGCTACTGGTTTGTATCACGTAGAGTGTGTGGCTACTGGTGGGTGGTACGTAGGCCTACGTGTGACAAAGGGGGTACGTATATTGCGATTGGAAGTGTGAATACAGAACAGGCCTGACATTGCAATTAGGGGACCTTGCACAGTCTTGTAATATCATATTCCCACCTTGCCCTTTAAGGGTGGAAGTATCCAAAACCACATATCGGGATGTCTCGAGCATCCCACAACTAGACCCGAATATCGGGCCACCCTTTTTGCTGCGCCACCCTTTTTGCCTTGCATTTTGTCTACTGAACCATTAATCTCCTGAACCGTGTTCCTCTAGGTACGTAGCGGTACGTATCAATTTAAACCAGACACTGCAGGTACGTAGAGCGTACGTAGCCAGCCCAGACAGGTATTCGCCAATTTACCCTTGCACGGACTACGTAGCCGTGTCACACCTTGCAGTTCGCGCCAAATCGCCCTTCCACAGAAGTCGGAAGGCAGGAGTGGCATGGTCTTTCCAGCCCGACACGCTTGGGAAGCGGATGAAGAGGACGGAGCGGGTGGAGCAGGCGGAGCGGGTGGAGCGGAAGCAGCGGGCCGAGCGGGCGGAGCAGGCAGAGGGGGAGGGGCGGGCAGAGCGGGCAGAGCGGGTGGAGCGGGCAGAGGGGGCGGAGCGGGCAGAGGGGGCGGAGCGGGCAGGGGTGGGGTGCTGGGCGCAGGAGCTGGCGGAGTCGATCAAGACATGCAGGATGCTGCGGGGGATAACGAGCAGAGGGGGGGGGATGGCAACCAAAACAAGCGGCAGTGTGTCCAGCAGGAGGACGACCCGGAGCGCAACGAAACCGAGGAGATCAAGTGTGATGGAGCTGGCTGGCCCACGTTCCCGCCAGGCCATCAGGTGATTCCCCGTCAGACCCTGGCCAAGCAGAGCATGGGCGAGATGTGTGGGAGGTGATGATGGCAAAGACCACTGCAAAATGCTTGACCTGAATCGAGTCCACAAAACCAGGCGCAGATCCATCACCCTGGCTGGCAATTCGAGACGAACTGCGACTACGGCGACAGGCAATCCCTTGAAGCGCCCCCCTACAAGAGGATGCTCGTTCCCGAAACCGAGATGCTGTGGCGTGCATCAGTATCTGAAAAGCTGTTCGTGCGAGGTGAGAACGAAGTGAACCAGAGTCCGAAGTTTTACCACTCGGGGCCACATATCTGCATCGCTTTCAACATCGGGCTGCAGCAAGCAGCAGTGGATTCAGAGCGAGGGCATGACGGGATTCAGTTGTTGTCATACTTCTGCTTTCTTGTGAGCATGGTCAACTGCGCCAACAACCTTCCGCAATGTGTTTTGCCCACGCACTACACCGACGTGGTGTACACCGCTCCCAAAAAAACGCTCTCTATCTACTGGCACGGCAACGCACTGTACAAGGAATTCTTTCACGCAGACGACGACCCGCACGGCGAGCGGGTGCTGGAACAACGCAGTGGAATGAAACCTCTCAATCTTTTTGTGAACCTGGTCCCGGTGACTTACAAGACGATGCGCAACGGAATTTCCAAACTTTCACAGACAATCTTTGCGGTGGCAACGGTGATTCCTGCTCCTGGCGTCAACGCCTTGTCTGCACTGGAATTCATCGCGCACGAAACAAACAAGAAGGACGGACCGGAGAGACTGCAGATCTGGACTTTTTTGAAGAATTACGTGGTCCCGCCTCAATCAGAAAAGGTTGGGAATTTCGATCGCATGGTGGACCCGACTGGATTCGACAAGTTCTCTGCAAGGGCGAACGAGATGCAGATCCAAACGCAAATCATCGACCACTTGAAACGCGCACACGAGCGCGACGCGGGGGCTGGTGGAACGACGATCAAACTGTACGATATCTGCATCATGGGGATCGCACAACCGCCTCCTCAGAGCAGGGGGAAGAATAAGGAGTTTGATTGCGCCTACGACTGCTTTCTCACCCGCAACCAAGAATGGCGGACGAAGTTTGCAGATGCGATTGCCAAGAAAAGAACCGACTGCAAAAACCTTTTCCCCTGGATTCCAAGAGTTTGCATGGGAGAGACAGGATACATCCGCTACGGGTGGACCAAGGGTGTCATCTGCATGTCAATGGAGGGAGAACAGTTTCTCGACCCGATGCTCAAGTTCATGGATTACGGTGAGATCAAGTTTCCTGCTTCCGTATACGCGGCGATGACGAGATTTCAGAACAGAATCGACATGGACCACGAAAACGCTTCCTTTCTGATCGAACGGCGCGAACGACAGCCTCGGGATAACGCAGTGTTGTCATCAGTGCACGTGGAGGCGAATGCGGACGATATCACCTTTTCACACCCGGGGGCACTGAAATACTTCCACGACGAGCACGGCTTGCGGCGCGACCAGTTGCGTGACAAAGTATATTCGGTCGATAACTTCGCAGAGCTGGCGCAGCTCACCTGCAACTTGCAGAACCACGACCACGAGTACGGGACACACGCGTTGGCTATGCACGTACAGAAAATCATCACCAAGACCTTCTATGGGTCTTTTGCGGTGGAAGACTCGCTGCCGGTTCTTTCGTACGTGATGGACGACGCCATCTCGGAGTCCGGCGAGAATTTGGGGAGCAATTTCCACTTCTGGATGCAGGACTCGAAGCGCATCTACGAACTCCAATTCGGGCCGGGAAGCAATACAAAACGTGTTACCGGTGGCGTGTTGTACTGGAAGGACGTCCAGACGTTTTACCTCCGAAACATGAACCGAGAGAGAATGATGCGCCCGCTGAACTTGTCGTGTTTTTGGGAGCTTCTCACTTCCGCCAGTGGCGCCTTTTTTGGACACTCGGCCACCTTCACCGCCTTCGGAATGTTCATCGTAGTGTGCGACGGGGGGGGGCTCATGGAGACGCTTCTATCACACGACAAGATGCGGAGGATGTTCGCGCTCTACAACAAAAAGTCGACCTCGTCTGGACTGGACACAATCGTTTGTGGCTCGTATGACCGCCTTGGTGACGCCACGACGTTGCTCGTCACCACCTCGAAGAAATTGCGCCACGACCTGATGCAGTTGAAGAGAAACACACCTGGCTATCTCATGGCCTTGGGCCGGGCCAAGTTCAAAAACACGGGGGAGGTGGAGCGACCGGACAAGAACGTGCACTATGCAAACCTGCGAGCCACCGAGATCCGGCCACCCAGCAAAGAGTACCTCGACGGGCTCATCATTGCACTGGCGCGCGATGACAGTTCAGCCAACGAGATTCTGGGAAACACCGACCAGAACAGCAAGGGGGGGCGCGCAGCCGAACAGCAGAGAAATATTGGTGGGAACCACATCCTGATTGCGGCCACGAACGTGATGAACAAAGACATGGAAGAGGCCGATCGCTGGAAAACTCTTCATCCCATCACGTACTTCATGCATACCCCACCTCCTTCAATTCAAGACTACATGTCGGCAAACCGAGGGGATCTGCATGAGGACGAGAGCAACCGCGATACCAAAGAATTCCCTGACAACGACGCCACCAAGAGACAAGCGATGATCTTGCGAGTGTCGTCCATCCTCACTGGCTCTTACATCGGTCTGATGCAGCAAATGCAGCTCATCTCGATCAACATCTCCGCGCCCGTCAATGCGTTGAACTCGTTATTTCGATCCGAGATGGCCACGGTGTTCGGATGGGCACGCCACCCGTGCTTCACGGCGTCTGACTTCAGCCGCAAGCACCGCACTTGCATCACCCGCTCTGTCGTCGACCACTGTATGTACCGTCTGATGAGTTCTTCAGCAAAGAAGAAGAAATTCGACCAAGCCTGGAACGACACGCTCTATGCACTTTCAGTCAACGCTCTGGAACCAATCGAAACGATCACCGCGTTCCACAACGCCTTGCGCCAATCTGTTGACCTCGGCCTCTTCGTCTTCACGCATCACATGGCCACTTCACTCGACGCGCCCAAGCTGCCGTTCGCGTGGCTACAGGCTGTGGTTGCGAGGGGGGGGTGCACAGTGGGTGACGCAGAAAGTGCCTACGACCTCGACTCCCCGAATTGCCGCAAAGTCCGAGAGTTCGTGAAGAGAGTCATGGATCGAAACCAGCTTTTGCGGTCGAACACACACACTGGTCTGCAGTCGACTCGCAAGGAACCATACGTTTCATCACCCGCAGATATGGATGGCAACAGTGTGTGCAACGCCGAGCAACGACTCGAGGATTCCGCTAGTGCGCACATATTCCGTGTCAACGAAGTCGACACCAACGGGTCGACAGCCTGCATGGCGCGCAACCTGGTGTCCAGCATGTACCAGTTCTTCCAAGACACAAACGTGGAGAGCAGCTCGAAAAACCTGGTCCCGATGATCACACGCCATTCGGAGAAAGTTTGTGACTTTCGCGCACTTTTCAACATGAAAAACGTCATGGACGTCGGCCTTTTCATGCGGCTCTTTCACGCACAGGCTGAGTTTGACGCACTGGACCCCTGCCTGCGCAAGCGGGAAGCACCCGGCAGCAACAACGTGACAACGGTTGGCATGTTCAACTCCAACGCCAAGCCGGCAGAGGGCAAGGCTTCGTTCACCGCTTACGGAATGCACCTCGTTCCCTTGATTGTCATCAGTTCAATGCTTGGACCTGACTTCACGGCGTCGTCTATGTCCTCAGTGCAAATCGCCTCACGCATCACCGAGCACATGCTCAAAGACGTTCCGAAAGCTCTCATGTACCCGTCCGGAGAGAACGTACAGGTGAAGTGCATTCTCAAACACGATATCCCTTTGCAACTCTTTGTGAAGCCGCGCAGCTTCACCCAGGAAGCATTTTGCTTTCGCAGACGCAACGGGGAAAAGATTGCCAACAGACCCGTGGAACAGAACGTGGTCGAGGGGGAGGCGCAGCTCAGCAGCCCTCTTCGTCCTTTCTGGTACGAGGACTGCATTTCCGCCAGCTACTGGATTCCGTTCTTCAAACAGGCACACGCAAAAGTTCTGAACCAGTGGAGCACGGAAGGGCATATTGACCTGCACACACTGCGCAACGGTGAGATGGCGCGGCCAGTGGTTGCGGAGGGTGCGGATCCTCCCTTCAAGCTCAGCATCCAGGAACTCGTTCTTTCAATGGCATCGCACAAAATCCCGTGCGACCCAACTCTTCTCTACGGGATGCCTTACGCTTGCGTTGGTGTCGGCAGCACGTTTATCGAAGATGACGACAGCATGCGCCAGATGTTTGCGAGCGTTGTCCTGAAGGACTCAAACACCTCTACATTGACCGTGTTCGAGGACGGCGTCGCTTCGAACCGAAAGATCACCGAGCATCCCACCTCCAAGATCTACGACATTCTCATCGAGCACAAATTGCTGGTCCTTCCGACGGTCGCGCGGCCGTCTGCAGTCGTTCGTGTGGACTCCCAGGGTTGCTTCGGCACTCTCCAGTTCGACACAGTGGCGAAGACTTGCTACAACCCCGACACGGCCAGATACGTCTGCCGTTACTTCAAGGACGGAAACCTCCAGACAATGAACGTCACGGGGCTCGACTTGATGGACGTCATGATACAGGAGCGGGAGAAGATGTTTGTCCGCACCCAGGCTCTTCTGACGCTGCCGAACATTGTCCAGTTGCTCCCTGTCGCATCGGATAACACGTACATGCAAGTCAAGTTGTGGTACCCAGAAGATGCATCTATGTACGAGGAGGACCACGTTTGCGTCCTGATCAGGCGTGGGTCGAGCGACAGGTATTCTCTTATGTAAATATATTAACACTAAATGTGTCAATTTAATTTCTGAACAATCGATCATCAATCAGGTACGAACTATGCAAGGTGCACGTGGGATTCATCGTGCTGGAGGACAAGATGAACCCCGGGCTACGCGTACTTACCGGTGTCCGGTTCGCGGCGGCTTAGCTCTGTCATCTGTCGTTAGTACATCTTCGTATAGTCTGATTTCAATGCGGGGGGCATAGTAAATCGACAAATTCAGTGAGGGAGAGGGTGGGGGGTG
>Ga0307489_10001393_pt1 | contig 15887 bp, 10 predicted proteins | sample SB12metaG_FD_202247 | JGI IMG/M metagenome (GOLD analysis project Ga0307489, IMG submission 202247) | Sea-ice brine microbial communities from Beaufort Sea near Barrow, Alaska, United States - SB 1.2 | ecosystem: Environmental > Aquatic > Marine > Coastal | place: USA: Alaska | collected... | reverse complement strand
CGGAGTTGCCTCTTAAAATAATGATGAACGTTGGTAATCCTGACAGGGCTTTCTCATTTGCTCGCCTACCTCACTCAGGTATCGGTTTGGCTCGTCTTGAGTTCATCATTAATAAAATGATTGGTATTCACCCTAAAGCCTTGCTTAATTTTGATGAGCAATCGGAAGATTTAAAAGAAGAAATTACTGACATTATCGCGGGTTACGATAGTCCGGTAGAATTCTATATTGCTAAACTTACCGAAGGTATTTCGACACTTGCTGCCGCATTTTATCCTGAAAAAGTTATTGTTCGGATGTCAGATTTTAAATCTAACGAATATGCCAATTTAGTTGGTGGGGAAAAGTTTGAACCTGATGAAGAAAACCCCATGATAGGTTATCGTGGCGCCGCTCGTTACATCTCTAAAGATTTCAGAGATTGTTTTGCTCTTGAATGTGAAGCATTAAAACGTGTGCGAAACACGATGGATTTAACCAATGTTGAAGTGATGATCCCCTTTGTTCGCACCTTGGGTGAAGCCGAAGCGGTTATTGAAATTTTAGCCGAGCATGGATTAAAACGTGGCGAAAATGGTCTACGTATTATTATGATGTGTGAATTACCTTCAAATGCTCTATTGGCTGATCAGTTTCTTGACCACTTTGATGGATTCTCAATAGGTTCAAACGACTTAACTCAATTAACACTGGGTTTAGATAGAGTCTCTTGTTTAATCTCTCATTTATTTGATGAGCGTGACCCCGCTATTAAACTGTTATTAGAGATGGCAATTAAAGCCTGTAAAGCCCGGGGTAAATATGTCGGTATTTGCGGACAAGGGCCTTCAGACTATCCTGATTTTGCCGCATGGCTGGTAGAGAAGGGGATAGATAGTGTGTCACTAAACCCGGATACGGTATTACCTACTTGGTTATATTTAGCTGAACAGCACAACTAAAATTGAATCAAATATTCGTTGTGTTGTTCAGCTGATAATGCACAGCGGATAATGTTTATGCAATTTTAGAACGCATGGATATGACGCATTAATAAAAAGCTTGAGAGCACTTCATTAACATGATGTAAATGTTCTTAGGTATGTTTATTTGTACTACTTTTTTTAATCACTTTTAGCCAAGCTCTGATATAATCCCCTCATCTAAAAGCTGTTAAAAGATTATTTACTATGCTGCCTCGGTTAGACCCTCAAGCTCTAGTTTCTGAGTTATACCAAGAGTTCTCGCAATCGTTATCATCTGAACATTTTACTGGTGATATTAATACCAGTTATGGTGCAAGGTTAAGTGCCGCCACCGATAACAGTATTTACCAGCAATTACCTCAATTGGTTTTAAATCCTAAAAACAACCAAGATATTCAAATTATTTGCTTACTTTCTTCAGAAGAAAAATTTAATGATATTAAATTTAGCGCTAGAGGTGGTGGTACAGGAACAAATGGCCAGAGCTTAACGCCAGGTATTATTGTTGATTTATCAAAATACATGAATGGTATTTTAGAAATTAATGTTGAAGAGAACTGGGTCAGAGTACAAGCTGGTGTGGTCAAAGATCAGCTTAATGATTATTTACGTCCCTATGGTTTTTTCTTTGCACCTGATCTATCGACCAGTAGTCGTGCGACTATTGGCGGTATGATTAATACCGATGCTTCAGGTCAAGGTTCCTTAGTTTATGGCAAAACATCAGACCACGTATTAGGTCTTGAATCAGTATTAGCTAATGGTGATTTTTTATCGACATCGCCATTATCGATTAAAGAAGCTCAATCTCTGGCTGAAATCGAAACAAGCCATGGAAAAATTGTTAAACAAGTCTTTAATGCCTGTCGTGACAATCGAACACTCATTTTAGATAAATTCCCCCGTTTAAACCGTTTTTTAACGGGCTATGATTTAGAACATGTTTTTAATGATGATCTAACTGAGTTTGATTTAAGTCGCTTAATAACCGGCTCTGAAGGTTCTTTGGCCTTTGTCTGTGAAGCTAAGCTTAACTTAACCAAAATTGCTAAAGCTAAAACCTTAATCAATATTAAATACAACAGTTTTGACTCAGCACTGCGCCATTCTCCCGAGTTAGTTCAAGCAAAAGCCACATCAGTAGAGACTATTGACTCTAAAGTATTAAATTTAGCTAAACAGGATATTATTTGGCACTCGGTCAGCGATTTAATTACTGATGTACCCAACAAAGTAATGGACGGTATTAACATCGTTGAATACAACGGTGAAAGCATTGACGGGCTTGCTGCGCAAGTTGCCCAGCTGACTAAACAACTTGATCAAGACATTATAGACAGTGAAACCAGTGATAAAGGGGTGATCGGCTATCAAATCACTTCTGATCTTGCCAGCATTGGTAAACTTTATGCAATGCGCAAAAAAGCGGTAGGTCTACTAGGTAATACTAAGGGCAGTCAAAAACCGTTAGCTTTTGCTGAGGACACTGCGGTACCCCCAGAAAAACTAGCTGATTTTATAGTTGAGTTTCGTCAGTTACTCGACAGCCATGATTTGCATTATGGCATGTTTGGCCATGTTGATGCTGGGGTTTTACACGTAAGACCGGCACTTGATATGTGTGATGAAAATCAAGAGAAATTACTTAGAGTATTATCAGATAAAGTGGTTGCCTTGACGGCTAAGTATGGCGGTTTAATGTGGGGTGAACATGGTCGAGGTTACCGATCAGAATATGGCCAAAAATTCTTTGGACAACAACTATTTACTGAATTAAGAAAAATAAAAACTGTATTTGACCCCCTTAATAAAATGAACCCGGGAAAGATTTGTACCCCAATAGATTCAAATGAAATTTTAGTGTCTGTTGATGGTCAAAAGCGCGGTCATTTTGATCGACAAATTCCGGTGGCAGTCAAAGACTCATTTAATTCAGTCCTTGATTGTAACGGTAACGGTTTATGTTTTAACTATGATGTTGATAGCCCTATGTGTCCGTCAAGCAAAGTGACTCGTGACCGTAGGCAATCGCCAAAAGGTCGAGCAGGACTGATGAGAGAATGGCTACGTTTACTCGAAAAGCAAGGGGTTGATGTTTTAGCGTTAGAAGATGATATCAATGGCTGGTCGGTAAAGGCTTTACTCGAGCGTAGTATTAATAAAATTAAGCATAAATTTGATAAAACCAATAAAGATGATTTTTCACATGAAGTGATGGATGCTATGTCTGGCTGTTTAGCCTGTAAAGCTTGTGCAAGTCAGTGTCCAATAAAGGTTGATGTACCGGACTTTAGAGCGCGTTTTATGAACTTGTATCATTCTAGATACATGAGACCGATAAAAGATCATTTAGTCGCTAATGTTGAAATTTTAGCACCCTTATTGGCGAAAGCACCTAAAGTCGTTAATAGTGTATTGAGTACTCAATTATATGATAAATTTTCTGCAGCAACTATTGGTTATGTTGATACACCTTTATTGTCTGTGCCAACGTTAAAACAACAGGTCAAAACCGCAGGGTTTTGCTCATTCGACTTAGCTAAATTACAAGTGTTAACCGATAAGCAACGTCAGCAATATATCCTGATAGTTCAAGACCCTTTTACTTCCTTTTATGACGCAAATACCGTACAAGCGATGATGGCATTAATTGACAAATTAGGATTAATTCCCATTTTGTTACCTTTTAAGCCCAATGGTAAAGCGCAGCACGTGAAAGGGTTTTTATCTCGCTTTGCAAAATCAGCAAAATCATCGGCTCAGTTTTTAAATCAGCTGCACCAGTTAAATATTCCGATGATAGGCTTAGATGCTTCATTAGTCTTGTGTTATCGCGACGAATATAATCAAGTGCTCGGTGATAACAGGGGAGATTTTGAAGTTATTCTTGCGCATGAGTGGTTAATTAAAGAAATTGAAAGTAATGAATTATTATCGAAAAGTCACTTTAAAAGTAACAGGGTTCAATATAAGTTATTTGCCCATTGTACTGAAAAAACTGCACTCGTGCATAGTGAGAACCAATGGATTAAAATTTTTGACTGCTTTGGTTTATCATTAACTAAGGTGCCGCTAGGATGCTGTGGTATGGCGGGTACTTATGGTCACGAAAAATCTAATTATGAAAACTCTAAAAGTTTATTTGAGATGAGCTGGCAGGGTAAATTAACCGATTTAGATAATGAACAAATACTCGTGACCGGATTTTCATGTCGTAGTCAAGTAAAGCGTTTAGCAGGGATAAAATCTCGCCATCCGGTAGAGGCATTACTTGAAGTGTTAACCACTCAGTAAATACACTTGTTATGGTCCTCTATAGGAAGATATATTAATAAATAGCATGTCATTCTCAACGGTATTTTCCTATATCTGTATCGACTATTAAAAAAGGCTTGTTAATTAGATTAACAAGCCTTTTTTATTTTACCTTGTGTCTTTAGCTACTTCTTTAGAGAGAGACTATAGACATAGGCGCTTACTACATGTATTTTTTGTTTACCTAGAATTTCTTTCCAAGCCGGCATAACACCAGCACGGCCATTGCGAATGGTTGCTTCTATCGCTTTTTGAGAACCGCCGTACAACCAAATATTATCTGTTAGGTTCGGTGCGCCCATTGCTAAGTTACCTTTTCCTTCTTGACCGTGACAACCAGCACATATACCGAATTTAGCCTTGCCTGCTTCGGCAAGATCAGGGTTAACAGAGCGTCCACTTAAGCTAATAACATAAGCAGCCACTTCTTTAACACCTTGTTCACCACCAAGGATAGGTGCCCAAGCCATCATACCAACGGCTTTACGGCCCTTTATCAGTGTTTCTGTAATTGCTTCAGGAGAACCACCGTACAACCAATCGTCATCTGTTAGGTTAGGAAAACCGGTCATACCACGTGCATCTGAACCATGACATTGTGAACAATTATGTAAAAATAGATGTTGTCCCACTTTAAGTGCTTTTTCATCCGTGGCTAAGTCTTCAATAGTCCGTGCGGCATAAGCATTAAAAATGGGCGCATATTTTGCGTCAGCATCTCTAATTTCTCTATCGTACTGTACTAAGTATTTTGACCCTTCTTTAAAATGTTCTTGATTTTTAGCTTTTGATTCGGCGAGGCTCAAAATGCCTTGATTAGAACTTTTCCATCCTAAAAGACCATCCCAGTTCCCTAAACCGTAAAGTGCTAAGTAACAAAATGCCCAGATGATAGTGAGTAAGAAAAATGTACTCCACCATTTTGGTATCGGATTGTTTAATTCTTCAATGCCGTCGAAGCTGTGGCCCATAGACTCACCTACTTCAACACCAGCAAAATTCTTTAAACACCAACGTAGCAATAAAAAGCAACCTACTAAGGTGCCAAGGGTAAGAACCCAAATCCATATATTCCAGAAGCTAGACATTATTATGAGTCTCCTGTTTGTTAATTTTCTCTTTATTGTCTGTTACATCACTTTCGTCAAATATAGAGTTTGCAACATCATCAAAGTCAGATTTGCGTTTCTTATTATAACACCAAGCAACAATAATAATAAAAAGTGCTAATATCAGTAGGGCAAAAACCCCGCGAAGCGTACCGTAGTCCATAGCCATTATTTAAGTGCATGCCCAAGAGATTGTAAATAAGCGATAAGTGCATCCATTTCCGACTTACCTGTGACTGCTTCTTTTGCACCGTCTAAATCTTGTTTTGAATAAAGAGGGATCGCCTTACCATTTTTATCTTTGTGACTGCGGTTTCTGGTCAAGAAGTTAAATGTCTCTAATTTCTTTTTAGTTAACTCACCATCAAGATTATTTTCTTGAAGCCACTTAAAGGATGGCATATTTGACTCAGGCACAACGGCGCGAGGGTCAATTAAATGTACCCGGTGCCAATCATCACTGTAACGACCACCAACACGAGCTAAGTCTGGCCCTGTGCGTTTAGAACCCCAAAGAAAAGGGTGTTCCCATACATGCTCACCAGCAACACTGTAATGACCATACCGCTCAGTTTCAGCTCTAAATGGACGGATCATTTGACTGTGACATACGTGACAGCCTTCACGAATATAAATATCACGCCCTTCCATTTGTAATGCAGTATAGGGCTTTAAATTATCAACAGGTGTTTGTGTTTCTTTTTGAAAAAACAAAGGTGTGATTTCTACTAGGCCACCAATGCTTATGGCCATTATGGTAAAGATCACAAACAAACCAATGTTTTTTTCTATTTTTTCATGTGTGTTTTTCATGGTTTGTTCCTTATGTAGCATCGATAGCTTCAAGACTGCCATCTTTCGCATAAATAGTTTTTATCATGTTGTAAAGCATAAGCACAAAGCCAATAACCACTAACACACCACCAAAGAAACGCATGATATAGAAAGGATATGAAGCCGTTAAACTTTCAACAAAGCTATAGGTTAATGTACCGTCAGTATTTACAGCGCGCCACATTAACCCTTGCATAACACCTGAAATCCACATGGCGACAATATAAAGTACAATACCGGCAGTATGCATCCAGAAATGAATGTTAATTAGACGAATGCTGTACATACGACCTTGATTAAATAAAATAGGAATTAAATGGTACAAGGCACCAATTGAAACCATAGCAACCCAACCTAGAGCCCCCGAGTGAACATGCCCGATAGTCCAATCAGTGTAGTGAGACAATGCATTTACTGATTTGATTGCCATCATTGGACCTTCAAAAGTAGACATACCATAAAAAGATAATGAGACAATGAGGAAACGAAGAATGGGGTCATGACGCAGTTTATGCCATGCGCCAGATAACGTCATAATACCATTAATCATACCGCCCCATGATGGAAGGAATAATACAATAGACATTACCATTCCTACCGTTTGCGCCCAATCAGGAAGTGCGGTGTAGTGTAAGTGGTGGGGACCCGCCCAAATATATAATGAGACTAGCGCCCAGAAATGCACAATAGATAAACGGTAAGAATAAACAGGACGCTCTGCTTGTTTAGGCACGAAGTAGTACATAATACCCAAGAAACCTGCGGTTAATAAGAAACCAACAGCATTATGTCCATACCACCACTGCATCATGGCATCAACAGCGCCAGAATAGATAGAATATGATTTCATCATGGATACTGGAATGGCCATGCTGTTACCTATATGCAATACAGCAACGGTAAGAATGAAACCGCCAAAGAACCAGTTAGCCACATAAATATGAGATGTTTTACGCTTGACTAAGGTACCAAAGAAAACAATGGCATAGGAAATCCACACCACAGCAATCATGATATCGATGGGCCATTCTAATTCTGCATATTCTTTACTGGTAGTAAACCCTAGCGGTAATGAGACAATAGCGGCAAGAATAATTGCTTGCCAGCCCCAAAAGGTGAAGGCTGCTAGTTTGCCACCAAAGAGTGCAGTTTTACATGTTCTTTGTACTACATAATAAGAGGTTGCAAATAACGCGCTGGTACCAAATGCAAATATTACTGCATTGGTGTGAAGAGGTCGAAGACGAGAATAGGTTAACCAAGGGGTTTCAAAATTAAGCGTTGGCCAGACTAATTGCGCAGCGATAAGTACACCGACAAGTGTACCAAAGAGTCCCCAGATTACCGTCATTACAGTAAATTGACGTACAACATTATAGTTGTAATCTACCGCTGACGTATTGATTTGAGTCATGTTATGGTTTCCGCAGTTATAATGATTAATTTTAATACTTTACTTTTCATACATTAACAATTGATACTTAAGATATACTTAAGCTTTTCTTAAGTATATCTTGTTAATAATTTACTTTGAGCGAAACTTTAATAAAAACGATTAAAGATTAGATGAATTAATAGCCCAAGATTTACTAGTTACTTAGCTACGGATTAATGTACGTATGATAAGTATTAATGGTTTACTTTAAGCGACACTTTAATGAAAATTAGCGGTATTTATAAACATAGTGCATAAATTACCTAGCTATCGATAAATCATACGTATGATAAGTATTTAAAGGGAGAATGTCATTACTCTTTTAGTAAAAAAGTGACGCTAAGTTGTATATAAATCAGTTAAACTTACGCTATATAACCGATTCATTTTTTTCTCTTATTTATATTATTAATTATGCTTAAAATTTATACGCTATTCGCGGCAACAATATTCATTCTTATTGCTTGCACCCCATCAAAAAAAAATACTACCGTTTCTGTTGAACCTCAGTGTATAAAAAGCCAGAGTAAATGTTCTGTTGAAACCAAGTTTGGTAAGGTCAATATTTTATTTAACAAAGATAAAGTATTTACCGAAGACCCATTTAATATTTATCTAATGTTAGAAGATAAATATTTAGTAAAAGAACGCTTGGTGAAAAATAAAGAACCGAACGTAAAGTATAATATTTCTTCAGTTAAAGGTTATATGGAAGGTCAAGAAATGTTTATGGGGAAAATTCCTGTCATGTTTTCACCATTCCGGCAAGAAAATCTGATGGTTGCTGAAACGTTATTAGGCAGTTGTTCAAAAGAAAAAATGGTTTGGCGTTTATGGTTAACAGTTTTCTTTGAAACAAATAATGGAAATACTACTGATAATAAGCAGAAAGACGCTGACCAAAAAACTTTCTTTATTGATTTTATTAGTAGCCGCTCCTAAAGCTCACCATTTACTTAGGCATCCAGGCATAACTAATCTTGGTAAAAAAGGTTTTCTGCTCTTTTCTTAAGCTCAACAGGTCATCGTCTTGATAGCTGCCATCAGAATATCCTAAGAAAAACACTGTTTGAGGATTGAGTTTATAAGCATAAATAAGTTGTGAGGTTAGGTATTTATCCGTTTGAGAAGCCTCAATGAGGGGGTTGTTATCAACATTTATATCAATATCACTATAGACAATATTAAGCTTTAGGTAACTGTTAATATTAAATTGATAGGAAATACGAATGTCAGTTAAATTTGCGTTGTAAACATTACGATTATCGGCTTCAAGTTGACTGTAAGTGTAATAAACATCAAACTCTAAATGTTTAGTTGCGTTTAAAGTAATATTACCTGTAAATGTAACCGTTTCTCCAAGGCGATTGTTCCGATAGTCGATTTTATCGCCAACATTTATTTCAATTGAACTATAGAGGTTAGATAAAGGTTCAAATCTTGTGGTGAAAGTGAGTTGATTTTCGGTAAAACGAGTCGTGTTATTATCGATATCACTTATATTTTTATCGTAACGCAAACCTACCTTTTTGGCATGTGTAAAAACTAACATGAATTGAGACAGTAAAGGACCATCTATTACAAAGCGGGTATTGATTGATTTAGCGATTAATTGATTATCAATATTATGTTGCATTTGCCATTGCGAAGATATATTTGCTTCAGACCAGAAGCTTTGTTCGTCGTTATAATCATCACCATAAAAAAAACGTTCAACCTGTACCTTACTCTCAACAAAATCAGCTTTGGGCATGTAACCTAAGTCAGCCTGGAAGTTTTTCCCTATATACTGATGTCCAGCGGTTAAGCTCCAATATTCAGATTGATGTACTAAATCGATTTTATAGGCTTGATCGGTCATCTGTTCTTGGTTCGTTGGGCTATCATCAACTGATGTTTGATAACTAGAGTCACTGTTTAGTGCTTGAAACAGGATAGAATTTGAATTATCTATTCTATATTTACTATCTAGACCATAAACATAATTATGATAGTTGTCGGAAGTTCGAAGTGTTGAAATGGCTCCTACAGTTAAATCGTCACTGTAATCAAATCTATACCTTAATGCCGTTGATAAACTTTCTTCATCAATACTCATCAGCTCCGAACTTAAATTTCCCGGTTTAATGAAGGTTGTTTGGGTATCATTAGCACTAAAAACGCCGTAGCTGTGGTTTCCATCTTTACCGGTTAATTTAACACCGTAGTCGGGGTCAGCAATATTGCGAGTATCGACAAGATTATAATTACTGGTGAAATAGTCAGCATTATCAAGGAAAAATGCTCGTTTTTCATCATAAAATAAAGAGAATGTTTTATTAACACTTAACTGACCCGCATCCGATTCTATTGTTGAAAAATCAGGGTTGAGTGTTACGTTTAAAGAGGTATTAGGGGTTATTCCCCAGCGAAAGTCTAGACCTGCGTCAATATCATCTTTTTTTTGCCATTTGGCTTTTGGATCATAAATATCAAGGTGCTGATCGCTGCTAGCCACTATGGCAGGGGTTATTTGTATGTTTTTACCTATTGCCGCGTTTTTAAAACCTTTAGCTTCAGGGTATTGGCATAAACTACAAGCGTTATTACGGTCAAGTGGTACATGAGATATTCTTAATTGTGTATCTCTTGGATAAATTCGAAAAAGTTCTAGAGGCCAAAGTTTATTTTTTTTATTTTCTTCAAAGTTTAAAATTCGGTAAGGAATAGCTATTTCAACCTGATAGCCACGTTTGGTGACCTTGCCATACGATTGCCAAATTCCATCCCACAAGTCGTTAACTTCGCCTGTCATTTCATTATTAATAGAATCATGTTGCACACCTAAAGGGTTAACGATAAATTCATAGTTTAACCGACGATTATTTTGTGTATCAAATTTTATACCAACTAAATCATCACCCCAGCGACTGTCTCTGTCAGCTAAAAAACCTTTGATTTTTTCAGGTTCAGGGTCTTCAGCGATAAAAGCAATGAAGATATATTCGCCATTTTCGACAATTTTGGCTTGGGTTTTAACCGGGCTAGGAAGATTATTCCAAGGCGAGTTAACAATGTCTAACTCTACGATGAGGGCTTGTTGCCAAATTTCATCAGTAAGTTCACCATCAATATCTGCCATTAATGGTGAGTAGGGAATGTTAAGCTGGTCAAATTCGGGTTTCTGAGCTAGAGCTACATTGATGTTGTGTAAGAAAACTAGTGTAGCTAAAAATAGACTACAACTACTTAGCTTCCGCATATAATATCCATTTATTTATTATTTAAGAAGAATTGACGTCACTCAGCTTATTTATTAGACAGCGTGTAATCAGTAGCGCTTTATACCTAAGTTTAGATTAATTGTCAAATAAAACATATATTTAACCAATGTACGGTTAAGCCGATTCATTACATTGTACTCAGTTTTAATTGATTGAGTTAATTTGTCGTTGTTTTAATCATCATAAACTTCCATTATCGACAAATGTTACTTTGGATAATAAGACGCTGTGTTGGTATCTTAATTAGTAGTAAGTGTCGATAAATAAATGGCTAATAAAAATGATGTTAGTGACGAAAATTTATACACAAATAAAACAGAGTCATCAAATGTTAGAGTACAGGTTTTAGATGAGTATTGAAAGTCGAAGTGATATCGCTGAGCGATAAGTTACCTGAGTTAATAGATAAATTAAATAGGGCATATCGATAGGAAGTTATGCATAATGATAAGTTCTGAGAAACAAATTTAAGTAATTAATATAAATGCCATTTTCCTATCTTGATATTTTAGCATTAGCCCTCTTTTTCTTTGCTTGGTATGGTTATACTTGGTTTGCTCGTCGAAAAGCGAAAACAACCGACTGTATCGCTCGAAGTATGCACCAGCATAGAATTCATTGGATGTATGAAATCATTACTCGTGACATACGCGTAGGTGATGCTGCATTACTTGCAAATTTAGAGAGAAACATTGCTTTTTTTGCTTCAAGCACTTTATTAATAATTGCCGGTATTTTGGCTCTTTTTGCCAAAGTCGACTCCTTGGAAAGTGTTATTGAATCACTGCCTTTTGCTGGTACCCCTGATCACTTTCTTATTCAAATTAAGTTAAGCTTGTTAGCTTTTATTTTTGTTTTATCCTTCTTTCAATTTACTTGGTCGATGCGACAATACGGTTTTTTAAATGTCATGATAGGTTCTGCGCCAATTGACTTAACGGGTAAAAACAAACAGCTCTATAGCTACGCAACGCAAATGGCTATTGTACAAGATCAAGCGGCGCATGCTTATAATTATGGCTTACGTTCTTATTATTTTGCACTGGCTGCCATGTGCTGGTTTTTTCATCCCACGCTGTTAATCTTAATGAGCCTTTGGGTGGTTTATACGTTATATAATCGAGAATTTAATTCAAAAGCTGTTAAAGCGGTAACCGCGGCACAACTGATATTAATAGACGAACGTCAAAGACGTTTTGGTGATAATGACGTTGAATAGCAAGCAAAAAAACAATGACTATAAAAACTATAGTGTAGAAGATTTTGATAAATACAATTGTGTAAAAATATCAATGAGTATTTATTTAGTGTTGCTATTTGTTTTAAGAGGCTACCTTGTTTGGATTATGTCTGTGACCAATATGCGTGATCGTGTTGCCATCATTCAATTTGTGTATCCAGATACCTCATTGTTTTTATTAAGTCTATTTTCTGGAGCTTTAGGGTTAGTTATTGTTGTTCTATTAAGTTTAAGGCGACCTAATGCCGCTACCTGGGTACAAGCGTTTTGGCCTTACTGTCGACGAATAATGGTGTTCGCGTTAGTCTTTGATTTAGTGGTCAGCATTATGGCTTATAGCTACTGGCAGTTGTTATCCATGACTTGGCTAGTGATACAAATAAGTATAGTGATCTCGTTAATCGTTATATGTTTTAAGAGTCAATCGTTGAGTATTAACTTGCGCGAATTTCCTGTTTTGTTAGCTGAAGATGATAAACAGAATAAAAAATAGTAATAAGTTCAATATTGATATTAAAGAATGTTAGACAATAAATATGACCAATATGAGTAATAACACTGTTATCGATTCAGATAATAACAAGCGTCTAATTTTTTCTAAATACTCAGCGCTAGTGCAAACTGATAGGCGGGTGAGTATATGTACGCCTAGTCCTCAAATCTGACTAAATCAATAATTTTCATTGATCAAAGGTCTACTACCTATCAATGGGCAATTAAATATCAGCTTGAACAAGTTATTAAAGTATTTAGTCGTAACAGCAAGTTAAACCTCTTTAGAGGCATGCAACTAGACCGTTAAGTTGAGGAGTAAATACATTTAAAATCTGTATCTAAGTCCTTTTATTCGACCATCGATACCAATCAACTTAAACTAAGCAAAGCCTCAAATTCATCAACCGGCACTGGCCTACCAAACAAATAGCCTTGAAATTGCAAACAATCATTGTTAATAAGTAGATGTCTTTGCTCCTCATTCTCAACCCCTTCGGCAATCACCCCTAAGCCCAAACTATGCGCCATGGCGATAATCGTACTTACGATGGTGAGGTCATTTTCGTTAACAACAATTTCGTTCACAAATGACTGATCTATTTTCAATTGAGATAAAGGCAATTTTTTTAGATATAGCAGTGATGAGTACCCGGTACCAAAGTCATCTAATGTGAACCGAACACCTATCTTGCTTAGTACATTCATCTTATTAATAATGCTATCAATATCTTTAACCAACATACTCTCCGTCAGTTCTAGCTTGAGTTTTGTTGAATCAATTCCGTGATGTTGTATCGTTTCCTGTACTTGAGTCACAAAGTTTGCTCGTTGAAGCTGTTTGGCGCTAACGTTCACCGACAGTATGAGGTGTTTGCGATGTGCATTTTTCTGCCAGATGGCCAGCTGAGCGCAAGCCGTCTCTAACACCCATTGTCCAATGGGTAAAATCAGTCCTGTTTCTTCTGCTAACGGAATGAATTCTAGAGGTGCAATTATATTGCCTTCAGGATGCTTCCATCGGATTAAGGCTTCTGCTCCCAATGGATGACCGGAACTATCTACCTGTATTTGGTAATACAGTTGAAACTGTTGTTGCTCTATAGCTTGGCGTAACTCACGTTCCATATCAACACGATCGGAAATTAACTTTTGCATTTTTGGGTCGTAGAAACGCATGGTATTACCTCCATCCGCTTTTGCTTGATACATAGCAATATCGGCTTGCTTGATGATGGTATCTAACCCTATTTTATGATCACTAAATAGCGTGGCGCCTATACTCGCGGTGCTACGATGCTCATAAGTACCCATTTGATAAGGTTGGTCCAGTGTGTTCAGTAGTTTTTTAGCTATCGTTTCGGTTTGCGTTGCCGCCTCAATGGGCTGTTCACTTAAGTCTTCAATTAAAACGACAAATTCATCGCCACCTAAACGTGCTACGGTATCACCATCTCGTAAGCAATTCCTGAGACGACTTGCCACCTGTTGTAGCAGAATATCACCCATGTCATGTCCCAATGTGTCATTGAGAGATTTGAATTGGTCAAGATCTAAAAATAGCACAGCGCCGCTTCTGTTTATAGCAGACAAGGCTTTTGTTAGTTTATCCATCAACATGCGACGATTAGGTAGGTGTGTCAATGTGTCATAGAACGCCAGGTTCTTGATTTCATCTGAGGCGGCTTTCCTCTTGGTAATATCGGTCAACGTGGCCACATAATTGGTGACAATCCCCTTAATATCCTTCACTGCCGTGACGCTTAGATGCTGTGGATAGATTTCACCATTCTTACGCTTACCCATAGTTTCACCTGCCCACATGCCGGTGTTATTGATAATCTCCCACTTGTTGGTGTAGAAAGCTTCATCATGAAAATTTGACCTAAGCATCTCAAATTTTTGACCTATAGCTTCTTCAGATGTGTAGCTTGTAATCTGTGTAAAGGCTTTATTAATGCGTCGGATCACGGCATTGGCATCAGTGATAAACATGCCTTCTTGAGACTCGAAAATGGTGGCAGTTAAGGTCAGTTCTGCATCGCGTGCCGCGGCAAAAACGCCTGCAACCTCTCCCTTTGCATTGTAGTAGACACTGGCGTTATAGATTACGTCGGTGACCTTGCCTGATACATGACGTATCGCTAGCCGATAGTCTGTGACATAGCCTTTCAAGAATACTTGCTTGTAACCGTTACGGGCTTCTGCAGGATCGGTGAAGTAGTTAGCAAAGTCACTGCCAATGAGGCCGGCACGTTCTGCGCCCGTTACCTTCTCAGTCGCGGTGTTGACGTCAGTAATTTTACCTTCGGCACTGATGGTCACCAATGGATCTAAGCTGGCTTCAATCAGGCTCCGAGAATATTGCGAGGCGGCTTGAGTCGCTTCTTCTGCTCGTTTACGCTCAGTCACATCGCGTGCCGAGGCAAAAACTCCCTGCACACTGCCTTCGAGATCTTTGTATACATTGGCATTATAGAGTACGTCGGTGACCTTACCTGATACATGACGTATCGCTAGCGGATAGTCTGTGATATAGCCTTGCGAGAATACTTGCTCGTAAACGTTACGGGCTTCTTCAGGATTGGTGAAGTAGTTAGCAAAGTCACTGCCAATGAGGTTGGCACGTTCTGCGCCCGTTACCTTCTCAGTCGCGGTGTTGACGTCAGTAATTTTACCTTCGGCACTGATGGTGACCAATGGATCTAAGTTGGCTTCAATCAGGCTCCGAGAATATTGCAAGGCGGTTTGGGTCGCTTCTTCTGATCGTTTACGCTCAGTGAAGTCAGTCAGCGTGATGAGTAAGCTCGTCTTGTCATCAACCTCATCGCTTTTAGATTCTAAGAGAACATGGGAAATAGAATTGTCTGCACGGTGCATTTTAATTTCGCAATGCAACGATCCACCTGTTTTAAACGCATCCATAATACTTAGATGCAAGCGGGCGTGGTATTCATGGCTAATATAGTGGGATAAGGGACGACCAAGCAATTTCTGCCGAGGTTCACATAGCAACTCTGCACTGGAAAAATTCGCTGCGGTGATTACCTTTTTATGGTTTATTGTGAGATAACTAACAGGGGAGAAGTCATACAAATCTGCATAATGTTGTTTGACATCTTCTAATTCAGCATGTATACGTTGCAGTTCTTCGTTCTTCATCAACATCTCTAATATAATTTGGTGTATTTGTAGTTCATGCAGAAGTTTACCTTGGCGGTTAATGCTACTAAC
>Ga0307489_10001392_pt1 | contig 15893 bp, 8 predicted proteins | sample SB12metaG_FD_202247 | JGI IMG/M metagenome (GOLD analysis project Ga0307489, IMG submission 202247) | Sea-ice brine microbial communities from Beaufort Sea near Barrow, Alaska, United States - SB 1.2 | ecosystem: Environmental > Aquatic > Marine > Coastal | place: USA: Alaska | collected 2017-05-06 | reverse complement strand
CTTCGATAAATTCAACTTTGGGAACATTATAGAAAACGTTCGATTATAATTTATATAATATAACAATATTTTTTCGATTTTTTTCTCTATCTTAGCAAAAACATCCATTTTTTTTTTAAATATAAGACTGTAAAGGTAATATTAGGAATGTTGTTTTTTTCCTATTCTCTATATTTTATATGTGCCTTTTTTTTTAATTTAAAGAGTAAGATTTAATTTTTATTCAACAATAAATCTTTTTCTATTTGAAAAAATAGTTTTAATTATTTTTTAAGATTTTACTTTCCAAACAAATATATTTTTATTTTTAAAATTAAAAATTTTCTATAAAACCAAAATATTATTCTTTTAGAAATTTTTAATCTAGCTTTTTACAAAGATGTAACATTTGAAGCAAGAACTACCTATAAAATGTTTTTTTTTTCTTTGAAATAGATAATTCAAAAATCTACTGCTTCTCCATTTTTTGGAAAAATTGAAAAAAAGCTTGCCATCAGAAGGATATACTTTGCGGCAATAAACCGGATGTAACCGACAGGTCAAAGATACCAATGCAATGTGTGTAAATGAACCGATTCTATTAAGCTGACTAAGAAAATTTTTTTTTTCCTGGAAATAATTTCCAAGTCTATATATTTTCTTTAAATCGTAACTTATCGAAGTAGACCTTTAAAACCCAAGCCGGGTTATGTTGCTATAATTCTAATACTTTAAATAAAAAATGGCAAATTAGTAATAAGAAATCAGACAGGCATGGGATCGTAGATTAGATCGGTGTAATGAAAGCATAAAGTGTTTTCTGGAATATTCTTTTAATAATAAAATAAATATGAAAACTCAAAAATCTGAAATCCATTTTCATTTTAACATGACCAAAATTGGAGTTTCCACCGCCGGTATTATAATATTCTCAAAGTTTATAATCTAATCGGCACGAAACGAAATTATTAGGAAAAAAATAATAAAATTAAAAAAGAATTTGAAGATGAAAAATTACGTTTAAAGATAGAATTTGAAAAAGAAGAAATAGACTAAAGTCTATGTTCATTTCTGCATGAGAAGATTATTTCCATTGTATTTAAATTTTGAGCCACGTGTAAAAGTTTTTTTATTTTATAATATATCGATAAAAATATACAGTTATGGCATGAAAAAGTTAAAATTTTTGGTTGATTATACTAGTTTTATTGAAATAAAATAAATTAAAAAAGGACAGGAGTCTCCATAGCTCAATTGGTTAGATAAACTTAAGCGTATGACTGTTAATCATAAGGTCGAGAGTTCGAGTCTCTCTGGGGACGATATAAAATTAACAAAAAATTTAAAAAACACACACTCGATTTCCAATAAAAAAAAATCCCTAAAATTATGAGTAACATACAATCAGGAGTAAGTAAAGATGGAAATTATTTTGGTAATTGCAATTGAAATTCGTAATAAAAATTTTTTGAGTTTGATTTAAACGTAACGATTTTCTCCCCAGAGGGAAAAATTTTTCAGATGGACTATGTTAATGCATTGATAAATAAAAAATTATTGCTGATAGGAATGAAATGTAAAGATGGATTATTAATGATATCACAAAAGATATATCATCAAATTGAGAAAAAAAATTCCAAAACAAGAAAAATCTTTACCATTGATAAATATAATTTAATAGGAAGTATCGGAAATATGGGAGACGTGACTAGACTTGTTTTAAGGGCAAGATTCGATAATTTAAGATTTAAAGAAATATACTCGGAAAATCTTTCCGGGAAAATTTTCTTATTCAGGTTAAGAGAATTGGTTCATTTGCACACAATTTATTGGCATTTAAGACCTTTCGGTTGTATTCTTTTAATTGGTTCAGTATATCATTCTGATTTTAAGCTTTTTTCAATTTTTCCAAATGGAGAATCAGTAGATTGTGAATTATCTATTCATGGGAAAAATTCTTTTTTTTTAAAACATTTTATAGAAGATTTTACTTCAAAGTACACATTTTGTAAAACCTACATAAAAAAATTTTGCCAAAAAATAAGAATTTTCAATAGTTTGAAAGAAGGAGATTGTTTTGAAATTTTTTTTTATTCAAGGGAAAACGTGTCTTTCGAAAAACCAATTTCCTGCAATCTTACTTTAGAGATCGAGAGGTTTCTAGGACCTTCTGAAAAAATGAAGCAGGTTTCATAAAACAAAGACGACGATTTTAGTGGAAATAAAAAAAAAAAATTTAAAAATAGCTTAGAAGCTAAAAAAAATTATTTTCTTAAAACCACTTTAAATATGTGATAAAAGCTATCGGTTTTTTATGAATAAAAAATTATTAAATTAAATTTTTTAACAATTTATTTTAGAAGTTAAAAAAAGTCACCCTTTTTGGACCTGTTTTTAAGACCATTCCCGTAAAACATATTGTGCATCTGAAATAGAATCGTAGTATTTTATCCCAAGTTAGAATCTAGAAAGAAGCGTCCCCGTAAAACTTTTATTTATTTTATCATTTTTAATTTCATTATAATAGATTCCATAATTATCATTTAATCTACAGGCTTGTTCAATAATGTGCCTCTTGTAAATATTAATGTTAAGATGTCTTGTGAGCATATTTATTAAAACCGTCTACTTAAAAAAAAATTTTAAATAATTAATTTTAAATAATTAATATTATATAATGGGTCTTTGTAGCTTAGGGGTAAAGCATTCGTTTCGTAAGCGAAAGACCGTGAGTTCAAATCTCATCAAAGACTATTTATTTTGTTGAATTTTTTTCTTTACCTTTAACGATACTAAAATCTATTTCTTTTAATGTTAAAAAAGGATGGTTAAGAAGCTCTGGTATTGAGGGCCGTGAATCCGGTTTTTTTCTAAGACAATTTCGTAATACATCTATTGCACCTGGTAGATCTAAAGGTAAAAACGATAGATGTACAGATTTTTCCGTAAGTGCTTGTATTTTTTTTCCTATTGATAGATGAAAAAAGGGCGTTTGGCCATAAAAAATCTGAAAAAGTATACATCCTAAAGACCAAATATCCGTCGAACGGCTTAATTTAATTTTTTTTTTTTTACCAAAAACCTCCGGTATGTCAGATATAGCTTCTGGAGACATGTAATTGATGGTTCCAATTTGAATATTTCGTGTTATATTGGTAGTATCTTTTTGTATTCCTCGTGCTATTCCAAAATCAATAATTTTCAGAGAATTATTCACAATTAAAAAGTTTGCAGGCTTTAAATCTCCATGAACGATTCTCTCTCCATGGATCGCCTGAACAGATCGAAGCATATTTTTCCAAAGAAACTTAACGAATGGATTTTTCCCAAGAATTTTCGAATTTTTCGTAAGGATATATTCAAGATCACAATCTCCCAATTCTAACACAATATACATTTGCCCATATTTTAGAGAAATATCAGCATCTTCTAAATCAATAATTCCTGTTTTTCCTTTAAGCGCTTTTAGTATACTGATTTCATTGATACAATTATGAAGATTTTCAACTATAAAATTCTGTATTTTGGATTTTTTTAGAGCGAAAATTTCTTTGGAGTGATTTATTACTTTATATACTTTACTAGTCCCACCTTTTCCAATTATTTTTAGTTTTAAATAATTTATATTGTTAACTTGTATATAATTTTCACCAATTTCGTGATACGAGAAATTTTTACTCTTAAAATTTGAATTAATGTCAAATTTTTTACTTTCAAAAAAAAAATTTTCTGGAATTTTTACCTTTATTTTTTTCCAATTTTTTGAATTTTCCTCAAAACTATTATATTTTTTTGATGTGCCAAGGAAATCATCAGAATTTTTAAAAAATTTTAAAAAATTCATCAATTGTTTCAACTTGTAAATTGAAATCCTTTTATAAAAAATATCATAGTGTAAAATAGCCAGAATTGTACAACGGCTTTTGAAAGTTTTAGTTTCTTCTTTCAAACCATTTTTGCAAGTTACAAAAACCCTTGAAGAAACACTATCCTTTTTTTTCATAATATTACATGAAAAAAAATCTTTGAAAATCTCATAATATCGAATATTTATTTTTATTTTCTTTGGTCCATGAATTGTTCGTCTTTTTGTCAGAATAAAATAAAAAGCCATTTTATCGATGAGTTGTAATTTGAAGAATAAAAAAAGATTATAGAAAAATATAGTATAAACATGTGATTCATACTGGATTTTGATTCCAAAAACACTTGGAAATTTTAGAAAAAACTGTATGAAGTTTTTTTTTTTGAAAACAATTTTATTAAAATTCTTATTAGAATTTTCAATACAAATAAAAATTTTAAAAAAACAAATATTTAAGAAAAATTTAGTAACAAAATTTTTTAAAGTTTTCCCCTTATTTTTATTAAAAAAAATTTTAAATATAAAAATGTAATCATCAAGATTGTTTTGTTTTATCAATGTAAAGATATTATGTTTAAGTCCATTGTAAATTTTATTTATTTTCCTACAAACCGATATAGTATCAAAAATATTTTTTCTATAAAATAAAGATAATAAAGAAATATTTTTTTTCACATTTAAAATGCAAAACTTATCCATTTTATTTTTAAAAGAATTTTTAAATTCCAAAAGACACCTGTTTTGTATTTAATTTTTACAATTTTATGGTTTTACCTTTGATTAAATTCCAGTAAATAGTTTCTAAAAAATGAATAGAATCGTTTTTATTGAAGTAAAATTTTTCGATTTTATTATTATTACCTGATCCCAAGTCTATTTGAATGATTTTATTTTTGAAAAAGAAAACTAAACATTTTTTTTTAAATAATTCGTACATCCTATTAAAATTAGTCATTTTTTTATTGTCGAAAACATACAACGCAAAAAATTTACTAAACTTTTTTAAAGTAAATGCAATTTTAAGATTATATAATTTTAATGATCTTTTTTGAATAAGTCCAAAAAAAATAACCATTATTTTTTTTTTTTCATCAAGCAATGCCTGGTCGAGAGAATATTCACAATTAAAAATCTTCTTTTCCATGTTTTATAATTTTCTAATAAATAAAAAAAATTAGATTTTTTATATAGATACTCAAAAAAATATTATTTATTTTATTTATTAACAATAATAATATTTTTTTTTTAAAGATTTTAAAAACATCAAAGTAAGAACCTGAAAATAAATGTATTTAAAGTAGAAGTTTTTCTAATTTAAAAATCTAAATAAAAAACATTTTTATATTTTTAACAATAAGTCGAAAATCAATAATAAAAATTTTAAAATTTTTACCTTTTGATCTTATTTTGTAAATAAAATATCAAGACAGGTTGTTTCTTAAAAAAAAAATTCAAATGATTTTAAATAAGCCGAATGTATATATAATTGAGAATAAAAATAAAACCAATTGTTTTACGCGGATAAAGAATACAAGCATTTGGAGCTTTTATTTGAATTTCAAAAAATTAGTGCTTTATACTATTTTAGGGTCTAAAAAATGTATTTTTAAATTTAAAATTTTTGTTTTTGAATATTTGTCCATTTCTAGCCAGATTTTTATTTCAAAAATATTTGCTTATAACCCGTTTTATTCCGCTTATATTTTAAAAAAGAAACAAGATGCCAATTTTTTTAAGATAAAAAAGGTAAATGAAAAATTATTTTTGACAAAAATATTTCATAAATTTCCCATAAAAGTGGAAAATTATATCCTGGATTTAGGTTTAGCAAAAAAAGGAAAACATTTTAGAAAAAAAACGAAACCAAAAAAAATTTTATTTAACGAAATTAACAAAAATAGAAAAAAAAAGAAACAAAATTGTTGGAAAAAAAGCGAAAATATTATATATGAAACCCGAAAAAATCTATCAATGAGGAATATATATTGCCAATCTATTCCCGAATATTCACAAATTAAAGGTTGGTTTGATGCGAAAAAAACACGAATAAAAAATTTTTGTGATTTTTGGGACGAAGCAATTTGGATATTCCATAAGTTTTTCACCGAAAAATATTTTGTAAATAAAAAATATTCTTATTTAAAAGAACAATTATTTTTTTCTTTTCTATTTTGTCAAACAAATAAAAATGATATGTGTGGTACTTGTATAAATATTAGAAATTTTCCATACAACGAAAAGGTATTATTAATTTATCCTAGCTTTCTATGTAAAATTTTATTTTTTGATGAAAAATGGAATCAAATTACATCTGAATTCAAAGAAAAATTTATCAAAACAATTCACGCTGGTTTAAGCATTGATGTTAGTTTCGACAACTTAATTCTAGAAAGGTGTGAAAATACGATCGAACACTTTTCGAAACAAGGAATTCCGATATATGATATACCGATAATAAAAAACTTGGATTTCTTTGCAAATTGTATTGCCCCGAAAAGTTATTTTTTAATTCTATTAAAAGAAAAATCAAACTCATTCAATTTAATCTTTCAAAGATCTTGCTTAAAAACAAGTATTAACTTATTGGGCTTTTATTCGAAGTGGCACAAGAAATGCAGTGAATCATTTTTTCCAGGAATATTTGAAACAATGTCTTTCTTTATTTTCTTAGTTTCAAAGAAAATTTATCACTTAAATAATTACAAAAAACCTATAAAAAATTTTTTGTTACAATTATTCAAAAAAAAATATTTTTATGAATGGAAAAAAGCTAGAAACGATTTCTTCGATGAAATCTACAATAAAAAATTTCTTAATTATAAAAATTATAAAAATGAAAAAAAAAGAATGATTTATTCACAAACAGATATATTTCTAACAAAATTTTTTTTTAAAAAAGCAAAGAACATTCTCGATGATTCTAAATTTTTAAATAAAATTGGTAAAGAAAAAGATTATTTTGAGAATTTTATTTTAATAATTAGTTTTAAAAAAATTTTTTTAATGGTAATATTAAAGAATTTTAAAAAGAAAATTGAAAAAAAACGAAAGAAAATCAGTATAAATAAAACTACGCTGCAATTAATGAAATTATTCAATTCACAAGATTTTTATCCATTTGAAAATAAAAATTATGGCTCCAACTTAAAATCACACCGTTTATGTTTGATTAATTTACAAAAAAAAAATCAAAAAAACGAATTTTCTGAAAATTGTTTTTTCATTTCATTTGGAACAATTTCTGAAATAAACAATGTTAAACAACATAAAATAAGCATAGATAAACAAAGATTTTCAAAATTGATTATTATGCTATGTGCAAATTTTGGTGTAAATTTTCTTTTTTTTTTAATAAGTGATTCTTTTGAGTGGGAAATAGTTCAAATTTTAAAAAATATTGTATTTAATTTAAGGGAAAACATACAAAGTAAATATCAAGATGAAAAGAAACAAATTTTAAAAAATTTTTTGGAAAAACTAAAAATCATATCTTTTGGTAAAGATTCAATTAATTATCAATTATCCAAAACTTTAAATGCAAAAACATTGTCCAATAATAAATTTAAAAATCTTTTATGTGCAACTATTTTGTTATTGGATAAAGGTATTTATTCACTTTCTTGGTTTTTGACTTTAAAAAAGAAAGAAAAGGTAATTAAATTTAATAAAATTGGTAAAAAAATTCAGCCTTCGATGATTAAAGAACTTCTTAATTTATTAATGAAACTTAAAGTCCAAGAATTTTTTTTAGATTCCGAACATTTTTATCCAGACAAAAATAAATTTTTCCTGTTAAGGTATAATTGTAGCTATGGTTTACGAAAAACAAACGATTTTTTTCAACATATTAATGAAGACAACGATATAATTTCAAACAAAGTTGATAAAATAAAAAAAAATAAATATAAAAATGGCAATTTCGGAGATTCAACTAATTACTTTAACAATTTTAAAGATATTATCTTTATTTTTCATAATAAAACAAGAGAAAATAAATTCGCGGGGGGTTTATATGTACATATGAAAAAATTAATTGATTATAAACGGGTTGTCGAAAATAATTATGCTGATTTAAAATTATTTTTAATTAAAAATGAAACGCAAAATTGTTTTTTTAAAAAAATATACTGGAAAGAAAAAAAGTCTATAAATATAATAGAAAATGTTTCACCGTTAAAAATATTTCTATTTAAAAATTATAGAGTTTCATTCGAATTAAATTACGAAATATTTCAAAATTATTTTATAGAAAATTTTATAGAAAATTACATTTTCAATCAAAAAAATAATATATTTTTAAAAAAATGGGAAGAAATTTTTCAAGAAAAAAATAGAATTGGCCAAATTTTATTCAATAAAGCATCCAAAAAGGGAAATAATTTTCATGTCCAGGGTTTAACAAATAATTTTTTTAAATATTTTATCCATAAAAAGGATTGCTTTGATAACCCTTTGAAATTTGAAAAACTTATACTAAGAAAAATCAAAAATTTCCCTGGCAAAATTTTCTCTATGTATTCTAAAATAAATCAAGTAAGACTAATACTGGCAACCCGGGCGTAGAATCTTTATTTAAAACCGTTTCGTATATATTAAAAAAAATTAATAAGAAGTGTATTGGCGAAGTTGTGGACTTTTATTTGTAAAATTTTTATAAAAATGATAAGGCTTGTAGATTTAAGGAAAACAGGCCACCCTTACTTTATTTTTAGCGAAAATAATTTGGCTTACAAGAATAGGTTATCCCTGTTATATAATTTATTTTTAAAAAATAATAAAAATGAAAATTGTCGATTTAAAAAATTTTCTATTACCCTCTCCAAATTTTTCGGATATATTGAATCTTTATTTTTAATTTTGTACAAATTTTCTCTAAGGAAAAAAAGGTATGAAAATATTTATTATATTTTCAGAAAATATATTTCATGGGGTTCTCTGAACGACCAAGAAATTCTTAGTAAAAAATTTTTTCATTTCAAAAATAAAAATCCTTACATTAATGTCACATCCGTAAAAAATATAAGATTTTTGAAATTCGGAAAAATAGATAAAATAAAAGACAAACTATCTTCCTCTTGTTTTTTGAACGACGAAAATAATTTATGTTTTGCCTTCGAAAATAGGACTCTAAAAGTATTTAATTTGATACAGAACAAAGTGAAAATCTTAATAAAATGTCAACAGGAGACACTATTAAAGTTATCTAGCCATCCAGATATTTCTGATTTATTTCTATCAAATGGATTCAAATCTTCCACCTTTTGGAAAATTGGAAAAAATATAAAAAAAAATGGGATTTTAACAATTTTCCACAAAAATAGCATATTAAATTGTAAATTTCGAAAAAATGGAAAATTTTTAGATTTTATTACTCAAGATAATGCATGGAAAGTTTATGAATATGAAAATCAGAAATGGATTGTTTCCGAATTTTTTAAAGAAAAAATTATTTCCTTTTCTTCCAATGATACAGATCCTTTGGTTGCTTTTGGATCAAAAAAAAAAATTTCAATTTATGATTTTAGAATTAATAAAGAAGTTATAGGATTAAACAAAAATAAATCTTACATTTGTTCACTAGATTGGGGTTATGATGAAAAATTAATTTATGCTGTTAATGCAAATAAAGAAATTGAATCATGGGATTTAAGAAATTCCAAGTATCTATACAAATCAACTAATCATAATGGTCGGATAAATTCCATAATAAGTTCAAAACATCCAAAATTATTAATAACAACATCTTATGATAAAACTACAAAAATTTGGTCACGAGAAAATTTAAAAAATAAAATCACCATTAATCATAAAAAAAGTTTTCCTTCAATTATCGACTCATGGTCTGGAGAGAAATATTTTGTTGCATGTCAATTTAAACATTATTATTTTAGAATTTAACACGTTGCTGGTTCAGAGGTAGAATACATCCCTGCCACGGATGAGACCCGGGTTCGATTCCCGGACGACGTATTTGTAGCCTTTTTTGAAAATTTTTTCAAATAATATAAATATGAAATTTAGTAAATTTAGTTTCTTTAAATTTTGCTTATCCTAACTGGTATTAAAAATTTGATTTTAAAACAACTAAGTTTACTTATACAATTTCAATCATATTGTAAGTTTAATATTGAAGTAGAGGAATAATTTTTGAATATGAAAATTTAATCATTTTATTTTTCTGAGCCAAAAATTTTAAAATTTCGTTTCTATATGGATATACTGATTTATAAGCATCCTTAAGGGTTACCTCTCCTATGCCAGTTACATTAGCAATCTCTTTTAGTGAACAATTAAAAGAAAAAAATGGAAGCTGTGTAATTATATAAATGGAAGCAGCAGCAATCGATACATAAGTTCTTCCGTAAATTCCTGGTTTTTCTCTGATAATCATGGCTATATTTTCTGCTAAATTTGAAATTTGAAAAGGCAATCCTAGTTGTGAACAAAATCTAGAAACAAAATTTTCGGTATTTCGGTATTTCGAAATTTTTATTCCACCCAGGCTCCTTTCTATAGCCCTAACTTTGCTACCGATAGTTTTTTTTGACACTTTTGTTATATATTCTATTTCTTTAAACGTCCTAGGCTTTCCTTGATTTTTAAGAATGATAAAAAAGGAAGCGGCGATAATCGACAAGGTTTCATCTTTTCTTAAACAAAATTTAATCCTATTTCCATTTGTTCTAAGGGTCAAATGGTTAAAATACAATTTGAATAATTCTTCAACTTTTTGTTTGATTCCCGGGGATAAAAACCCATTTTCAATAAAAAAAGACATTTTTTTAAATACTTGATTTAAATATCTATCTGTTTTTTGAAACCCACTTTGATTTTGTACTTTAATAAGCTTTTCGTTTACTAGGTTAGAGCCTTTTAGTCCTTTGGAAATGATAGTCCCGGGATTAGACTCCAATAACTGATGTACTGGGGTTCCAACTCTATTCGGATCTTGATTCCTGGTATCATCGGAAAAATTTCGCCATTCTGATGAAAAATCAATTATATGAGCATGAATAACCAATCCACAATCATTGCACAACAAATCGCCTTGTCTTCTATCTTCAATTAGGCTGCAACTTCCACATTCATTACATTTCTCAATCGACAATAAAGATTTATTTTTACTTTTTCGAAAAGTTTGATATTGATCCATGTAAGTAATTAATTAATTAATATATGTGGGAAAAAAATATGCTAAAATTTATAATATTTATATAATTTTATTTAGCCCAAAGCAATTTTATAAAATGGACAATAGAGTTAATATTTATTCATATAAGACCGGATACCCTATTGATAACATTCCGCTTCCAGGTGTATTTCTTCTTCCTTTAAGAACAGATTTGCTAAAATTTGTTCATCAAAGCATTTCGAAAAATAAAAGACAACCTTATTCTGTAAATTCTGTTTCCGGCACCAAAACAAGTGCCAAATCTTGGGGGCCAGGTAGAGCAGTTGCACGAGTACCACGGGTTCCAGGAAGCGGAACTCATCGAAATGGACAAGGGGCTGTAGTTAACATGTGTAGAGGAGGTAGAATTTTCGGTCCGACAACTATTTGGAGAAAGTGGCATCATAAAATCAATAGAAATCAGCGTCACCAAGCACTTATGACTGCCATTGCTGCTTCTGGAGTTACTCCTTTGATTCTAGCAAGAGGGTTTAAATTAAAAGATATCCCCGAAATTCCTTTTGTGCTCGAAAGTTCTTGGGAATCCCTGTGTAAAATCAAAGAAACTATCAAAACTTTTGAGTTTCTAGGAATAGACAGACAGCTCCTTGAAAAAAAAAAAAAAACTAGTAATCCAGGAAAAGGGAAAATGAGAAATAGAAAATTCAAAACATATCACGGACCTTTAGTTATCTATGAAAAATCTATAAGATTCTTGAGAAATATTCATTCGATTCATTTTTGTCATATAAGTTCTATCAATTTACTTAAATTAGCACCTGGTGGCCATGTTGGCCGATTTGTTATCTGGACACAAAGTTCTTTTTTAAAACTTGACACACTTTTTCCTTATTTAGAGCCGCAAAATAGTAAAAATAAAAGTAATTACCTTAATGTATTAAATTTAGATTCGATAATTAATTCAAGTGGTTTACAGGAAAATATTAGACCAGAATCTAAATCATTAAAATATTTCTAAAAAAATAAAAGAATTTTTAGTTTATTAAATTTATGTCTTTTTTTCTATTTTAGATAAAAATTCAGTCGTTCTAATTTTTCCATTTTTAAAAAAAATCCTTTCTTTACTTCGTTCTATTTCGTAGTGATAATTTTTTCATTTCCAAAAAAACTTTTTATAATTATTATTAGAATAAATGGGTTGATTTCATATTATTCCATAATATTTAAAAAGAAATTTTAGATTTCCCAACATAAGTTAGGTTAGTTTTGAATGGTTAAAAAAAAACTTCAATAAAAACCGCGTCAAATTACATTTTTTTTTTAAAGGAATAAAAGATTTTATATCTGGATTTCAAACTATGGAATAATTATCTTTTAAAAGGAAAAAATATTTTAAAACTTTTCAAAAATAAAACAGGAAAACCCCAAAGCGTGTCGGTTATTTGGTAAACTGATCTTTTAGCAAGCACAATAGTATTTTTAAAACACATTATCGTAAACAATCTTAAAAAAGCCACCCGCAAAAAAGAATAATAAAGAAGTAGGTTCATAGTGGGACGAGACTCTGGGAATAGTTTTTTTTTGTTATAATGGCTTTTATTCGAAGCCATCGGAATATATATCGACGAATAATAAACTTCAAGGAAAAAAGAGCCTTTTGTATCCTAAGGTGTTTCTTTAGATACCCTTATTTGTTCAAGAAGCATATATACCTCGACTTGATATACTGGTCTTCTATGCCAATATCTTTCCGGGGATTATTACAAATATGCCTTTTTGGATATTTATACAACTTTACCATAATTTTTTATTTAATCAAACAAGAAACTTCAAAATATAAATAAAAGAAAATTTTTTTCTTTTTATTTTTTAGAAAATGTTTTTTAATGACAAAACTAGTTCTTCGATGGAAACCTGGAAAAAGTATAATAAAACATTTATTTTACCAAGAAATAAATTACTAGAATTTTTAGGATATTTCTCGTCGTCAAAAAATTTAGGTGGATATTTTTGTCGAATAGCGATCGGGAAAAGCAAAAATAATACAAATCTTTATTCAGTTGTAAAAATCATAAAACCGACTGTATTTGAAAAATTAAATACATTTCGAAACAAAAAGACAGGACGTTACATTATTTTAAACGTTCAAAATACAAATAAAACTTTTAATTTAAATATAATTTCAAACAAGTTTCCAACCAATGATGAAATTTTAAAATTTTGGATTTCTGTTACAAGTAATTCCATATTTCCGATAAAAACTATCAAACCTTATAGTAAATACCAAAGAGCAACTAAAAAAAAATCTAGTTTAAGATATGTACGTCGTGAAAAAGCAGAGCGTTCCTTTTTGCAAAAAATATTGACAAAAATTTTTTTTTTCAAGAGCACCCCTTTAGAATTTTGAAACGAAATCATGTAATAAAAAAAGATTTTTTTTTTACCCAAAATAAATAAATAGAATATTATAGAAAGTTAATTATAAAATTTAAATTTTTCAGAAAATGATTGAAAATTTTGATCAAGCGGATTTTATAGTAGGACATTTAAATAATTTTCGATTTTTAATGTTAATTCTATGGAAAAACTCTGGATAAAATATAGTGAAATTGTTGTTTTTTGCGCCATGAAGTTTGGATTTTAATTTAATTTTTTTTATACGAAACATTCATTAATTTTCAGTATTTGTTAAGAGAAGTTTTTTTTTAATGACCTTTTTCCTTCCCCTTTTTCTTCCATCCGTAAAAAAACTTTTGTTGTTTTTGTTGTTTCTTTCTTAGTATTTTTAATCTTCTCTTACTCTGAAAAAATTTCTTATGGCCCAAATCAATTAAGAGCACAGAATAAGAAAGCACTTTGTCGAAAATTACTTTGAATTTATCACTAGCAACGCTTTAAACTTTTGTCGGCGTATTTATTTTATTGAAGAAAAAATATTCTAGAAACACACTTTATACTTTCATTATATAAATCTAATATACCATTCCATGTTTGTATGGTTTCTTATTTCCATTTTCCAATTGTTTATGTAAAGTATTGGAATTATAGCAGACAAAAACCGACTTGTTTTAAGGGCAAGATTCGATAATTTAAGATTTAAAGAAATATACTCGGAAAATCTTTCCGGGAAAATTTTCTTATTCAGGTTAAGAGAATTGGTTCATTTGCACACAATTTATTGGCATTTAAGACCTTTCGGTTGTATTCTTTTAATTGGTTCAGTATATCATTCTGATTTTAAGCTTTTTTCAATTTTTCCAAATGGAGAATCAGTAGATTGTGAATTATCTATTCATGGGAAAAATTCTTTTTTTTTAAAACATTTTATAGAAGATTTTACTTCAAAGTACACATTTTGTAAAACCTACATAAAAAAATTTTGCCAAAAAATAAGAATTTTCAATAGTTTGAAAGAAGGAGATTGTTTTGAAATTTTTTTTTATTCAAGGGAAAACGTGTCTTTCGAAAAACCAATTTCCTGCAATCTTACTTTAGAGATCGAGAGGTTTCTAGGACCTTCTGAAAAAATGAAGCAGGTTTCATAAAACAAAGACGACGATTTTAGTGGAAATAAAAAAAAAAAATTTAAAAATAGCTTAGAAGCTAAAAAAAATTATTTTCTTAAAACCACTTTAAATATGTGATAAAAGCTATCGGTTTTTTATGAATAAAAAATTATTAAATTAAATTTTTTAACAATTTATTTTAGAAGTTAAAAAAAGTCACCCTTTTTGGACCTGTTTTTAAGACCATTCCCGTAAAACATATTGTGCATCTGAAATAGAATCGTAGTATTTTATCCCAAGTTAGAATCTAGAAAGAAGCGTCCCCGTAAAACTTTTATTTATTTTATCATTTTTAATTTCATTATAATAGATTCCATAATTATCATTTAATCTACAGGCTTGTTCAATAATGTGCCTCTTGTAAATATTAATGTTAAGATGTCTTGTGAGCATATTTATTAAAACCGTCTACTTAAAAAAAAATTTTAAATAATTAATTTTAAATAATTAATATTATATAATGGGTCTTTGTAGCTTAGGGGTAAAGCATTCGTTTCGTAAGCGAAAGACCGTGAGTTCAAATCTCATCAAAGACTATTTATTTTGTTGAATTTTTTTCTTTACCTTTAACGATACTAAAATCTATTTCTTTTAATGTTAAAAAAGGATGGTTAAGAAGCTCTGGTATTGAGGGCCGTGAATCCGGTTTTTTTCTAAGACAATTTCGTAATACATCTATTGCACCTGGTAGATCTAAAGGTAAAAACGATAGATGTACAGATTTTTCCGTAAGTGCTTGTATTTTTTTTCCTATTGATAGATGAAAAAAGGGCGTTTGGCCATAAAAAATCTGAAAAAGTATACATCCTAAAGACCAAATATCCGTCGAACGGCTTAATTTAATTTTTTTTTTTTTACCAAAAACCTCCGGTATGTCAGATATAGCTTCTGGAGACATGTAATTGATGGTTCCAATTTGAATATTTCGTGTTATATTGGTAGTATCTTTTTGTATTCCTCGTGCTATTCCAAAATCAATAATTTTCAGAGAATTATTCACAATTAAAAAGTTTGCAGGCTTTAAATCTCCATGAACGATTCTCTCTCCATGGATCGCCTGAACAGATCGAAGCATATTTTTCCAAAGAAACTTAACGAATGGATTTTTCCCAAGAATTTTCGAATTTTTCGTAAGGATATATTCAAGATCACAATCTCCCAATTCTAACACAATATACATTTGCCCATATTTTAGAGAAATATCAGCATCTTCTAAATCAATAATTCCTGTTTTTCCTTTAAGCGCTTTTAGTATACTGATTTCATTGATACAATTATGAAGATTTTCAACTATAAAATTCTGTATTTTGGATTTTTTTAGAGCGAAAATTTCTTTGGAGTGATTTATTAA
>Ga0307489_10001391_pt1 | contig 15895 bp, 24 predicted proteins | sample SB12metaG_FD_202247 | JGI IMG/M metagenome (GOLD analysis project Ga0307489, IMG submission 202247) | Sea-ice brine microbial communities from Beaufort Sea near Barrow, Alaska, United States - SB 1.2 | ecosystem: Environmental > Aquatic > Marine > Coastal | place: USA: Alaska | collected... | reverse complement strand
ATATCATATGCCCATATCCCATGTCGAGATCCAGGATGACCATATCGATAGGGTAGATAATCATATCGATTATCGATAACCCATAATCCATATCGATATTCCTATCGATTAACCATTTATGTTCGATCTCCCATTTCGATCTCCCATGTCGATCTTCCGCATCGATATCGGATCATATCTTGTCACCCTGGAGGGCCCGGCGGATGGAATATTGCTCGAGTACTCCACGTCATAGGGTGCAGTTTAAATCAAGAAACGAGTGTCTAGCATATGGATGACGAGGATGATGACGTGGCGAGCAAATTCCGCTGCGCCCTGCCCGGAGCTTAGCCACCGCTCCGCTGTCCACGATGTAGCGGCGCAACTTGAATTTGAAAGCAAAACTTGAAAGCAGTTTCATCCATGTTTCAGTTTTAACAGCTTGATTCCAGGCGCTTTCAACGTGGGTTTGATAGGGTCAACCTGCACCGTCGTACCACGACGACTCCCCGTGTGACGTGGAGGCTGTCGATGTGCACTGTCCCCGCGCTGTAGTGGCGCAAGTTGAAATTGAAAGCAAAGTTTGAAAGCGGTGAAATGAGGCGCGCATTCAAGTTTCAACACGGGTTTTCATACTGTCAACCTGCACCGCCCTACCGCGCCGGCAGCGCATCGCACCTTTAAGGACCCCAACACCCCGCTATAACCACGAACGCCGGCGCAATCGCCGACGATTTGCACAGCCTTTGTTACCTCGGCGTGCGGATAGTCGCCGGAGCCGAAGCCGCCGAGCATGGCCTTATAGCTTACACTCGTTCATTTTCCATCTTGACCTGGCCTTACACCCGTCCACTTTCCATCTCAACCTGAGATGACCGTTTTGCGCCGGGGCGTTGTCACTGAAATCCCACGGGGGGCATGACTAGGGCCTGGGGGGGGCTTACAGTACACACGCAACAGCGTCAGTCTCTATCACTGTCACTGTCACTGTCACTGAAATCCCGACAAATTCGTTCATCCCGCGGAAAGTGCGCAGGTTGAAAAGTGGAGGACGGGTGGCGGGTCAGCCAGTGGGGGCGTGACAGATGGCGGGTCAGCCAGTGAGGGCGTGACAGGTGGCGGGTCAGCCAGTGGGGACGTGACACGTGTCGGGCCCTGCCGCCCACGACGATGTGCATCCCAAAGGTGGCCGCGTCCACGGCGTCCTGCAGGCAGGGAATACCACTCGTCAACATCTCAGCTCAACCTCAGGGTTCAGGGTTTGGGTTTAGGGTTTGGGGTTTAGGGTTTAGGGTCAAGGGTTCAGGGTTTAAGGCCTCCGTGTTGATTTGGACGAGTGTCTTTTCACTGAAACCCCACCCAAGCACCCATAAGGAATAAATACACCCAACCCATCCCACCAAAAGTGCTTACGTTGAGCTGAGAAGTGGACTAGCAGGCAATGCCTGCAGGCTGCGGATGTGGACGAGTTTTTTTGTCACTGAAAACCCACCCATAGAGAATAATCACACCCAGTCCATCCAACCAAAAAAATGCTTACTTTGAGCCGAAAAGTGGACTAGTGTCGGGCAATGCCTGCAGGCTGCGGAAGTCGGCGCCCGGCGCGGTCGGGTGCACGCACAAATCGGGAACGCACTCCAGATTAGTCAACCGACCAGCAGGGCCTCATTTAATTACACCTGACTCTGGCTCCGATTAGAACCCCTCCAAATTAAACTCGTTTACCCCCCTATCCTTACGTTACACGAGTCCACTAATCAGCACAACCTGAGTGTGCCATCTTGTTTCAACTTGTGGAGTTTTGCACTCGAGGAGTTTTTACACCCAGGAGGTGTTTGTCACTGATGTGGACAGGTGGAGTTTACTGTTTGTCTCCCAACTCATCCAACAGATGGAGCTTAAGGTTAGCCAAAAAGTGGAGTAGTGTGAGGCCCTGCCGCACGAAGAGCTCCTCAACTTTTCCGCCGTCCGCGTCTGTGGCAGCCGCCGCCGCCGCCGCCGCCGCCGCCACTCCCGCTGTTGTTGCTGTTGTTGCTGTCGTTGCTGTTGTTGCTGCTGCCGCCACGCCCACCCATACCTGAACCCCCCATCGCTCCTTCTCCGCCACCCAACGCGTGAGCTGCCCCGTCAGGCCGTTGAGCTCCGGGCGCCCCAGCAGCAAGGGCTTATACTCGTTCACGTTAAAGCTCAACTTGAGCAAATCCAGGACACATTCATGAGTTAATTTGGGTCACTCAGTGATCGGAAGAGCTCAAGTTGAGCTGAAATGGGAACGAGTGTAAGCCCCCGCCGAGCAGTCCGCGTAACCGCACGGGGTCTCTCGGCTGCAAACCGCCCGGAAAAGCCGTTATCGCAGCCGTGTCGTCGTCGTCGTTGTCCGTCTCCCATTCCGACTCGTCCTCCTCGTCCTCCTCCTCCTCCTCCTCGTCGTCATCGTCGTCGTCCTCATCGTAGGGTGACAAGATACGATCCGGTTTCGATATGGGAGATCGATATGGGATATCGATATGGGAGATCGGACATCAATTAGATATCGATAGGGGTATCGACATGGGATATGGGGTATCGATATGGGATATGGTATATCGATATGGTCATCTACCATATCGATATGGTCATCCTGAATATCGACATGGGATATGGTCTAATGATATGGGAGATGACAGGATCGATATGGGAGATGACCATATCGATATGGGATATCTTGTCACTCTGCCTTCTCGTCGTCGTCGTACTCGTCATCGTACTCGTCGTCCTCGTCGTCGTCCTCGTCGTCTTCGTCGTACTCGTCGTCGTCGTCGCCGTTGTCGCGTCCCGCCAAGAACTCCGAATAGAACTCCGAATACATCATCTCCTTGACGTCCGGGGGGTCAGTTGAGTTCGCCATGATCTCTTGGACGTTGGTAGGCAGGCTGCGGAAGAGATCGGCCGGCATCCCGAACCCGTGGGGATCCAACTCCTCGTCAGAGTCGTCCTCGACATGGCTGTAGTGGTGCTCGTAATCCTCACGGCTATCGTCATCGTCATGGCTGTCGTCCTCGTGATAGTTCTCGTCATCGGGACCCAAAATATCGTCCAGCCTCAAGTTTCCTAGCTCGGAGGCGGCGTGGATTTCGTCCTCGATGCAATCTAGGCGCCGGCGGTTATTTCCATGTTCGTTGGTCTCATGTTCGCCCCATTGCCGCTTGGAGTAGTGTTTCTTCCCGATGGTGCGCAGACACGTGGTGCACTGCTTCGTCGTCGCCGTCGTAGTCGCCTTCGTCGTTCTTTCCGCCCTCGCCTTCGCCGTAGCCTTCTCCTCCGTCTTAGCCTCCGCCTTCCAGGATCTTACACTCGTCCACTCTTCAGCTAAACTTGAGCCGTTTCTGACAAAAAGCACACCATGAACACCCCTGGTGACTCCTGACACCTCCTAAACCACCCCTAGGGATCCCCTGAATGCACCCCCTATCCCACAGAAAGCGCTTACGCTGAGACGAAAAGTGGAGGAGTGTAAACCCCTGCGTTCGCCTCCGTGTTAGCTAGCGCCTTCGCCATCGCCCTCGCCTCCCCTCCGTCGGCCATGTCTTCGGCAATATATGCTGCTGTAAAGTCCGAGATCAGCGTATCCCGGAGGTCAGGAGGAGCGTGAATCATGAGGTCGCGGATGTCAGGGTCCAGCCGGCGGAACATATGGGCTGGCATCCCGAACCCGTGGCGTAGCGCCGCACGTTGTAATTGAAAGCAACGTTTGAAAGCGGTTCATCACATTATAGTCTCAAGCGCTGAAACAAGACACGCTTTCAACTCGGGTTTCGATGCTGTCAACGTGCACCGCCTCACCGTGGGGATCCAACTGTTCGTCAGAGTCGTCCCCGTCACACAACTGGGCGGGTGGCGGTGGCGACCCTAACGCTAAGGCCAACAATTCAACAACGGCTTCGTTTCGTCGTCTTTCAGCGCAACTCATGACAGGGACAGCACTGTCGCGCACTAATTTTGGCGGCGCAGGAGGTCCGATGCGCGGCTGTGGCGACGCGCGCAACGGACCAAACTTAAGCACCTTGAGTGGTTTCCAGGTTTCAGTACGAGAACATTCTTCAGGTGAGCGCGTCGAAACAGGTGAAACAGCTCAAACAATGAAGTTGTCGAAGTCGAGGTATTTGAGCGACCTTGCCCAGCGTACGCCCACGCCGCCAGGCGGTCGTGTGATGACGTGTGTCGGGATCCCGCCCGCGCTCCCGCCCCGCCGCCTCGATGCAATCGCGGCACCGGCGGCTGTTGCCCTCGCCCCATTGCCGCTTGGAGTAGCCGCTCTTCGCGATGGTGCGCTCACACGAGCTGCAATGCTTCGTCGTGATGACTGATGACTCCTCGGCGGGCGGGCTCCAAAGCGAGGCGGTGGCGGAGAGGGCGAGGCTGCCGATTCCCGCGTCGGCGCAGCCTCGCGCGGGGCGGTCGACCTCCACGGCCTGCCGCTCCTGCCGCTCCTCCTCCTCCTTCTCCTTCTCCCCACCCTCCTCCTCCTCCTCCTCCTCCTCCTCCTCCTCCTCCTCCTCGTCCTCCTCCTGCTCCAGCGCCAGGAACCGATTGCCCCCCATTGCTGTCTCACCGATGCCGAGCCGCACGGAGTCCGACGCCGCGACAGGCACAGGCAGAGCACACGCGTTGGCGGGCCGCTAGCCTGATGTGAGTGCACAACAGGGAGCGCACGCTCGACTCGCCGCGCCTACGTGCGTAGCGCCGTCCCGGCCCCGGGCCCGGCCCTTCATCGGCACTCGGCACCTCGCGCATAACGATCCCCCAGGATAATGGCCACGGACAATGACACTTATGCGGCTGAAGTGAAATATGAAAGTGGGCACACCGAGTCGATGGCTGCAGCTGCAGGCAGGCCGGCGTCGACTATTCACTCGCAGACTCGCTATCACCCGCCCTGCTCATACATCCGTCCGGCCTCACGCGAGTTGTGCCCACGCGGTGGTCTGTGTGGGCATGACGGTGGACGTGGCGGTGCTGGCGCACTGCCTCATTCCGCTGGAGCGGTGGGCGCTGCCGCTGTGGGCCATGTACGGTATGATCGAGGGCACTGTGGCCACGGGGTGCTGGGTGGTGGCGCATGAGGTGGGGGAGAACCCGGAACAATCATCCACCAGGCCCGGTGTGCCCACAGTGTGCCCACCGCCAGCGCAGCATCGGCGGTGACCTCCTGCTCGGGGAGCATGGCCGGTATCGTGGTGCTCCATTCCTGGTGTGTTGATCTGTGAGGCTACATCCTGGCGGCGTCCTTTCGTCCTCCTCGTCCGATGCATGAATGTACGTCACTCGTACTGAATAGCGAGCCCGTCGCATTCCAATTTAGTTTATTATTCATGGTTTATTCAGCTTGATATTAATTTTAGATAGCTCCATTGTCCTTGGGCAACGAGCTGATTCTAACGGCCATTCTCATTGAACCCAGGGATAAAGCCGACATCCATGGGGGTCCCCTCCTCCTCCTGCTCGCCCTCGCCCTGCTCCACCGCCTCGTCCCGGAAGTCGCCGTCGTCCGCGTAGTAAGCGGAGGCTGCCACGTCGCCTTCGAAGTAAGCGCGGCCCTCCACGTCGCGGCCCTCCTGCCAGGGGCTTACACTCGTCCACTTTTCGGCTCAACGTAAGCACATTTTGTTGGATACGTTGGGTGCATGATTTGCCCCCAGTCTATTAGACAGGTGGACACGGGGAGGTGTGACCCAAATGGCTGAGGTTGAGCTGAGAAGTGAACGAGTGTAAGCCCCTGCCTCCTGCTCGCCGTCGTCGCGGCGCCCCGGCCCCGCCGACACCGGCACCCAGGGGCTTACACTCGTTCACGCTTCAGCTCAACTTGAGCCGTGTCTGACACACAAAAACCCCCTACACACCCTAAATACCCCGTAACACCCCCTTAACACGGGCTACACAACCCCTACGCGCACCCCCTATCCCATGCAAAGCGCTCAAGTTGAGCGGAAAAGTGAACGAGTGTAAGCCCCTGCCGGCACCGCGGTGTCCTCCGGCTCCAGCCCCAGCATCTGCGGCAGCCCCTCCACAATGTAGCCGCGCAAGTTGGAATTGAAAGCAAAATTTGAAAGCGGTTCATCACGTTTTAGTTTCAAGCGCTTAGTTCCGGACGCTTTCAACACGGGGTTTGATAGGGTCAAGCTGCACCGCCCTACCACGATGTGGTCCGGCACGTTCTCGTCGCCCGCGTCGATGGCCGCGGCCACGTCCTCCGCGCAGTAGGGAGCACACCACTCGATCGAAGCAACACGTGGTCAGATGACGAGACACGGGTGACGGATCACATCGCACGCGGGAATCTAGTGAGGCACACCGGCCTCCCGCTGATGCCTATACCTTCGACCTACGCTGGTGCTGGCGAGGGGGGTTTAAACTGAGCTAGCTTAGCCTCATTTAGGGTAGTGGTTAGTGGTTAGACAGGGGCCTGAAATGGGGGGCGCGTAAACTAGGCTAGTTTAGCCTAGTTTAGGGTCAGTACCCGAGCGGGTTCGTTTCGGGGCGACAAGTATATTCATGCCGTGCGCGCGGGCGCCCCGGGCCTCGCCATGGTGCAGACCCCGGTGAGCGCCATGACCGTCATGCCCGCGCCGCCCGCCTTGCCGAACGCGATGTCGGTGTCCAGCCGGTCGCCCACCACGAGGGTGCGGGTCATGTCCACGTGGTTGTCGGCGAGGAGCTGCAGGAGGAAGGCGCTGGGCTTGCCCGCGTACATCTCCGGCGCCACGCCCGTGCCCAGGGGCTCACACTCGTCCACTGTTCGGCTTAACGTAAGCGCTTTCTGTGGGATAGGGGTGCATTCAGGGGTTGTTAAGGGGCTGGTAAGGGGGTGTTCAGAGGGTGATTTTGGGGGTATTAGGAGGTTTTTGGAGGTTTCTGGGGGTGTTCCGGGTGTATTTTGTGTCAGAAACGGCTCAGGTTGAGCTCAAAAGTGGACGAGTGTAAGCCCCTGCCTGTGGCGCGCTCCACCGCCGCCACGATGGCGCCCGCGCCCGGCATCAGCTGACCGCCCACCGCCCGCCAGGGACCACACCACACGCCGCACTGCCACGACGTCAGATCACCGCACCAGGGTCACATCCAAACCGCACACAGGCAGGCATGCACTCACACACATGACCGACGCGTGACCCTCATGTGCGCCTGGCACCCGCACGCCCCGGCTATCTATTAAAGCGCGTCACTCAATACTGAGTATACGCGCACTAATCTAGCTAGATGCTCAAGATGAGATGACATGAGCGCACTCACATCTACAAATCTAACTTCTCCCCCTCGAAAGGGTTTAGGGTTAGGGTAGCGCATGGCCTTAGGTAATATTCGGTACGGCCTAGCGTTGTCGCTTCCAGACGCGAATCCGAATATGTCCGCGAACCCAGCATGTTTGAGTAGTAACCCGAGCTGAACTGGACAGGCGAACAGCTGTAACTAGACCTTATCAGCCCCTCGAACAATCAGTTTTTCGAGGATGTGGGCATCGGCGCCCGCCCCCACCATGTCCGTGGCGTCCTGGTTGGTGGCGATGAAGCGCGCACCCAGCTGGATGGCCATCGAGGCGTAGGCCAGCTTGGCGAAGGTGAAGGCCGTGTCCTGCCCCACAATCACGGCGTCCGTCTCCTCGTCGATCTCCAGCTCCTCCCAGTCCGCCGTGCCGCGGGGCCTGACGCTTAATTGCTTTTCACCTTAACTTCAGCTCAACTTCAGCTGAACTTCAGCTTAACTTCAGCTGATCTGCAGCTTAGCTTCAGCTTAGCTTCAGTTTAGCTTCAGGGCCAAACACCCATACCCGTCCGCGCTTCATGACACCTGGACCGTCTTCGAGATGTCGTTTGGGGATGATTGGGGATGATTGCGTGGTGCAGGTGCAGGGATAACATGATAGCTGTCAACACGGGTGGCAGTTGAAGTCAACACGGGCGGCGGGAAGGGGCGCGCAGCCTCGGCAGCCCGGGCCCCGCCTCTGTGCACTTCACCGCGTTGAACACCCCGCCGCGTACGGCCCCGCATCACAACACACCTCCAGGGTTAATATAACGAGCGTCTGCAGCGGGGTATCACGTGCCGTGAAGTGAGCTCCGGCGCGGCTCAGCTCCAGTCTGGACGCGTGCAAGTGGGGTTGGGGTGGGATGGGATGATGGCGGGGCCGGGGCCTGACCCGGGTCGACCCTGACGTACATCTCGTTGAGCTCGTCAGTGATGCTCTGGCCGCCCACCACGTACACCTTGCTGTAGCGGCGCGAGTTGTATTCGAAAACGAAGTTCGCAAGCAGTTCATCATATTGGAGCTTCAAGCGCTGAAACCATAGGCGCTTTCAACACGGGTTCTGGTACTGTCAGCCTGCACCGCCCTACCTTGCCGGGCAGCGCCAGCGTCTTGAGGTACGCTGCCGCCGCGAACGCCGCCGAGAACACCTCCTCCTTCTCCACATCGATCCCACGATCCGCAAACTTTTGCACCAGCTCCATACGACACGCAGGGTCTCTCATTAAGTCTGCGTGGTACCTAAGCGTGCGCACCGCACCTTTGTGGTGAAGGTGGAGGTGGAGGTGTCAGGTTGAGGTGGAGGTGGAGATGGAGGTGTCAGGTTGACGAACAGGGTGGTCAGGGACGAAACGACTCGGGTAGAGGTGACGAGGGGGGGCCGGGCCCCGGCGCACGGCCCTACCGCGACTTGTTGCTGTTGTTGGTGACGAACACCAGGCGCTTGCCTATGCCCAGGGCCCGCCCGACAAATCCCTTGTCAACTCATCTGCGGCGCCGTTTTGTCCCTGAAACCTCTCAAGTGCGAGAAGAATGTGCCGATCGCACTCGTGGTGGTGCCGTGCCCTACCCATCTCGCGCAGCAGTGCGAGGGACTCGCGCACGCCGGGCAGCAGCGTTTCGCCCGGGGGGTAGGGCGCGGTGGTTGACAGCCGTATAGCCGCGTCGGGTCGGGAGTCACCGGCGGCGTGACACTCGTGGAAGAATGACGTGGATGGGTGGTTCACTCGTGCTGCCCTCGCCTGCCACAGCACCCCGTCGCAGTCCATGACGACGCAGTCGATGTCGTTTGTGATGCGGTCGAGCAGCCCCTGCTCGTCCGATACCAGGAGCTCGGCGCCGGCGACGACCGCCGCGGGGGGCGGCGCCGCCACCCGCCCGGCCGCGCGCCCGCCGCGCACACCGCCGCGGGCCCCGCCGCCCCTCGCCTGTTTCGAGGGCGCCGCCGCCACGCGGGCACCACCGATGGCCCCGAACGCCACCAGCGACGAAGCTGAAGCCGCCATCTTGTGAGCGGGCAGCTGCGGTCGGAGAACGGGACACGGCTCCTGTGTGTGACCGGTATGTGTATCCGACACGCCTCTGCCGCCTGCCGCCGCGCTGTCGATGGGTGCGATGAGGACCGAGCCTGTCTCGTCTCCTTTCCAGATAGACTGCCATATGGTATCGAAGCAGATTACATCTTTACTTTTGTAGCACAACAGCCACGTGGGCCATCAATCTGCGGTTAGCGCTGCTGAGCACACGACGTGTCCGTGCGGCGCTGTGGGCGGGCACGGCACCGGGAGGAGTTGCAACCGGGGCGGACGGAGCTGGCAGAAAGTTGTTCATACGCCGCTGCAGGCGGGCGCCTGGAGGTGGGAACTGGCGAGGGGGCCCGCACGGGAGCACTGCTGCCCGTGGGATGCAGACAGGTGGGCAGACACCGCATGAACTGGCCCTCAGAGTGGCGCGGCGGGCGAGGGAGCATGCTGACCAGTTGATGTTCGTATTTGCTTTTCCTTGGACTCATTATTCGAGCGCTTCTTGTACAACTGTTATTATTTTCTATTTTGTCAAAGGATGAAGATCATCCACGTCGGGAAAACTTTACTGTCGCGCCGCTCCCGTCATATCATGAGCGTCTCTCGCCGCCCCACGATGCATCAGGCACGAGTTAACATTGTTGCCAGCGTTCACTTCCCCCCTCACACAATCTCAGCTCACCCGCTCGGTTCACCCGCTCGGTCCTCCCTCTCGGTTTTCACACGCCCTCAGTCGCTTCACGACCGCCTAGTTCACCCTCTGGGTCTCCCCCTGTGGGTTTCCCCCTTACACCCCCATGACATTCCCCTAACACCCCCTGACATTGTGGGTTTCCCCCTCTGGGTCCCCCCCCGCTGGGTCACGGGGTGCGCAACAGGCTCATCATGATGTGCGGCGCCGCGAGCCGCACGCGCATGTCCGCCAGGTCGATGTCATGCCCGCCCTCCCGCCACCAGGGCCGGGCACAGCCGGCACCGCGGAGTTCAGCGGAGGGGGGTATATAATGCAATACACCACCCATATGCCCCCTGTATACCCCCTATGTACCCCCATAAACCCCCTACATGCCCCCCATATACCCCCTATATAACCCCTTTATACCCGGGCACACTGGAGCGCATAAGAGGTGCCGGGCCGGGCGGGGATGACTCGAGTGGCTTCAGTCGTTCCCGTGGTGCGGTACCCCAACTGGGGCATCTTCGAGGTACCAAGCGGGGATATCTCGAGTAGGTTCGGGGACTAACCATGACCCCTCATCTACTGCAGCTGTGGCGGCTGGCAGGTGAGGTGAAAACTGGGGCGCCGTATGGCGAGGCGGAAATTGGGCCCCGGGGGGCGGGGGGGGCGGGGGGCGGGGCGCGGGCCCCACCACCAGCCCCCATTCCTCGATCTGCATGTCCTCCGTTCAGGGTACCTCCCATTCCAGCTTGACTTGATGGCATCTTCGAAGGAGTGAGCTGGGGTGACTGGAGTGGATTCAGGGGCGAGCCACGCTTGTGTCGGCGAGGGTGACAGCTGTGATGGGGAGTGGTGCTGGTGTGACGGCTGGCAGTGGACATGCAACGGGCAACGGGGCGTCGGGGGCGGCGGCGGGGGCAGGAGCAGGGGCGGCGGGGGGTGCAGGCCGCGCCTCCTCGACGCGCGCGCTGGCCATGGCGGCGTCCACGCCGATGACGCCGCGGAAGAGCGCCATGGCCGTCAACAGGCTCTTGGCCGACGCCGACATGTTGAACAATATTGTCAACTGCCACGCATCCAGACTCCGCGGGTACCAGGGTCCAGTACATCATACTCGCCACGTCATGCGAAGCCGTCGTTTACTCAGGATGACGCGTAAATCGAGAAACGAGGGTCTACATGCGGTGGATGACGTGGCGGGCGGTGTTCCTGCGGCGGTACCAGCCGCTTCTCCGTCGCTTGCATCACCGCCACAGCCCAGGGCCGTTCACTCGCTGCCGTTTCAGCTCAACGTGAGCAGAACCGTTTTGAGGTACGCCAGAGGGGACAGCTTGAATGGTGTCAAGGGAAAGTCCACCGCTGTGACGGCTGGCAGTTGAGCTCAACAGGGAACGGAATATAAGGCGGCCCCGGCTGGCAGTTGAGCTTAACAGGGAACGGAATATAAGGCGGCCCGGGCTGGCAGTTGAGCTTGCCAGGGAATTGCGTATAAGGCGGCCCGGGTTGGCAGCTGAGTCCGGGCTGGCAGTTGAGCTGAACTGGGAGCGGCGTGTGCGGCGGCCCGGCCTCGGGCTGTGGGGCGCCGAAGATGCTCTCGCTGGGCGTGACGTCGCCCAGCTCACCGCGCGCCCACGCCACGATGGGCCCGTGGATCAGCACCTGCCGGTCGGCCAGCGGCCCGCACGCAGGGCCGCCGCGACATAGTAAGGGGGGGATATGTAATAAAAGGTGGTATTGGGGTCTAATGACTAGAGCTAATCGGTAAATCGTAAATTAAAGCAGGGCCGCCGCAACACCTCCTGCGGCGGTCCAGGCGCCCGGCATCTTGCAGGTGGTGCGAAGTGGATGTGACTGTCAGTGTGTGCAGGGACAAATCCACAGCTGCCACAGCTGGGACGGGACGGCAGCAGTTGCAACGCAGTGGACAACGCGGCGGGGCGAGCAACGCTTGTTTGTGTACCTGAGTACCGGGGCATCATGGGCGGCACAGCTGTTGGTGTACTAGGGCAGCGTGGGCGTGGAGTGCTGCAGCCCTGCCCGGGCTCCGCGCGGCACAGCGTGACGTCCAATTCGAACACCTCCAGGAGCTTGAGGATGTGGTGCTCGCGGACGGCTGGGTCGGACATCTGGTCGAGGGCGGCGGGCAAGGCCGGTTCATCCAAACGGAGCACGCGTTTTTTTACAGATACGAGCACAACGATCGCCGGTTGAGAAGTATCAAGAGCACGTGAGGTAAAGCAACCGCACTGCCGTGCATGGTACTGGATGGAAGGCTTAGGTGAAACACCCGTACTGGAGTGGTATCGCGTGAGGTGAGCTGTGAAGTGACCGCCGCCTCCTGCCAAGGCCCACAGCTGGGGAGGACGGGGAGGATACCGACAGCGAGCTGGAGGGGACATCAATGGGATGTGGTTTATCGAAATGGATATCTACCATATCGATATGGTCATCCTGGATATCGATATGGGATATGGGCTAATGATATGGGAGATGACAGTATCGATACGGTCATCTCCCATATCGATATGGGATGTCTTGTCACTCTGCGAGAGACCGGCCCCACAGGTGGCGACGAGCGCCATGAGCGGCATGGTGAAGGGGCGGATGCTGCGCCCGCTCTGCCATTCCCACTCCGCGGCGACGGCCAGCGCCAGCGACTTCGTGGGCATCGCCAGCGCCACCCGCGAGCCAGGGTCCTCACCAGGTGCTTATACACTCGTTCACTGTTCAGCTCAACTTGAGCCGTGTCTGACACACACAAAACACCCTACACACCCTCTACAACCTCTAACACCCCCTTCACATGGGCTACACAACCCCTACGCGCACCCCCTATTCCATAAAAAGTGCTCAAGTTGAGCTGAGAAGTGAACGAGTGTAAGCCCCTGGTCGTCACTCCAGCCGTGCGAGTGGAGCCTCAACCTCCGCATCTTCAGGTGGTATTCGTAGCTTCAGCCTCAGCGAGGCATGCCAGTTGGATAACTTGAGTGGTTGAGGGACGAAGCGGGTGATGTATGAGCGCTGTCTTGGTTGGGAACCACGTGGAGCGGCCCTGCTTCTTGGGCGTCTTGAGCACGCGGCCGTCCAGCGCCACGCCCCACCCGCCGCCGTCCTCCATCGCTATCACGTCCACTTTCTTGTAGAACCGAGGCGCGGTGCCGTCGCCTCGCAAGCCCGCGCCGACGCGGTCGGAGGACGCCTCCTGATGCGCACCAGTCACCACTTTCTCCTCTGTCGTCGCGCCCCCCGCGGCGTACCCACGCGCGCGCCCCTCCGCCGACGCCGCGCGCCTCGCGCCCTCACGCCCCATCCCCATCCCCGCCTCCGCCACCCTCATCCCGAGCAGGGCTCCAGCGGCGGCCGTCAGCGCGGGCACACCGGGGGCCCTGCACGTAAACCCCAACACCATCCCCCGCGTGACACCACCGCTGACTCGCCGGAGCGCTTGCCTCAAGCACGCCATGTTCGTCGTCGGCGCAAGTAAGGCACCGCACTGTGCGCGGACTGGCAAGCGAGATTCGCTTTCCCATACTCGTAAAATATCTTGTCCGACCATCCAAAAACGTTTCGCGGTCTCCTCCTCTCGATCTCGGTCCTCGCCCGCGCCCATCGCATGCCCGCGCCCCATCACCGCACTCCCCTGCTCCTTGCCTGGGATCCCGCAAGGTGAGTGGCCGAGGGGATCGATCGGATAAGACCGGAGGACGGCACAAGGTGGATTCGCCACGCGTTGCGAGTGACGCCCGCATCCGCATAGGCGTTGACGAGCGAACGATCAGTGGGTGTTGTTTTGGCCGACGAAAATCTGCCGAGACGACGTGTTGGTCGCAGGGTGCCGTTCAGAGTGGAGTGAAGGGGGTTGAGGAGGGGTGACGGCGGCGGCGGGGGCAGCAGGTGGAGGCGCGTGGCCATGGATTCACCACGCGCGGTGGAGCCGTGGGATGTGGACAGCGACGACGGCGACTACGCCTCCGCAGATGAGTCGCCACCGGTGGAGGATGCGCATGCCGTGTGTGGGCAGGGGGGCGAGCTCGGAGGATGGGAAGGTGAGTCGTCCGCGTCGCCCTCCGTCGGCTCGGGCTCCGCCGCCACCGCCGCGTGCGCGGACGATGACTTCCAGGACGCGATGGAGCTACTGCTCGACGACGCTTACTTCGGCGAGGATGCGTACCGTGGGCCGCCGCCGCCGCCGCTCGCGGTCAACGGCGGGGGCGCGAACCCCAGGGTGCTCAGTGCAGACTTCCAAGGCATCGCCGAGGCGGACATCGAAGCCTTCCTCAACAACAACGGCAGCAGCGGTGACGGCGGCGGTGGCGGTGGCGGCGGTAACCGCACAGGGGCGGTGCGACACGCGATGTCGCAGGCGGCGGCGGCGGCGCTGCTGGCGGGGGCGCCGGGCGCCGCCGACGACGGCCGCAACGACGAGAGCGCGCGGGACCTGGCGAGCAGCTGCGGGCTGGTGCCGCACGTGCAGACCGTCGTGGCGGGGCCACGCCCACGCCATACCACGTCATCGGAGTGTACGACTAACATCGTGGGAGTGTATGACTAGTATGATTAATGTCGTTGGAGTTTATGACTGACGTCGTTGGAGTGTATGACTAACGTTGTTGGAGTGCATAACTAATGTTGTTGGAGTCTATGACTAACGTCGTTGGAGTGTCTGGGACTAAACGCCCGTGTGAACCCTGTGACAGTCGATGATATGTATAACACGTGCGACCACCAGTGCTTTGTGTGTCCTACTCGTTGGGGCGCCCACCCGCGCGGTCGGACCGCGAGGCGCTCCTGGTAGACGAGGCGGAGGGAAGTCGCGGCGCTGCGCGGGCGGATGACGACCGCGCAGCTGCGAGGGACGACAACGACAGCGAGGAGGATGAGTTGGACGAGGGTGAGTGCGGCGGCGGCGGGGGCGGCGGCGGCGGCGGCGGTGGGAGCGGGGGCGGGGGGCGGCGGCGCAAGGGCACGCTGCGGCGGTTCAACAGCGGGGAGGACTCCGAGGCGGGGCGCCGCACCACTGCCCTTTCCGCCTCAACTTCACCAGAATTGTCTCTGAACCCACCCAAGCTATCCCAACTAGACACCTCACAGGTGCTAATGCTGAGCTGAACAGGGCAGTAGTGCGCGGCCCTGGTACCGGGATAGCGACGACGAGGAGCGGCGCGAGGTGGAGCGGCGGCACCGGGCGGAGCGGCGCCACCTCCAGGACTCCGCGGCGGTGGGGGCCAACACCATGTCCCTCGAGTCCAGGGGAAATAATAAGACCTAAATCTTGTTTATTTAGTGTTACCAGTCTTATTCATTTATTATTACCCCTGTCGAGTCGCTCAGTCCCCTTGTCACCTCATTGTCAGTGGTGCAGTCCCTCAGTGTCCTTGCGTCCCATACACGTTGATTATTACCTGCCACGAGCCACCCAACTTAATATCTCGAAAGATGCTTGAGTTGAGCAGGAGAAGGACTGCCGTGTCGGGCCCTGCCGCGCGGTGCGCTCCGTGATTCCGACCGATCGCGAGATGTTCCTCGCGGAGACACGAGTGGAGCATCGGACGGCGAACCACATCGGAAACGGCGAGGGCCACGCGGCGGCGGAAGCGGCGGCAGGTGGGGCGGCGGCGGCGGCGGCGGCGGCGGCGGCAGGTGGGGCGGCGGTGGCGATGGCGACTGCCGGCCAAGCACCACTCGGAGGCGCGGTGGCGGCGGGCACAGCAGGAGCGGGGGTGGGGGTGGCAGCGACGGGGGTGGCGGGGGCGGGGGCGGGGGCGGGAGGGTATGCGGGGTGGACGCGGGAGCAGTGGCGGCGCCCGCCCGTGGACGCTGAGTCGGAGTGGCGGACGGCGCTCACCGGGGGACTGGAGGCTGCCGGGGTGGAGGCTGCGGGGGCGGCGGCGGCGGCGGCGGCGGCGGGGGCGGGAGGGGCGATGGGAACGCTGAGGG
>Ga0307489_10001390_pt1 | contig 15898 bp, 19 predicted proteins | sample SB12metaG_FD_202247 | JGI IMG/M metagenome (GOLD analysis project Ga0307489, IMG submission 202247) | Sea-ice brine microbial communities from Beaufort Sea near Barrow, Alaska, United States - SB 1.2 | ecosystem: Environmental > Aquatic > Marine > Coastal | place: USA: Alaska | collected... | reverse complement strand
CTCTGTACGACGCGAGTCTCCGCGATTTGGGGCGGTTTTGTTCAATTTTGGGCGAGTTTAGCGTAGGTAGCTCTGTGCTCCAAAAACACACCCACAGGACCCCCCTCTCATACGTTTTGGATACGCGGTCGGTCGATGTTTTAAACAGTCGGCAAGACACAACATGTGTACCGGGACGCGCTGTTTCTCACCACAAACCCATACGTTTTCTGGATTGCCAAGTTTCGCAAAAAGTTGTCCGAGAAAGCTCGAAGCGACCGCGCTTCACGCAACTTGCCGTGTTCGGCGTGGCGAGATATGGGCGGAGGATCGGTCGGCTCCCTCCCTTGGATTACTGAGAGGGAGTGTCGGGAGCTCCATCCGGCTCCCGTACAAGTAGCTAGCCGTAGCTGCCGCACTGCGTACATCGCCCATGATCCCAAATTCCCGCCATTCCCCACTCAAAATGGCCCACGGGGTTCCCGAGGCGCCCTCGCCGCGTGGCGGTGGTGATATCACGCAGGCAGACACCGGCACACACCTCGAGGGGCACCGACCAACGCGTACACGCCACGCGGGAGGGGCTGGCTGCCCGTCTCCGGCTTCCCCCAAGCCCATTCCCCCCGTGCACGACGCACGATTCGCGAACCTCACAGTCAAACAGTCAGCCCGCTTCCCGCTTTGCGGGCCCGATGCCATTACGGTGGCCATTTCTTGTGCTTTCCAAAGAGTTTGCAGGGTTCCCAGGAATGACGACGTGAACCAGGTGTTCCTCGAAGCGCGCGCGCCATCGTCCGCGGTTTCGGGCGCGCCGTGCCCGCGTGCGTGGGCCATCTCGGGAGCGCCCCAGACCGGCAGGACAGGCAAACAGCCAGGTTTTCAGTTTCTCGGAATCCTGCTTTTGCTCCGAGAAAACATCACCAAATTTGTCCGTCCCCGGGCTCGATTCAACTCATGAATCCATGGTCTAAAATGTACGGAAGCAAGAAGATCTCGAACATTTTTGGGACTCATAGCCCGTGGCGGGGGGTCCTGTGACTAGTTTCCAGGATCGTGGGTTGGTAAGGAACATTCTTTCAAGAGTGCACACGTACTAGTACTCCGTACTACTGTTTGACTGTAGATGTGACCGGAACCGCGAGTCGACAATGATTTTACTGACAAGGCAAGGGTCTGAATCTTGATAACTTTTTTAGATCAGCCTTTCAAAATCCGGAGTCATTTCTAAAATGATCAAATCAGCCTTTGAAATTTCTGAGACCACGTCGCCATACGAATCCTAGTTAACGCGCCGCCGCGCTGCTTCAGCGCTGCTTCAGCGCGGTAAACTCCGGCGCAGAACTGTCCATTTCGAAAATCCGCCCGACCGACTCACCGACAGTCCGACCGGGTCTCGATCCGTGAGTAAATAGACCCTCGATTTTGAGGAGATAAGAGGGACTAGTCCCTCCTACACTGAGTTTAAAGACGTCTGTATCCTACCTGACGGCCATATCCATATGAGAAGTCAAATAAGACGGATATCTCACAATCCGCCACTTTCTTCGTTTCTGCGCGTTGGAGATGTTCGCCGTGCACGCGGCTTACGGTGGTTTGACGCGCGCGATCGCGTGTCACACGTCGTAGTAAATGGGGTGTAGCGTCAAAACTCCGTAAGTCGCGTGCAGGGCGAACATCGTGGGCCATCCGTGAAATGGCTGAATGGGAACACACTCAAAATACGAGGCAGAGGGCTGTCCAAGGACTTCCCGAGCCATTGCTCTCGCGCGGATACGCGTCCAGCGTTGCCGACCGAGCAGATTTGACCAAACCTTCACAGGCAGCTCGCCACAACACCCCCGCGGGAAGCGTCTCCGACCGTTATCTCGCGCGCCGATCGCGTGTGCGCGTCGTGTTGGAGCCCCGTGCATCGTCTCAGATCTCCAAAATGTAAAAACCCCAACAATCGTCAAAATCGTTCGATTTTCGAAAACGTCGATATCCGTGCCAAATGTTACGACTTTTGTTACGAGCACGCGCGGACTCATTTCGTGATCGCCGACCGACCGCAGACTATCGTATGGGCATTCACCCTCAGCTCGCGAACGTCAATCTGGCGGTTTATGGCGATCTGGCCGTCCGGTCGCGGTCGGTCGAGACGTTATTCTCAATAAAGGCCCAAACTCATAACAAGAGAAGCGGAGTGTGGGTATGGGCATATAGGGAGAACGGCCCTGGGCCTGGAAGGGCAAAGCCCATATAAAAATAAAGGCCCCAACTCATAACAAGAGAAGCGGAGTGTGGGTATGGGCATACAGGAAGAACGGCCCTGGGCCTGGAAGGGCAAAACCCATACAAAATATAAACCACCGTGCATCAATGTCTACGGGACTCAGGCCCCTGTGTCGTAAAAAAATGGCGTTTTGGTCGGCCGGTCCCAAGTGTGGAAACTACAATCACGCGGCCGAATCCGATCGGCGATGGGACGAAATGGAGGGTCGATACCAGTGTGCTGTCCTTGCGCCATACAAATCAGGCCATTTGGACTACTGCCGTATGGTCTGTTTTTTTACGACACAGGGGCCTCAGTGAACTCAGGGAGTCCCGCAGCGCGCAGGTACAACGTGATCTTCGGCACGTGCGGTATTGTCCTCTCGCATTTGCGTCAGTCGCGCCTCCTCAGCTGGCGACCTCGCCTTGCGCATGATGCCCATCTTGCCCGCAGGGACTGTGGCGGATGCAAGCGAGCCGCCAACTCGCACCTCTGGCTCAACCTTCACCCAACCTTCCTCTTCGGTCGCCTCGGCCGCCTCGTCAGGCGATAGATCACCAGGAGGATCACCAGGAGGGTCACCGGGAGGATCGCCTGGAGGATTACCGGCAGGATCACCACGAGGATCACCAGGAGGATCACCGGGAGGATAACTGGCAAGATCACCAGGAGGATCATCACGAGGATTGGGCACCGGTGGTGCGGAGGTGCCAACGGAGGTGCCAACCGCGTTCACGCGCTCGGCGACCTTATCGCAGGGACAAGCAATTATTGCCCTCATCGTCATCGACAAACACTCTGAAGCCTCGTTTTTTAGCTCAACTGCACCCTGTGACGTGGTGAGCAAGATCTGCCCGGCCCGACCTTGTCTTGAAAGTACTGCTCGTCATCCTTCGCCGGAACAGGCGGCGCCGCTCCCCAGGGAGGAGGAGGAGGAGGCGGCGGAGGAGGAGGAGGAGTGTTGCTGCTGCCGCGCTGTTCGCGGGCGGGCGTGGCTCGGCAACAGGTGTCTCGGGCTGGCACACGATGTTAAGCACGCAGACGACGTACGCCCCGTGCTGAACGTTCAAGGTCACTTTGACGTAATCTCCGGTCTCAGGATTGCACTCCGTGTCGCCACCGGGTAGTAGAGGCACAAGCCAAATTGAAAGCAACGCTTGATTTCTGTTCTTTACTTGCTTTTGAAAAGTTGAGTGCGGGAGTTGAATGCGGGCGCCTTCAACGCCGGCTTCAAAACGAGTGTCAGCTTGCACCTGCCCACTAGACAGAGGACCAGAACCACCAGAATCAGAACCACCAGCGCTAGTAGCATCATCTCCGTCTCCCGTACCACCTCCTCCTGCAGCACCACCACCTCCAGCAACAGCGTCCCCTGCACCACCGCCGCCACCTCCACCAGAAGCTCCAACATCACCAGCTCCACCAGATCCTCCAGCAGCATCTCCACCACCACCGGCACCACCATCAACATCTCCAGCACCAGTAGCTCCAGCAGCTCCAACACCACCAGCACCAGCGGGAGGAGGAGCACCAGAAACCACACCAGCAGCAACAGCGGCCACAGCACCAACACCACGGAGCCCGCAGGTGGATGCAGTGGGCTTGGCGTCAGCGTCGAACAGGAAGTTCTCAGCCTTATCCCCGTCCTCGTCCGTCGCGCCGTCCACCAAGCGCACTCCTTGGTTGGCGGACTCGCCGCTGATGCCGTCCACCATGACGAACGCCGCAGCCGCTGTCTGTCGCCGGGGACGCCGCTTGAGCTGCCGCCGGAGCTGCTGCAGGTCCTCGTCACTTGGAGCCTCACTTGGAGCCCCCGCTGCAGCTGCAGCCGCAGCCTCTCGCGCAGCCGCAGCCTCTCGCCGCTGGAGACGCCGCCGGAACCGCTGCAGGAGCTGCTGCTCCTTGAGACTTGCCCACCGAGCCGCACTCGGAGCCGCAGCCCGAGCCGCCGCCGGAGGATCCGCCGCGGCGGAGGCGCTGTCCATGTCCAGAGGAATGCGCTCCGTGTACAGCTTCGGCTTGGCCCAGGCACCGCGTTTTCGCTTGCCGCCGCTGCGGCCCGCCGCCACTCCGCCAAGGCTGGTTCCAGCTCCAGGTCCGGGTGTGGAAAGGAGCCGCTGGATGAAGCGAGGCGCGGCCGGTGCGCGCGAGCTGTTCCACGGATACGGGACGGAACGGCGGTGGGGAGACGTCAGAATGGTTGAGCTATGGCAAGGGTCTCAGCACACCTCTCAACGCCGCCGCTGGTCGCGTTCCGCGCGTTGACGCAGTGCACGCAGTGCACGCAGTGCACGCACCTTGCGTACCCCGGCGCTGGCCAGCCCCGGCGGCGGAATGCGGAAACGGACTTCGGGTCCGCGTCCATCTCCGCGACGTCGACCCACGCGGCTCGCTCGCCGCGGGCGAAGTCGCCGGGGTCGCACTGCGGTGGAGGCAGAGCACCCGTTGCCACTGAGCCCGTGAAGAGCATCGGAACTCGCGCGGCGGCAGCGGCGGAAGGAGCATCCGCGACGGCGCGCACCAGATATATTGAAAGTAATAGTGCGAAGACCACGGACGGCATCGCGCGCAACAGAGAGCATGCCGCCGGACGGCGGGCGCGTGGACGCGCCATCTGCGGCGCGCACGCGGGAACCGTATTTCAAGTATTCCGTTTATCAGTCAAGCGTTCAACACGTTTTTATAGAGCTTCATGTTCGGATACCAATCAGTTCCCTGGTTTGCGATTTTCTTTTTCCGACCGAGCGCCGCGCTAACCTGAACGCGCTACTCGCTGAATTTTGACACCGGGACAAGTTCAAGGGGTTGCTGTAAAGGCGTGTAACAGGTCCCCCCTGCGCCCCTTGCCTTCCCGAGCGGTTTCGCGCATCTTCGGCGTCGGAATCACAGGTTGTCGAGTTCGGAGGAGGAGGGAGGAAGAACCTGGATGTGTTCCCCTAATTGCGACCAAACGTGCCCACGACGCGAAAGCGTCGTTCTTCCACGCGTTCGATCCGGCACGTCGTCAGTGGTTGCTCTACACGTTGTACAAAGCAGCTGCAACGTTCCCGTCGCGCGTGCGTGCCCGCACGCGTGTTTACCCCGTACCCAACTCGCTCGACCTAATTCGTCGCAGTTGGGCACTGTACACCCGGAATTCTGCAAAGTGTACGGGGACAACGCGCACGCAGGGGCAGTGGTGGTGCCGCCGAGGCTCTGGTCCTTTTTCTAGTACTGTCCTCGTGGGATACGCGCGTTCAGCATCACGATTTGGGTTGCGCAGGGCGTCAGTGTCGCGCGGCTCCACCCAAATTGCGGTGTTTTCCGTGGTTTCAGGTATAAAGCAGTGTGACTCAAGAACCTTGGTCTAATTTATATGGGAAAAAGTCGCAAATAGGGAAGTAGTCGCAAAAGTGGGAACTGATTGGTAGTCGGAAGACTGACAGGTGCGCATCGGCGGGCACTCCCTGGAAATGTCGTCGTTTCGGACGCGAGTCGGGAAGATTTAGCGTGAGCCCCCCTTACGCCGAAAGTTACATGGAGATTCCCAGATTCTGCCAAAGACCGGTATTTGGAGAAACTCCTGCAATACAAAAGTCCTTTTATTTCATAAACGGGGACCAAAGTTACGATGAAGATTCTTGACTCGAAAAGCGGACTCTCTGATTGGCTGACAGCTGCGTAGAAGGGTTGCCCACCTTCTGCTGGTGTTTGTTCGAAATGCCGCGTCGCGCCCTGCACCATGGCGAGAGTTTGAGGGTCGCGCCGGGGGCGCTTGGTTGATGGATCTCCGCCAGTATTGGCCCAGCGGGTCCGCAAAGCACATGCGATGATCGTCCAACGCCCCTTGTCCGTCGGAACCGCCCGTCTGGTCTCGTTTCCGGACTATCTCGCATACCGTTGTCAGACTCCCCCAGCCTGGTCCGGAAAAGTAACGCCAGATGGGCAGCTCTTTGCTGAGTTGCGTTTCTAAGAACCCTTCTGTGGCAGCTGGCACTACGGGAAAACATACGGTGAAAATAACTCGTCAATGACAGTCTAAAATCTCCAGCTCAGGACATCGGAGCATACTAGCTTCCGCGAATCTATAACTCTGAGATTTGGGGGTAGAAAACGGGGGCATATTGAATCGGAAACACGAATCCCTTTCATGGAAATACGAAAATATGGTCTGACTAAAAGCCCATAGGAAAATATACGGAAACAACAGGTTACATGACCCTCGCAGCATCTTCGCCGACGTCGGCGCCGTGCGCACGGTTCACCCCAACGACACGCCATGTTTGGGCTGCGAACGGCATATCAACGACGTTACGCGTGCATGACTGGCGGACACGCCATGCAAAGAGCGCCGTTCGAGGTCGCACGGCGCCGGCAAAGTGTGTGTCAGCTTATTCGATTTCTTGTGTTCCAGCGGCGAAAAGAAGTTCAGCTGGGCACGCTTTGCAATTTGACGCGGCCTGCGTGCGCCGAAGTCGCGCGCTTGACGGGCGAGCGCGCGCACGCGTCGCTGTGGCACATGACAGTATGGTTGCGTGTCTATCACGCGTCGTACCCTCCCCCCCACCCCGCCGCCCCGCGATGATGCACACGGTGTCCGTACAGTGTGTCGTGTTTCCATAAAAGGGATTCGTGTTTCCAGATAACAGTTTTCTCGTGGAACACAGACACCACTGTACACCGAATGGGTGACTGATGGTTTAATCAAATAGCAGTATCCGAATCGTTTCACCAGAATCCAAGAAACCAAAACAATGCAAGAACATCGGACGGACCAACAAGCCACCCACCTTAGCCGTTTCCCGTCGTTTTGTCCTACGGTGGAGAAGACTAAATGGATTATCGTGTTTCCGCGCTTTAGGACCTAAACAGGCAGAAGCCGTCAGAACTCTCCGCAACAGATGACGCCGTAAATGCCGCCTGGTGGCGGCGCGATGTCGTGTATCGCGCGCTTCCAAGCGGCGACACCATCCGTCGACGATGTGTAAATCGAGACTGGCGGCCGCCGCTTCCGCTGCCGCCGCCGTCTGTGCCGCCGCCACCATCGCGTTCCAGGTTCGTTTGGTCCAGCGTAGTCGGCGACCGCGTCTTTGAAGCCGGTGTGGCCGTCGTTGATCGGCCGGACTGCCTCTGATTGTAAGCCAAGTTTTGCCTTTTAAGACGCGATGTTCAAGCGCGGGGGAAATGCGGCGACGCTTCAATTGAAGGGGATGTTCGCGTGAATTTGGTAACTTCGATGTGTTGAGGTCACGCACCCCCTAATTCCGGATTTCGACCGAAAAAATACGAAACGAAAATTTGATACAAGATTCTTGGGTGAATTCGTTACCGAAAACATTTTTACCCCCACTCAGGGCTGTCTTATACACAGGTGAGATTAATCGATAGTTGTATATGGTGTCTCAACGATAAGTCTGACGGGGACAAAGTTGCCACGTCTACTGCATTTGTCGAGCACCTCACCGTAGAAGCGAAGCTCACGTGTCAGATTACGCAGTTGTGTCTTGTCGACCTCAACGCGTTCTATAGCCACACAAAAAGAAATATGAAGTAATGTCACTATATCCGTCGATGTGACCACCCCCAGGGGTATGACCACTGCCTTGCTCGTTAACTCTTCCAGCACCACCGCGTCTGCCCCTGTTGTTGCCACGATAAGGCATGATGACAAGGTTGGACGGGCGGAGGAAGAGTGAGCTGGGAGATGAAGGAAGTGAGCGCGCTGAATTCTGCAGCGACTAACGAGTCGCTTCCTTCCCCGGTCGCGAAAGTCGGAGCGCTTGAATTCTAAATCAGCCAAAATTAGGAACAACCAATGTAGGGTATAGAAAACTGCAGCTCGAAATTTACTTCCGCACACCGGCGACGTGGTTCAGCACCGTCGTCTTGATAGAATCGTACGAAGCAGCTTGTCGTTGTCACGAAAGCAGCGAGTAGTGGTGGTGCAGCAAGCTTGAACCGAGCTGCAGCGTATATTGCCCCCAACCGAAGTTACCGACAAATTCCACGAAGGAGTTGGCCGAAAAAAAGGGAAAATAACCGGAAACGATAAAAAAATAAATCAACTTCCCGGAGAAGAGCGGCGACACTGACCATCAAGATCGCGCTAACGTGAGTCGTCTAGCGCTGTAGTATGAGTGCTACGAAACAGGGGTCAAAGGACCGGTCCAAATCGATACCAAATATGCATATAAGGCAAAGCTTAAACCCAGTCTCCGCTATGACTACCCCCTGAACCCCCCGAATTCAGCCTCTCGACCAATCAGGGACCTTGAGCTCATGATGGTCTTGTCATTGACCAATCAGGGACGATAGCCATTTCTTTTCAGATTTGGCCAATATTTGGTAAGATTTGGTCAGGAAGATCCCGTCAATCACAGCTCTCCGAGCCGCCACGTGGACCAATCACAGGGGCTGCTTCAGACCCCAGCTAGGGTCGGAGACTGGGTTTAAGAGTGTAAACTATGAGAGTGTGTGTAAAAAGTGTTACTAGCTAGGATACTGTGAGAACCCCCCTTTTGAGCTACCTTGAAAAACCCTCCTCGAACTTAGCGTCGGGTCTGGTATCGAATATGTGGTATCGAATCCCGTTCGACCAATCAGAACTGTCCATTTTGAAACCCCACCGGCTCGCCGACGGCCAGCGCTAAATGTGGCGTCACCGAACTCTCGCAAAATTGTTGAACGAGGAAGTTCCATTCAGATGTTGGGCATTCGTGTGCAGGAAATCTGGACAGGGCCCACAGACAGACTGACGAAACCCAAGAAGACCCGTCTTCGCGGCATCTTCGCCGACGCCGACGCCGTTACGCGGCGTAAAGTTCTGTGACGCGCCATTGTATTTGCGGTGATCGATCGCGCGATGACGTCGCGGGCATTCCATTTGCAGACGCGGTGCCCCAGAAGCGCCTCGCAAGGCCGCCTGGCTGGCAGCATATGCCAGCGTCTCTGCACTTCCACTCTGTCAGAAAACCATCAGAATACACAGAATACACAATCTTCGCGGCATCTTTGCTGCCGCCGACGCCATTGCGACCGTAAAGATCGGTGACGTTCCATTGTATCAGGCGGTGAATGCTTCCGCAATGACGTTGCGGGCATATGATTTGCTGACGCGTTGCCCCAGAAGCGCCGTGCAAGGGCGCCTGGCGCCGACATAGGTAGTGTCAGCGTATTATGAACCGCGAACGGTGGAGTGGCCCTGATAGAAGCACGTCACGTTCGCGACAGCACCCATGTCGGCGCCAGGCGCCCTTGCATGGCGCTTCTGGGGCAACGCCTCAGCAAATCATATGCCCGCAACGTCACTGCGGAAGCACTCACCGCCTAATACAATGGCACGTCACCGAAGTTTACGGCCGCAACGGCGTCGGCGTCGGCGAAGATGCCGCGAAGATTGTGTTTCTGGGTCTGACAGACTTGAAGACTGGAAGTTCAGAGACTGCGAATGCGCCGACAATGCCTATGTCGGCTCCAGGCGGCCTTACACGGCGCTTCTGGGGCACCGCGTCCGCAAATAGAATGCCCGTAACTTCATCGCGCGACCAATCACCACTAACACAATGGCGCGTCGCCGAACTTTACGGCGTGCAACGGCGTCCGCGTCGGCGAAGATGCTGTGAAGAATGTGTTGTCTGGGCTGACAGACTGAAAGTTCAGAGACGCAGAGTGCGCCGAGTCCACCTATGTCGGCGCCAGGCGCCCTTGCACGGCGTTTCTGGGGCGACGCGTCCGCAAATCATATGTCCGAAACGTCATTGCGGAAGCATTCACCGCCTGATACAATGGCACGTCACCGATCTTTACGGCCGCAATGGCGTCGGCGGCAGCAGAGGTGCCGCGAAGATTGTGTATTCTGTGTGTTTTGATGGTTTTCTGACAGAGGCAGTGCAGAGACGTCGGCATATGCTGCCAGCCAGGCGGCCTTGCGAGGCGCTTCTGGGGCACCGCGTCTGCAAATGGAATGCCCGCGACGTCATCGCGCGATCAATCACCGCCAAATACAATGGCGCATCACCGAACTTTACGCCGCGCAACGGCGTCGGCGTCGGCGAAGATGCCGCGAAGACGGGTCTTCTTGGGTTTCCTCGGTCTGTCTGTGGGCCCTGTCCAGATTTCCTGACCACGAATGCCCATGCATCTGAACGGAACTTCCTCGTTCAACAATTTTGCGAGAGTTCGGTAACGCCACATTTAGCGCTGGCCGCTGAAGACACTGAATCCCAAATTCTCATCTGCAAATTGCCGTCCTCTGCCTTCTGTTTATATAGTTGTGTCGAGCCACGGTTGTACAGAAGCCTAAACACGCGCGAACATTTGTGGCGCCCTCAGAAGAGTCACGCGTAAACGGACGTAATGGCAGACGTCACCACCGAACCGTCTCCTGACTTTATTCAGAAGCACCCCCTTGAGCACACGTGGACTCTTTGGTTCGACAACCCTAACGGGTGAGTTCACATCCGCGCGTGGTGTTTTCTTGAAGCCCGCCCTGTGAACTCTTCTCATCATCGTATTCTTGGCTTTACAGGAGGCAAAAGCAAGCCACTTGGGGGCAGACGCTGCGCAGCGTGTACACGTTCAACACGGTGGAAGATTTCTGGTGTCTGTACAACAACATCCTCGCCCCGAGTCGGCTCATAATGGGCACCGACTTCCACCTCTTCAAAGAAGGCGTTGAGCCCAAATGGGAAGACGCGAAGTGTGCTAAAGGCGGCAAATGGACATTTTTCTTCCCGAAGAGCAAAGAACCCAGCGCTCTCGATGATTGCTGGCTCAACTTGCTCCTTGCTATGATAGGAGAGCAGTTCTGTGAGCCCAGTGAGATCTGCGGAGCCGTGGTGAGTGTGCGGCAGAAGCAGCATCGGATCGCCCTCTGGACCAAGACCGCCTCGAACGAAGCTGATCAGATGTCAATTGGCCGTCACTTCAAAACCGTTATTGACTTGCCTGAAAATGAAAAGATCGGTTACATGGTCCACGATGACGCAATCAGGTTGGAGCGCCGAGCTAAGGATCGCTATACAGTGTAGTTTGCCTGAGGGCCGGTAGCTACGCTAATGTCGCTCCTCCTTTGTTTCTGAACGCTGTGGTGACTCGTTGGACGGATTCAAGTGTTTGTCCGATCGCCGGGCATCTTGACTGCTGACAATTTGCTGGCTTTGGTGCTGCGCGAGAAGTCTGCAGCTAAGCAAATCTGACAGTTCGGTAGAACACTCGAGAAGTCGTAGTCCACACAAGAGAGCACACAGCTCGACGCACTCGTTCTTTACCTGTTTATTCCAGTTCATCACAGTCGGGTTATTGTTAAATAGTATTGTTAAATAAACACGTACACACGCGTCCAGCCAAATAAATGCACACAAGTCAAGGGAGCTGCTCACACATTTCTCATGTTTCATCACAGAACATGACAATGGATTTATCTGCGCCGGCACTGAAAAGCCAGGGCTGTGTGGGATGAAAAGCACAGTCTAAAACTCCTTCACAGCCATTGTGTGAGTGTGACCTCAGAATTTTCAGTGGAACAATTAGAGCATTTTGATTGAGGTCTGCATGAACCATTCCATGGAAAACATGTATCATTGTGTCATCCGAAACTGAGGCAAACAGAGGGTATTTCTTGTGAAACGCGACACTCTGCATTGGGGACACACCTCGGTAAGTAACACCAAACACAAGTGTATGGTGCACGCACAAACAGTCTTTAACAAGCCAACCTTGATGGCACTTGTATGCGACGACATGACTTTGTAAGGCATGTTGGACAAATCCATATCAAACCTGCGGAATCACGGCCGTGTTGTGTCAGTGCGTGTGGCACATTTCGACTTGGCTCCTGCTGGCCGTAGAAACAAATGGAGTGTACAAAAAATGAACATACCAAGCAAGCCTTCCGTCATTTCCACCCACGATGATATTATCTCCTGCAGCAAAAAGAGAAACTGCCTATCAGACACAGAGTCGTCTTGAATCATAAACCCACGCATAAACATGTCGACGCCACCTCCGGGATGTGCCGCAATGCAGCTCATTGAGTGACCGCCATTGATCAATGTCTTTACGAGGCACTGGCGCTGCAGATCATACAAATATACGTGGGAGCCAGTACAGATAAACATGATCGGTCGCGATTGATGAAACATGACACTTTGAATCGGAATCCTGAAACAAGAGTGTGTAATCCTCACTCAGTCCTCCGTCATCTGGACGGGCAACGATGGCAGATAAAGAAATACTTAAAAGTCTTTCACATACTTTTGCTGGCGGAAAATATGCTGAGATGATTTCCTGCAGTCAACTCAAGTCAGCTATTCGAGCAACCCCATGTTTGTTGTTGGGGTCCTTGCCTTGAGATGCGATGGATCACAACATTTGTTCCTCCAGACACTAATGATGCAAAATAGTCCCTGCAGAAATACAGGGATTGAGGATTTTAGCCACATAGATGTAAAGCAATGGACCTGCGCGCACCCTTTTTGATGCCAAGAAACCTGTTGAGAAAACAAGGCATTGTTCACAAGGCGATGGCTCAATAGACGATCTCCACGAGAAATGTTGAGAAAGCTCAGGCTCAATACCTTGATAACAGTCGTGCGGTGATTGACGAACACGACATCTTCCCTGACGTCAAAGCGAAAGTTGTAAGACGTCAGCAAAATGGACAGAATAAGGGAGATTTCAGGATGCAACTACTTACCTCTCTAACCATGGTAAGCTCACCCCATCCGCGCCCTGTTACTCAACGGCAAAATAACATAAGCATCTGCGACCAGATCGTATATGCAAGGAAAGACACCGGAGGGCACCACCATCGCGCGCACCGAGCTCAGGTGCTGATCCAAGTCAGTGGTGCAAAGATCTGCGCGAGCAAACAATCATACAGATAAATAAACGGCTGAATTTCACTTGTTCAACGTTTAAGAAATAATGTTTTGAACATATGTCAGCGGGACAAACCCTTGTTAGGATTCAGCAGAACAACAGAATTCCCCACGCAGGCCGACACGATGTTAGCTCCAGTACGAGGGCACCTTTTTAAATGTTAGCGTGAGTGACGTGAATGCAAATAAAAGTGGAGCTATTGAACCCACCAGTCCACGCACTTCACCATTTCACCGAAGTACCATTTCTTCACACACCGTCCTGTCATGACCTGCACATTCAAATAGAGTATACTAAGTTGGTGTGTGGCAACTACCCTGCACCGAAGTGAGCAGCCCATACCTCCCACTTTCGCATCGAGCAATCAGCAGATCCCGATAAGAGCCATTGGCTGCACCACGAGGATAACGTGAGATGACTGCGAGATGATATGAAGGACACAAGATCCCTCGATGCTATTTGTGTTTGACTTACCCGGTTGGATCAACAGAAATTGAAATGACTTTATCCGAGCCGTGGTGCCCAAGCCAACGCAGCAGTACCAATTTTTATGTTGGGCGCCGTGCACCGTTTTTTTTTTTTAAAGCGGATCAGAATGTAGCCATGCCGAATGACCTGTGTACTTTAAACATCTGGAGCTCGGAAACGGTTTCAATACCTGCACAGAAGGAAACTTGACGTATTGTGAGAAACACGGGGACATGCTAAGTAAAAGTACCTGTGGGCTAGGTAGGAGAGGAAGGATATCGTTCGGCTGGACCTTAAGCCGATTCCTAGCCACTCGAGGGCACAGATACAGGTCAAGACATCTTTGAAACCTGTAAACACCACGTTTGCAACGTGATGACCCCGTCCTCATCCGGTGTTGCATCAAGAACACATAACAAAGCGCAGACGGAAACATTCGCAACACAGGTCAGAGATGCTTCCAAGTCAAGCGTAGTTTTCCAATAAATGAAGCTTGCACCGGGACTACGCACCTTTCCCCGACATATGGGGAATACGCAGGAACCTGTACCGAGAAAAGGCAGATGTTGAAAAAAAATGCGGTTGCGCGTAAAAAACAACTCACCCTCCGGAGGGCATCATAAAAACGCCGACCAACAGATATATCAGCATCGTCTGAAAGTTCTGCACGCGGATCAGCTGAGAATTCTTGTCTGTACTCGACAGGCGGATTGTATGAATCTTCGTGGCTGGGAGCTTTTGCTTTTGGTGCTGGAAGGTATGCTAGGCCTATGAAGTGCTCCGCCGAATAAGTGATTAAATTATTGCTCAGTGATGGGACTTGAAAGATTCAAATCACCGTTAGTGTTTTTATCAGTGAAACCTCCCCCGGTATCCCAAATTAGCTTTGGGGCATTATCGACCGACTGCGGCAGTAGTGAAGAGCATCAAACCAGAAAGGAGGTACACAGGGCGAAATTTCAATACATCTCACTTACACTCCTTTCAGGTTTCGACGCAGCATTGTTTCGCAGTGCACGTATGATGCGGAGCACCAGCTTAGCCTCCCTGCGTTAAGAAACATGCCTGTGACAGGTCGACTCTCTGAAGAGTTATATTTCGAGAACTCACCACTTCGAAGGGATGAAGCGGCGCTTTGGCTCGTGGGCACTTGGCAGAAACTGCTCAGATGCTTCTTCCTGCACAATGTTCTGCATTATCAATTTTCTTCCCAATAGCAAAACAGCGGCAGAGACGAGCGAAGGCAATCCAGGCCGTGATATCGTACATCGTGTTGAATATCGTCGCCGAAAACGTTACTCGGTATGACGCTACCGCGAAGTCGACGAATCAGTCCAAGCTGCACTTGCAATAATTAAATTAACCTTCGGATTCAGCTTTTTTTCACCTTCGGCTGCTTGAGGTTTCCGAAGCACAGTCTGACACCAGAGGAACGTCACTTGCCTGCGATTGCGATATAGCCAGCTCTCGATCTTCCTTCTCGTCGAATACTTTCCTCCAGTAGCTTGGGTCATCTACCATATGGAGTAAGTGTTCGATTGAATCATTCCACTTGCGCTTCAATATTCTGCGGCCATCGGCGTCGTAACCAACGTGATCTTCGTCCCGATACCATTCAGCCGGCACGTTCCCTGTCGTGTTCTCCATTACGAGAAAATTGGGAGAGTGCGACTGTTGCGTCAATTGGCCGTCCGTACAGTGCTGGCGAACGGCGGGTGTGGGCGGCTGCTGTTATATTTGTTGGACGACACGACGGAAGTCTTCGGATACTACGGGACTCGGGCAGTCAGTGGACTCGGCAGGAGCATTAGGATTCAGTTCGAACGAAATCGACATTTGAAGTACCAATTTCGGTACATCAGTCTATTTGCCTGTGAAAACAGTCACTATTTGTGTACCGGTACATGCGCCAGGCCAAGAAAAACCCGCAAAAGTCTTTGCTGTCCCGAATGCGCGCTCCGTAGGGCGGTCGCGACATTCTGAATGGGGTATGCGTGCGCGGGATACCTCACGTGTGGTGTGTACTCGCCGGGACCATCCCGGTGGCGAGGAGTCTCCGCGTGGGCCGTGCTGGGTGACGATGTCTCGCCGCGAATGGCGAAACGCCGTCCTTTTTGTCGAGAAACCGGGACCGTTGCTGTGTCATTTGCGCGCCCCGATTGTACCGAAATTGGGTACTCAGTCGTATGGGCAAAACCCGATTTCAATCGAACTGAATCCTTACAGAGAATAGGAACTTTGGTAGCTGAGAATCGGTGGCTGAGATTCTCAGCTACCGGCCCCGACCGACCCCCCATATCAATGACTCAAGGAAATAGACCTCCGTAGCTGAGAATGGGA
>Ga0307489_10001389_pt1 | contig 15899 bp, 11 predicted proteins | sample SB12metaG_FD_202247 | JGI IMG/M metagenome (GOLD analysis project Ga0307489, IMG submission 202247) | Sea-ice brine microbial communities from Beaufort Sea near Barrow, Alaska, United States - SB 1.2 | ecosystem: Environmental > Aquatic > Marine > Coastal | place: USA: Alaska | collected... | reverse complement strand
CCGGTATGCTTCGAGGTTTTAAATACATAATCTACACCCTTCATCTTTTTTGCTTTGAATAACCAATAGAAAAATTTTGGCCTTTGCGTAGCTCCTAAATTTATACCTGATAACTGATACGCAGGTACTGCAGGATGTGCATGATGCGCCTCATGAAGATTAAAATTAAACAGAAAATACTTAGCAAAGAAGAAATGAGCATGAAAGCTTCTTGTGTATTGTACTTGCTCTAAATAGGATATTGGTTTTACTTCCTTATTATTAGAAATAGGAATTTCGATATGAGAATGCTGCGTCATAATAAGCAACTCTTTCCACAACAAGCTTATCAAAAATGCAAACATGAAGATCTGGTTGATAAATTCCCAAAATAAAAGAAAAGATAGTATGTAAATACTGAAGTAAACAACTACCTGTGTTTTAACTTTTCGATATTTTTTAGGGGTCATAAAACGTTTTATTTTAAATAAATTCCAGTAATTACTTAATTTATAACTTAAATAAAACAACGGAATATATAATTTCCAAGCAACATTTACAATGCCGTTTTTAGCTTTGGAAGAACTTGGACTAACCGTAGATTCTGTAGTAGGGTCTTTGTCTCTCCAGCCGGTCCATCGATGGTGTAAATTGTGCATTTGCTGCCAAGAATAATAGGGAATAATCGATAGAAAACCAAATAAGTGCCCGAAGACCACATTTACCGAACGGGTTTTAAAAAAGCTCAAATGCGCACATTCGTGCAATAAAATAAATGTCTGAAGAAAGAAAAATGACAATAGGAATTGACCAACCCAATATAAAGTTCCAGCATAATTTATAGAAAGTAGTACTCCCGCAACAAAAAATACTACTGGAATTAATAAACATAAAAAAGCAATATCGTTTCTTGCTTTTAGACCTGATGAAGTCGCTTTTATTTTTATCATTGCGTTCAATTAATTTTCTATTTTTTCACAAACAATCGTCTGCATAGAAAGGTTTAAATATTTTTGAAACCAAAGAATAGGCGTTAATATAAGTTGTCCTAAAAAGTAAGGAAAAATAATACGATTTAAATTTAAGTTCTTTCCGATCGTTTTAAAATAGGATCCTGCAAAGATATAAAAATAGGGAGGAAATGCTCCATAAGGCAAATATGTAGAAACCTTAAATCCATTCTTTTCCATCATTCGAATAAATGCTTTTTTATCATACAAAATGGTGTGTTGAGGCGCTTGAACGCCTGGCCATTTTCTGCCAAATAGCTGAAAAGTAAAACTATCTAGTCTTGGCACTTCTACAATCAATTTTCCTCCTTTTTTCAATACTTTATTTGCCATTTGTAATGATTTGTTAGGATCATAACAATGCTCTAAAAAATGCCACATGGTGACCGCATCATACCTGTTTTCTTTTATTTTTTGTTCATAAAATAAGCCTTCATAAAATTCAATTTTATTAAAACCTGGATACTCTAGTCCCTCTTTAAAATCTACGCCACTTATTTTAACAGCGTGTTTTTTGTTGAGATGCAGCAAAAATGTACCCACAGCGCATCCAACATCAAGAACTTCTGTTTGTTTATTGAGATGCACATGTTTCGCAACAATTTTTTCTTTATCTCTATCGTGCTTATTCATGGTCCACTCATAAAGAGGTGTTAAGATACCCCAATTTTTCTTTTTACGGTGTGCAATATATTCTCCGTCATAAAATTCTTTAATTTGATCTAAAGCAATCCTAGGATTTTGGTATACCATCTCACAATGAGTACACTTTACATATTGGAATTCGCCTTCTTTACCCGTTAAATCTTCTTCTCCTTTCAAGAAAAAAGAATATTGGTCGCTATTACAAGAGTAACAATTAACCGTTTCAAATTTATAGCTACCTGGATTTTTGAATTCTTTTAAAAATGGACTGTTCATATTATAAATGTGTGTGTATAAAAAATGTTATTGGAAAAAATAGGATTGAAAAGTAAGCAACGATACTTTTATTTCTCATGCTATAGATTAAGAGCAATGGCACTAAACTAAATAGAATATCTATATAATTCAGCCAGGGTTTAAAAAGTAAAATACTACCACAAAAAAGAAATAGCAAGGGTTGCCAAATGGTATTTGAATTTACTTTTACACGATCAAAACTATCAAAGCCAGCCATTAATAAAAAAGATGCAAGGAGTACCTCTAGTTGAACTTCATGCGATGAAACCATGGAAGCACCATAAAGTAGCCCAGGGTATTTTAACAATGGAATTAATTTTAACACAACTAATTGATTTCCAAACATTAAGTACAACGCCAATGAACTGATTAAAAGTAAAAATAGTGTGAAGTAAATCTTTGAAAAAACCAATCCGACACTTATTAAATAAATACCAATAATGATTGCTGTTATTTTTTTAAAAGAGTTGAAGTTGGCAGGAATCAAATAGATTCTTTCTGGATGTTCTTTCCTGTCTATGGTTACAGAAAAAGCATCGTCTAAAATTCTAAATACCATAAAAGAGATGACTAAAAGCAACATTGAAAATAGCCATATTTCTAAAGGATCTTTAGGAGATAAAACAAGCATAGACATCAGTATTGTGAGCCCTATAAGTTGCACAAGGTGCATTCTAATTTTTATATATGCTATTAAAACAGCGATCATAAAAGTTGAATTTTACCAAGATCTCCATCTAAGATGACCTCATCGTTGTCCTTCAAAATTTCTGTAATATTTGCAATTCCTATGACTGCCGGAATGCCAAATTCTCTTGCAACTATTGCTCCGTGAGATAAAGCTCCTCCTCGTTCTACAATAAGGCCTCCAATTAATGGAAATACCATTGCCCATCCAGGATCTGTTTGCTTGGTTACTAAAATATCTCCTTTGTTTAGTTTTGCGCTTTCTAATACAGATGCTAGCACTTTTACGTTTGCTTTGATCTTTCCTCCACTAACCGCTAATCCGTTAAACGCCGTAAAGTCTCCGGTATACGTAACCGCTTCCTTTACAGATGCGGGTCTTTCACCAAAACTAGTTGTGAAGTTTTCTGGATATTCATTCTGTGAATCCTTATTAAATCGTGAACGCCGCTCTTTAATGAGCTCTTTAAGATCTTTTGAGAACATGGAAGAAGAAGACAGCAGTTCGCCAATTTCTTTATAACTCAAGTAGAACAAATCGTCTGCACTATTAATTTTTTGTTCTTCTACAAATTGTGCCCCCATCTTTTTAACAATCGTTTTAAAATGATAATACATTTCTGCTTGTTTGTAGCGTACTCTTTCCCTGCTTGATATTGCTTGCTTGCACAGTTTTGCACTTAAGTAAACCATTCCCACTTCTAGGATAGAAATAGGAATAAATATGGATCTTTTCTTTATAATTTTCCAAGCAAAACTGCGCATCGCTATTTTCCTTTCTTGGTCTTTAATGGCAATTGCTTCCCGTGGATCTTGCGCGTCTTGGGAGCTATAAACTTGCAATAGCTCTATAAACTTAGTTGGTTCTTCAATATAGTTTGTGCTAAAAAACATCAGTTCACCAGAACATCTAAATCCCCATTTTTTAAGATAGCCATTCAAATTTTCCTTCAGTTGATAAAAGCTCGGATTCTCCTGAATTTCTTGGTATATTTTTGGAGCGGAACGCGCATCAAACAAAGCTTTTAAGGCACTGTTCTTATTAATTTCCTGTACAATATCATACGCATCATTTAAGGGTTCACTGCTCATTAAACCAGGAATTGCCTGTACCAAAGTATTGTGCATCCCAACACTTTTTTCGCCGTAATACTTCTTTGTTATTTCTCCTAAAAGCTTGTAGTGAATCATCGAGAAAAAATCAGCCAAACTAGCACGATACCATTGATGGAACCTCAGGTCTAAAAAGGTGTAAAACAAAGATGCTATTGGAAGATTTTGATCTTTTTTACTCGCTTGTAAAGCAAAGTCGTCCACCATTTTCTCTATGCTTTTAACATGTTTTTCTAAGGAAAAATTCAATCGAATCAAACGAAAAATAAAACGAACTATAGAAGTTGATTTAGAAGTGTCTACTTGTGCGACATCTTTTTCTGAATACCCAACAAATTTATTAAATGCATCCTTGAAATATACTTGTAATGGAGATGAAGAAATAATAGTATGAATACTGGTCATGTTATAATACAATCTATTGCTCCAAATACCAACGGTATTGCTAAAATCGTACTCTAATGCGCGCAGACTCTTTTTGTTGATTTGTAATAAACCAGCAAGGTTTTTAAAATAATGGTAATACGAATCTCGTGCAATTGAATACAATAACGGAGACATTGGAGTTGGGTAATTCTCGTTTAAATTTGTATTGGTCCAATAGACTTTCTTTTTTTGTAAAATAGTGATGGGTCTTGCTTGCACAAAAAATATATGTGCTCCTTTAGAGACCCACTCAATATCTATATGGTATCCATAATTTTCTTTTAAAGTGGTTGCCAAACGAATTAATTCAACAGCATTAAAAGGAAGTTTCTCTTTCGGTATTTCCCTAAAATGAACGGTGAAATTTTTAGGGGTTATTTTCCCTGAAACCAATTGCTCACCGGCCCCTTTTACATATTCCGTGTAGATTTGATCTATATTATAAGGCGATGATGTAAAGGTAACTCCGGCATAATCTGCTTCCACAAACTCCTGAATGACCACCCCCATTTCTACAAGTTTTTTTCCTGATAATTTTTCATAGGCAAGTACTCTATCATTATGCAGACCATCCCAACATTTCAGGATAGCTCCCAGTGCTGCCTCTGTGTTGTTTTGAACTACAAAAGAATCTAACTGACCTGCAAAAGAAAAACGATCAGAATCTTCGCCAATAGCAGAGCTTCTCACGATAATTTTTTGAGAATTAAGCGCAACTAAACAACTTTCTAAGGAGGGTTTAAATCCGTCTGGAAAATCATTTTCTATCGAATATAACTCCAGTACTTTTTTAGAAATTGCATATCCATTTGGCACAGAAAATCCATACGCAAACAGCGCTGAAAGACTGGCGGCTTTAGCGCCCACCAAATCAGCAGACAATTTTTCTTTAAGCGTTTGTATGTACCTCAAAATTTCTTTTTTATGTTGACGACTACTAAAAGCTTACTGACCCCGATGTGTAGTGCTAAACCAATACAAAATAGGATTAAAATGGTGTAAAAAGAGTAGTTTGTTGCTAAAAAGTAAAAGGTTAAAACCCCTATTAATGAATCTGCTTTATCTGTAAAGTATTGTACATATTTGTACTTTTTTGATTGGGCTCCATTAGCGATCCCTAACTTTCTTTTTATAAATGAATTCGGTAATTCTGCTAAAACATAAGAGAGTCCCAGACCGAAACCAACAAATGCATCGTACGCTAATGAGGTTTCAAAAGGGCCAAAACAATAACTACTTAGCAAGGCCAACAGTCCTGTAAGAATGGTTAGCACAATGATGCCTCGATATGTTTTATGAAGCCCAAACCTATTTTTTGAAATAGGAAAAGCCAACCCTCTAAACCAATTGTGTTTTACAACGATCATATGCAAAACATTTCCAATGATTAAAGGCAAATAAAATAGGTATATGTGGGTGTAAAAATCGCTCATCTATGCTCTCTTTTTAAGGGTGTCCAACATCTCAAAAGATGTTGTAAACACCCTTTCAATAAATGGATAATTCATTAAAACACTTCCTGTCAAATAAAAATTAACTCTCGAAATTAAAAATGCCTGCCCACCCAGTTTGAAGTCATACAAATAATCAGACCAACTATAGTCTTCATTATTTAAGGATTGCACAAGTGCAAAATGATGTTTCAATACGGCTATTAAATCTGAACTCTCAAAATTAGACACAAGTGTAAAAGCTAACAACTCAAAAATATCACGATGTGGAATGCCATATGTAGCCAGCTCCCAGTCATAAATACACGGGTTTCCATTAGATCTTATAGCAATATTCCGTGGATTAAAGTCATTATGAATCAAGGTCATTTTACTTTTAGGCTGATATCCATTTTTGCTCCAATTATTTATAAAATCTGATAATTCATCAAAACGATGGTCTGCATTTAAATAATCATAATCCTTTCTATTCAAAGCAACAAAAGCCGTGTAAAGCTCCAGTGCCTTTTCAATATCAAAAACCGCTATGGATTCAATTTTATTTGTTTCATATTGAAAATTAGCATGTACAATATGAATACTATCTATGGTTTTTTTGATAATTGAAGTGCTCCATTTTTCTGGAGTTGATTCGGAATTAATGAGCAACATCTTATTTGGAGCTAAGCGCTCCATAATAATCATATAAACTTCTCTATCAGTCTCTTTTTTTGTGCCATATAAAACGGGCATAAATGGATACGCTATCTGCTGTAATGCCTCATATACGTCTATTTCTTTAGTATGGTTGTCTTTGTATTCTAATACATGGTAATGTTTTGATAGAATATCTGCTAAATCGACACTAACATTGCTTGCCATAAAATGTAAACCATCTAAAACCTCGGTACCAAGTGCTTTACTTTTAAGTAATAGCGGATATTCTTTTCCATCGACGGTATGGATATCTGCTTGGATAAACCCAATGGCTTTTTTAGTAATCTTTTTTGTTAAATCTGTAAGAATTCCATTTTCTATCTGTACCTCATTATTAAAATTGACACGAGCGATCTCCGCATTAAAAAATGGGGTATGTGTTTTTATAAAATCGGTATCTACTTCAGATCTGAGCAACCATTTTACAGGTTTATTTCTGCCTAATTTTTGATGTGCGCGCGCAAATTGACCACTCACAATAGCTGCCAAGGTTGAAATTTCAATTGACATCGCAAAGCCCGCAATTAATTTTGCAAACCGCTCTACCTTTCCTGCTCCTTTGCAACCCATCAATTCTAATATTCTAGAGGGCACTGGTAAATGCGTACCACCACCAACAGTACCGATCACTAAATTAGGAAGCACAAGTGATAAGTATAGCCCTTCTTTTGTTAGTTCTATTTGTAAAATACCAATAGAGGATTCGTGAATACATGCCAAATCTTGACCTGTAGAAGCATATATGCCTGCAATGGCATTTGCTACATTCACATTATGGCCTACCATGCCGTCTAAGCGACTAATGGATAGCGAGTTGTTATAAGAGCTAAACATTTCTTTGGCATTTGTTCTCAATGTTTTTTCAATCACTTCATTTGTTAAAAAACACTCACTAATTACGTGACATCCTCTTCCGTTTTGCATTGCATAAAAAGAAACTTTTTTGTCTGATGCACCATTTCCCTCTATTACAAAATTTAATATTTCTATTGAAGTGGCCAACTCAAAGTTTTCTTCTATCCATAAACACGCATTCCAGGTGCAGGAAGTTGTCATATTTTGCCCGGATGCGTCACTTGTAGAATACGCAAACTTGAGATGCACAATTTTTCCAATAATAACACTTTTAATTTCAAGCAATTCAGCATGATTACTATGCATTTGCGCTTGGTCTTTTATTTTTTGGAAATTCCTCTTAATCCATTCGTCAAAAGCAATAGATTCAGACAAACGCTTAAAAGTATACATCGGTGTTCTTACCATTTTTTGATGCACGATATGGGCTTCAAATCCACCACTTTCGCTTATTGCTTTGGCGCCTCTGTTTAGACTTGCAACTAAGGCTCCTTCTGTTGTGGCTACAGCACTGTGCACCAATTCTTTTGTATTGTTCTTGTCAATAAATAAGAGCGGTCCTATGAGTCCTAAAGGAATTTCAACAGTTCCTATAAAACTTTCAATGTTGTTTTGTATTTGAGATAAAGCGATAGATTCAGAGTGTAGCTCTTTACCGATATCCTGAGATAAGGTTTCCAAATAATTCATCCTTAAATCAAAAGCTGTTTGATTCATTAAACCTCTGCCAGCTGCTTGTTGATATTTTATTTTCATGTAGTTTTACTATTTGGATTTAATTCGTTGAATCGCTTTACAAACAAATTTCGAACATCGTTAATATGGGTATCTAGATTGTCTATATTCCAATCTTTTGTTGAAATTTCTTCCAGTAGTTCTAGCCTAAGGGTTCCGTTTTTAGCATATTTTGAGTCCGACATATTACTTTCTTCAGGAACGTGAATAAACAACGGAACAATTGGAAGGTTCGCTTCGATAGCCATGTGATATATACCTCGATTAAAAGGGGCAATGCCATGAAAATGATCATGTACACCCTCAGAAGAAGCGAAGATAGAGTAGTTGGTTTCTTTTATAAATTTAGTAGTCTTCTTAAAGAATCTTAACCTTCTTTTATGATGTTTTTTTTGAGGTATGTAGAGGGTTCCTGTTGCTAAAGCTGAAATAACTAGAGGAATATAAATCCATGTTTTTTCAGAAAGAAGAAATCTAGCATCTTGAAGGCCTATTGCAGTTAAAAGAAAAATATCTTGTTTGTTATTATGATTGAAAGTATACAGTACTTGATGTTTCGGAAATTTATCTAGTGGAGGATAACAACCACGAAACCCCATAACCAATAAAATAAAGCGAGAAGAAGGTTTAATAATATACCTTACACAACGGTTTCTTAGCTTACCGAAGCTTATGACAACGAATATTAAAGCAATGCCACCTGTAATTAAGATAATTGTGAGGGCGGCTACCCATCGATAAATAGTAATTAGGTTTTTCAATTTCTTAAAGAATTGTTTTTTAAGGCATCAATTTTATTAAATAGAATACCATTGTTCTTAAAGAACCGAGCAAGGATTTATTGCCCAATTTTCATATTATTTAAACACTCATAATAAGGGGCTAAATTATTTTCGTTTTTAGGCTGTAATAAGCACATCTGATTCTCATGTATTACAAATATGAAAATCTTTTAACACATACAATAATAGTACACTTCACTTTAATACTGTCTTCATTTTAGAAAGTGTACCCGCACCAGAAAATAATTCTAAAGTGTGAATATACTAATAATAATCAGACAAATTAACGTAAGTTCTTATTGAAAAAAGAAAAAAAGGAGACAAGTTATTAGAAAAATTCGCCAAAACTTACGGATGAAAATAAAATTAGAAAATCTTTTAAATATGCTATCTGAGAAATTAACTTTGTGGTTCTAGGAATCGTTATTGCATTACAAATAAATAATGCTAATGAACAACGGAAAGAAAAAATCAAAGCGCAAAACATACGCATCCCATGAAAGGAAGATTATTAAAATCATTTGGTACAAGTAGTGCAAACAATAAAAACACTCAAAATTATTATATATAATGGTCTTAAAGTATTGAACGTTATAGACAATCTCATCAAATCGAACAAAGACCGTTTGATCACCTATGTATCAAGAATATCTGAAGTTCTCAATTTATATCCAATATAGAACGACTGAAGTAGTTCTAAAAGTATAAGGTTGATGCGTAATAAAATTTTAAAAAGGAGTATCAAGTCGGACTTCAGATACTGTCACTGTTACAGAAAATGAAATTTTATGGTCCAATCATTGCGCTTCAGCAAATGATGCTTACATTCCAAAGTTTATAAATCTCAAGAGACCTCCAAAATGTCAGGTATCGCAATCACAATGCTAAAATTATTTTTTTATGAGATGAGAATTCTTCTCTAAAGGATCGGGCTTTCTAAGAGTACTCGCTTTTTTTGACTGGCTTTAATAGTACAATCTAAAATCAAGAAATTTACAGGCACTGTAATATTTTTGATGCAATTCTTCGACTACCGCCAACATATTGTCATCTTCGTTAAACAAGTTAAAGAATGCTTTGTCAAGATTTGCGCTTGTAATGCCATTAAATTCGTTCCCGTAACCAGAAACAGCTTTTGCGCCAGTGATGTCTAAAAAATACTGTGCCTCTTCTTCGTCTAAATCTAGTGCTTTTGCATTTGAAAAATGTAAAATTTTTCCTTTCAACCTTCCTTCAAAAATTTCTGCAATTTCTTGCAGGCTATAATAGTAATCATTGATACAAATACTATTTGCTTCACCAGTGATTACCAAGTAGATGATCTCATAGTCTTTAAAGTTATGATCATCTGAAACCAATGCTGTTAAGCTAGCTTCCAGGCCTTCAATAGTGTCGCATGTTTTATAAATGTTGGCAATTCCATATTGCATGGTCAATTGCTCAAGGTTTTTATGTGCTTCGGTAACTTTGATTGTTTCGATATCGGGAACCGCTTCTAAACAGTAAATAAAATAATCGGTGTCACTAAAATGTCCTTGAGGTAATTGCTGTCTTTTTTCTAACAAATTTTTGATTTTTTAAAAGGTATTTAAAAGACAAAATTAAGGGAACTTTTTTATCTTTTTCTGCGATTTTATATAAAATATACCCAATTTTAAAAGTTTAAAGATTCAGAGAGTATTGGATTCAATAGAAACACAGTATTACCTTAAAATAGCTGTTTCTGTGCGCTATACAATCCCACTTTGTTTGCATCTTTGCCCCTTATAGTAGCGTATTGTCTATTGCGGGTAGTGACTCTGGCGGATGTGCAGGAATTCAAGCAGATATTAAAAGTATAAGCGCTTGTAATGCTTATGCAGCAACGGTAATTACTGCAACTACTGCACAGAATACGCAAGGTGTTTTTGATATTCATGCGCTACCAATCTCGCAGATTGAAAAACAATTAGATGCTGTTTTAAGAGATATAGCGTTTGGTGCGGTAAAAATTTGAATGTTACACTCTTGTGCTGTCATCAAATGTGTGCAACGAAAATTAGAGGAATATAATGTCAAAAATAGTATAATTGACCCGGTCATGGTGGCAACATCTGGCGACACACTTCTTGATAAAGATGCTATTTCTTGTCTAAAACTATTCTTAACCAAAGCGGTATTAGTCACACCAAACATCCCCGAAGCAGAGCTACTTATTGGTCATAAAATAAACAGAGATACTATTGAAAGCGCTGCTAAAGAAATTGGAGAGCGGTTTAAAACTTCAATATTATTAAAAGGTGGTCATTTAAAGCATACATCAAACACCATTACAGATGTGCTTTACCTTAAAAAGACGGAAGAATTAATTGGTATAAACAATCAAAAAATACGGACAAATCATACCCATGGAACTGGGTGTAGTTTATCATCGAGTATTGCTGCCTTTTTGAGTTTAGGATATTCTATGAGCGAAGCAGTTTACAAAGGATGTGCTTAGGTCAACGCAGCTATAGAAAAGGGTAAAAATAAAATATTGGGAAAAGGGAATGGACCCATAAATCATTTTAATTTAAAAGAACGCGTTACACGAGTAGCAAACCTCAAAATATACAGATCCTAAAATAAAATGCACGAAATGCAACACCGCATAAAACGAATTGTTTGTACCCCTCTCCTCTCCTCTCCTTTACTTGCTGCATTCAACTCCTGTTTTTGTTGGAGTCTGGAAAGGAAGCGCATAAAAATAATTTGAAAATGGCGAAAAAACTGATCGAAAAATGAAATTCCCTAAATTTAATAGTCATAAAATTGAAGTTACTTGTAAAAAACCATGCACCTCGAAATACTTTTTTTATAAAAAATGAAAAGCATGCACCTCATGATAATCTTTCTGAAATGAACCGAGAAAACAAATATAAGAGCAACACTCTTTATGATAAATTTATCATTATCTTGCTAAAAACTTAAAAAAAAATGCTAAAAATTGCTAAAAAATCTTCTTTTAGAGTAAGTGACTTTTAATAATAACCGTTTTAATGAATTCATTTTAAAACAGTTTAAATCCTACAATTTCATAGTGTTTGAATAGATCTTGCTGCAGGTTATACCTATTTAATATTCCTAAATACGCAAACAAATTCAATACATTTAATTTTCAAACGCTATTCCTTAGCACGCATTGCAGCTGAAAATAATTGAAAGTAAAAACAAGAAAAGGGTCCGTGTTCCTTACGTTTAAAATAAAAGTACAAATGAAACAAACACAATTCAACAAAATAAATGCCATGATTAGAAATACCATACTACTCTTTTTTTTATTCGTAATAAGTAACTTCACAGCGCAGTCTAAACAACAATTTGCAAACCTTGGAGACTTCATCACGGTAGGTGGTAAAATTATTAAAAACTGTAAAGTAGGCTATAGAACTACCGGAACATTAAATGCAGAGAAGACCAACGCCGTATTGTGTCCCACGCGCTTCACTGGTAAAAGTGAAAATAGTGCAGTCAATCGTGTGCTGGATACTACCGGATTGTTTGTCATTATGGTAGATGCGCTTACCAATGGGGTCTCTTCCTCTCCTTCAAATACACCTAATTTTCCTTTGGTAACAATTACCGATATGGTGCACTCACAGCATCAAATGCTGACTAAACATTTAGGTATTGACCATTTGTATGCCGTAATAGGGGTTTCTATGGGAGGAATGCAAGCATTTGAATGGTTGGTCTCCTATCCAAATTTCATGGATAAAGTAGTGCCAATCGTTGGCACTCCTAAACAAACGTCATATGACTTAATGGCTTGGCATACAGCCGCAGATATTATCATTGCAGCAGATGCACAAAAAGGAGATCTAAAAGAAGCATTGCGGCTTGCGCATAATATTGAACGGATGCACCTGGCCTCTCCAAACTACATCGTAGAAAAGTTTTCTGCAGACAGTATTGCCAATGTTTTAAAAAAAGAAATCTCTATGGATCCTTACGACTATCTTGGAGGCGTGCAAGCCATGATATCTCAAGATATATACAAAAGTTCAAAACAAAACATAGACACTATTAGCGCTATTATAAAAGCAGATCTTTTGGTGATTGTCGCAGCTCAAGACCATGTTGTGCACCCTTCATCTGCCTCTCAATTGGCCAAAAAATTAGCAGCACCATTGGTCACTTTAATGGGGGATTGTGGACATGTAGCTTTTGCTTGTGAGTCTGAAAAAGTGAAGACGGCTGTTACCAAATTTTTAAAAAGAAACTGATTGTAACAAAGCAGTAAAACAAAGTGGTAAAAAAAAACAAGCACAATAACGCTGTAAAGTGCAAATAATATCATATTAAAAATAAAAAAAACATGACTATTTTAAATTCATTAAAACTTGTAATAACCACAATACTATTACTTATTTGTAGCACTATAGCATTTGGTCAAAAATTAGCTCCAAAAGAAAGAATATTAGCCCCAGACCAAACAATTACTTCTACTATAACTGGAAAAGACTACCAACTGTACCTTTCTTTTCCTAAAAATTATTCGACAAAAGACAGCATTACGTATCCCGTATTGTATGTTTTGGATGGTATGAATGCCTCTCGAATAATTAGTGGAATAAGGCCCTTAATGCATGTGGGAAACCAATTAGAAGATGTAATCATCGTAGGAATTGGTTCAGGACTTGATCCTCTTTCTTGGTACAATAATCGATATAATGACTATACAACATCTGTATCTATTCCTAAAGATGAAACTATTAGAGATAAAGCTAATGGATTGTGGGGAAAAAAATTTGATGTACCCAAAGGAAACTTTAAATCTGGAGGAGCAGCTAAGTTTCTTAAAATTATTAAAACAGAGATTGCCCCATACCTAGATAAAAATTATAAAACCAATGCCGATAGAGGTATTACTGGACACTCCCTTGGAGGGCTGTTTACGGCTTATTGTTTGGTGAATTCTGATGGTTATTTTACCCGTTTTGGTATCAACAGTCCTGCTCTTTGGTGGGATAATGAAAAATTATTAAACCAAGCCGTTGCGCAATTCACTGAAAATAAAATTTGGGACTTGCCACAAACTAAAGTCTTTATTTCAGTTGGAGATCAGGAAGACAGTTTCATGGTGCCAACGATGACGAAATTCAGCAAATATCTTGAGGATAGTAATTATGAGAATATAGACTTGAAGTGGAAAATATTTGATGGAGAAAATCATATATCTGTTATTCCTGCTTCGCTCAATAAAACGATATATACATTATATAGTAAAAAATAAACAAAAATTTATCAAATATAAATTAAATGAAAAAAATATCCTTAAGTGCAACGCTGTGTCTATTCCTTTTGAACTTCGGATTTTCACAGAAAATTACAGGGAATTTACTACACTTTAATACGAATCTAAATTTTTATAAGAGCGTACTATCTGTAAAACCGACAACGATTAATAGCCTGTCAAAAAACCGAGGTGCTGCTGCGCTATTAAATTTTGGAAAGGATTCCATTCCAGACGCTGAAAAAGACAACACACTAATACAGCAGAACTATACCAAAGAGGAAATTCAAATTGAAATGCGAGATGGTGTAAAATTGTTTACTTCCGTCTATGCCCCAAGAGACAAATCAATTTCGTATCCGATATTGATTATAAGAACGCCTTTTAATAGCGAACCAAACAAAGACAGCTATTCGAAATTTTTGAGCTATTTCCCAAATCTAGTAAAAGAAAAATACATTCTAGTTCGTCAGGATGTGAGAGGGAAATATATGAGTGAAGGCGAATATGTAGCAGTGCGTCCATACAATCCAAATAAAAAAAATAAGGAAGTAGATGAGAACAGTGATGCGTATGACAGCATTGATTGGTTGGTACATAATGTCGACAACAACAACGGTAATGTTGGTGTCTTTGGGATTTCTGCTATGGGGTTTTATGCAACGATGACCCTACCTAATGCGCACCCGGCTCTAAAAGCAGTTTCCCCGCAAGCGCCGGTCACCGATTGGTTTTTAGGAGATGATCGTCATCACAACGGTGCTTTTTTCCTGATGGATTCATTTCCAAAGTCTGCTGCTATGGGCAAACCTAGAAATGGCCCCACAAGACTTAACTCAGAAGTCCCATTTGATTATAAAAATAAAGACAATTATGCTTTTTATAAAGAGCTTGGCCCGATTAAAAATATGCAACAAAAACCTACGGTACAAAAGAATAAATTCTGGTCTGACTTGATAAAGCACCCAAACTACGATTCGTTTTGGAAAGCACGAAATGTGCTTCCGCATCTTAAAAATGTTGCACCTGCCGTGCTGGTGGTTGGTGGTTGGTTTGATGCCGAAGATCTATACGGCCCATTAAAAACATATGAAGCCATAGAAACACAGAATAAAACGGTTGAAAATAAACTTATTATGGGGCCTTGGTTTCACGGGCAATGGGTTGTTGATGAAGGTGAAAAACTTGGAAATATTAATTTTGACAGCAACACTCGAGCATATTTTAGAGCTGTTGAATTAAAGTTTTTTAATTACCATTTAAAAAACAAAGGGGAGATGGACCTTCCTGAGGCTTCCATATTTATTACAGGAGCAAATGAATGGAAAGCCTTTAATGCTTGGCCCCCCTTAAATATTGAGAAGAAAGAGTTGTTTCTGGGCTGTGATGAAAAACTTTCTTTCAGCAAGCCAGCAACTAATGCTTGTTATGATGAGTATGTAGTGGATCCCAATAAGCCTGTACCTTATGCAGAAGGCATCCACCAGAAAAGAACAAGAGAATATATGACCGACGACCAACGCTTTGCAAGTCGAAGACCTGATGTTATGGTCTACCAAACAGCTATTTTAGAAGAAGACATCACTGTAGTGGGGGCTTTAAACGTCAATTTATTTGTGAGTACTACAGGGACAGATGCAGATTATGTTGTGAAAATGATTGACGTCTTTCCGAACGAATTAGAAAATGACGAACAAAATGACACGGACATTACCATGGCTGGCTATCAAATGTTAGTGAGAGGAGATGTAATGAGAGGAAAGTTTAGAAATAGTTTTGAAAATCCAGAGCCTTTTACTCCAGGTCAAGTGACTGAAGTATCGTTTGAAATGCCGGCTACTGCGCACCAATTTAAAAAAGGACACCGGATAATGATTCAAGTGCAAAATTCTTGGTTCCCTTTGGTTGATATAAACCCGCAATCGTTTGTAAATATTTATGAAGCGGATGAGAAAGATTTTATCAAAGC
>Ga0307489_10001388_pt1 | contig 15907 bp, 24 predicted proteins | sample SB12metaG_FD_202247 | JGI IMG/M metagenome (GOLD analysis project Ga0307489, IMG submission 202247) | Sea-ice brine microbial communities from Beaufort Sea near Barrow, Alaska, United States - SB 1.2 | ecosystem: Environmental > Aquatic > Marine > Coastal | place: USA: Alaska | collected... | reverse complement strand
GCCTATTGATCGCCATTACATGAATTTCTTGTCCCTTGCGCACGGCGCGTGAGTTCCTCGCTGAAGCAGCGGCGAAGAGTGTGCGCAAAAAGGCAGCCAAGCTGGCGGAGAAGAGAAGCGGCGGCAGGGGCTTAGACTCGTCCACTGCACCGCTCAACGTGAGCCGTTTCTGACACAAAATACACCCTGAACACCCCCTGATACTTCTTAATACCCACCTGACAACTCCCAAACACCCCCTAAAAAACCCCTCAATCTACCCATATCCCACAGAATGCGCTTAAGTTGAGCCGAAAAGTGAACGAGTGTAAGCCCCTGAGCGGCGGTGCCAAGAAGAGTGCCAAGGGTGGAGAAAGCGACGACGATGACGGTGACGATGGTGACGGTGGTGGCGATGCTGATGCCGATGAGGAGGGCGGGGTCAAGGCAGGGGCTTACACTCGTTCCCATCTCAGCTCAACTTGAGCTCCTCTGTCTACCGTATAACCCAAGTTCCCTCATCAATGAGTTCCGGAGTTGCTCAAGTTGAGCTATAACGTGAACGAGTGTGAGCCCCTAGGTCAAGGCGGCGGCGGCGCGTAAGGCGTCGTACGGTGCCAAGGCGTGGGGGAAGTTCAACCTCAACAAGCGCAAGCAGCCCGAGGAGGAGGCCAAGGTAGGGCGGTGCTGGTTGACCCTATGAACCCCAAGTTTTACAAGAGTTTTACGCGCGCCTGGAACTCTTGCTTGAAACTGAAATATGATAAATCGCTTCCAATCTTGCTCCAATTTTGCTTTCGATTTCAACTTGCGCCGCTTCATCAAGGGCGGTGACGGTGGCGGGGATAACAACGATGATAACGACGTCCTCGCCAAGGGAAAGAACGCCAACAAAAACGCGAAGAAGCGGGCTAAGAAGAAGGCGGCGGAGGCGGCGGCCAGGTGATGAAGGGATGATGAGATGATGAGATGGGGGGGTTTAGCTTAGATGTTCAACATATTGTCATGACAAAAGGCACTGACAGTGTGGGACGAAACGAATACAGCTTCGCACTGGCTCGCACGGGACGACAGCACAATAATAGACCCTAATGCTACTCGGGGTTCTATCAAAAGTAGGCAATGCAGATCGGCGGGTAACGCAAGTCGATGCGAGGCGACGGCATCGCCAAGTGAAATACCGCCAACAAAAACGCCAAGAAGGCGGCGGAGGCGGCGGCCAGGTGATGACCATGAGATGGGGTGGTTTAGCTTAGATGTTCAGCGTGTTGTTATGACAAATTGCTGCAAACCACTCAGCGACTTTGAGCGCCGAGTCGGTGCGCTCGACCAATCAGAACTGTCCATTTGGACGACTTAGCAGTCAATGTCGCTATGTCGCTTAATTGGTTTGCAGCACTTTGTTAGTGTGAAAAGAAACGAATACAACTTCGCTCTGGCTCGCACGAGTGACAGCACAGCAGTACTGCCTGCGACTTCGTTGCATCAACAGAAGGCAATGCAGATCGGCAGTTAACGCAAGTCGATGCCAGACGGGGGAGCGGGAGTTTTAGATCAAAAGTTATTATAAAAAATACGTTTCGACACCTATGGAAAGACGACAAAACTAGACGGACAACACATCAATACAGAAGAAAGTTGGCAACGACGAGCGAGAGTTGGCAACGCAAGTCTGGCAATGGCAGTTGGCGGGTTATTTACTTGGAAGAAACCTTGACGTCCAGGGCGGTGCGGCCCTCGCCGCAGGGGCTTACACTCGTCCACTTCTCAGCTCAACTTCAGCGCTTTGTATGGGATAGGGGATTGTACAAAAGGGGTTGTGAGTCCGTGTTAAGGGGCGTTCACGGTGTGCAGGGTGCTTTTGGGTGTCAGACATGGCTCAAGTTCAGCTGAGAAGTGGACGAGTGTAAGCCCCAACCTCGCCGGAGCCGGGCTCGGTGCCCGCCACGTACCCGCCGTTCTGGCCGATGAGGGGCGGCAGGGGGACCATGATGCCGTCGATCAGGGGCTTACACTCGTTCACATTAGAGCTCAACTTGAGCAACTCGTTCACGTTAGTACTCAACTTGAGCGACTCCAGGACACGTTCATGAGCTACGTCGTGTTACACGATGGACAGAAGAGCTCAAGTTGAGCTGAATTAGCTCAGGTTGAGCTGAATTGGGAGCGAGTATAAGCCCCTGCCGTCGATGACGTGGATGACGCCGTTGTCGCACGCAATGTCCATCTCCTTGATGTCGCCACCCTCCACCTTGCCCGCCAGGCCCTGCATGCCCTGGGGCGGGCAGCCCACGGTGACGATCTTGTCTGCCTTCTTGGACTTGGAGTCAACCGCAATCCAACAGCAGGGCCCATCGCCGGCAAACATGCTGGCTGTTCAAAGGTGTGAGGGTGACTGGCATTCACGTGCGCTCAATGACGTCACTGGGCTCACACAACCGTCGGGGAGGAGGAGGAGGAGGGGGAGGAGGGGGAGGAGGAGAGGAGGAGGAGGAGGAGGAGGAGGAGGAGGAGGAGGAGGAGGAGGAGGAGGAGGAGGGAGGAGGAGAGGAGGAGGTGGGAGGATGAAGAGGAGGAGGTAGGAGGAGGATGAGGAGGATGAGGAGGGAGAGGAGGCAGAGGAGGAGGAGGCGCCGGATGCGCGCATATATTTGCACCGGCCTTGCCTTGGTGCCCTCCATGGTCATGATGAGGGGGTAGTTGGACAGGTGGCGGTACGCAGTCTTGCCCTTGGACACGTGGTACCTGTGAAGGGAGGCGGGGCACAGCGTTGGGTTAGCATGACACGTTTGCTGAGTGCGCGTGGTTTTTGCCGTGCCAATCTTGTCAAAAAGATTGTTGGTCAGTTTTCAACGCTTGCTGGGTTATCCAAGGATTGTGTTGTGTCGCTTGCGTCGCCTGTAAGTTGCTTGCTCTCGCGTCCCCCCGCGCCCGTCGCTGATGAACGGAACACTTTATTCTGTTTGGGCGCGAGCGCGCTATGATCTGGAGTTCGGCGCGCGTGACAAGAGGAGAATCGGCGGGAACGCGGAACCTTATCCACTCACAGGCGTGACGGTGCAATCGGGGTGACTTACAGCATGACGTTCTTGAGGTCCTCGCCCTCGGGGAGCGCGCCGAACGCGTCGAAGGCGGCGTTGGTGGGCGCGAACACGGTGAAGGACGCGGCGGGGTCCTTCAGGGCTGTTCACACAGGGGAAGAGAAGACCGCGTCAGAACGTCAGAACGCAATCGAATAGCGCACTCGTCACATCCCAGGTTTTTGCCGGTTCGAGGAAATGTGAATTGCCCAATCGTAACGCGCTTTGAAACGCGTGAAGGAGGAAACGGAAGGGGGGGGGATCGGAGAAGAGAGGCGCTCAAAAACACAGATGCGCACGGTAACATGACGTGGCGTGCAGCGGATCAGTGTGGAGGGGGCGCGCACTGGCGGTGAGGCCGGCCGTAGTAAGCAGACAGGAGCGTAGCTCTTATATCTATATACAGGCTGTACTAGTACTGCCGATAGAATGGGGAGGGATCGGAGAAGAGAGGCGTGCAAAAACACGGACGCGCGAACACCGGATGACGCGGCGAGCACCGAACGCATGTGGGAGGGGGGGGCACGCACTGGCGGTGAGGCCGGCCTTCTCAATGGCGCCGACGAGCTTGGTGAAGCCCGCGGCGGTGGCGACCTCGATGATGTCACCGGCGCGGGTGACGGTAGACGCGCGGAGCGCGGCCTTGGGCGCGGCGGTGCGGCGGGCGCTCACGCGGACGCTGTTCACGCGGACGGAGGCCAGGGAGGAGGCGTTCATGACGGACATCGTGAGAGAGTTGAAGGTGGGTACGGAGGGAGGAGGAGGGTGCGTGAAAGAGTGGATCGGATGTGAAAAGAGGATAACGCCTCTAGACGCGCCGCCTCACCTAGTCCTGCGCAGATCCGTACGTGCCCACGCCGGGGCCCCCCATCGGATACTCGCATGCAGCAGTCGTCTGCTGGGCACCACCACGTTACGAAGTCGGCGCAGACCCATCCCACGTCCCTGCGAGACAACGCGCAGTAGTGGGCTACTGGCGACGACGTGTCTTTCTGCTGCGCGTGGGCTAGTGGGGTAGGTTGACGGGCGGGGGGCGGAGCTGTGCCGCAATGGCGCGAAACGACGGGTGCGCGTCCCCAATTGTCACGCTTGTCAAATTGAGAGCTCCCGCTCTCCGTGTCTGCGGGTGGGACGTCTTGAGGCGGCTCTCCCGCTCTCCAACTCGGCGGCAGCGGCGGGGGGCGCGGTTGCGCTCCTCTAGCGCCGCCTGGCACTTCTGCAGTGGATCATGCCGGCTGGCATAGTGGGCGCCGGTACACTACGTGGTGTATGACGTGGCGAGCACCGTATCGGTACATTATGGGAGCCCGTTTATACAGAGACGCGAGATCAGTTCGGCGCGGCCCGCGGACCGCTGACAGTTCCCGCCCTCCTCCCCCCATCCGCGCTGCTCCCTGCAGGCCCGGCCTCGTGGGCTCCGTGCACCACTCCAAGGCAGGGGCTCAAACTCGTTCACGTTAGAGCTCAACTTGAGCAGCTCCAGGACACGTTCATGAGCTAAAGTCGGGTTATACGGTGGTCGGAACAGCTCAAGTTGAGCTGAGTTGGGAACGAGTGTAAGCCCCTGCTCCAAGGGACGCAAGCCGCACCCGCTGCTCACCCAGCTCATGTGCGTGCCCCCAGAGGCTTACACTCGTTCACTTCTCAGCTCAACTTGAGCGCTATTTATGGGATAGGGGGTGCACGTAGGGGTTGTCTAGCTCGAATTAGGGCGGTGTTAGGGGGTGATGAGGGTGTGTGGGGTGTTTTGGTGCTTCAGGCACGGCTCAAGTTGAGCTGAAAAGTGAACGAGTGTAAGCCCCTGGTGCCCCCACGCACACACACCGAACTTTCACACACTCAATATTCCCCCGCTTTACAAGTAGCACGCTTGAAGCTGCGCGCTCCCATGTCATCCCACTCGCCACCCACGCTGCGGCAGCACTCCAACGCGCCCCCCGCTAGTTCAACTCGTCTCCCTCCAACCGGGCCGCACGCCTCCCTTCCTGCCCCCAAAGCCGCCGCCACAACCCCCGGTTACGACGCAACCTCGCCCCGAGGCTCTTCCGCTCACCACACCCAGCGTTTCGCTTTTGGCGTGGTGGCAATGGCTTTCTTACCAGAAGGCATTTGGCTTGTGAATTTCCCATTCTCACTTACTAACGCGCACCAATGCACCAACCCACTCTGTGCCAACAGGCGCGCAAAGCTCTCGCAGCACAGCCGGCATCTGGAGCGGCAGCAGGCCGAGGCGTTCGCTGGGACGAGTGAGGATGGCAGGTGCTTCCACTCGTCCACTTTTCACACCAACCTTAGACGTTCTGCCTCACTTAAACCACATAAAACAACCATGGTCTCCCACAAAAGGTGCTTACGTTGAGCCGAAAATTGGACGAGTGTAAGCCCCTGCACTCAGGCGCGACAGACGGCGAGGAGGCGGAGACAGACCCTGTGACTGCGGCGGCGAAGGCGGTGGGCGACACGCAGGATGGAGCTGAAGGCGGGGGCGGCGGTGGCGATGGCGGCGGGGGCCGAGGCGGGGGCGGGGGCGGCGGCGGCAGCGACGATGTGGATTCCGGCAGGGTGTCGCCGTCGCAGCGGCGCACGTCGTCGCCGTCACAGCGGCGCGTGTCGACGCTGCTGGCGATTGAAACGCATCACGGCTATCCTCTGAACGCCGACGGCTCCCCGCGAGCCCGCGCCTCCTCCCCGGCTTCGGCGTCGGCGCACTCGCCGGGTTCTCTAGAATCCCCCCGGAGCAGCTTAGGTTGGGCCTCACGCTCGTTCCCTGACTGTTTGCTCCGCTGTAGCTCAACTTCATCCACTTTGAAATGTTCAGTTTGGGTAACCTGAGCGGTTCGAGGGACAAAAACCACTCATGTGATAATAAAATATGACATTTAAAGACAAGCCCACGTTCAAAAAATAATGTTTACTCAAGACGGCTTGAGCTGAAATGTCCGTCAATTGCATTTTCGAGCGCGGGCTTGTCTTTGAATCTCATCAGAAAAATATGAGGCCCAAAGCGCAGGGGACGTGAACACCGCGGCGCGCGCACAGAAGCACTGGGCCGCGGCGGCGGCGTTGTTGGCGGTGTCGGAGGAAGAGAATGCACAGATTGAGAAAGCCAAGCCCAAGGCGCCCACGCTGAGTGCAAACAACGCCGTCCAGTAGGGCCATACACGCCCACCCGTTTTCAGCTCGACTCATGACAAAGTTCGTCAAAGTGTTACAGGCAAAGCAAAGCAAAGCATGGACCAATTACAGGCTCGGACCATACAGCGCCACGCGCCATCCTCATCTGACACCCCCACCAGATCTGCGTAGAATGTCACGACCCTGGCGGCCGGCTGTTTGCGCGGCTGTTCAAGGAGCGCATGCAGAAGAAGACGGTTGAGCCGGTGGCAGGGGCTTACACTCCTTCACGTCAGAGCTCAACTTGAGCCACTCCAGGACACATTCATGAGTTAAGCTGGGTTACACGATGGACAGAAGAGCTCAAGTTGAGCTCAAATTGGAGCGAGTGTAAGCCCCTGGCCGGTGGAGACCTTCAAGCCTGTGATCTCCGAGGAGACCCGCCGCATCGCCGCCGCCGTGCACGCGCGCGAAAACCAGGGCATGGCAATAGGCCGCTTTTTATAACCCTACACGGTCCGACCCCCTTTACTTTAATAAACTGTGGGGTAGATAACGAGACAAAATACAGGGTAGCTCAATTTACCGCACACGGTAACTTCAATTGAAAAATGTATGGGCGACGGTCTATTAACTCAAGGATGGTGACCATACCGCGCCACGCGCCATCCCCATTTGACACGCCCACCAGAACTGCGTAGTTTGTTCCCTGCTCCGAGGCATGGCGCGGCAAGACTACCTGGCGAATTTTGACGCCGACAAGACGCAGAAGACCAAGCTTCTGCTCGAGAGGGAAACGTGGAAACTGGCGGCGGCGGCGAAATCGTCCTCGCGCACCATCGACCCCACCGAATTTCACCTGGACACGCACGGGCGGACGGCAGGGGATTTCACTAGTTTCCATTTCAGCTGAACTTGAGCTCTTCCGTCCACCGTATACCCCAAATCAACTCATAGATGTGTCCTGGAGTTGCTCAAGTTAAGCTGTAACGTACGAATGTAAGCCCCTGGCGGACGGGTAAGTCCGTGGACCGGCACGTGACCGCGGTGCGGCGGTCGGAGGCAGGCGCTTACACTCGTCCACTTTTCGGCTCAACGTAAGCACATTTTGTGGTAAAACGTTGGGTGTATGATTTTCCCCCAGTCTATTCGACAGGGGAACCCGGGGATGTGTGACCAGAACGGCTTAGGCTCAGCTGAGAAGTGAAGGAGTGTAAGCCCCTGGTCGGAGGACGCGGCGGAGGCGGCGGCGGAGTGCACCTTCAAGCCTAAGCTGAGCGCGGTCACCCTGGTAGGGCGGTGCACGTTGACCCCAACTTGACCCCAGGTTGACCCTGGCCCAGGTTGAACACAACTTGACCCCAGGTTGACCCTACGATGGCCAGATTGATCCCAACTTGACCCCAGGCTGACCCTGGGATGGCCGAGCTAGGTTGCAGTGCTTGAAGCTTAAGTATGATGAATCGCTTTCAAACCTTGCTTTCAAAATCAAGTTGCGGCGCTACACCCTGGAGATGGCCAAGAACACGCCGTACCTGCGGCACACCACCTTCTACGAGCGAGGCTTGGAGTGGGCGGAGCGGAAGAAGCGTGCGCTCGAGACCTCCCGCAAGGCGAAGCAGGACGATGCGGTACGGCGGTGCAGGTTGACCCTATCAATCCCACAGTGAAAGCGTCTGGAACGAAGTGCTTGAAACAAGAATATGATGAAGCGCTTTCGAACTTTGCTTTCAATGACAACTTGCGCCGCTACAACGCGGAGCGCGAGTGCACGTTCCAGCCGCGCATCGTCAACCGCGTGCCCGACTTCATGCGGTAGGCCCAGGCCGAATGTGCTTTTCTTTTGCCCAAATCCTCTATGCTTAATTCCCCAAAGTCAGCCTATTATGCTCGGATTATGCGAAAGTATGCCCAATTCTGTTGACCATTGTCCCAACAACGCGCCGCCGAAAACTGCCAAAAAAGTTCCGCATGTACCCAGAAAACGACCAAACTTCCAGAAAACGCCCAAAATCGCCCAACAATGGCTACAGTTTTCTCGATAATGCCTGAAATTCCGGCATATGCCAAAAGCAATGCCGGCATATTCCACCTGGCTCTATCATGCGGCACATTGCCGCGCACCAGCGCCAACTCCGCGGCAGCGTGAGCACGGACGGCGGCGGCGACGGACCGCTGGATGGAATCTCGGGGGCGCTTACGGCGGCCACGTCCAGGTCGGGCGGGTGGCTGTCGCCGCCGCGGCGCCTGGGGAACTGGCAGGACTCCCTGGGCAACACCACCGCCCGGTCGGGCGGGCGCTCGCGGTCCGCGCCTCGCCTGCGCGTGGGTAAGTTGGTGCAGGCTGACCCCATGATACCCACGTTGAAAGCGCTTGGAACTAAGCGCTTGAAACCAAAATAAGATGAACCGCTTTCAAGCTTTGCTTTCAAATTCAACTTGCGCCGCTTCACCTGGGCGATGACGGTGAGGTGGTCGGCGACGGTGATGGGGACGGCGACTGGGACATCTCATTCGACCAGTCACAGGCAGGGGCTTACACTCGTCCACCTCTCAACTCAACTCGAGCCGTTTCTGACATCCCCTAAACATCCCCTGAACGCTTGAATACCCCTTCCACCCCCGTCATAAATACCTCCTCAGCACCCCCCAAACACCCATTGTCCCACAAAAAGCGCTCAAGTTGAGACGGGAAATGGACGAGTGTGAGCCCCTGGTCACAGGGCCGGGGCCGGATCTCCGACGGCGGCCAGTCACAGGCCAGGAAGGTGATCGACGATGACGGCAACATCGTGTTCCCGACTCCCCCGTACCCGGCGCATCCAGTGAGGCGGTGCATGTTAAACCGATGAACTTCATGTTGAAATCGCCTGGAACTCAGCGCTTGAAACTAAAATTTGATGGACTGCCTCCCAGTGTTGCAATCAATTTCAACTTGCGCCGCTTCAACCCGTACATGCGGCGCGACTCGAGCCACATCCCCATCCACAGCGGCCTCAGCCACTACCGCTTCCGTGACGACGGTGTCAACGCGGTAGGGCCTACGCAGTTCTGATGGGGGGGGCAAACGGGGATTTGGATTTGTTTGAGTTAATAGACCGTCGCCAAAGAAAATACAGTGTATTTCAAACTCCCGTGCACGGGAGTTTGAAAAATGCATCGGCGAGGGTCTGTGAACTGAACGATCGTGATCAGACCGCGCCGCGCGCCATCCCCATTCGACCTCCCCACCAGCACTGCGTAGGCCTGCCACATCATCAACACACGCTTTCATCCCTCGTTCGGTGTCATCGGTCAACGTCGACCCTCGTTTCGCGTCATCATTTCACGGGTTAGATAACATCCTCTGACGAGGCGACTGGTTTCTACTGGACCGTACAACGCGGTGGACACGCTGGAGGAGGCTCGGCTGGTGGAGCGGCCGCCCAGCGGGCACCCGGGCAAGGGCTTACACTCGTCCACTTCTCAGCTCAACCTGAGCCGTTTACGACACACAGCACTTTCTAAACACCCCCTAATAGCCTTCAACACCCCATAACAACCCCTAAATGTACCCCCTATCTGACAGAAAGCGCTTATGTTGAGCCGACACCAGAGCCGTTTATGACACAAAGTTCTCCCCAAACACCCGCTTATACCCCTAAACACCACATAAACAACCCCTAAATGTGCCCCCTATCTGCCAGAAAGCGCTTGCGTTGAGCCGAAAAATGGACGAGTGTAAGCCCCTGCACCCGGGGAGGTCCAAGCACATCGACTACTTCGAGCGGCTGCACATGGTAAGGCGGTGCATGTTGACCCTATCAAACCCAAGCTGAAAGCGCATGAAACGCCCAAAACTAAGCGCTTGAAACTGAACAATGATGAACTGCTTTGAAATGTTGCTTTCAAATTCAACTTGCGCCACTACGACATGGAGCGCGTGCAGAAGGCGCGCAACGACGAGCGCGCCAAACTAGAGCGCCTCAACAAGTTCGACGGAAGCGGATGGCAGGGCCTTTTTCTTTTCTTTTTTCTTTTTAAGGGTCATCGATTCCCAAGGCGCTTCACATGGTGAGCTTGACCAACCCTCTCCGCAATTTCAAGCGGACAGACCTCAGTCTGTCAAGGGTTATGGCCGTTTCCCAGGGCCTTGCAATCGATCCTTTTTTTATCAACTCAAACCCAGTGTCGGAGCAATGTGTCCTGGTGCGTTACCGTGGTGCGATTGGGTGAGATCTTGACTGCTCTCAAAGTATACCGGGTACAGTACATCTTGTGTTTTGGTCTGCATTGGGATGTCCTGATTGGTCGTAGAGCTTCGATTCATTACCAGACGCGACGTTTAGTTCGAGCTGAACTCCCAATCCCTCAACCCTCATCCCTAATCCTAAACCCTAACCCTGAACCCTAAACCCCAAAAAATCTAAGCCCTGAACCTGGTGTGCACGGTCCTAGCGGCAGGCGCAACCGCGTGACCCAGCCCAAGGAGTTCCAGTTCAACCACAGGTCTGGCAAGGTAGGGCGGTGACACCAGGTTGACCCTATGAAACCCACGTTGAAACCGCCTGAAATTAAGCACTTGAAATGCAAATGTGAATAACTGCTTTCAACTTTTGCTTTCAAATTCAACTTGCGCCACTACAGCAAGGGGGTCATCAAGGCGCTGCGCCGGCCAATCACCGTCAGCCAATCCGCCAGCCTGTCCAACAGCGTGTCCTCCCTGGGGGACTTCATGGCAGGGGCTTACACTCGTCCAGCCCGCACACCAGGGACTTATACTCGTCCACTTTTCTGCTCAACATAAGCGCTTTGTGTGGGATAGGCGGTGCAGTCAGGGGTTGATTAGGGGGTGTTAAGTTGGCGTTAGATTGCATCAGGGGATGCCTAGTGCCTGGTCTGTCAGTAAGTAAGATCAAGTAAGGGATTTCTTTGGTAAATCACCAGGTTACGTATTTGACTTTTGGCCAACGGCCAGACGAGCCAGATACTGTATACAGTACGAGATACTTCCCACAGTGACTTCACAGACCAGGCACTAGGGCATATTTTGTGTCAGAAGCTGCTCAGGTTGAGCTGAAAAGTGAACGAGTGTAAGCCCCTGCTTCATGGGCACCGCCCACGGCCTGTACCGCTACACAGACTTCAACGCGGCCACGCCAGCTGTTGGGCATGGGCTTACACTTGTTCCCATTTGAGCTCAACGTGAGCTCCTCTGTCTACCATATGACCCAATTAACATCCTGAATGGGTCCGGAGTTGCTCAAGTTGAGCTCTAACGTGGACGAGTGTAAGCCCCTGCTGTTGGGGCGCATCAGACTGGAAGGGCGGGGGGTGGGAGCGGCGGCGACCGGTACACTATGGGTAAACAGTCAGGCTCCCCTGAGAGGTATGGCGACGGAGACTTTGGCGGATACGAGGCAGGGTCTTACACTCGTCCACTTCTCAGCTTTAACCTGAGCCGCTTCTGACACAAAGTACACCCCGCACACCCCCTGATACCCCATAATCCCCCGTAAAAAACCCCTAAACAACCCCTACATGCACCCCCTAGCCCACAGCAAGCCCTTATGTTGAGCTGAAAAGTGGACCAGTGTAAGCACCTGGTACGAGGCTTACTACCAGCAGGGCGGGAGCGGCGGCAGGGGGATGGGCGGGGTCGGGGGCCGTGGCGGGGTACACTATGAGCAAACAGTCAGCGGCGGCAGCGGCGGCGGAGGCAGGGGGTTACACTCGTCCACTTTTCAGCACAACCTGAGTCGTATCTGACACGAAACACACCCTTAACACCCCCGACACCCCCCGACAGCTCCTAAACACCCGCAAGACAACCCCTCAACAATCCCTAAATGCATCCCCTACCCACAGAAAGCGCTTACGTTGAGCCGAAATTTGGACGAGTGTAAGCCCCTGGGCGGAGGCGGCGGCGGCGGCGGCGGGGGCGGGCCTGATGGTTGGAACACTGCCACGTCGCCCGGTAACTACAGTGACACGCCGACCGACCAGTACGGCAGTGCAGAGCGGTACACTATGGGCAAACAGTCACATCGCCAGTACGCGGAATACGACGAGTCGCGTGAGTACGGTGAGGCGGCTTCGGGCGACAGGCAGGGGCTCACACTCGTCCACCTCTCACCTCAACCTAAGCCGTTTTGGTCGCACCTCCCCGTGTCCCCCTGTCTAATAGACTGGGGGAAAATCACGCACCCAACGTATCGCACAAAATGTGTTTATGTTGAGCCGAAAAAGTCGACGAGTGCAAGCCCCTGGCGCCAGGGAGGACATTGACGATGATTATGACGACAACGAAGGCGACAGCGATGACGGGGACCTGCCGGCAGGGTCTCACACTAGTCCACGCTTTGGCTTAACGTAAGCAAACTTTGTGGGATACGTTGGCTGTATGATCTCCCCCCAGTCAATTAGACCCGGGGACGCCGGGAGGTGTGACCAAAACAGCTTAGGTCAAGCTGAAAAGTGGACGAGTGTAAGCCCCTGCCTGCCGGGACCGGATCAGTTCTTGCGTTCCGAGGGTGCGCATCGGCCGTGGCGTACGTCGGTTTAGGGTTTAGGGCTTAGGGTAAGGCCGTGGGGTACGTCGGTGTGATAGACCCAAGATAGACCCTAGGTATTGACATTAAATCTTGGGTGCGAGATTGAGCTGGAAGGGGCTTTGTGTTGTGGACATGTGTGGCTCTGCCTGGGCACAGGGCTGTGAGCAGCGATTGTGGTGAATGTTGGTTTGATCACCACTCTCGGTGTTAGTGCCTGGTCTGTTAGCTAAGTAAGTTGAGCAAGTAAGAAAGTGATCTGACGGGGTAATAACTCGTCCGGGTCCTCACTAGCCAAGTAATTACTTACGGATCACAGATCAGGCACTAGTATGGGTCTGGGCATGAGCCTGCGTAGTGGGCACTAAGCTTATTTTCATTATGAGGGCGTTTACGCTTTTGCTTCTTCGTGTAATATGATTTTGCTTATTTACAAGTAATTACACGTGCTAGCTGCTAGGCTTCGCATAACCTTTTTCACATGTGCGCGGGCACTTTCTATTCGTATCCGCATAAAACGCGCTCGTGCGTGACCGACCCACCCACGATAATATGCATGCGTCAACGCATCACATGAAGGATGCCACCGTCTCCTCCTCGTCCCAAGTTCAGTGGTGCTCCCGCGCCCACCTCACCCCCTTCAGCTGCCCTCTTCATCAGCGGTGCATGCACGCGTGTGAGCGGCTGGGGGCACGATGGACATTTTGAATGTCGAAATGCATCAACGCCTTGAAGATGACGGCTCGGCGGAGAAGTTGCCGGCGCCGTAGATCAGGGGCGTACACTCGTCCACTTCTCAGCTCAACCTGAGCCGTTTCTGAAACGAATACCCACCCTAAACACCCCCTAATACACCCTAATGGCATCCCCTCACACCCCCTCAACAACCCCTGCACGCACCCCCAATCCCATATAAAGCGCTTAGGTTGAGCTGAAAAGTGGACGAGTGTAAGCCCCTGCCGTAGATGCGGGAGATACCCTGGATGCTGGCCTCCATCCAGTGGCTTACACTCGTCCACTTTTCAGCTCAACGTAAGCGCTTTCTGTGGGAAAGAGGGTGCACTTAGAGGTTGCGTAGGGGGTGTGTATGATAAGCCCGGGAGATTTAGGGGGTGTTCAGGGTATATTTTGTGTCAGAAACGGCTCAGGTTGAGCTGAAAAATGGACGAGTGTAAGCCCCTGCCTCCATCGCGTGCAAGTCGAAATCGTCTCCCAGCGCAAATCCGGCGTTGCTGCCGCTGCTTGCGCTGCTGTTGTTACTGTTCTTACCGTTGTTGCTGTATGCCGGGGGTGCCGTCAAACTCCGGCGAGTCTGAGAGCCGGAAACGTTTGCCTCCGAGGAATCCTCCCTGTAGCGGCGCAAGTTGAAATTGAAGCAAAGTTAGAAAGCAGTTTCTTATGTTCTAGATTCAAGCGCTTAGATCCAGGCGCTTTCAACGTGGGTTTCATAGGGTCAACGTGCAGCACCCTACCTCGGCAAGCCCGCGTGCCACCTCGAACGCCCGCTTGAACGCGTTGGGCTCGTTGTGTGCACCGCTGATGCCGTCGTTGCTGTCAGCGCCGTAGGTGCCGTTGTTGGGGCTGCCGGCGTTGAGCGCGGCGTCGTCGATGAACTCCCGATGTTCCTGAAGGTACATTCCGATCTCCGCCGCGGCCGCGGCCCCCGACCCCGCGCCCGCCAGCAGCCGACCGCCGCTGCCGTCGTGATTCCGCTCGCCCTTGATGACCAGCGGCGGCGGCGGGTGCTGGTGCTCTGCCACCTGGCAGAGGATGCGCACGCCGCGGTTGGTCTGCTCCTGCTGTGCCACCACCCGGTCCACCTTCTGCTCCACGCTGTACCGGCGCAAGTTGAATGTGAAAGCAACAGTTGAAAGCAGTCAATCATATTGTAGTTTCAAGCGTTGAAACAATAGGCGCTTTCAACACGGGTTTTGACTCCTGTCAACCTGCACCGCCTTACCACGCCCGCCACTGCCCGTTGCATCTCGCCCACGTCCATCCCGATCTGTGCCAGCTCCTCGTGCATCGCCCCCACCTCTCTCCAGGGTGCATAAACACACGCGAGCCACGTAAGAGGATAGCGGTTTAGGGTTTAGGGTTTCGGGTTTCGGGTTTCGGGTTTCGGGTTTAGGATTTAGGGTTTAGGGTTGGGTGCATACGAGTACAGAATACGCGAGTCTCGTCAGAGGATAGCTTTGACCTTCAGCACGCGAAGGTTTACAATGTGATGGATCACTATGAGCAAACAGTCAAGTTGAGCCCCCCACCTGCTTCTGCGTCTGTTTCTGCACCTCGAGGCCGCCGTCCACCTTAGCGGCCAGCTCCTCGATATAGCGGCGCAGGTTGAAATTGAAAGCAAATTTGAAAGCGATTCGTCTCATTCTAGCTTCAAGCGTTGTGTTCCAGGCGCTTGTAACGGGGGTTTGATAGGGTCAACCTGCACCGCCCTACCTCGATGCGATCGACCAGCTCCTTGATGTAGCGCCCCAAATTGAAATTGAAAGCAAATTTTCAAAGCGGTTCCATCTTATTTCAGCTTCAAGCGCTCCACTCCAGGCGCTTTGAACGTGGGTTTGATAGGGTCAACGTGCCCCGGCTTACCTTGCGGACGCGGATCACCGCGGTGCTGACATTAGAGAGCCCCGAGGCGAGCGTGCCGATCTGTAGCGGCGCACATTAAAATCGAAAGCAAACATTGAAAGCAGTTTATGAGTTTCTAGTTTCAAGCGCTGAAGCCGCAGGCGCCTTCCACACGAACTTTGCTTCTGTCAACCTGCACCGCCCTACCGAGTCCCTTCTTGAATGAGTGCTTCGACACGTACATCCAGTCGCCAGGGGCTAATACTCGTCCACTGTTTCAGCTCAACGTAAGCAGTTTTTGTGGGATACGCTGGCTTGTCAACGTCAAACACGGCTCAGGTTGAGCTGAACAGTGGACGAGTGTAAGCCCCTGCCAGTCGCCCAATCCAAAGGAACCGCCCGAGGCATAGTAGGCAGCAGCGCCCGAGGAGGAGGGTCCTTGCGAACGAGCACTTGGACCGCGATGAGAGCATGACGTGCCTTCGGGTTGAAAGATCCTGCATGCGCGCGGAGGAGGAGGAGAAGGAGGAGGAGGAGGAGGAGGGGGTGGATGAGGAGGAGGAGGAGGAGGAGGAGGAGGAGGAGGAGGAGGAGGAGGAGGAGGAGGAGGAGGAGGAGGAGGAG
>Ga0307489_10001387_pt1 | contig 15910 bp, 22 predicted proteins | sample SB12metaG_FD_202247 | JGI IMG/M metagenome (GOLD analysis project Ga0307489, IMG submission 202247) | Sea-ice brine microbial communities from Beaufort Sea near Barrow, Alaska, United States - SB 1.2 | ecosystem: Environmental > Aquatic > Marine > Coastal | place: USA: Alaska | collected... | reverse complement strand
TATACCCTGGCGCCGCCCGCCGCTGACCTCGCCGACCTCGGTGCCGTCTCCATGGTAGGGCGGTGCAGGTTGACCCTATGAGACCTGTGTTGAAACCGCCTGGATCTATGCTCTTGAAACTAAGATTTAGTAGACCGCTTTCAGACTTTGCTTTCAAATTCAACTTGCGCCGCTACACCATGGCGGCCGCGGGGGTCCCCGCGCTGGTCGCGCGCGTGCTGGGATTCGAGGCAGGGCGTTGCAGGTTGACCCCGGATGTATACGGATATAGTGTCAGATGTATACGGATATAGGGTCAGATTCGCACAGATACAGGGTCACATGAATACGGATATAGGGTCAGATGTGGCGGTGCAGGTTGTACCGATGCAGCCAATGTTGAAAGCACCTGGATCTCGGAGCTCGAAACTAAAACATGATCAACAGCTTTCAAGCTATGCTTTCAGGTTCAACTTGTGCCGCTGTATCGAGGGAGACGACGGCGGCGGCGGGTTTCCGTACGACCTGACGCAACTGGGAGCGGAGGCGCTGGCCGGGGTCGCGCGCAAGCGGCGTGTGCAAACTGTCCCAAGCGATCTGCAGCTCATGCTGGCGGCGCGCGCCGCGGGCATCTCCTCCAACGATGACAACGACGACGACGAGGGGGAGGAGAGCGGGGTGGTGTGCCTGGCGCCGGATGAGATGTCGGAGGGCACCCGCCGGCGGTGGGCGCAGGCGGAGCGGGGCGCCGCTATGCTCGTGCTACTCAAGCGCCCCCCCGCCGCCGCCGCCGGTGCCGCCGGTGCCGGTGCCGCCGGTGCCGCCGCCGCCGGTGGTGCCGCCGGTCCGGCGCGTGTGGTGTTCGCCGTGGCCGGGCGGTGCTCCGCGGACGGTCTGGCGCTGTCGCCGACGGTGAGCGTTGAGGAAGCGCAGCGGCTGCTGGCTCGGCTGTCGGAGGTTGCGGGCACCCGGCACAAGTGAAGCGCTGGCAGGTGGATGGAGGTGGATGTGAGGTGGCGGGCACGCGGCAGATGTGAAGCGCAACTCGCCTTGCGTCTGAGTGTTGCGCATGATGCCGGGTTCCGACCGCTTGAAACTACTAGTGGTTGACCCTGGTGTCCAGGCTGGGCATTGCCCGCTACGCACTCCCTTCTGGAGAGGGTTCAAGCGGGTCAGGCGCCCTCCTCAGGAGCGCAGAATCTGAATGCCCCAATTTTAATCAAACATACCCAGAGAAGAAATGCTGCTGGCAGGTCGACAAGTTGGTGGTGCTTCATATTTTCCCGTCCAGCAGGGTAAGCCGCCCGAGGACGTTGCGTGCGGCGGCGGAGGCGTAGGCAGAGTATCTCGGCGGCGAGTGTCGGGGCGCGTGTCGATGGCAACGAGATGCGTGGTCGTCGGAGCGCGCGACCGCGCTCGGAAGCCGAAGCTGAAGAGGAGGACATCAGTTGCGGCGCATGCGTGTTGCGTATGGAGGTTCCAATAGGCGCTGCTCGTACATCGTCCAGTCGGTCGGCCAGCCCTGGGGCATGTGCAAAAACGAAAACAAGCCACTGGTACAATACGAGCAAGCATACCAGGCGCACCATCGGATGGTGGCAACAGCCCCGCCGTCCCCGCCGCCGCTTGCTGGAACTACTCCACACTCTGGCATAGGTGCGCGGCAATCTTATTGGGAGGGTGGAAGCACGTCTGAGTCGGAGGACTCGCACGATGATTCATACGCGTAACAGCGACACAACGGGTGGTATTAGGGGACAGGCTACGCAATTCTGGTGGGGGTGTCAAATGGGGATGGCGCATGGCGCGTGGCGCGGTCTGGTCACGATCGTTGAGTTAATAGACCCTGGCCCATACAGGTTTTATTCTCCCGTGTACAGGAGACTGATCTACACTGTGATTTGTATGAGCGACTGTCTATCGACTCAAGAAAATCCAAATCTCCATTTGACCCCCCCACGCGATCTGCGGAGGGCTAACGCCCACAGCATCGGAAGCGTGAGGACAGCGCAAGAGTCACAGACAGACTGAGGTCGAACATTGTGCAGCGTGTCAGTGGGGCATGGCCCACATAAAAAACGCGTTACCTTGTAGCCAGCAGCAAAACGGTGCGGTAGCAGCCAGAGTATGACGAATGCTGCACGTCTCACGCACAGAAAGTAACGACGCGACGCCGTACATGACAACACACCGACTATGAGAATACGCTGCATCGCTAAAGCTGTCGCTAGGTATAGCCGCTGCAAACCGTCAGACCGTCTCGTGGCTGTGCACCCCGCTCGCCCCATATCCAGCGAACGGCCCTGTGTGACATCATCGTTCTCTCTATGTGCTCGCCATGTCTGCACCGCATAGTGCACCGTTGCTCGCCACGTCATCCACTACATGGTGTACCGGTGCTCGCATCGTCATCCACCACGTAGTGTACCGGTGCTCGCCACATCATCCACCGCATAGTAGATCGGTGCTCGCCACGGCATGCACCACATGGTGTACCGGTGCTCGCCACGTCATCCACCACGTAGTCAACCGGTGCTTGCCACGTCATCCACCGCATAGTGCGCCGGTGCTCGCCGCGTCATCCACCGCATAGTGCGCTGGTGCTCGCCACGTCATCCGCCACATAGTGTCTCGAGCCGGTGCGGTGATACGTGCGACCGCGCACAATCTCAAGCCCGGACTCTCGGCGGTCTTCTCCCCCATCTTGCGCGTGTTGGCCAAGCATCTACCCGAGGGGCTCGGTGGACTCAGCCGCACGGAGCTTCCGTGCCACCTCCGCGTGCATGCGTGCGAGAGCAATGAACAGCGGCGTGGCGCCGTTCGTGCACGCCTTGTTGCAATCCACTCCCGGCGCAGCCAGCAGCCGCTCCACCACATGCAAGTGCTCCCATAGGGGGGTATACAGATGTTATAAAGGGGTTATGTAGGGGTTATATATGGTGTAATATATGGGGTATACAGGGCTACCCAGGGGGTATATAGGGAAGGCCCTGCCACATGCAAGTGCCCCCTTGCAGTGGCGATGAACAATGGCGTGGCGCCAGTGTTGCGGGCCAGGTTGTAGCGGCGCAAGTTGAAACTGAAAGCAAAGTTTGAAAGCATTGAATCATTTAGTAGTGTCAAGCGCTTGAGTCATAGCCACTTTCAACACGGGTTTTGATGGTGTCAGCCTGCACAACCCTACCAGGTTGACGTCTACCCCCGGCGCAGCTGCCAGCTGTGCCACCACATCCGCATATCCTCCGTAGGCCGCGACGCTCAACGGCGTTTCGCCAATATCCATGAGCGCAATGTTGACGTCCGCCCCAGCAGCGATCAGCAGCACCACCACATCTAGGTGCCCCATGTCAGGGGCTTACCCTCGTCCACTTTTCGGCTCAACTTCAGCACGTTTTGTGGCATAATCTGTGTCTTTGGGCGACAAGTCTTTGGGCGAGGTCAAATGACAAGAAGCGGCTCAGGTTGAGCTGAAAAGTGGACGAGTGTAAGCCCCTGCCCCCGGTCGGCTGCGGCGAGCAATGGCGAGGCGCCAGTGTCCGTGCGAGCTATGTCAAGGTCCGCGCCCGCAGCGACCAACCGCCCAAGCACATCCAAGCGCCCCTGTTGTGCTGCAACGTATAGCGGCGTGGCGCCTTATTGTGGATTATGTCTACATCCGCCCCCGCACTGATCAGCCAACCCACCACATCCAGGTGCCCGTTTTGGGCTGCGACGTACACCGCCGTGGTACCATCACGTGGGCGTGTATGGTTGACGTCTGCCCCTGTGGCGATCAGCCACTCCACCAGATCCAGGTGCCCGCCCAAAGCGGCGTAGCAGCACGTCGCCGCGCTCCCCACGGGCAGCCGTGCTCCCGCGCCCACTGCAGCGCCGTCAGGTCCCCGCCCTGAGCCACGAGGCTACATAACCCCGCCTCCCACGGGCATCCGTTCGACTGAGCCCAAGCTAGCCGCCCGACGGACCCGACGAAGTTAACCAGCTTGAGCGGCACCCCGACGGTGCGACCCGCGCACGCGAGGTCGGCGGGGGAAAGCCTGACCGCGTCGCGCCCCGCGCGGTTAACCTGCGCCAGCACGGCGCGGCTCGTGGGGTCCATCCGCGGCAGCACCTCCGCTTCGAACAGGCTGGACCACTCCTCGAGCAGGCGGCCGAGCAGCGGCGAGCCAGGGTGCAGCGGCGCAAGTGACACTTGTATGCAAAACTTGGAAGCACTTCATCGTACCATTTGAAAAGGCGCGAGCTTTCAACTCGCAACCCCCACCAGTATCGTCAGGGGCGTTCGAGCCGCCGCTGCCCCCCTCCGCGCGGCGCCGCTCGGCTATGACGCCGGCGAGGTAACCCGCGCGCCACCCGGCGCCTTGCCCGGTGATGAAGTCGTCGCTTGGGGAGGTCGTCATTGGCGCGATCAGAGGTAGGGCGGGGGAGGAGGGTGGGAGGGAGGTGGAGGAGAGGGTGCGGTGGAGAGAACGGGTTTGGGGGGGGGTTGCCGCCGAGGGCGGAGGCAAGCTCCGCAAGGTCGCTTGGGCAACAGGGGCCGGTGCGAAGGCTCCACGGTCTGCGGTGCTCGGGGCGCCGCGCCTGAGAGATCAGCTTGTTGGTATAGGAGCTGAGACGAAACGGTTGCGTATTTCGTCTTAAGGGTGCGCCTGCGGTGGCGGCGCGCTAGTTGGGAGTGAGACTCGTCGTCGTTCAAGCCGCGGCATCGCGAAGCCGTATCCGATTATCAGTGCCTGAGTGCCGAGCATGCGAGTGAAATTAGGTGATAGGAGGGTGCCCAGTGTTCACCCAGGGAAGCCTGGTAGAGCTCCAAAAGGTGCCTAGCTTCGCGCCCTCCGTCACTCCCCTCGACGCCGCCGCTGCTTTCACCCCTGCGAAGAGCACTCTGTCCGAACGCGATCATGCCCCCGGCCGCGTCAATCCCCGAGGAGGAGGCGGGCGGCGGCGCGGCGCTGCTCGTGGCGGCGCAGTTCCATCACGCGAACGTTGTCGAGCAGCTGGCTGTGTGCGGCGCTAACGTGAACATCAACGGAGGGCCTGAACATCACCAGAGGGCCACCCCACTGTGCCTCGCGGTGTCGCCGATCCACCCCGACCTGCCTCCCCGCGACCCCGACCCCAACGGCGCGCGACAGCTCAACACCGTGTGCACGCTGCTCCGGCTAGGCGCGGGTACGTTGCCCTGGCCCCCCCGCCTCCCCCTGTGCCCCTGCACACCACTTCTTAGATAAAGCACAAGCCGGCAGCGACACTCTCGCACGACCCCTTAGATGCGCCATAGACCGCACCGCTTCCGCGGACGCGACCTTCCGCACGCACGCCCGCGGAACCACCTCTCGGGCGATTCTTAGTGAACCCTGCTTCGTACGAGGTACTCATCCGCAAAGAAATAGGGTGCTACTCTCTGGCCCCGTCTGAGCAACCAAGGCACGCTCTTTCCCTCGCAGCCCCCGACCCGGTGGACGACGTGGGCATGACTCCACTGTGCCGCGCCTGCCAGCTGGGAACGGCGGTGCACGTTGACCCTATGAAACCCGCTTTGAAAGCCCCAGGCAGCCAGGAGCTAAGCGCTTAAAACTAATATATGATAAACTGCTTTCAAATGTTGCTTTCAAAATTAAGTTGCGCCGCTACAGCTGGGCAACGCCCCGCTCGCCGCCGCCCTCCTGGACGGCAGGGCCTGTCAATCGTGCCCTTAATCTTATTCAGCTCAACTCCAGCACCTGTGAGAGACACTTCAAGTGGGGACCTCGAACGAACGGCTCAAGTTGAGCTGGAACATGCTAAGGGAACGGTTGTGAGTAGCAGGGCACCCTCCTGGACGGCGGCGCGGACATCGACTTCGCCACGCCGCCCGGCTCCAGGTTACCTGGCAAGGGGGGTATTGTGTAGGTGTAGGTGTAGGAGGGTGTAGGGTGTAGGGGGTGCTCCCCCGCTCCTTTCCTCCCTTTTACCGCATTCTTATTGCTAAGAGGGGGTATTGAGACCAAGCACTCAATCGACGGGGGGCAGGGCGAAAGCCTAGTGCCTTATATACATGCGGAAGCATCTCTATCTCTCCATATATTTTGACAACAAGCAGGCAATGGAAGCGACGTTAGATCGACGAGCCGAGTCCCCGCGTCTGTATGTGCATTATTTGAATGTAAGTCATGTTATGACATACGGTATAATCATTTCGAGTGCTTGTTCGCAACGACCCTCCGGCCTGGCGTCGATTTTACGCCGCTTATGTTCGCGGCGGCCGGGAACCACGCCGCCGTCGCGCGGGTGCTGCTCAGCCGGGGCGCCGACGGCTCCAAGACAGGGGCTTACACTCGTCCACATTTTAGCCCAGCCTAAGCCGTGTTGGTCACACCTCTGCCTGTCCCCCTGTCTAATAGACTGGGGGAACATCATGCACCCAGAGTATCCCACAAAATGTGCCTACGATGAGCCGAATAGTGGACGAGTGTAAGCCCCTGCTCCAAGGCCACCACCCTGGCGGCCGGCTGGCTCCACGCGGGCTCCACCGCGCTCGACATCGCGCAGACCCTCGCCGGGCCCAGGAGCGCCGACTTCGCAGAGACGCTGGCGGTGCTGCGCCGCCGCTGCTAAGCTCGTGCCAAAGACGCTCGATATTATCCGGCCTGTCTGGATATGCTCAAACGAAAAATATTTTCCCTACTACAAATTAGGTAGGCTCTAGAGCTCTGTAACACTGACGCTCCGGAGACACAAGATGAAGCCCCACAACACGAAAGGCAGAGGCCTCGTGCATGTCAAGCATTGCTGATGCCATCGTATAGGGTGGGTTGTTGCAAGAGTAAACCCGGCGCATACACGTGAGCACCACTGCTACCGCGCCGCTGAGGCCGCTGAGGCCGGGCACCTGCCTCGAGGACCATGGTTGATTTCCGTGAGTCTCTGAGCTCAGAAAGCGCCGCGACGAACCCCCTCGCGCTCTCCGCACGACGCGACGAGCGGGAGCGACGGTACACCCCACCGTGCTCCTTGATGTGGTGATCGGGGAATTGCCTGTCGGAAGGATAGAGATGACTGCGGGTTTCTGTTTATAGTCTACTGTGAATTTCCATCGCTGCTAGGTGCGGAAGGTTATTCGAACAATGTACGCAACTCTTCCGAAACGACCGGATCCGGCAGACGATTCAAGCACCGGCCTTCCATTTCACCGGGGTCCGCCGGTAGCGGTATGGGATCCTTCCCGACGGGGTCCGGTATCGGCCTCGCGAGAAGCGCGTCGGCGCAGGTCCGACCGCAGACCAGCGCCCTCCCTAGAGGGGTCACCACCCCCACCGCCCCCTGCAGGATATTGACTGCCCCGTCGCACTCGGGGCACACCCGACCCGTCCCCGATGCTTTTGGGGTTTCCCGCGGCACCGCCCTCGCCGTCGCCGTTATCGTCGGTGGCGACGTCATCCCGGCTGCGGCGGCTGAGCGGGGTGCTCGCCCGGATGGCGCGGCACCCGGTGGTGCCGCCGCTCCCGCTCCCGCCGACTCCGCCACCGCCGCCGCCGCCGACGTCCCCCCCGCCGCGCCCGCCGCGCCCTTCGCCCCTGCCCCCCCCGCCGCCCCCCTCGCATTCATCCCCGCCAAGGCCGCGCACATCTTCCCACAGTAGTACCCTCCGCCCGCGCCCTCTGCAGCCGCGTAATCATCCTCCTCACTGCACAGGTTGAAGCATCGCTGGCACGCCACCTTGCGGTTGTGCGGCGGCGGCGGCGCGGGCTTCAAGCGGCGCGACTTCTCGTACTTGAGCGAGCAGTCGCGGCCGCAGAACTGCTTCCCCGCCAGCGTGGACCAGTGCCCGCGGTCCGTGAACTTGCGCAGGCACTCCCAACAGCTAGGGCCTGGCGGATTATGCTCGCCACGTCGTCATCGATATTTTATACCCTCGTTTCTTGGTTTAAACTGCAGCCTATGACGTGGCGAGCATAATCCGCCAGGCCCTACCAACAGCACTGGATGGCCGAGGGGCGCCAGGACGGGTCGGAGGGGGAGGCGGCCGCGGCGGACGCCGCGAGCAGCGACCCGCGCGGCGGCGGCGCGGATGTCGTGGAGGCAGCCCCGCGCCAGTCCTTGATGGCGTCCTGGAACCAGGGGTTTACACTCGTTCCCATTTCAGCTCAACTTGAGCTCTTCCGTCCACCGTTTAACCCAACTTAACTCATGAGTGTGTCCTGGAGTTGCTCAACTTGAGCTCTAACGTGAACGAGTGTAAGCCCCTGCCTGGAACGAGGTGGACTCCGCGCCCTCGTCGTACGTGCCCCACAGCGACCCCATCCCGCTGATTCCCCTCTGCCTTCCTTTCCCTCTTTAATTTTGTTTCCCTCTGTCCAACAAGAGTGCCCACTAAAGAAAAAAAAACACCAGCACAGGCACCGAACGTGCGCCAATCTGCCCACTCCCCACCCAGCAGGTTTCCGCTCACACCAACCCGAGTGCTGCGCTAGTGTAGCTGGCGTTGGACAGTCGCACCTTTCCCGTTGACGGTGACTGGATGTGTGCCGAAGGGAGTGGGCAGCGGGCACTCGGTTGGTCGGTGCAGATCCGGTGGGGGGGTGTGGGGGTGTGCCCACACCCCCACACCCCCCACCGGATCTGCACCGACTGACTGAGTTGGCGAGCTGCGCGTTTTTTTGCAAGTCAGTATGATGGAAGCACTGCCATATGCCATTGTACACCCCGCTCACGGCGACGCCGCAGACCTGCACGCGCCAGGGCTGCTGCACACGCGGCGCACACGTCTACCGCGCAGCGATAACCAGTGGAGGGCGGAGGCTTTCTGGTCGGGCTCGCCACTCCGAGTCGTCGGGGTGCACCAAATATTGATTAAAAAACTCGACTTCGGCCGCCCTCCACGCCACGCGATGCACGCGCACCACGCGACGCACGCGCCGCGGAGCACGCTGGTGGCGTGTGCGGTCATCCTGTGGGCATCGTACGCGCGACACGTAGTCGGCGAACCCACCGGGCGCAGGCTGTACCCACCCGAGGAAGACTCGCCGGTCACGCGGTGCCTCGCGCGGAACCGATACCTGTGTGGCAGGGGCTTACACTCGTTCCCATTTCCGCTCAACTTGAGCTGGCGTTGCCCCTTTCCGCTCAACTTAAGCGTACATTGTCCCCCACATAACCCAAAATAACTCGTGGATGTGTCCCGGAGGTGCTCAAGTTGAGCTCTAACGTGATTGATGTGTCCCGAAGGTCCTCAAGTTGAGCTCTGAAGTGAGCGATTGTAAGCCCCTGCTGTGTGGGTACGCTCCCTCCCTCCCTCCCGAGGTGCGCGCCGCGACCGAGCTCCAGCCCGCGGCCCTCCGCGCGCTGTGCGCCAAGCTGGAGGACGGCAAGATGACCTTCTTCGCCGGCGACAGCCTCACGCTGCAGGTGCACAACCAGCTGATGTGCCTGTGCGGCAGGGGCTCACACTCCTCCACCGCTTCCCACCTCATCAACGTTGGATGGATGGTTTCAGCAGCGTGTGACAAGATCAAAGGTTCATAACTCATCATAAACGGCTCACTGACCAGTCTTGGGTTGATGAGCTGAGAACATCAGCTGAGAAGCGGAGGAGGCTTAGCCCCTGCTGTGCGGCGCCAAGGTGAAGAGGAGGAGCACGTTCGTGAATCTGAAGGGCCTGACGGGTACCACCGTGGCGCAGACGTTCCGGAAAGAAGTCATCGGCGGCGGCATGAGGCGAGGCGATCGGGTGGTGGCCAACTTCGGCAGCTGGTACAACAAGCATCAGGCGGCCAACTGGAGGAAGTTCGGTGGGGCCTGGCAGACTCCACTGTTCGGCTCAACGTGACCAACTTTCGTGGGATACGGTTGGTCATAAACCCTGTTTAACTGACAAAAATATCTCAGTCAGGTTGAGCTGAAAAGCGGCCAACTGGAGGAAATTCGGTAGGGCTTGCGGATGGTTATCGCCACGTCATCATAATCTACGCATGCAGGGTAGGATGCCACGTCCTTCACAGCTGCCATGGTGCATCATGCCTTGTCACATCTGGAGACGCCAATAAATGAGGGTTCGAGAGGGCCTGGCAGATGGTTATCGCCACGTCATCGTCACGCAGTTCGAACCCTCGTTTATAGGCATCTTATGAAGTGGCACCCTAGAGATTGAAGCCTATAACGTGGCATTCCATTCTCAGTGGCATCCTATGACGTGGCGTGCAGTATCTGCCGGGCAGATGATTATCGCCACGACAGTGACACGCAGTTCGAACCCAAATTTTATATATGGCATCTTATGACATGGCATTGCACTCTGTATAAACGGAGCCTGTGAGGGCCGTGGCATCCTATGTGAGTGGCATCCGATGATGTGGCTTACTGTTACTCACTGATGTAGCGCGAGGAGCTGACGTGATTGGCTAAATGTCACTGACGTGGCGGGCGGGAATTACGTAATTGGCTGATGATCATTGACATGGCGGGAGGGACTGACGTGATTGGCCGACTGTCCTTGACGTGGCGGGAGGGAATGACGTGATTGGCTGATTATCATTGACATGGCGGGAGGGGCGGACGTGATTGGCCGACTGTCCCTGACGTGGCAGGAGGGACTGACGTGATTGGCTGACTATCACTGACGTGGCAGGAGGGACTGACGTGATTGGCAGACTGTCACTGACGCGGCGGGAGGGACTGACATGATTGGCTGAGCGGTGTCTGCGAGGCCCTGGCCCTGGCGAGCCAGATGGGGAACCTGGCGACAGAGCTTCGAGCGGCGCGCATGCGGGGCGCCAAGGTTGGGCGGTGCAGGTTGACCCTATGAGTTGAAACCGCCTGAAACTGAGCCCTTGAAACTAAAGTGTGATATACTGCTTTCAACTTCTGCTTTCAAATTCAACTTGCGCCGCTACACCAAGGTGACGTGGACCACCACGGTGGCGTAGCACTTCTGCACCGTGGGGGGCAGGGGCTTACACTCGTTGACGTTAGAGCTCAACTTGAGCACCTGTAGGACACATTCATTGGTCAAGTTGGGTGATATGGTGGACAAAGAGCTCAAGTTGAGCTGAAACGGGAACGAGTGTAAGCCCCTGGTGGGGGGGCTGTACGGCGCCAAGCGAATACCCAAGCCGGATGACGCGGAGCACGCCAACCGCACGGAGTGTTGCAACCCGGTGATGATGACCAGGCGGAGCGGCGGAGGTGCAGGGGGCGGAGGTGGAGGAGGCGGAGGCGGAGGAGGCGGGGGAGGGGGCGGGGGAGGGGTGGCGCCGTCAACGGTGAGACTCGACGTTGAGAAGCGGAGCCTCATCAATCGGCTGAGTATAAACGTGGTGGGGCGGTGTAAGTTGAAACCTTCCAGTTGAAACCCATGTTGAAAGCGCCTGGTCTCAGCGCTTGAAAATAAATGTAATGGACTGGTTGTAAGTATTGCTTGCAATTTCAACTTGCGCCGCTACAGGGTGGTAGACTTCTTCAACGCGACGACCCCGTTGTGGAGGGCGCATCCGGCGGGGCCTTAAAGTCTCCACTTTTCGGATCAACGTGAGCACTTGTTGAGGGACACGCAGGGAAGTTTCAATCGTTCAGTGACCTAAAAACGGCTCCGGTTGAGGTGAGAGCGGAGGAATGGGCGCCCCTGGCATCCGGGCGCGGACTGCACCCACTACTGCTCCAACGTGGGCGGAGCTGTGCACTACATGGCCGTGTTGTTGTTGCGGCGTCTCTAGTAGCTAGCGCACAGGGAGGGGACATTGAGGGGACCTCAAGTTGACGCGGATGTCAACGAATTTAGGGCCTGGTGTGCGATGTCTGCTTCAACCCTGCCGAATATTGGGTCAGGTTCACAAAGATATAGGGTCGTGTTTATGCGGATATACTGTCCACCGCCTCTCTTCGTGTCGGGTGCGTAAATGCAGTCTTAATAGTAAAGGTGTGGATGACATACTTGATTTTACATACCACATCGCGAGCCAAACGTAATCGCAGCTACGCGTAGCTGCTGTACGGTGTGCCGTCGTCACCACGAATGGCGGGGCCGGGGCCCGGGGCGTGAATCGAGGCTCGGCGCCGCCGCGCCAGGTAGTTTATTTGCGAAGCTGCCTCAAAGACGTTGTAATAGCGCAGCTTCGAATACAGGATGGCATGAGCGCCGCCGTCGCCGCCGCTGCGGACCGGGAAGCGGGCGGCCGGCGGGGCGCGGGCGGGGCGGGGGCGTAGCGTCCACAACGAGTTCGACTGTTTCAGAAAGCATGTGCCGTGTGAGCACGCGACCTTCCTTGCGAGGGGAGTGAGGATACCACACTCGGTACATCGTCGAGGGGTACTCAGATTGCGCCACTTCCAAAGTCTGGTATCCTAAGTCCCCTCCCCGTCCAGGCCACTCGGGAAAACACACAGGTATGTCAACGGCTCAACGCCAACAGCAACAGGGGTATCTGAAAACGCTTCTCAGCGACGCATATTATTCGCAAACGGCCCCCGGGGAAATCAAAAAGTCAACTTTGATTCTTTGACCGTTTTTGACCGTGAAAGGGCGCCGCGCGGGGGCAACAAATCGGCGAGTGATACGCGCACTTGCCCACCTGCTTGTCATACGATGGCAGACTTTCATTGGTGCAGCATCTGTCAGACGTATTCTGAACCAATGAGATGTGAGATAGACAAGTTTTGATGACTCATGAACTCAGCAGCCTCTCCGGCAAATGACAAATAAAAAAGCTTACTAAGCGTCCCCAAAGTGTTGAACGAATCGAAAGGTGAACGCAGTCTCCGCGGCACACACAATTCCGCGACCCGCCACCCATTGCGCCGGTCGTGTTCGCGCGCTGCGCTACTCTCACCCTCCACCCTCTGCTCCCATGCACGTCGACCCTGAAGAGTTTGCGGTGAAGTTCCGGGAGAGCGCCTTTGACTTATTCGAAGCCTACGACGATCACGACAAAAACGACAAAAAGCACAGCGCGGGCTACGGGGATACCGAGGGCAGCGAGCAGGATTTGAACGACGCCGCAGCGTACGGGCTGACGCAGGTGGACCTCGGCATGGACGACCGCGTGCTGGACTACCACGACTGCCTGCTGCGCGTGCGTGACGTGGCGCTCCTCACGGGAGCCAATTGGCTCAACGACCAGATCCTGGCATTCTACTTCGCGTATCTTTCGCGAGACAAGTATAGGCATGCCCAGGCGGGGCTCGGCGCCGGGGACGGCGGCGGCGGCGGGCGCGGGGGCGGCGGGGACGGGGGCGGCGGCGGCGGGGGCGGCGGGGTGGCGCTGGTGGATGGCAACATCGGGTTCCTCGTGGCCAACATGGCGGCGGCAGAGGTGGCGCAGGTGGTGGCGCCGCTCAACCTGCGCGAGGCTGACCTCGTTTTGTTCGAGGTGAGTACACCCCTCATACACCCCTCGTACGCCACTCGTACACCCCTCGTACGCCCCTCGTACACCCCTCACGCACCCCCTGTACACCCCTCGCACAACCCTCGTTCACCCCCCACACACCCCTCACGCACCCCTCGCACACCCCTCATGCACCCCTCGCACACCCCTCACACACCCCTCGTACGCTACATCCAACGCGTCTCCAGGTGAACAACAGCGCAGACGTGACGCGCGCGGGCGGCAGCCACTGGAGCCTGCTAGTGTACCGCCCAGGTGATCCCGCCCACGGGGCGGATGGCGCGACACGGCCGCGGACGTTGTCGACGTCTGCGTCTGAACCGACGCTGAGCACGTCTGACGTGGAGGATGCCGGGAGCGGGTTCGTCAAGAGGAAGCGTGGCGGGGGCCGGGGCAGCGGGGAGCCGGGCGTCGGGGGGGCTGGCGGCGGCGGCGGCGTCGGCAGCGGGGGCGGGAAAGGGGAGGCAGGCCCGGGCCGCGGCGCGCCCCCCATGTTCCTCCACTACGACTCCGCGGGAGGCGCCAATAACCGCGCGGCGGAAGCGCTGGCGGCGGCGGTGGCGCCGTGCCTGGGCCCCGGCGCGCGCGTGGCGGCGGCGCGGGTGGACCACTCACCGGGCGGCGGCGCGCCCCAACAGGCGAATGGCGCTGACTGCGGTCTGTACGTCCTAGCTGTGGCCGACGCGCTATGCGCGGCGGCGGCGGCGGAGGCGGCGGCAGAGGCGGCGGCGGCGGCGACGGCGGTGGCGGCAGCAGAGTCTGCAAGTCCGAGGCCCGAAACTGATGGCATATCCACGTCCGAAAGCGATTCTGATGGGCAGTGCGCGGCGGAGCAGGAGAGGGGGAGGAAGACGGGCACGGAGGAGCCCAGGGCGGGTCAGGCGGGTAACGCGGGTAAGGCGGGTAAGGCGGGTAAGGCGGGTAAGGTGGGTCAGGCCGGTGCGTCGGGTGAGGCGGGTGCGTCGGGTCAGGCGGACGCGGTGGGTGCGGCGGGGCTGGCGGCCAAGGGAGGCAACTGCAAGGCAGGAGGGGGTGTTAGCAGATACACGTGGAGACCACAGCTGGACCACATCACGCCGGCGTTTATCGCCGAGTTCAGGTACACCATCCTGGTAGGGCGGTGCAGGTTGACCCCGGATTGATCCTGGATTGACCCCAGGTTGACCGTGTCTAGTTTCAGCGCTTGAATCTGAAATATGATGACGGGCTTTCAAACTTTGCTTTCAATGTCAACTTGCGCCGCTACATCCTGGACCTAATTGACACGCTGTCGGATCCGCCGGGGGGGGATCGGGGGTCGGGAGACCTGGACAGCGCGGCGGGAGACGGGGACCGGTCGGACTGCTTGTGCCGTGCGCTAGCAGAGTGGGACCAGCCGGCGTACTGACACGCTCGCACGGGTGCAACTGTGCAAATGATGGTGCATAGGGGGGTTGGATCATCTATCACAGCGGGGTAATAGGGGAGCGTAGGGGGGATCTGTTGTCTGTCGTATGATATCAATACCCCGTTGTCCGGTTTAGAAAGGTCAAGTCGGGATGGGTGCAAATTTGTTCCAATATCAAGGCACTTTGATGGTGTACACTTGTGGTATATTCAGTTTATCAGGGAGATTATCACAGAGTTAGAAAACCGTGTAGTGGGTGGGATATCGCCCACAGCTCAAACATGTCACACAGTAGCACAAAAGCTTGACATTCCCTAGGTTATTCAAAGCAAGCTTTGTAGGCTTGACGCCGCGTTACTCATAGTCGTTTTTGGTATTTTCACAAATGAATTAAAAGTGGACGCCCTCAAGACCTTGTGGTCCGCTCCGCGCCACAACACCACTCAGAGCATAGTGCCCTGGTTCACGAAACACCACTACACCACTCGACCCATAGAGTGTCCTGCTACTCGCACACCACTGTCGACATAACAGTACCACTCAACCGTAGTAGCAGTGCCCCCGCACACACCACACTCCTCGAGGTGGGTGCCCATGCCCCCTGCCCCCCCCCCTGCCCACCGAATGGCCACCTGACCACACAGTGCACGTTCACGGTCACGTTCGCCACCAACACACACCTACCACTGTTTCAGTCTCACGTCTCGCGTCTCACGTCTACGTTCACCTCATCGCCAATCACGTGAGCCCCTCCTGCCACGTTAGTCACATGCAGCCACTCACGCCGCCACGTCAGTCACAATCCGCCAATCACGTCAGCCCCTTCCGCCACGTCAGTGCACTTTCACCCGACCGACGCCGCCCGTTGCCGCTCCGCCCCCATCTCCGCTGCCCAGCCCCCCCGCCCCTCGGCGCCTCCCTCGCGCTCCCTGACTGTCTGCTCATAGTGTACCGCCGCCTCCTTCGCGGTACCTGACTGTCTGCTCATAGTGTACCGGCGCCGGCTCGATCAGCGGTCCAGGTACCTGGGCGTGTCCCGGTTGTTCTTCCAGGTGATGCCCGCCGCCACCGCGCAGCAGGGTCATTGAGAACAAACACTCAACCGAGATCGGAGCCTGACTCACCTTCAGGGTGAATGCGCTTACAGACGCGCGGAGGAGGAGGAGGAGATTCAACGTCGGTCGAG
>Ga0307489_10001386_pt1 | contig 15911 bp, 28 predicted proteins | sample SB12metaG_FD_202247 | JGI IMG/M metagenome (GOLD analysis project Ga0307489, IMG submission 202247) | Sea-ice brine microbial communities from Beaufort Sea near Barrow, Alaska, United States - SB 1.2 | ecosystem: Environmental > Aquatic > Marine > Coastal | place: USA: Alaska | collected... | reverse complement strand
TGACGCCTCTGGTACGCCGCACCCCACTCCACGCGACCGGACGATGATGACGAGGATGATGGCGCTGAGGGAGCTGCCGCGCCCGCGCCGTCCTCCATGCGTGTCGCCGAGCCGCTGATTCCTTTGAATTCACTCACGCGCCGCCCGCCGATATGTTGTGCCATGCCGGTTGTACCAGGCCCCTGCACTGGCTCTACCCTCGGCGCCAGCTCCACCACCAGCGCCGGCCCCACACCCACCCCCGGCCCCGGCCCCGACACCAGCGCCGCCCCCGCCCCTGCCACCACCCTTGACCCCGGCCCCGGCCCTGCCGCCGACCCCGCCCCCGGCGCCTCCCCAGGCCCCATCCCCGGCCCCGCCTCTGGTGCCGGCTCTGCCCCCGGCCCCGCTCGGCTATATCTCTCATTGGTTGTGGCAATAAACCCGCTGCCGTCAAACCCTACGCCTCCCACGCCTCCTACACCCCCCACGCGGTCCGTCGACCCATCGAACCTCGGCGGCGGCGGCGGCCGGAATCCAGGGACGAGAGTACAGCATGCTCGCCACCTCATCCAGCTCGTTCTCGAACATTGTGTGTTTTTTCGAAATAAATCGGGTCTGTCTGCTAGATAGTCGGAGGAAGCTGAATAATCCTCACCATGTGAAGCGCCTTTGGGCTCGATTAATTTCAGTACAAAGAAATACACTGATGGAAATGGCGAGCGGTTTTAACTCGTTCCCACCTGGCTCGGCCGGCCACGCGAGCGGCGGCAGTGGCGCCCCAGCGCGCCTCGAACTGCCGCTGCCACAAATAGTCCGACTGCGCAGCGTCCCGAACCACGCGGGATGTGCGCGCCAAGCGGTAGGGCCGTGAGCTCGTTCCCTGACTGATTGCGCATAGTGTACAGGTGTACCCGTACACACTTCCCCTATCCTCATCCCTTGCCAGGCCACCTGTTGACCCTGACTGTTTGCAAATGGCGTCATAGTTTACCAGTGCACCCGTGCACACTCGACGCCTCCCCCCCCGCGCTTGGCCACCCGTACACACTCGACGCCTCCCCCCCCGCGCTTGGCCACACTTTCCCTGACTGTTTGCTCATAGTCTACCAAGCATTTAAGGTGACAAGGGAGCGCCGTGACAGACCCCACCAGGCGGCACACGTCCGTTGGCGGTATACGCGCCAGCAACATCTCCCACACCAGCGGTGGAAGGCTGGATGATTCGGAATCTGCCTCCACCTCCGCTGCCGAGGAAGAATCCGGTTCCGGAGCCACGTCAGAGTGTGGGTGTCCCGAATCCACTTCACCCATGTCCATGTTTCCTAATCCGACTCCTGCCGCTCGCACCGCCGCCGCTGCCCCCGCGGTGCTGGCTCCATCCCCTCCAACCCCTGCTTTGACTATTTGCTCATAGTGTACCGTTACTCCGACGGGCCGCGGCTCGTAGTCGGCGGCGGGAGTGCGCTCTAGCACTACCTGCCGGAAATACCCAGTCACCAGGGTCTGGCCACTCGACCCCTGACCATTTGATCATAGTGTACCAGTGCGCCTATACACACTCGCCGCGTCATCCTTCCTGACTGTTTGCACATAGTGTACCAGTGTACCCGTACACACTCGCGGCATCCACCTCACTGACTGTTTGCTCATAGTGTACCGGTGTACCCGTACACACTCGCCGCATCCTATTCCCTGGCTATTTGCTCATAGTGTACCGGTGTGCCCGTACACGCTCGCCGCATCCTCCCTGGCCTCACACTCGTCCCCTTTGTAGCTCAACTTGAGCGACTTCGAGGTACCAATTGGGATGAATGCCAGACGCTTCCGAGTCAAATAGGCGGCCTGAGTTGCCGCGGCACAGCTGTGCACAGCTGTGAAGTGTCAAGCCCCCCTGCCATTAGTGGCCCAGTGCAGCTTACCGCGCGCGCCCCTCAGATGGGTGAGCAGCAGCGCGTCGCTCGCGAAGGGCCCGACTTTCTTGCGCATGCTGCGGAGCAGGCCCGTCTCGCCCTCCACGGCCTCGGACACGTCGCGCGCCGCCAACTTAGCGCGTGCGAGCGCTGCAGGGCCCCGCGCTAGGGCCAGCCAGATATTGCTCGCCATGTCGTTAGTCACAGGATGCTTTGAGCTATGAAACGACGAGGCCGTTACCGCTGAAGTCAAGATTCGAAGTTCAAAATGCGTGTCGACGACGTGGCGGGCTTGTGCCAGGCCCTACCCCACAGGCTCTCGCCCTCGATCAAGGACCCGCCGCCCGCGTCTGTGGGCCCGCAGGATGCGTCCACCGCCGACCAGACGCCCCCTTCGCTATCTGTCCGTGCCCCTGCGAGAGCGTTCACAAAATTTAGCGACGGCACGCGACCTAAAAATGAAAAAACGATCAGGTTGTGCTCCCACCTGAGGCCCCCGGGGGGGCGCGGGCGCCGCCGCTGCCGTGCATAATGTTGGATACCGGAAGATCCACAAGCCGCGGCTTTGAACGCAGCCCCAACCCACAACCCGCGCCGCGCAAGCGCCCGTTGGGGTAAATAGTGGCGAACGTGGCGCCCGTTAGCTTTTTCCGAAGGCAGCCACGAGTCACTTTCCGCCGCTGACTCGGCACCCCAAAACGCGCGCCAAACCAACGACGTTCGAGCGACCACGATGCGGCAGACCCCACATCACGTTGCGGCGCCCTCAACTTACATAGCATCCCGTGCGCATTCCACGAATGATGGCATCGGTCGTATCCGCGTCGGCCGGGGTCGCCGCCGCCGCCGTGACGCCGCAGCTGCGCCAGAGCCGCAGGCATCTGATTGGTGCCGCGTCATCGAAAGGCTCGAAACAGACGCAGATTAGGTCATCGGGAGCCGGTCGTCGCGCGCTGCGTTGTAACGCCGCCGCTGATGGCGACGAAGCAGGGGATATATTGCGAACAAGTGCTCGATCGAAGTTGAACATGCTCCTGCTCCTCCCTGGTTCTTTTCATGCGTTCAGCTTCAGGAGGGTAAGTCATGCTCCGATATCAGTTCGAGTGCTCGTCTCATTCCTCACGTGGCTTCTCAGTGACCCTCCCGCTTGGAGACCTTCGGCGGGTCGATGATCGCCAACAACGCCGCCTCCCTCGACGGCCGCCTACGTACCCTCGTCGTCGGCGTGGAGGACGCGCTGGGCGACGCGGCGCTGAACCACCGCAAGACCTCCACCGTGCTGTTCCAGAACCGCCGATGGCTGGACAAGTTCACGATCCCGGGGCAGTACATCACAATCACGGTGGGGTGGTGCAAGTTGAAACGAAATGGCATCCTATGACGCGGCTTGCATTACTGGTAAGTATTGACGTGGGGTGTGGCACGGGGATCCGATACATGTTCTCATGATAAACTACAATTAAAAAGATGCTTTAAAATACAACTTGCGCTCGTACGTCACGGATGAGGCGAGCGGGAAGAGCATTCGTAAGCCCGTTTCGGTCTCGCCCTACCACGCGCGCACCACGGCACCCAATAGCGATGTGAGCGTGGTGGAGCTTCTCCTGGACTCCGAGAGTGGCGACGCGGACGAGAACTTCTTCGCCGTAGGGCTTTGCATGTAAAACCGATGAAAACCACTGTGAAAGTGCCTGGAACTAAGCGCTTGCAACTAAAATATGATGTACCGCTTTCACACTTTGCTTTCACATTCAACTTGCGTCGCTACAACGCGGCGAGCCAGCTCCCGATGCAGCTCAAGGTGAGCGCGGTAAAAGGAGCCGGTTTTGAGAACGTCATCTTCCCCGAGTACAATCTGGCCAGTGCCATCGAGGGCGGGCACAGCATCGTGTGCGTCGCAGGTGGAAGCCGGGGTATGGGCCCGCTCCGCTCTGTCATGGAGTCGCCGGAGGTATGGTGGTGCGACTTTTGGGGACTTTCACCGTTATTTGTGTCGTGACTTGGGCACTTTACCACTCATTATGCAGAGAGCTGGGTACTTTCACCACTCACGGAGCATTCCATTGCCACTTTTACGTCAGTGCTGGCTCGCCAGTGCCCACCAGTGACTAGCCTACCCGCCCCTGCACTACCCGCCCAGTGCCTACCCTACCAGTGCGGCGTGGCCCAACTTGCCGGTGTCTAGCCACGCGGGCAGGTACCCGGTGACAATGTTCTACCTGAACGCGGGCGGCGCGCAGAGTGCGGCGTACGTCCAGGAATGGGACACGTGGCGCGAGGGCGGCGCCAAGGTGGTGCTGAGCTACGGCGACTTCGATGATGGGCTGTTTAAGATCCAGCAAGCTCTCGCGGGTAGTGCTCAGCATATATTGCTCGCCACGACATAGGATGTCATAAGGGTAACAGACTGCTTGTCGATGACGTGGCGGGCATTGGCCCGGTAGATATCGCTCGCCACATCATAGAATGTCATTAAGCGATGGTAAAAGAAATGCTGAACGATGCGGTGGGCAATATCTGGCAGGCCATACTGGCGGGCGGCGGTGACGGGGGTGGCAACTTCAATTACGTGGTGGGCACGGACCCCACGAAGGTGACCGTGCTCATGGCGGGCTTGAGCGGGGAGGAGACCAAGGCAGGTGGTTTGCTGATAACAACACACTCGACCGACATTCTTTATCCACCTCACCCCCCCCCCCTTCACGTGTATGTATGAGCATTCACTTTGACAGGAATTTGCACTCACATTCGATTTATCTCCTCCTTCCCTTCGCGCATCCGTCTGAGCATTCACCCTGACAGGAAGTTATGCTCATGTCGGTTCGGTTGCCTGCTCGCAATGACCCTCCTGCAAGGCGCTGTTGCAGATCTTCAGCACGCGGGATGTGCCCAAGCAGCAGCTTCTCACCATGACGGGTTTCAACTTCAAAGTCAAGAAGTGAAGCTGTGAAGGGTGAGGGGTGAAGAGTCGTGTAGAGTCGTGTAGAGGGTTAGGAGGGTTATAGAGAGTACGCTTCCGGGTGTTTGAGGAGGCACGGGCTTTTCGCCCTGGCCCCGGGAGGGTGATGAGGGTGATTTGGATGGTATGGTGGTGTACAGAATTCGGTTGTGCATACCCGCTCATGGTGTTAAGGGTGCTGACGTGATAGCTCTTGTAGAGAGCGCTCAAACGGCGAGAGTAAACGAAAACTACCCTACTCAACAAGCGCATGTGAACGCGGAGCGCGCCGCGCGGAGAACGCAGTGTCGTTGGCGGAGGAGGATACATTCGTCGAGCATGCTTACATCGTGTATATTTCAAAAGTGTTAGATTGACGTCAACAGCGGTGAGTGTGTTCATCTCCGAGAGCGTCCGCGTGTATAGCGAGGTATTGTCATGCTTTCGCCATGTCCCCCGTGATGTATGATAGAGAAGAAGAGAAGAAGATAAAGAGAGTGTCAGGTCTGCGTGCAAAGGAGGCACCAGTCTTTCGCCCCGGCCCCCGTTAGTCGCCGCGCTATCTTTCTCATATCCGAGCGTCCACGGGGTCATTAGCATCGTGGAGTTTGTTCATTTCTTGTCGTGTGCGTCGTGTGCGTGTGCGTGTACGCTTCATATCAGCCAATCGACGAAAGCTCATGTTCGGTTTCTTCAAACCATGCCCAAGTCGGCTCGCGCTTGCTCATGGCCCGTCTCATAGGTTCCACTAAATCCTGTTTGCCACATTATCAACCGCGTTACTTCAAAATCCCTGGCCCGTTTCTTCAGTGAAATGGCATTGTGTGACGTGAAGGGGGATAATCACGTGGCTGGAAGTGCACCACACTCACAACCACATTGTAAACGTTGTGAAATATCGCAACAAAACTCGCACGGTAATATACTGCCAACGAACATCTAGTCAGCCACTCGATGCGGTACCGTATTCTGCCAGAGTCGCAATAGCTTATGGAGAGGGAAAGAAACAAGCGTCAGCGTGTATGAGGAGGCACCAGGCTTTCGCCTTGGCCCCGGCGCATGACCGCGTGTCGTGGCGCCGGGCAGACATTACGTGCCCCCGCCATATCGGCCGCCTTGCGCAGCCACTCCCGCGCGCACACCGGGTCCCGCGCGACCCCCTCGCCCGACCGGTAGCTCTTGTGTAGGTTGTACATGCCGCCGTGCAGGACCTCGCCACGCGGTGGTGGATGTAGCGCGTGCGAAGAGAGAGTGAGCGGCGCTGTCGTCAATTTGAGGAGGCACCAGGCTTTCGCCCTGAAGTGTAGGAAGTGAGTGTGTATAATTGATACGGGGCCTGGCCGAATATCTGGTACTTCCGTTTACACACGGAAGTGTCATTCTCTCTACACCATGCGACGTGGAGCGTCCGGCCGGCTCATCGGAATGTGTGCTTATGGTGTACTCGTGCGTATTCACAAGAGGCCCTGCCGCCCGGGTCGCCGAGGACGGCAGCCTTGCGGAACAGCGCCGCCGCCCAGGGACTCACCTTATACGTGAAATATCGACTTCAAGGATCTGTTCCGGATACCACTACCACGCAGATCAGGGGAGGGGTAAAGAAATACGGGGATGGCACGTAGCGCGGTGTGGTCGCGATATGTGGGTATATAGAGCACCGCCAATACGAAACAAGCGCCCGTGCCGTGTACGGGAGGTTGATCTACACCGTAAATGATATGAGAGACCGTCTATTCACTCAAGAAAATCCAAATTCCCGTTTTCCCCCGCCAACCAATCTGCGTAGTAGTTATCCCAGGTTATACTCAAAAGTTTGTAAGTTGACCCGGACATAGAACGGATGTAAGGCCCAGCCGCCGCCTTCGCAAAGTCGCGGGGGACGCCAAGGTGTAGGGGCGCAAGTTCGAATTGAATGCAGAACTTTACAGCAGTTGCCCATTATCATATTTAGTTCCCCGCGCTGAAATCAGGCCCTATCAGGCACTTTCAACACAGGTTTCAATTTGAGCCACCCCACCCAGGCCGTTGGCGTTCATCGCACCCAGGTTGGTGTAAGCCATCGCAAAGCCGTTGTCAGCGGCCCGCCGGCAAGGCCGTCCCAAAGCATATTTTGCAGCGGTTACATTAAGCTGTTTGACTCTGAACCCAACTAAGTTAATGCGGTCATCCTGCTGGGATACGTCAGAGATGCTCAAGTTGCACGGAAGGAAAGTCGAGGGAGGGAATGCCTTGTCTCTCAGGAATGACTCCAGAGAACCTATTGTGAATACAACAGACCGCTTAGTTCCAATCCGAGCACCCCATTTTTGTACATAGAGGGGGGGAATACTTAGAGGCCCTGCCCGCTGGAAGAACTTGAGCGCTTTCCCGTGAATCAACGGCAGCCCCTGGCCGCTGAAGTACATCATGCCGAGGTTGTACTGTGCTTTCGCGAACCCTGGGTCCAAGGTCAGTCACATGGTACATAGCTCGCCACGTTACGGGGGCAGGGCGAAAGCTTGGTGGCTCCATAAATGCGCGGAAGCCCCTCTGGTTGTCACCGACGTCATAGGATGGCGCTGGACTCGAGACGTGAGGGTTTTTTACGTGCTGGGTAAAGCAGAGCTTGTCACGTCGAATGATGGACATACTCAAGAAACGAGGGTCGGCACGTGTGTCATATTACGTGATGTGGCATATGTGTGAGAGATAAGCTTCAATCCGCGTCTACAACGAGGCACCAGGCTTTCGCCGAGTTTAATCGTACAGCAAACATAGATGCGAACATCTAGTGCGGCAGGATTAATCTTCTAGCGGCTGTAAGACTAGTACGAGGGGCGTCCAGCATTCGGATTTATATATTTAGTCCTGCCATGGTCGCCGGCTTTAGCGTACCACTCAACCGCCACCGCGTAGTTGGGCGGGTTGGCCTCCGCGTAGCACGGCCTTCCCTCAATGATTCTCCCAGTTGGCACTCAAGGCGTTTTCCCTGATACCACTTGCGTTATCCCAATAGTAGCATTCTTCTGAGACACTACGTGTGTTTTTATCCTGGCATTATCTGATGTTTGTCCCTGATAACACCTGAGTTATCCCACATGAAACCGCTTGAGTTATGACGCTTGTGTCAATACTACTCGAGTGAGTTTGACATCCTCAGACTACTCGAGTTATCCCTTGAAGATGAGTTGTAAACAGCTAACTTAGGCAAAGCCCCGCCGCATAGGACACGCCGAGCTCCTACTCGGATTCAGTGCAACCTTTAGCGGCGGCCTTAGTGAAGGGGCGCAAGATGACATTGAAAGCAACATGTGAAAGCAGCCAACTTGGTTTCTGGGATTTCAACACGGGTTTGACCTTGCCGCAACGCCACAAGGTCCCAGGCGAAATCCTGGTGCCCGCTCATACACGCATAGATGGCTCTCTATCACGGGGACCGAGGCGAAAGCCTGCTGCCTCCTCATACACACGCTAAAAGGAGGCACCAGGCGCCTCTATGTCGCTGTTCACCTGCAACTGCCCCGCCTTGAGGAACCACGCGTGGGCCGCCATGTCGTCGCGCGGCCTGCCGGGGGTGCCACCGCCGTAGAACAAGCCAATCTGGTGTAGCGCGGCGGTGTCACCGCCGTCGGCAGCGGAGCGGTACCACCGATCTGCAGGACCCCATAAATGCTCGTGAGTTCAAAGGGGCGCTCGGCATCAACGGGGCTTGGGTATATGACTCGTCATATTTTACCTTGTTTCACAATCAGTCATTTTGACGAGTCACAGACCCACGCCCAGTTGAATCAAAGCGCCCCTCTGAACCCACAAATACCGCTACACAGTATGTCTTCTAGCTCAATCTACGCTTACGTATAATTGAGGTATTCAGTGTAATTACTTTGCCCGTCAATGCACTGATGACCCGTCATGCATGCAGAAGCATTACTCTCTCCCTTATGGGCCTGCTGTCAATGCGTCCCAGAGAATGCACGTGCCTTGATACCGCTCCCTGATTGATAATGTGATGATGCGGAAATCAGGGAATGGCATCGTCGACAAACGGCTTCACGTTAGTATGAAGATAGTACCTAGTCAAGGAAGGCCCTGCTTCATGGCTTCGGTGTCGTTGCGGTCCACGCCGTAGTGTCTATCTTATATTGCGTGCCACATTAAAGGACTCCATTCAACGCAAAAAACGAGGGTTCTCAACGCGTCTCGATGACGTGACGGGCGATATCTGCCAGGCCTGACCACGCCGTGTGCGAGAGCGTAGCACACGCCGAGCTGGAGCGGCGCAAGTTGAAATTGAACGCAAAATTTGACAGCGGTTTATGAGATGATAGTTTCAAGTGCTGAAACCATGTGCGGTTTAAACATGGATTCCATCGCTTCAATCTGCATCGCCCTACCGAGCTCGCGCTGCGCCGCGGTGTATCGGTGCAAGTTGAATTCGAAAGCAAACGTTGAAAGTGGTACATCAAAATTTAATTTCAAGCGTTGACACCATGGGCATTTCTAACACGGTATGTGATACTGTCAACCACCCTACCGCGGCGTGGCCCTGCCCGGCGGCCGCGCGGAACCCCTTCGCCGCAATGAAGGGCCCGGCACACATCATCCACCACCGACATCGTCCCACGCATTATGAACCCTTGTGTATTGATTTAAATGGCATCCGACGAGGTGGCGAGGAGAGAGAGACGCTTCGACGTGTATGAGGAGGCACCAAGCTTTCACCCGTCCTCCCGGGACATCGCGAGCCATATCTGCGGGGCCCTACAGCAGTGTTCCAGTCGGGCGGCAAGATGAAGTCCTTCTGGCAGCAGAACCCCGCCAGTGCAAACTGGGCCTCGGCGTCACCCTCAACATATGGTCCAGTAATAACGCTCGCCACCGCCGCTCCGCATTATCAATCACACAGACCCTTGTTCCTTGAATTGAATGCCATCATATTGCTTGGCGAGCGTTATCACTGGCAAAGTGACAATATATGATCCGATATGGATTTTTAGATCGATATGGCATATCGACATGGAATATCGATACTGGATATGGAATATCGATATCGACATGGATATGGGATATTGGTTATCAATATTGGATATGGTTTAGCGATATGGTCATCCTGGTTATCGATATGGGATGTTGGATATCGATATGGGAGATTTCAGTATCGATACTGTCGTCCTGGATATCGATATGGGATGTCTTGTCACTATGATCACCAGGCCCCACCGCCCACGCGGCTTCGAGCAACGCAACGTAGAGCCTGGCAGATATTGCCCGCCACGTCATCACACGAACACTCTACCCTCGCTTCTTGAGTTACACGGCATTCTAGGACGTGGCGAGCAATGCTTGTCTGGCTCTACCGCAACCCCTTTGGGCGGCAGGCCGGCCGCATGGATATCGCTCCGAGCATCCTCGAGTTAGGGCTTGGCAGAGAGTGACAAGATGTGATCTGGTCATCCCGTCCACAGGATGACATGATGACAGTATCGATTCGATATGTAAGAACAAAGTATCTATATGGAAGCTGACCTTCAGAGGACAGTATCGATATGGAAGATGAAAATATCGATATGCAAGATGACAGTATCGATATGGAAGATGACAGTATGCATATGGGATGTCTTGTCACTCTGGCCAGGCAGATATTGCTCGCCACGTTAAAGGATGAGGGTTCACAACGCGTTTGATGACATGGCGAGCTATATCTGCAAGGCTTTACCTCGAGTGTTGCCGGGTTGTTGACAGCCATGTTTGCAGGCTTCAAGTCCACCATGCGCCCGCCGGGTAAGGTCAAGTAAAACACAGCTCGCCGAGTCATCGATACGCATGTTTGATACTTGCATGTTCAGTTAGACAGTATCCTACGCGCACGACGTGCGTGCGAGCGACATCTACCAGGCCCTGGGCCCGCCAAATCAGCGACACGCATTTCGAGCCCCAGGGTGTTGAATTACGTGGTATCTTCGCATGATGTGGCGGGAGCGACATCTGCCAGGTTATGCTGGATACGTCATCCGACGCATTTTGATCCCTGAACGTTCGTCGAGTTCATTAGCATGATTCTCTAACGTGGTGAGCGATAGCATTTGGCAGGCCCCACCGCCGGTCCCGATGTTCACGCGCACAGTCGCACGCTCCCCTCCAGACCTGTGGACCGTGACATAGCCCATGCGACCATTCAACTCGACGGCGTTCGTGAGGTTCTCGCACCGGACGCGCGGGCCAACCGGCGGCAGCGGCGGCAACTGCTCCGCCCCCCCCGGAGCGGCGGCGGGGTCGGGGGAGGCGGGGCAGGGTGCGAGGTGCAGCGGCGCACGTTGGAAATGAAAGCAAACGTTGAAAGCCGTGTTGGATATTCCAGTTTCAAGCGCTGGAACCCTACTAGGCCCTTTCAACACGGGGTTTGATAATTTCAACTTGCACCACCCTGGGGGTGCGTGGATCTGGGCGTCCCCGCCGTCCCTTCCCTCGCCGCCGCCAGCGCAGACGCCCCCGGCAGCGTCCATGCCGTTCGCGAAGTAGCGCGCGAGCGCCGCGGCGAGCACGTTGCGCGTCACCAGCTGCCGCACCAGCGGCCAGGGGCTTACTCTTTTCCACTTGTTCAGCTCAACGTAAGTACTTTTCGTGGGATACGCTGGGTGGCATCAGAGAGTGAGACGGGTCAGCGTGTATGAGGAGGCACCAGGCTTCCTCCGTGGCCCCCGTGGGTGGCGTCACTCTGTCGGTGACATAAACGACTCGAGCTAAATTATGGACGAGTGTAAGCCCGTGCCAGCGTCTTCTGCGCCAGCTCAGCCATAGCAGCCTCGGAACCTCCCCCCAGTGCCGCGTCAAGCAGCGCTTGTTCCGATCCCGTGTTCTCGCCAGCTGGGAGCGCGGCGGTGCCCGGCGGCGCGGCGGTCACCATGGCGGCGACGAGTGCGCACACCAAGTAGCAAGGCATTAGCCGCGGGCGCCGGCGCCGCGTCCTCGTGGAAGGTGCGCCCGTTCCAAATAAGTGATAGCGCCGCAGCGCGCTGGGGGGCTGGGCACTTCTTCCGATGAATCCGATAGACCGCTGACATGACCTCCGATACGAACCACCTTACTGAAAATTGCACTGCACGCTCGCCAGGCTCTTTGCTCGTACGGGTAGTTTACATGTCCACGTTTTCCCAGCTTCCTCTGATGTGCGGTCTGAGCAGAGGGCGGCGATTCGCAATAGCTCTACTACGACATCCGTTTCCCTCCCGCCGGCTCCTCATCCCCGCGCAAGTAGACGCGCAACGCTTCGTATTCCACGCAACCGGCCGACATGCGCTCCTGCACCGCGTTCGCCCTCCTCTCCCTCCACACCGCGACGCCGTGCCCTCGGCTGTACTACCTCGCCTGCTAAACCCTAGCCCTGAACCCTAACTCCTCAACCTTAAACCCTTACCCTAAATGTTGAGTCGTCGGGGGCAAAAAGACCATCCGCCACGAGCAGAGAGTGGCGTCAGGAACTAGCGAAGGCTATCTCTAAACTAAACTAAAGCTAATGTGGCTTCTTCAGGGCTTTTTAAAAGCATGCAAGTTTATTGTCAAACGCATCTTGGCATTGTCAAACGCATCTTGAACTCCCTAGGAGTAGACGTCATATTATGACCCTTAGCCGTGCGCTGGACAAGTGCCCCGTGATACGTCCTTAATCCCGCCCACCGTTGTGTATGTCCACTTGCGAGGGTGGACGGGCTTAGCAATATGCTCTGCCTTGGTCCGCTTGGTTTAGTTGGATTCGGAACGTGGGCTCGAAAAACGTTACGCGACGGGTACTCGTAGTTGAAAAATATGATGGTAAATGCAGAGAGGTGTAGCTCTTCAGAATGCAGTGCAACGAAAGGACGCGCTCGCGCACCTCGGCGTCGCCCTGCTTCACGCTGGCGCACAGTGCCAGGACTTCGTTGTACGCGAGCACGCCGCTACCGTCCAAGTCGTAGTGGTGAAACAGCGCCTTCAGGGATGGCGCGTCCAGCTGGACACCAATTTGCATCAGGGCGGTTGACAGCTCGGCCTTACAGTAGGTTCAAACACAGCCATAGGTGGTACACGTGTGGTTGACTCTCTGCGTGTCGGACCGCCCGTCGCCCGTTCCTTGACGCGAAGGGTGGGTGAAACGCTGAAACCCGGCCGCTTCATCCGCACTCCTTCATGCAGGTCCGTTCGGTTGCTCATCCGTAGATGGCACCGTCGCGGCAGGAGCGGCGCCGAGCGCAGCGCGACACCGCCAAGCGCGCGCCGGCTGAGGAGGTAGCCGGAAGAGGCGCGGGCGTTGCCGCTGCTCGCGCAAACGTAAACGTGAACCCGATCGGCGACTGGACCAAGCAGGTGGAAGACCCCTACGTAGGGCCAGACGGATATTGCCGTGCTCACCACGTCAGGCTTGTCGTGCAACTCAAGAGACCAGGGTTCAAAGTGCGGTGAATGACGTGGCGAGCGACATCCGCCTGACCCGACCCATAGGCGCTGATAGAAGAGCTCGGACCTGAGGTCGTGAAGCAGAGTGCCGACCAGGGGGAGGGGGAAGCGCAATTCAGCCTGGGCCATATTTTATTTCAGGCGGCTGGGGGTGCGGACGAGTCTCTGGGCGCTGCCGGCAGATCGCCAGAGATGGATGTAAGGTTTCGCACTTCGCACCAACAAGCTTCCGGACGCTCACCATTACTGAGACGCGTCGACCTGATGTCCGAGCGAGTCACCTGCTGTCCGCATGTTTTATTTGCGGGTGCCAACCCTAAGCGGAGGAGGGCATGGCGCTTCTGAAGAAGGCTGCCTCACAAGGGCACGCGTACGCTATGAGTATTCTGGGAAGCATTGAGAGAGGAGCACGAGCAAGCCGTGGCGTGGTACACCAAGGGCGCCGAGGCTGGGTTGCCGATGGCGATGTTCAACCTCGCTGTCAGTCTCGACGCGGGGGAGGGCGTGGCGGCGCCGGACTACCCAGCGGCAATGGGCTGGCACAGGCGAGCGGCGGAAGCCGGCCACGCGGGCGCGGCGAACAACCTCAGCATAATGTACGCTGTTGGCAGCGGTTGGGCCTGACAGATAATGCCTGACACGTTTCCACATTGTTGACCCTCGTTTCTTGATGTAAATGGCATCACATGACACGGCGAGCACTATATGCCCGGCCCTAGGGCGCGGTGTGAAGCACAGCAAGCGGCGGGCGACCCAGTGGAGGCGCAAGGCCGCCGAAAGCGGCGACGCCGATGCATGCATGAAACTCGCCGATCATATGTACGGAAACCATCCGTGCGCCCGAGAGGTTGGGCACGTGGGGGAGGCCGCCGGGGTCGCTACGTCGGCTGGGGTCACGGATGGGCACGACGTCCCCCCGGATGTCCTGATCAGCGTGGTACATTGGATACAGAAGGGGGGACATGATCCAGTCGAAGAGCGAAACTGTCACGTATCATGGCGTTCATGGAAACACACCCTGAAATGGATTTCGAAATGAAATGGAACTTCCACGATGACAGCATCCGGGTCACGTGCACCGCACCAGGAAAACATCACGTGCACGGAAAACCCCAGCACCACGTCAACCTCGCCCCCTCGCCGCCGCCATGCTCCCGGCCCCACTCGCGTGAGCCCCCCTGACGGCGGCCGATGAACCAGCGGGTTGAACGAGGGGAGCGCACCGCCGAGGGAGAAGGAAGTTGGCCGAGGGTTCCTCAACGCGAAACCCTAAACCCTAAACCCTGACCTTAAACCGTCTAACAAGAAGCACTGTTTTACCTCGCGAGTCGCGAGCGGGGAGGTTGGATCGCCTCGGTGTCGCGTATCGCGCTGGCGGTGCGGCTGGCGGCGGTTCGTGTATCGCCGATAGCAGGTCTGGTAGACAGTGGTTCGCATTCATTACAAAGAAAGCCGACTCAGGTCAACCTTACTAATGTGGCCAGTTTGTCTTACTATTGTCTCGCATTTATGGTGTCAACGAAGCAACGACACACGCCAGCGGAGAGCAGAGGGCACGAGAGCCTTCATTAGGGATGCGTGGCTGAGCGGGGGGCGTGGCCGCGCGCGAGCGGCGATGCGTGACATCACCGCCAAGCGAGGGAACGGGGGAGTTGCGCTTGCGTACTCGTATACAGGAGCAGGGGTTTGGTTCATCAGAGAGCGCGTTGTGATCCTCGGTGTGCGTCGCTCGTACTCGTAGTTGGATATCGAGGGAAGCTGCGCACGCGAGCGCGAGCAGGCTACTTCTTGGCGGCGTCGGAGAGCATGTCGCCGGCGGCAGCGGCTTTCTCCTTGGCCTGCAAACGGAGCAGCGGTCCCACGCAACGTGAGTAACGCTATCCATCGGACACGTGTTGGGAAAAGCACCCATAAATATCCCCAACCCTTGCGCGCGCATCGCGCCAGCCAGCTGCCCCCCGCGTTCCGCTGCGCCTTGTGGTACCGTAACAAGCGGTTCCAACCGTAAAATACGCTCCTTGGGGATCCCCGGTCGTGGCGGTCGGCAAAAGAAACGCTATTGTTGTAACCCTCAAACCCTGTCTCGAGCTCCAACACGACCAGACGCCCGCTCGCGTTTAGAGACGACACTTCCACGAGCGTTGCGATGTCACACCGCTCGTCACGTATGACGACCTCTCACCTTGTCTTTGACGGCGGTCGCGGCGTCCGTCGCAGTGGAGGAGATGGTCGTCGCGGCGTCCGTGGCAGCGGAGGATATGGTCTCGCCCAGCCCCAGGGGCCTACACTCGTCCACTTTTCAGCTGAACCTGAGCCGTGCTTGACCACTGAAGCGTTAGCAAGCGTCCACTTCTCAGCTCAACCAGAGACGGTTTTGCCTGCGCAACCTGTCAACATAGCTCACAGAACGTGCTCACGTCAAGCCGAAACGTCGTCGGCTGTAGAAAGCGCTTACGTTGAGCTGAGAAGTGGACGAGTGTACGCCCCTGCCCAGCCCTGTGGCGGCGTCGGCGGGGGTGGTGTGGGCGGCCGTGGTTGCGGCGTCCGCCACGGTCTTCTTGACGTCGTCCGTCGTCGTCGTTGTGTCGACCATCGTTGTTGTCGTGTCGGGCAGTCGAGAGCGGCCTGAGCGGGGGTGTGTGCACGAGTGTGTGTGTGGTGCGCTGTTGACG
>Ga0307489_10001385_pt1 | contig 15921 bp, 14 predicted proteins | sample SB12metaG_FD_202247 | JGI IMG/M metagenome (GOLD analysis project Ga0307489, IMG submission 202247) | Sea-ice brine microbial communities from Beaufort Sea near Barrow, Alaska, United States - SB 1.2 | ecosystem: Environmental > Aquatic > Marine > Coastal | place: USA: Alaska | collected... | reverse complement strand
CGGTGATAGCTGTAGCAATAATCGCAGAGCGGTTATGGACATTGCGTCAGAAAAAAGTAATTCCAGTAAAGTTGGTGAGAGGGATCTGGATATTGTTAGAGAACAAAGCACTCACTGATAAGCATATCCAAGAGATTGAGAAAGGTTCACCCCTTGGTAAAGTGTTGGCAGCTGGGCTATCAAACCGTCATTTATCTCGTGATCTGGTTCGTCAAAGCATCCAGGAAAATGGTCGGTTTGTAGTCCACGAAATGGAACGGTTTATGAATACACTGGGCACCATTGCCACTATCACGCCATTGCTTGGCTTGTTGGGTACGGTGATTGGTATGATTAAAGTTTTCACTGCGATCACAACCGCTGGTGTTGGAGATCCTGGCCAGCTAGCCGGTGGAATATCCGAAGCATTGATTACAACAGCCGCCGGTCTGACAATCGCCATTCCTTGTCTTATCTTTCATCGACATCTGAAACGCAAAATTGATGATCGGGTGATGGGCATGGAAGCAGAGGCAATGAAGTTAGTTGAGTTTTTACATGGCGATGCTTTAGATAATAATAGTACAAAGCCAAAACTAACCAAAGCATGAAATTTAACGACCGATCTAAAGTTGAAGATGTTGACATTAATCTGACACCGTTGATCGACGTAGTGTTTTTACTGTTGATTTTCTTTATGGTGTCAACCACCTTTGACACAACCTCACAACTAAAAATTCAGTTGCCAAAGGCTAGCGATAGTCAAACGGCGAAGGTTAAACAACCGCTTAATCTGACGATTGATGCGCGCGGACATTTTTTTCTTAATTCGCGTGAAATTAGCAGTACTAAAAGTGATGCTTTATCCTTCGCGTTAAAGCGAGTGATGAATGGTGCGGATAGGCCAATTGTTATTCAGTCTGATGCTGCCTCGCCTGTCCAATCGTTGGTAACTGCTATGGATGTTGTCGGCAAGCTTGGTTTCAGTCATGTTTCAATCGCTACTACAAGACAAATCGAGTAAATCCTATTGACAAAATCTGCGACTGACCCAGCCTCAACTGACAAGAAACCAACTGGCGTTAAAGCTTATCGGGCCTTGATAACCTTGGCTTTCGAGCACAAAGCCTATTTTGGGATGGCGGTTATTGGCATGATCGCGTTTGCTGGTACAGAAGCCGCGTTTGCCTACATCATGAAGCCAATGCTGGATGAGGGTTTTATAGGGGGAGATCCTTTCATTATCAAAATGATTCCTATTGCCATCATACTGATCTTTTTAGTGCGTATGTTTGCTATCTTCATACGAACCTATTGCATGGATTACATCGGCCGTAACGTCATTAATTCATTGCGTCAAACCATGTTCGATAAACTCATCACGATGACTAGTGCTGAGTATGATCAGTCATCTTCGGGTGCTATTCTGACTCGTTTTTCGTTCGATGTTGAAAGAGTCGCCACATCTGTTTCAACGTCGCTGACTTCTTTTATACAAGACAGCCTACGTATCATTGTTTTACTTGGTTATATGTTTTGGCTTAACTGGCAGTTAACCTGCGTGTTTTTGCTAGCCGGCCCGATCATATTTCTGATAGTGGTCAAACTAACCGGACGATTCCGCAGTCTGAGCAGGAGCATTCAATCGTCGATGGGCGATGTATCGCAAGTCGCTCAGGAAGTGATCGATTCGAATCGAATTGTTAAGATTTTTGGTGGCGATGATTTCGAACGTGAAAAGTTTGCTAAAATAAATCAAAGCAATCTCAAACTACATTTAAAGCTGTCAGTAGCAAAAGCGATTAGCGTACCGCTCATCCAGTTTATTGTGTCGATTGCCTTTGCTGCGATTGTTGCATTTGCCACTTCGGAATCGATGCGCGGCATCATCACTACCGGTGACTTTGTTTCGTTTATCATTGGGATGACAATGGTTCTAGCTCCCATGCGCCAACTGTCGGCGATCAATGCTAGCATTCAGGAAGGTATCGCAGCTGGTGAAAGTATCTTCGCCTTCACTGCATCCGAGAGTGAAGAAGACAGTGGCAAAAAGAGCTTAAAGCTAGCTAAAGGAGAGCTCTCATTCAATAACATTGCACTCAAATATCACAATAATAATGAGCTAGTGCTCGACAATATTAGTTTCAAAGTGAAGCCAAACCAGACGATTGCCATTGTTGGTCGATCAGGTAGTGGTAAATCGAGCTTAGTCAACCTGATTCCACGATTATATGAACTTGATGCTGGAGAGATCCTGCTTGATGGTGATCGAATACAAAATTACCAACTAAAAGATCTACGTCGACAGATCGCTTACGTGGGGCAGGACGTTCGTCTATTCAACGACACGATTCGTAATAACATTGCCTACGGCCTGTCCGATGCTGTCAGTGATGAAGAAATTATCGACGCCGCCAAACAAGCCTATGCCTGGGAGTTCATCGAGGCACTGCCTGAAGAGCTAGACACCGAGGTCGGTGAACGAGGCGTACTACTATCCGGAGGACAGCGTCAACGTATTGCGATCGCCCGTGCGTTACTAAAAGATGCGCCAATATTAATACTGGATGAAGCAACCTCGGCGCTAGATACCGAATCAGAACGTAACATTCAGAACGCGGTTGAAACCTTAATGACGAATCGCACCACGCTGGTCATTGCGCATCGTTTATCAACCATCGAACATGCGGATAGAATCTTGGTGCTTGATCAAGGTAAGTTGTTAGAGCAGGGTGATCATAAGAGTTTGCTAGAATCAAACGGTACCTATGCTAAGTTGCATTCCATGCAATTTCGGGATGTTGATACCAGTGTGACAAAGCAAACGAACATTACCAATCAACCAACAGATCAGCCAATTACTCTAGACAAGTCAATTATGAGCCACTGGATGATGGCTTCAACCCATAAACGTCAAGGTTGGTGGTTATGGTCTATGAATCCACTTTCGATATCTCTTATGCCCTTGTCCTTGCTCTATTATCTGTTGTCTCGCATCAGACGACTGTGCTATCACATCGGTTTATTACGATCTACTCGACTACCAGTCACCACCATTGTCGTTGGTAACGTTACACTCGGTGGTAATGGTAAAACACCGGTCGTCATTGCTTTATTTCAATTGCTAAAAAGCAAGGGGTATCACCCCGCTATCGTGACTCGAGGATACAAAAGTGGCAACGAAAATAAAGTACAGATATTAAGTGATGGTCTAATAAATATTGGGGCCGGTGACGAAGCCAATATGATTTCCGAAATCTGCCAGTGCCCGGTTGGTGTTGGTTCGAATCGTATCCAATCGTCAAAACAAATATTAGCGCAATTCCCTGACATCAATATCATTTTATCAGATGATGGTCTGCAGCATTATAGAATGAAGCGTGACATCGAAATTGCAGTATGCCGACTAGTCGCCTTCGGTAATGGTTTAATGATTCCAGCTGGCCCACTCAGAGAATCACGTAGCCGCTTAGATAAAGCCGATATAAACATTAATCGCGATGGTAATCAGATAGTTGAATCTTTGGATGAAGTCTGGAACTTAAATGATCCATCGAACAAGGTTCATATTACTCAGTTCAAAGGGCAACAAGTTCATGCGCTGGCCGGTATTGGTTTTCCTGAAATATTTTTTGCCAGTCTTGTACAGGTGGGTATCGATCCTATTTCTCATGAATTCCCAGATCATCATGTCTTCATACCAAGTAACCTCGAACTTAAGCCAGAGCTGCCTATTTTGGTTACTCACAAAGATGCCGTAAAGCTCAAAGGTGTCGTCAACGACAATATTTGGGTAGTACCATTGAGTATCGATTTTTCTACTGATCTTGAAAGCAAAATATTACATTTATTGGAGACTAAACATCATGGATAAGCACTTACTAGATATTCTTGTCGATCCTATTTCTAAAGGACCGTTGGTTTATGATAAAAAGGCACAAGAGCTATTATCACGAACCTCGCGCTTGGCCTACCCGATCAGAGACGGGATTCCGGTCATGCTGCCTGAAGAAGCACGTGAGCTCAGCAGCGAAGAACTTGAACACATATAAGTGCACCTCTTAAGTGCACCTCTAAAAATGCATTTTTTCCGCAATTGCGGCGGCAGCTCGGCGCTCGAATCCCCATGTACTATCGTACACTCCGGTTTTCTGCGCGGTGCTTTTTTGCACTAGCGAAAAAAGCATTATTTTTAGAGGCACCCTTGGTCTGTAAATTAGGCCATTAATTTAGTTCAAAAACTTAGATCAATAACTAGGTCAGTTTAGCCATATGTTGCCAGAATTTAATGTCGTCATTCCAGCACGATTTTCTTCCACCCGTTTGGAAGGAAAACCGCTCCGAACTATTTTAAATAAACCGATGATTCAATGGGTTTATGAAGCCGCTATTCTCAGCGAAGCGCAAAGTGTGGTAGTGGCAACCGACGATCGAAGAATAGCTGATTGCGTCATCGATTTTGGTGGTGATGTTTGTATGACCAGTGACCAACACCAAACAGGGTCGGATCGATTAGTTGAGGTCGCTCAAACGAGGAATTGGAGCGATGATCTAATTCTTGTCAATTTACAAGGCGATGAGCCATTAATGCCTGCCGTTAATATGACACAGGTAGCCTCAAACCTAGCGCAATCGAATTGCGATATGGCTACCTTGCATAAGATAATTGACCATAGACGTGCACTCGACCCAAACCAAGTTAAGCTGGTGCATGATAGTCGCGGCATCACCAGTTATTTCAGTCGGGCTCTGATTCCATTTGACCGTGATAAAAAAACGCAACAATTCTGCGGACACATTGGCATTTACGCTTACCGAGTTGGTTTCCTCAAAACATTCACAAAACTATCAGTCTGCGAACTTGAAACACGAGAAAAACTAGAACAACTAAGAACGCTTTGGCATGGCTACACCATTCACACTGAGCTAGCCACAGAATTGCCGGGGCCTGGGGTGGATACCGAACATGACTTACAACAAGTTATTCAAATCCTAGAAAATTCTCAGAACACCTAATAGAGGGGGTAAAACTATGAACTATAAATGGCATCTCGAAAATCACGAACTATTATTCAAAAAATACTTTCGGTTGGAGGAATATGCTGTTTCACATGAGTTGTTTGGAGGCGGTACTAGCAACATATTCACCCGAGAAATATTCGAACGCGGGTCAGTTGTTGCCTTATTACCCTATGACCCCAAGCTCAGAAAAGTCGTTTTAATAGAACAATTTAGAGCTGGTGCCATTCATGATGAAACTTCGCCTTGGTTAGTGGAATGTGTCGCTGGAGTGATTGATCAAGGTGAAACAGTAGAAGATGTTGCTATTCGGGAAAGCAGGGAAGAGGCCAACTGTGAAATAACAGAGTTAGAAAAAATATGTCGTTATTATGTTAGTCCAGGCGGCACGACAGAAGAGTGCACTTTATTTTGTGGCATAGTCGATAGCAATGGCATTGGCGGCATACATGGACTAGCCGAAGAAAATGAAGATATTCGAGTCGAAGTTGTTGATGTTGATACCGCTTATCAGTGGTTAGCCGATGGCATTATTAAATCTTCCGCAACTATTATTGCTCTGCAATGGCTGCAATTAAATGAGAGTCGACTGAGACAAGATTAAGTCTTCGACCTCGTCAGCAAAAAAACGATGAATATCTTCGTCTATTTGTAATTTTCAAGCGCCATCTTTAATCCAGCTTCAGTTTGCCGACTTTAGAGTTTTTGATTTAAATACTTTCCTATTTTTTTCTTGCTGATGTTCGAGTTGATCGTAAATTAAGACAAAAAATCATATCAGAATCATTATGTAGGCCAGATATTGACACTCGAATCTAATAGTGAAGTACAATCTAGCTCATCTGTTTATTAAGCCATATTAATTAAGGTTAACCCGCATGTCAGATAGAACACCTATCATCTCTTCGGTCAAGAATTGGCTGAAGCACACTGTCATTGGGCTACAGCTTTGTCCCTTTGCAAAAAGCGTCTTCGACGCCGATAAAATCAGCTACACCGTTTCGGACACTAAGAATGCAGAGGCTCTCATGCTACAACTGCATGAAGAGTTCAAACGGTTAGATGACACGCCTGAGATAGAAACAACACTGGTAATCGTTCCTCAACAGCTGTTTGATTTTGAATCTTTCAATCAAACGTTGGACGCTATCGATGATATGCTCGAGCAGTATGGCTGGTCTGGCGTTTTTCAAGTCGCTAGCTTTCATCCTCAGTACCAATTTTCTGATACCCAAATTGATGATCGAGAGAACTGGACGAACCGCTCGCCTTATCCCATTTTCCAAATTCTTCGTGAGTCGAGTATTGAGTTAGCGATTGAAAATTTCCCTACGATCGCTGATCTTCCTCAAGAAAACATTAAAAGAATGAATGCTTTAAGCAGCCAGGTTTTTGCCCAGGTTTTGGAGGCCAGTCGCATTTAATAAACTCAGGCTCTACCTACTTGCAAATCTCATATATTACTTCTAAAATCTTACGTAACGCTTTGAAAATGTAACTTTAACTTGAATAATAAATTACTAGTTCCCCGTTACGGTTTAGGCATCTTTCAATGCCTGTTAATGCTTTGCGCTTTATTTGTTACTAGCCAAGTTCAAGCCAGTATCGAACTTCAGCGCGAACTGTTTAAAGATGCTTCAACCGCTCTAAGCAATAATAAGATGGACCAATTTGCTAATTTATTAACGCAGTTAGAAGGTTATCCAGTAACGCCTTATCTCAAATATGACCATTTTGTAAAAAGACTTCAACAGGCAAAAGCTAGTGAAGTTAAATCGTTTCTTGACAAGTATAAAGATTACCCATTCGCGTTCGCATTTCGAGGGAAGTGGTTATCAGTATTAGCGGCTCGTCAGGATTGGGAAAACTACTTACAATTTTTCGATAATCGAAACTACACGAGATTAAAATGCATTGCATTTCAAGCACGATTAAAACTTGGAAAACTGGAAAATATCGAACAGGATATTCAAAAGATTTGGTTACGGGGGTATTCTCAACCCAATGAATGCAATCAGCCTTTTAAGTATTTTCTCAGTCGTCATGCTGAACCCAATAAAGTAGTCTGGTTACGCATTGAGAAAGCATTTAAAGCAAGGAGGCCAGCGCTTGCTAAATATCTGGGTAAGAAGCTCGATAAAACGGGACAAATATCGTTAAACCTGTGGTATAAAGCACACCAAAGCCCCGAAAAAGTCCTTAAACAGCTAGCTGGATTCAATAATTCAGACATTAATAGTAAAATTATAACTCATACCATTATTCGTTTGGCACGTAAAAAAGCTTTAAGTGCAAGACAGTTCTGGCTCGATATGTCGTCCAAATTTATTTTTTCTCAACAACAACGAAATTTAATATCGAAAAGTATAGCTTTGTCATCAGCTTATCAAAAGTTAGACGTTGCTAGCGAATTATTAAATGACCTGCCCGCAGAGTTGAAAGACGAACAAGTTTTCTTGTTATTAGCCAGAATTCATCTTAAACAGCAGAACTGGGCAGAGCTGGAAAGCATTATTAGCCAAATGCCAAAAGACTTGAATGAAGAAAATGAATGGCAGTATTGGTTAGCACGAGCAACTGAGGCTCTTGGCGATCAGACAAGGTCAGAACTTATATTTTTAGCCTTGGCTAAAAAATCAACCTACTACGGTTTTTTGGCCGCAGACAAACTTAACCAACCTTATATAATTGTTCAAGAGAGTGCGAACGAACTAGTAGGCTTGGATGACGCTACCCTACTTAGTGAAAACAAACACTTGTTGCGTGCTAGGGAGCTATTTTTTCTCAATCGGGTTACCGACGCTAATCGAGAGTGGTTCAAGGCACTTCGCACCTTAGACTCCTCAGGTATCAAACGAGCGGCTGTCTTGGCATCCAGTTGGAAGTGGCATGACAGGGCAATAAGAACTGTCGCCAAAACAAGCCACCGCCGAGATTATAGCTTACGTTTTCCGATGCCTTATCGTGAAAATGTAATGATGCATGCTAGTGACAAGCAGCTCGATCCTTCAATAATTTATGGCGTCATGCGGCGTGAAAGTCTCTATGACCCTAAAGCAAAATCAAGGGTTGGTGCACTCGGGTTAATGCAGTTAATGCCAGCTACTGCTCGGGGTGTTGCGAAGGGCTTAGGGTTAAAAGAGCCCAAGCAAGCCGATATTCTTAAAATCGAAAATAACATTAATTTTGGAACACAGTATTTTCGAACTGTTTTAAATCGATTTGGCAATAATGTGTCATTGGCAGCTGCTGCCTATAATGCTGGACCGTCAAATGTAAAGCGATGGCTACCTTCAACCAAAACAATGCCCGCCGATTTATGGGTGGCAATAGTGCCTTACAGGGAAACGCGAAACTACGTTCAAGCTGTGCTCGCTTATGCCACTGTCTTTGATAAAATCCTTGATAAGGATGTCCGCATTTCAAGCCGTATGATGGATATTAAAACGGACTATTAATTTGCCAGTAGTTCAATGGCAGAAGCCTGTTGGACTTATTTTGTATTTAAAAAAAACAGTGTTTATAATTTTACTAATCCATCTCGGTAAAATATCTACGTCAAAATTAATGAGGAAATGTAAATGATATCTAAGCATCTTTTGGTCCTACTCACCATAGGTAGTCTATTCGTAACGGGTTGTGCCACCATCAAATTATCTGAGAATGGTGAAAAAGTTCGCGTGCTAGCACCAGTAGAGGTATCAACTTGTAAAAAATTGGGAAAATCAAACGTTTCCGTTACTGCAAAGGCCTTAGGTATTTCTAGACCTATCGAAACATTAACCATGGAACTCGCCAATATTGCTCGCAATAGCGCTGCAAACATGGGTGGAGACACAATAGTACCGTTAACCGTTATCGAAGAAGGGAATCAGTCGTTTGTTGTTTACAAATGTGTTGCGCCTGAAGGCTAGTTTAAGTCTTGGAACAAGCTTAGTAATTCGCCTTTTAGGAACATCGAAAAAAAATGTCAGATTTAATTTAAATAGGTGATTAGCAACATCACTCAGTAGGCTCATCTAGTGAGCCGGTTGGCAGTTAAACTATACCTCAAGTCAATTGAGGTTGAACCTGAAATGTCACAGAATAAAGGGACGTCTTTGGATCAATTGATTGAACGTTATGGTACTGATTCGAAGTGAGAACAGGCACTAGAAGAAGCCCGCTGGGGCCGTGGCTATGTTTGCCCTAAGTGTGGTTGTAAAAACCATTCCAGGTTCTATAGAAACGGCATAAAGCATTGGCATTGCAGTGATCAAAAGCATTAGGTCACTGTAAAATCAGGTACTATGGTACCGCCAGAGTTACACGTGGGGAAGATGTATTTTTACTGACTGAAAATCAATCAACTTATATTTCTATTGGTCAAAAACATCGATTAGAAAACCCAGGTAGAATCCCACTAGAGATGATTGAAGTTCAATCAGGCGGTTATCTTCAAGAAGATGATATTGTGCGCTTTGAGGACGTCTATAACAGAGATACCGACTTATAAGCCCTTATTTGGACTGAAAATTAAAATATATTAATTGTTAAACTCAATCAAAGGATTAGAGCTTATGAGTAAAATTACAAAAGCAGTGTTTCCGGTTGCAGGTCTTGGTACTCGTTTCCTCCCAGCTACAAAAGCAAGTCCCAAAGAAATGCTGCCTGTTGTCGATAAACCGTTGATTCAATATGCGGTTGAAGAGGCGATAGAAGCTGGTATTACGGAACTTATTTTTGTTACTAGCAGTACTAAACGATCGATAGAAGACCACTTTGATAAAAGCTATGAGCTTGAAGTGGAGCTTGAAAAAAAGGGAAAGCTAGAGGCGCTTGAATTGGTGCGTAACATTGTTCCCAAAGGCGTGTCCTGTATCTATGTCAGACAAGCTGAAGCGCTGGGTTTGGGGCATGCTGTTCTATGTGCCAAATCGGTGGTTGGCAACGAGCCGTTTGTCGTTATTCTACCTGACGATTTGATTGACGGTTATGGTTCTGGTGTTGTATCGCAAATGATACAGGCTTATCAACAAACAGCCAGTAGTCAGTTGGGCGTTGTAGAGGTGCCAAAGGAAGATACTGACAAATATGGCATTGTTAACACTAAAGTGGGCAAAGATGTTGACCTTCAAGTTCACAGCATTGTTGAAAAACCAAAACCCGAACAAGCCTCTTCAAATTTAGCTGTGGTTGGAAGATATATCCTCACGCCACGTACATTTGAATTGCTAGAAGAAACCAAAAGGGGAGCGGGTGGGGAGATACAGTTAACTGATGCTATATCGGCATTGTTAGAACATGAGACTGTTTTTGCCCATCGATTTAAGGGTAAACGCTATGATTGTGGTAGTAAGCTTGGTTATCTAAAAGCGACGGTTGATTTTGGTTTAAAGCATCATGAGCTGGGTGATGATTTTCGAAACTACCTTTCAACTGTAGTTAAATAAGGCTGTATCCTAATCGATATATGTGTCTATAGGCTAAGCTTCGTTTCGCTGATACCAGCCATAAATATGTTTATTAAGTTTTAAATGTTTAGGTTTATACAGTCCAATCTTTGGAAATAAATAGTAGCCTTTCAAAACAGCTCCTGTCTAGGACTAGCGTTGAGGCGCAGTTGGAATTCTGCTCACCATCGGTTAAATATGCCTGTTTTATTCGCATAGTCATCCGTTCTAATGCTGGTGAAAGTTTAGAGAACTCTTGGGTGAAGTAAGAATATTCAAGCCTTGATGAAACACTGATATCGGAATAACTAGATGAACTTTAGCCCCATCAGGCCATTAAAAAAACCAAGTTATTGGCCAGCTTGCGGCAGATATACAAGGTTGGACTCTCAACACCATTTCGAGAAACCAGTTATGAGCCTGAACTAATTTAAGTCACAACAAGGACTTGTCTATTTTTGACTTGCCTTTTTAAAGTGATTTTTATTTTTATTTTTAATCGGTCAGTCCAATGACCAGTCTGGAACTTTTCACGCATCTGAAACTGAATAATCAGTGGCCTCACTTTTCATAACAAAGACTTGGTTTGGTGAGATAAAATGTGGTGGCGTTTACCAGAGGACAGCAAGTAATTGATATCAGATGCTAGAAGTGATGACAATCCGAACATTGATCGTCATGTTGGTTAGTGGCAGGTGAAATTGTTATTGAAGTCGCCGCGAAACCATAACTTACTGTTGGCTTTTAGTAATAATCTAATCAGTAATAACTGGGGATTAGTTGAGCTAAGTTGGCGTTTTCCTCTGCCTAAGAAAATACAGGGTTACCAACAGCTGTTTAATGACTATGATAAAAATTTGGTGGCTTAAGACTGACGTTCGTCGTGAATTTTTGTCAATATTTTATTAGCGAATGTTTCTTTGCCTTTTTCTATTCGATAACACGCTATTAAAGCCTGGAACCATTTTGTTTAGCACGCTCAGAACAGTTTTCTCCCTACTACTTAGTTACGGACTATTACTAATAGCGAACGGTCTATTTATCACCTTGCTAGAAGTTCGAACTCAGTTTGATGGCTTTTCTACCGACATTGTCGTCTTTATCGTTGCTTCTTATTTTCTGGGGCTCCTATTGGGTGGCATGTTTGCCGGCAGAGTCGTAGCTCGAGTTAGTCATATTCGTTCCTTCGCAGCCTTTGCTTCGTTAATGTCAGTTACTGCTTTGTTGCATCCATTGTGGATTTCTGTAGGAAGCTGGATGCTACTGCGAATGCTGTCTGGATTCTGTATGGTGGGCTTAATCATGGTGACTGAAAGCTGGTTAAACGAGCGAGCGAGTAATGTAAACCGAGGGCAGGTACTTTCTTTTATATGATCACTAATTATTTCGCGGCCGTTAGCGGTCAGCTATTCCTGTCGGTTGGAGATCCCTCTCAGTTTCAATTGTTTATTTTAGCTTCAGTCATTTTTTCTCTCGCGTTACTACCAGTATTGTTAACTCAAGCCACAGCCCCCTCGCCGATACCGGCCGTTCGCATGCCACTAATGACATTATACCGTCTTGCACCTCTGGGTATGATTGGGTTTTTTTGCAGTGGGCTGGTGAATGCCAGTGTTCTTGGCCTTGGACCAGTTTACGCGACTAATATTGGGTTATCGAAAGAACCGTTATCGCTATTTATGGCTGGCCTAATCATGAGTGGATTGCTACTTCAATGGCCAGTGGGGCGCCTGTCAGACCGGATTGGTCGAGGGCTTTTACTGATGGCAATTCCTGTTTTGGTTGCGATTGCAGCCCTGGTAATGATGCAACTCACTCACTTTTCCTTTGTACTGGCTTGTGGTGTCTTTTTTGGCTCTTTTCTATTTTCTATTTTCTATTTATCTGCTGCGGCATCGAACGACATGGTGGGCATCGACCAACGGGTTCAGGTGTCGGGTGGTTTACTGATTACCTACGGTGCGGGTGCCAGCATTGGTCCAATCATAGGAGGGCAGTTTATGGGTTTATTAGGGCAGCAAGGATTGTTTTTTTACTTTGGGATAGTCAATCTGTTTCTTGCGCTATTTGCCGTTTTGAGACGCTGTCGGGATGGTAGCCCCAATAAACGTAAACCATTTGTCGTGGTACCTGCGACTCAAGTAACTTCGAACCAGCTGTATATATCCGCTCACGACGTGTCACCCGATTTGGTTGCGACAAACGTTGAGCCTGATCCCAAACTCTAGTGTCTAATTCAATTCAGCCTTTACTCACTCATCGACGCGTATGGGCCTTGGCTGGTCCAATCATTATTTCCAATATTTCAGTACCACTGGTCGGTGCGGTTGATACCGCAGTTGTTGGGCACCTACCAGAACCAGATTCGATCGGTGCAGTAGCACTTGGAGCCTTGATCTTTACCTTTTTGTTCTGGGGATTTGGCTTTTTACGCATGGGGACCACAGGTTTCATCGCGCGCGCCTATGGTGCTAACGACCAGCAGGCGTTATCCGATACCTTATTACGAGTTTTATTGCTCGCCGTTGTATTGGGTGCTTTTATTATATTACTCGGCCATCCACTCATTCAATTGGCCCTCTATTTACTCGACAGTAGTGACTCTATTGAATCGCTGGCTGAAAGCTACGCCACGATTCGGATTTGGAGCGCGCCCGCCACACTATCGATCTATGTGTTAACAGGGATCTTTATCGGATTACAGAACATGCGTTATGTGTTTGTGTTGCAACTAGTGATGAACATGATCAACGTGTTGCTTGATTTGCTGTTTGTGCTTGGGTTTGATATGGGTGTCGAAGGTGTGGCACTGGCAACATTGATTGCCGAATATCTTGCGGCATTGTTAGGCTTCTGGCTGTTACGCAAACCACTGTCTAAAGCCTATAAAAATCTTAACTGGACACGGCTGCTGGAGCGAAACGCAATTTTAGCTCTAATGAAGGCGAATGGGGATATTTTCGTACGGACGCTTTGCCTAGTATTTTCGTTTGGTTACTTTACCGCACACAGTGCCAGTATGGGCGATGTCATACTTGCTGCCAATTCAATTCTAATGCATTTACAAAGTATCTTGGCTTATGCACTCGATGGATTTGCTCATGCAGCTGAAGCGCTGGTTGGCAGTGCCTACGGTGCCGGTAAGCAACAGCAATTTAAGCGCGCAGTTAAACTAACCACTGTCTGGGGGCTAGTCAGTGCCTTGCTGATTAGTCTGATTTACTGGCTGTTTGGTGGTTTGATACTCCAGTTATTCACCAATATCGATGCTGTATTATTAAGTGCAACGACCTACTTACCTTGGACAATTATCGCGCCGGTTGTCTCTATCTGGAGCTTTCAGCTCGACGGTATATTTATCGGCACCGGATATACTCGAGAAATGCGCAATGCAATGATTTTCTCGATGCTAGTTTACCTTGGCTTACTGGTCATTTTGGTTCCTGCTTTGGGTAACCATGGACTGTTCTTATCTATAAGCTTATTTATGGTTGTCAGGGCACTAACCCTTGGCTATTACTACCCTAGAATCGTTAATGCAATGGATTACAAAAAGTCAGATTGAAGCCAGTCCAATCTCGTGATAGCTTTGCCAACCGGAGCATCTTGGGTTTACGCTAAAAATGAAATACTCGACATTGGTAGACAGAGTGAAAGGCGACGCGGCTGACGTATGGGACTCTCACCACAGAGCGCAAGCCGATAAGAATAGGGGTGAAGATGTCATTGTTCTTAGCGTTGGAGATCCTGATTTTGACACGCCGGACGCGATTACTAAAACAGCTATTGCCGCCTTGCTTAAGGGGGACACCCACTACACGCCGGTTGCTGGGGTAAACGAGTTTCGTGACAGCATAGCAAAACGCTATCGTACCGAATTTGGTGAAGGTACTTGTGCTGACAATGTTATTGTTACATCAGGCGCTCAAAACGCCCTGTTTATTGCCTCTATGTGTATTACTGAGGAAGACGACGAAGTAATTGTGTTGCAACCGATGTATGTGACTTACGAAGCGACTGTGCGAGCGTCTGGCGCTACTCTTGTTCCGGTGGTACTCGACGAATCGAGTGGATTTAGTTTAAATGTCGAATATTTAAAAGCCGCCATTACCAGAAAAACAAGAGCTATCTATTTTGCTACACCGAACAATCCGACCGGTATTTCACTCAATCGAGATGAATTGAAGTCGATTGCCGATTTAGCGATTAAACATGATCTATGGGTGGTGTCAGATGAGGTCTATAGCGATCTCGTGTTTGATTCTGAGTTTTTTCATATCGCCAGTTTGCCAGGTATGGTAGAGCGAACAATCACGCTTGGTAGCTTATCTAAGTCCTTCGCCATGACGGGCTGGCGCATTGGCTGGGCTCTAGGGCCAAAACAATTTATCGACAATGCTGCGAAGTTAGCACTGTGTATGCTGTATGGATTACCCGGTTTTTTGCAACAAGGTGGAATCTTTGCGTTGGAAAGTGCCCAACAAGATATGATTAACATGCGTGAAGCCTATCGTGGTCGGCGTGATCTACTCATACAAAAAATTGATGGCATTCCAGGATTAAAATCATTAAAACCTGATGCTGGCATGTTTTTAATGGTCGATGTGCGTGGTACTGGATTAACTGCTCCGCAGTTTGTAACTCAATTATATGAGTATTCTAAAGTTTCGGTACTCGATGCAACCGCTTTTGGGGCCAGTGCAAAAGGATATGTTAGGGTCTCTTTTGTCGTTGAAGAATTAATATTGCTCGATGCTAGTAAACGCATTGCTGCTTTTGTTGGTAGTCTTAGTTTGATTGTAGAAGCGTGAAGCGTGAAGCATGATGAATACTAATCAAAATCCCGATCCGGTTACTGATCAGATTTCTCATCAAGAATGCCGATGTTGGTGGTGTGGTGATGACGAGCTATATCAGCAATATCATGATCTAGAATGGGGTGTGCCAGCCCATAATGAGCGTGATCTGTTTGAATTCTTATGTTTAGAGGGTGCTCAAGCGGGTTTAAGTTGGATTACCATCTTGCGCAAACGAGACAACTATCGACGCTTATTCGATAATTTTGATGCTCAAAAAATAGTGCGTTATGACGAAGCCCGAATTGCCAGCTTACTGCTCGATGCTGGCATTATTCGTAATAAATTAAAGGTGAATGGATTCGTTAAAAATGCGAAGGCTTATCTGAATATGCTTGACCAAGGTATCACCCTGAATAACTATCTATGGGATTATGTAGACGGTGAGACAGTGCAAAATAACTGGATTAATAGCGAACAAGTGCCAGCAAACAATGCTACATCGGATGCGATGGCAAAGGATTTAAAAAAGCGTGGGTTCACCTTTGTTGGCAGCACAATTTGTTACGCCTATATGCAAGCGGCTGGATTGATCAATGATCACACGCAAAGCTGTCATCGTCACCAGATGTTAGGTGGGTCTTGTTGAGTAACAATATTGAATACAAATATTAAAGTTAAACCGGCTGCATTTT
>Ga0307489_10001384_pt1 | contig 15926 bp, 19 predicted proteins | sample SB12metaG_FD_202247 | JGI IMG/M metagenome (GOLD analysis project Ga0307489, IMG submission 202247) | Sea-ice brine microbial communities from Beaufort Sea near Barrow, Alaska, United States - SB 1.2 | ecosystem: Environmental > Aquatic > Marine > Coastal | place: USA: Alaska | collected... | reverse complement strand
ATTACCCTTGTAACGTTCATATTTACGACCGCTGCGCGTCGCGCGCGCGCGCTAACGCGCCGTATTTTATCGCCGAGTTAGCGTCGAAATAACGACCACTAAGGTGTCCATACAGGTAAGTCCGACTAAGTGTCTAAGTGGTTTGGCGCACTTTGTCATATCCTAGTACGCACGTTTGGCGAGTTAAAACTCGCCAAACGTACTGACTAGGATACTATATATAGTACGCTTTACAGACTAGGCACTAGAGTCATCTTAGGCCAACCCAAGTGGATTTCGGGATCCGAGCAACATTTTGGGTGGATTCGCGGCGGGGCGGGGGGCGAGTTGGATCGGCGAGTGGGTCTATATCGTATGGGCAAAATGACCCCTGACATAAACCCTAAACTCAACAGCAACCCTAAACCCAGAACAGACCGCATCGTATGGGCAAAATGACCCCAAAACTGATCCGACTCGTCCGAAATCGCCCAAAATCGGTGTTGGGGGTTGCTCGGATCCCGAAATGGGTCGGCCTTACTATCTTACTTCTTTAAAAATCCAATGGACTTATGAGGGAGGTCCCACAACCGACGAGGGTAATTCACGAAAAGCGACTTCTGTTTCCACAACTCCTCCGCCTCGCGACGAACTAAAGAATCCCCAAAGCTCCCACGAATCGACAAAGCTCCTGCAACTCTCCCGAAACCCAACCGACCTGCTCTCACATTGCTCCTCGAGCTAAATTGGTCGAGAGTGTTCTACGAAACGTGACTTCTTTGCCCGTCGGATCTTTGGTGTGGAGAGGGCAACATCGAATAAAATTGCTCCCGTAAACCGACCGATTCTCCCGATACCCAACTGACCACAAAACGGGAGTCCCAACTCCCCGATGTTGAACGCAATAAGTCTTAAACCATATTTACCGCGATCTAAGTACGTCGCGTCCGGCGCGCCGTCCGTCCGCGTCAACGCTGCGCCACGCGTTGCTGGCCCGCTTTTCTTGGAAACTGAGAAACGGAAACGCCCACGGTAGCTATGACTGGGATGCTCTTCGGCGCAGCGCCGTACGCCGCGACGCGCCGCTCCACAGTGTGTTCCCCTTCCGCGTCGACGACTACACAGGCTATGACCCTTTGACCGGCTTCGATGGATTTTGAGCTTTTGACCGGCTTAATCTGACCGGCTTTGTTGACCGGGTTTGACCGGCTTTGACCGGGTTTGACCGGCTTTGCTGACCGGCTTTGACCGGCAACGGCTTTGACCGGCGTTGACCGGCTTTGATCGGATTTGATCAGCTTTGACCGGTTGACCGGCGTACTAGTATCCGGGGCTTACACTCGGGGGTGTCAGGGCGAATGACTACCGAATGTTCCCGGTATGCGAGGGAGTCAGGGCGAATAATTGCCGAATGTTCGCGGTATTCGTGGGATTTTGGGCGAATGACTACCGAATGTTCCCGGTATTTTGGGGAGTCACGGCGAATGATTACCGAATGTTCCTGGCGTTCGGGGCAATCAGGGCGAATGACTACCGAATAATTGCTCAAAAGTGCCCCAACATCTCTGCGCTGCGCGCGCCAAAGTGCCTACATTTCTTTCAACAACGAATGACTGACGAATGTTCCCGGTATTCGGGGAATTCAGGGCGAATGACTACCGAATGTTCACGGCACTCGCTGAAGTGAGGGCGAATGACTGCCGAATGTTCACGGTATTCGGGGGAATCAGGGCGAATGGCTACCGAGTAAAACGGGTATTCGTCATTCGGCATTCGCGAGTGTAAGCCCATGACTTGTATCTCATGCTTTTGCTTCCGAACTCCGGTGACCAACTTACAATATTGGCCCACCAATGAAGACGACGCCTGTTAACGACAAGAGGGTAGATTTCGCCTACCGACGACGGTATGTCGAACGACAAGGGCCTAAATTTCGAGGGTATGTGGTGCTGGTTATTAGCCAGAAAACGCTGAAAATGCTTCAAACTTTCTCAGAAATGTCTCCCCGTGGTCTAGGGTTGAGACATCCGTACACCATCGCGACGTCGTAGGTTCGAATCCCGTACGAGTGCACTCTTTAAATATTGTTCCGTACCAAGCCCGGAACCTAGAGTTGAGGTGTGGTTTGGGAGCGTACCTACGCTGAAATCGCCCAAAATTGCTCACAACCGCCCAAAATCGCCGAACATCCGACGGTCGAGCGCTCGGAACCTCCGGGACAACTGTGGTGCGTACCTTGCTCGGAACATTATTTAAAGAGCCCACTCGTATGGAGTAAGGATTGATTGCGGAGCCTTACTTTTTGCTTGTTTTTTTAGTGCCTCATGCAACGACAACTACTGACAGCGAGCGCCCGTCTAATAGTGATTTCGACATTCTCAGATCGTCGCTTTTCCGTATGGGCAAAATGGGGGTGGGTCCCGTAACGGGACCCCCCCCGGACCGACCACTTCCGTTCCGGCCGGACATTCGGACGAGTTACAACTCCTGGATCAGATCCCCTTTTGACGAGTCATAACTCCCGAACTCATTTCACTAAACGACAGGGGGATTTTTTCAGTAGAACCTGCAGGTACCTGTAAGATAACGACAAGCATACCCCGAGATTGAGTTACGTGTTTCGTTACCTTATTGGTGGGTCACCACTGTCAGACTGTAATCCGCTGCCGTTATTCCGGAACGTTCAACATGTCCGAAGCTGCAGGTTCAACATTTCAACACGCGCCGACCAGCCAAATTTCGGTCGGTAGGATGGGTCTGTCGCGTCTAAATCGAACGAAGACACTCCAGTGGTTCTCCAGTTCGCCCGCGGTCGTCACACTTCCGCGCGCCGCCCTCCGCCGCGCCGCATGAACCCACCCCAGCCTTCGAAGATGAAGAGCGCGGGGCGCAAGTCCACTAGCTCCTCCGGTGCGAACCGCGCCCCGCTCTCGCAAGGGTACCTCAAAATATCGAGACGAACTTCTTTGGACAATGTGACCGTGACCGCGGCACCCTAAGTCCCCGGCTCCGTCCCCGCCCCCCCCTCCCTCCGCCCCCCCCCCCGGCCCCATCCCCGTTCACTGCCCCGTCATACCCCCCCCGTGGACCGCGCTCCCGCGCCCCGTGCCCCGCCGCCGCATCCCCACGGGTCCATCAACATTCTCGAGCGCGATTTTTTCTCCACAGCGACCGCGGCACCCTCAGAGCCCCAGTCCCACCCCACCGGCCCCGCCCCCCCTCGTCCCCGTCCCCGTCCCCAGCCCGACCCCGGCTCGACACGTCCCGGCCCCGTGCCGGCTCCGCCAACCCCTTTCCCCCCCGGTCCTGTCTGTCAATATACCCATTGTATCTCACCAAAAGTGCTCAGATTAAGCCGAAAAGTGGACGAGTGTTATGCCCTGGCACCGTGCGCCCGATATCGTTATCTGACGCGACCCCCCGCCCCACGACGCAGGGTTCCCCGTCTCCCTGCCATGGCTCATCGCCGCGCTGTGCTTCGGCTGGAGCGTCTTCATGACCGTTGGCAGGGGGTCATTGCCAACACGCGTTCTCCCGACGCTGTGTCTGACGAAGCAAGTCCGCGCGTCGTCTGTGAGTATGAGAAGAAGAGAAAAGGTTGCATCACGAAGGACAGCAAAAGCAACAGGAGGCAGAAAAGACCATCAGCCACGAACAGAGAGTGGCGTCATCAACTAGCGAAGGCTATCTCTAGAATAAACTCAAGCTAACTTAGCTTCTTCAGGGCTATGTACGTGATAATTCACCCCGAAGGAAAGTGCCTCGGGCACGTCCGATGCTGGTTCGAGTGCTTGTCTCAACGACCCTGCATGCGGAGATGCTGACCAAGGAGGAAAGCGCCACGGCGGTGGGGGCGGGCAAGGGGAGCAGCGGGCAATCGCTCAACTCGCTGGCGCGTGAGGACTTCGCGGCGATGGTGCGCAAGGCAGGAGGGCTGTCGATAACAAGCACTCCACCGACGTTAAATCAACAACACAACGACGGCCGAGTAAGCGAATCCGTGAGCACTCACGTCGGACGCGTGTGCGAATCTGTATGAACACTCACACTGGACGTAGTGGTACACGGACATGCTCTGATGTAGGCCGGATTCGGCATATCGCTGCCTGGGCCGAGAGCTGAAGCTTTGTCTGCAGCTCTGTATGGGCATTCAACCCGGCGCCTTGCGCGGAGCGCTGACGCTTTGTCCGCAACTCTTTATGGGCATGTCACCCAGGTGATACACCGGAATCGGCCTATGACCCTCCTGCCGGGAAGTGCATGCCGCGGTCGTTGACGAGATGGCGCACCAGAGCGCCGCTGGTGGTGGGGTCAGCGACAGCGACGCCTGACATATATTGCTCGCCTCGTCGTGGGATGCCGCTTAACTTAATACGCGAAGATTACATATACACTATGCGCGAAGCCTGAACAACCCGAGTAAACTAAAATAGCTAGGTGCTAGAACATCTTATCAGGCAGCAATAGAAGCACGCATCCATGATTACTCTACGGTTCAACTGTACAGCAAAGCTAGGGTTACATACGTTACATGACGTGGCGAGCATTGTTTGTCAGGCCCTACAAGCCTGTGGCGGCGGCGGCAGCGGCGGCGGGGCTGGGGGCGGCGACGGCGTGCCGCGTAAGGCTGGCGAGTTCAAACGCCCCGAGATGACCGGGGTGGTCCGGCCGGCGATGACTGGGATGGTCCGGCCGTCCGCGGCCGAGCTCAAGCCGGAGCTGAGCGACGAGGAGCGCTTCCTGGCAGGGGGGTTGTTGCGAACGAGCACTGGGCCGACGTTGAATCTTCCCCTCCGCCTACTCCTCCAGGGTGTGTATGAGCTTTCACCTTGAAGGTAAGTCATGCTCATCTCTGCTCGAGGGCTTCTCTCAATGACTATACTTGTCGAACAGGGCTAGTGCTGGCGACGGGGGGTATGACTCTAGGCTAGTTTAGCCTATTTCAGGGTAAGTGGTGAGTGGTTCGTGGTCAGTGGTTAGAAGGGCCTGGAATAGGGGGGGCGTAAACTAGGAAGATTTAGCCTAGTTCAGGATTAGTACCCTGGTTGGTTAGTTTATTGGCGATAAGTGTATCAATGACCGTGCTGCCTGGCGTCCACAGACCCGCTGCCCATGAGCTTGTACGGGCGCGCCAAACAGCTAGTGAACGTCCCGGGGTTCCCGCACAGCCCGCCCATCGTTCTCAGCGCCAAGGCAGGGGGGGTTTCACCGCCTGAACAACCCCTAAGAACCCTTAAACCCAGTCTCCGGTTTGACTACCCCCTGAAACCCCCGAATACAGCCTCTCGACCAATCAGGGACGTGGGCAAACGATGCAATGTCCATTGGCCAATCAGGGACCATATACATTTACGAACAAATTTGGCGCGAACGAGCAAGAAAATCCAGCCAATCAAATCTCAATATATCTCTTTCGACCAATCATATGAGGGCCTTCAGCGTCACCGGTGACGCGGAGACTGGGTTTAAACCCAGTCTCCGACCCTAGCTAAGGTCTGAAGCTGCCCCTGTGATTGGTCCACGTGGCGGCTCGGAGATCTGTGATTGGCTGGATCTTCCAGACCAAATCTCACCAAATCTTGCTAAATCTGAAATGAAACGGCTATCGCCCCTGATTGGTTGATGAAACTACCATGATGAGCTCGCAGTCCACGATTGGTCGAGAGGCTGAATGCCGGGGGTCAGGGGGTAGTCATAGCGGAGACTGGGTGCACACGCCCCCTGACCCCCCCCTAACCGACCCATAACGACCCCCTATCCACCACCCGAAACATTGCTGAACACCCCCGAAACACCCCCCCAATTCCACCTGAACGACCAGAGGACACCCCAATTACCCCTTAGACACCTGCTGAACATCCCCTAGTCACCTCCAAACACCCTCGAAGCACGTACAAACCACCCCTTCAACACCCCATGAAAGCCCCCTAATTCCCCCTGAACACCCCGGAAACATCCCCAAAACTCCTCCTAAACACCTCCCAAACACCCCTGAACATCGTTTCATATGCCCCTACTCCAAGGCGCCCAAGGCGTACCTGTTCCGCAACTTTCTCACCTCGGAGGAATGCGATCATCTCATCGAGGTGGCAGGGGGCTTATTGAGAACAAGCACTCGACCGACGTTGAATCTCAGCTTCCTCCTCCTCCTCCTCCTCCTCCTCCTGCTCATTGAGAACACGCACTCGACCGACATTGAATCGCCTCCTCCTCCTCCTCCTCCTCCTCCTCCTCCTCCTCCTCCTCCTCCTCCTCCTCCTCCTCCTCCTACGGGGGCTTATTGAGAACAAGCACTCGACCGACGTTGAATCTCCGCTTCCTCCGCTTCCTCCTCCTCCTGCTCCCCCTCCTCCTCCTCCTCCTCCTCCTCCTCCGGCGGGGGCTTATTCAGAACAAGCACTCCACCGACGTTGAATCTCCGCCTCCTCCTCCTTCTTTGCAGTCATGCTCCTGTATCGGTTCGAGTGCTCGTTCTCAATGACCCTCCTGCCTGGCCAAGGAGCAGCTTGCGCCCAGCACAGTGGTGGGCAACAACGGGCCGGTGGCCTCCGGCATCCGCACCAGCGCGGGGATGTTCCTCATGAAGGCAAGGACTGATGGATAGTGCTCGCCACGTCATTTAACGTATGACAAAGTGCCGAAATCTCTTAATTGACATGGTGACTTTTGACTCCAGATTCTTGAGTTGATTTCTTTGTGCAAGGGCCCGAAAATTTATAGCTTCCGGCACTTTGTCATATTATGACACGATATTGCTCGCCACGTCCCCCAACCCATTGTAAACCCTTGTTATGAACCCTTGCGCTCATAATGCGTTGGATGACATGGCGAGCTCTATCCATCAGTCCCTCAATTAAGGGCCAGACCCCGATCGTGCGTGCCGTGGAGGAGCGCGTGGCGGCGGCAGGGGCTCACACTAATCCACTTCTCACCTCAATGTAAGCACTTTTTAGCTGGGTTGGGAAAACCGGCAATACGCAAATACGCAAACGGCCCAAATACGCAGAAATACCCAAGAATACTCAGCCCACACGGCGCGCCGCGCCGCGAAATATTTTGGACAGTACTGTGAGTTAGTGTCGAAATGATCGACGGCATCTGCTCATACAGAATACGCGAATACGCAAGCGATCCAGATACGCAGCAATATTCAACAATACCACATCCCCCCTGCCGGAATATCCCATCCCAGCTGTTTAGTCGGATCCGTGTGTTGGATCAGTGACATTAACGGCTCAGGTTGAGCCGAACAGTGGACGAGACTTACACTCGTGCAATATTCAGCACTACACTACGTAAGCGTTCTTTGTAGGAAACGTCGGGTGGTTTCAGTGACTAGAACGGCTCAGGCTGATACGAAGGATGCACGAGTGTAAGCCCCTGGGCGGCGGCGGCGGGCATTCCGGAGCCCAACGGCGAGGGGATGCAGATCCTACGCTACGACGTCGGCAGGGGCTTACACTCGTTCACTTTTGATCTCAACTTGAGCCGTGTCTTAACACACAAAACTACCCTACACACCCTACACACCCTACACACCCCCTAACACCCCCTTAAAACGGGCTACACAACCCCTACGCGCACCCCCTATCCCATATAAGCCGCCCAAGTTGAGCTGAGAAGTGAACGAGTGTAAGCCCCTGGTCGTCGGGCAGAAGTACGAGCCGCATTATGATTATTTTCATGATGCTCCAAACTCCTCTCCGAAGCGGGGCGGTCAGCGCATGGCAGGGCGGTCATTACACCTCCTCCTCCTACTCTGTGTAGTCTGCGCGTGTGTATGAGCACTCGGCCGACGTTGAATATCCTCCTTCTCCTCCTCCTACTCCTCCTTTTCCATCTCTTCCTCCGAGCCTCTGCATGAAGTGACCTGGAAGTCGTGCGGGCACGACCAATATTGGGTCGAGTGCCTGTTCTTATCACAAAGCGCTTCAAACCACTTAGCGACAAAGCGACTGTGCGTGCTAAGTGGTCCCTCTCGACCAATCAGAGCTGTCCATTTGGACGACTCAGCAGTTCAACTCGCTCAGTAGCTTAGTGGTTTGCAGCACCTTGTCATAGTGACCCTCCGGCCCGGCGACAATGCTGATCTACCTGAAGGACACGGAGGAGGGCGGCGAGACCATATTCCCGCAGGGCACCAAGCCGGCCAACTTCGACCACGCGGCAGGGGCTCGTCACAGTGTTCCAGGGTACCTCACATGGCGGTCAGCGCGTCTCGAATTTGAGTCCTTGAGTAAACAGACGGTTAGATTTGCCATACAATGGTACAATATGGCGATTCGACCGTCTATTTCTCAAGAATCAGCGACCGCCATTTGAAGTTCCCTGGAAACCTGCGAAGCTCACACTAGTCCACTTTCCGGCTAAAACTCAATGTCGGAGGGACTTATTCTTCTGATGTCCTCGGAATCGACGGTCTTCTTACTCATGAAGCGTAACCCGGTCGAAACTACGGCAACCAAGTCCGTCGGTGAGATTTTCGAAATGGACAGTTCTGATTGGTCGAACGGGATTCGATATCATGTCTTGAATTTTCAGACCCGAAACTGAGGTTGTCTTGAGCACCTTTGTTGGGATAGGTTGGGTAGAGGCTTAGCTTGAGCTGAGAAGTGGATCCGTGTGAGCCCCTGCGATGCGGACGCGGGCCCGCAGGAGTGGAGCGCGTGCGCCAGCCGTGGGATTCCGGTGAAGAGCGTGCGGGCAGGGGCTTACAGTCGTCCACTTCTCAGCTCAACCTGAGCCGTTTCTCACACTTAACAAATCCCCTAAAAACGCCTAAACACCCCCTCCACCCCCGCCTTAAACACTCCCTAAACACTCCCTGAACACTCCCTAAACACCCCCGAAACAACCCTTGTCCCACGAAACGCGCTTACATTGAGCTGACAGGTGGACGTGTGTAAGCCCCTGCGTGCGGGGCGACGCTGTGCTGTTCTGGAGCTTGTCGGAGGACTACACGCTGGACACCGGGCAAGGGGGCTATTGATAACCAACACTCGACCCACGTTCAATCTCCTCCTCCTCCTCCGCGCGTCCCTATGAGCACTCAACCCGAAGATGAGTCATGCTCTGATCTCGGTCGAGTGCTTGTTCCCAATGACCCTCCTGGCGGCAGCTTGCACGGCGCGTGCCCGGTGCGCAAGGGGATGAAGTGGACCGCGGTGAAGTGGATCCGGGTCGCGAAGTTCGATGGCGGCTTCACTTCGCCGCTGCCCATGCCCCCGCTGGCGCTGAGCGACCGCAAGAGCGGGGAGTGCGTGGTGGGGTGGTGCAATGTGGAACCCATGTTGAACGCGCCTGGGTACAGCGCTTGAATACTATGACTGAAGTACGACAAACTGCTTTCAAGTTTGCTTTTTGGGACCTAAACCCTAACCCCTAAATTTGAACCCTAAACTTGCGCCCCTACAGCGTGGACGAGTGGCCGGAGTGCGCGGAGTGGGCGCGCAAGGGGTGGTGCGGGCGTAACCCGGACTTCATGATTAAGTCCTCTGGGGCGCGGGACAGCAAAGGGCCCGCGTGTCCAAAGTCGTGCAATGTGCCGTGTGCGTGACGGGTGAATGGGGTGAGGAGAGAGAGAGGGGGGTTTGGGGTCCTTGGTGCTAATAGGGGGTGGAATGTTGGGTGTGTGTGTGCCGCAAAACCCACCCATACTGATGATTGAACGGGGTTGTTGCCGGTCGCGTCGCAGTGGGGGGGGTGGGTTTGGTGTAAAAAATAGGGGAGTGTGTTGGGATTGTCTATGCCTCGATAAGAAAGTCATATGCTACTCGTACAAATGGGGCTACTCGCTACCCTTCCGCGCATCTGCCCTTGCCGATTCATGTTCCCCGCCACCCTTGCCTGCGCCGGTCCATCTTCCTCGCTGCCCTTGCGGCGGTACTCGAACAGCCAAAGCTCCTCCGCCAGCTGCCCCCCCACATTGTACGGACTGATGGATAGTGCACGCCCCGTCCTATGATGCCGTTTATCTCAATAACCATGAATTTGAAATGCGTTTGATGACGTGGCGAGCACCATGAATCCATCGGTCCCTACCACGTCGTGCTGCACGGCGTCTGTGAGCATTTCTTTCGCCGCCTCGAAGAATGGCGCGTCGGCCAGGATGTTCTCGCGGAAGTTGTACGCCGTGAGTCAGGGGCTTACGCGGGTCCACTTCTCAGCTCAAAGTAAGCGCTTTTTGTGGGTTACGTTGGGTTGATTCAGTGATAGAGAGGGCTCAAGTTGAGGTGAGAAGTGGACGAGTGTGAGCCCATGCCATGAGTATTCGGGTGTGCGCCCCGCAGAGCGCACGCATGGTGTACGCTAGGGCCTGCTGCACGCTGGCGGCGTTTTGGTACAGCACATCAGAGCACAGCACCACGTCGAAGGGAGCTCCGGTGCCAGATTGATTGAGGGCAGCAATTGCAGCGTCGTCGCCCCATGCGCAGGGCGCCACTTGCACCGCGCCGCAGCCGCCGCTGTTGAGGCCGCCGCTGCTGTTGCTGCCCATGCCACCGCCGCCGCCGTTTTCGCCGCCGCAGCCGCAGCTGTCGCCGCTGCCCCCGGCCCCTCCGCCGCTGCCAACGCCCCTGCCATCGCCGCTACCGCCGCCCCGGCCCCCGTCCCTGCCGCCGCCCCCGCTGCCACCGCTGCCGCCGCTATCGATGCCGCCGCCCCCACCCCCGCCATTGCCGTCGCCGCCCCCGCTCCTGGCGCCGCCCTGGCCCCGGCCCTCGATGTCGCCGTCGCCGCCCCTTTCAAGGCTGTTGCCACTCCCGCCTCCGCCGCCGCCCCCTCCTCCCCGGATGTCGCCACCGCTACATCCCCCGCCGCCGTCGCCGCCGTCACCGACGTCGTTTACAGTGACGTTGCGGCGCAGCAACGGCAGCTCCGTAGGAAGGTCAGTCAGCGTCACTAGGTAGGGACTGATGGATATTGCTCTCCGCGTCATAAATGCTCAACCTCCCTACGCACCATTTACGCCTCACTGTATAAATGCTCAAACCCCCCTACGCACCATTTTCGCCTCAATGTAATGAATGCTCAATCCCCCCCACGCACCATTCACGCCTCATCACACGCATGCTGAGCCCTCGTGTCATGAGCTACGTTGCATCCTATGACTTGGCGACATCATGGTTCAGTTTTCGAGTAACACGGCATCCTATGACGTGGCGAGCTTTATGCAACAGTCCATACCACGGAGACGGCCCCGAGGCGCGCCGCGACGATGCCTGCGGTACAACACTTACACGTGAGAAGAGCAGTAGAGCAGCGAACTACAGCGAGACACGCTTCCGCGTGTACCTTATGAGGAGGCACCACGCTTTGGCCCTGACCCATGTGCGTCAACGTCACAGCGAAAGGTGAAGGGTAGAAGTAGCATTGCGGATAACCGGTTCAGGACCGGCCGACACGATTTCTCCTCCTCGCCAGATGCGGCGTGGCTGGCCACGTCGTAAGGAGCGCTTCGGTCAGGGGACAGCTTCCCCGCGGGGAGTGGGGAGGGCCGCGGCTTGCGAGCACAGCGCGGTGTAGTGGAGCCAGGAGGCCGTTTTCCATTTTCCGAGCGTTCAGGGTTGTTCATTGCCGGGGCCGGGCCGTCTGTCGAACGTGGGCGCACCTAGCAGCCCGGTGCCGGCCCCCAGCTCGACCACGGTCTTCCCGCGCACCCAGTCGCCGCGCTCGCAGAGCCACGCCGCCACCGCCGTAGCGCCCGGCCAGACCCACCGCGCGGTGGCATCGTGGCCTTCCGTCGCGATGGCATCGAACCCGTGAACAAGGGCTCAAATGTCCACTTTTCCGGCTCACCGTAAGCACTTTCTGTTGTGGATTCTATCCATAGGCTCATCGACTCATGGTGACATGGGCGGAGGGTTTCACGTTTCAGAGACAAAAACGGCTCAGTTTGAATGAGAAGTGGAGGCGTGTGGCTGTAAGCCCCTGCTTGTGATGGCTCAAGTTCTGGTGCACGCGGACCGCGGCGCCGGGGCCGCCGCCCCCGCCGCCGCCGGCGGCGGCGGCGGAGCCCAGCGCGGGGTTCGAGAAGGTGATGCACTCCGCGTCGCGGTTCATCGATGAGGTCAACACATGGGCCGCGCCGCCCAAGGTGAAAAACACGCGCGAGGAGCAGGCCAGAGCTCTTTCTCAGCGTTCCAAGTGCACTTTTCAACTTTAGGGTTACCACCCTACATCCTAAGCTGGTGCCGGCTGCTGAGTACGCAGACGTGCTGACGCGTGTCATTCAGTCACGTGCATCGTGGTTTGCGTTGCGCCGCCCTCGCTGTGGACTGACGCGATACTCAGATAGGGCCCAGCCCCGGCCCCAGCCCCATCCCCAACCCCCGCCGCGGTTGAATATACCTGCTGCGAACCAGGGGCTTACACTCGTTCACTTTCAGCTCAACTTGAGCTGCTTTTGTGCCCCAAGTAACCCAACTTGACCCATGAATGTGTACCGACTGTGCTCAAGTTGAGCTTCAACGTGCACGAGTGTAAGCCCCTGCTGGGAACCCAATACGCGCGTGGAACCCATGTATACAACCCCTTACAACCCCTCGGTGCCCCCGTGCTGTCCACAGGCTGGTGATATGGGAGAATCGGGACACAGCGGATGCCCGCATGCAGTTCGCCGAGATAAAGTTCTATGACGACAACGACGCGCTCATTCCAATCGCGTCCTGCTCGGCAGTCAAAAGCAGGGTCAAAACACGCAGAAAGTTTAGCCGTTTATATCTCTATACCGTTCCACTCTCTCGACCATTCGTCGTCTGAGGGCCTTCAGACGTGAGTCTGAGGCGAGGGGGATGGAATTCACGAGTCAAATTCACGATGCCTTTTAAAAACGTGTGTGGTCCCTCGATGTACAGTACATCATATACCCGCGTCCCTGATTGGTCGTCAGGTTGCATTCGTGGGTGGTCAAGGGGTAGTCATATCAGAGACTGGATTTGAGCGGTGAAACTGGTACGGCCCTTGTCCGAGGCAGCAACAATTATGGCAGACCGGATAATGATGAAGGATCGAGTCATTTTGAGGTTGGGCGGTGCAGGTTGACCCCAGGTTGACCCCAGGTTGACCCCAGGTTGACCCCAGGTTGACCCCAGATTGTCCCCAGGTTGACCCCAGGTTGACCCCAGGTTGACCCGTGCTTGACCCGTGCTTGACCCTAGGTTGACCCCAGGTCGATCTTGGGTTGACCGCGCTTGGTTACAGCGCTTGAAGCTAAATTAAGATGAACCGCTTTCGAACTTTGCTTTCAAATTCAACGTGCGCCTCTGCAGCGAGGGCGTTGCAAAGTCGTGCGACTCTGACGTGGGCACCAAATTCTCGATTGACCCCTTCAGCGACGGTGTGGGTGACGCTGATGCGAATGGCAAATACGCGGAGATTGAGTTCACCTTCTCCTCTGCCGCCACGGTACGTACTGCGCAGTTCTCGAGGGGAGGCAAAATGGGATTTGTTTTTTCTTGAGTTAACAGGCGGTGGCTGAAATAAATGATGACAGTGTAAATCAGCCTGCCGTACACGACAGGCTGACAAATGTATGGGCGAGAGTCTATCAACTCAACGATCCTGACCATATCGCGCAACGCGCCATCCAATTTTGCCCCCCCCACCCTGCGTACTTGTTCCGGTTGGCAGTTTAAGCCGCTTTTCCCTCATACCACTTGAGTGATCCCACGGTGTTACGCAGTTCTGGTTTGGGGGTCAAGTGGGGATGGCGCGCAGCGCGGTATGGTCGCGATCGTTGAGTTAATAGACTCTCGCTCATACATGTATCAGTCTGCACAGAGACTGATCTACTCTGTAATTTATATGAGCGACAAGCAAATCCAAATCCCCGTTTTACCCCACCCGATCTACGTAGTACAAGAAGTGCTAGCAGAAAAATACTTGTCATCATGCAGTCCGGGCCTTAGATTCGCGGGTATTCAGGCGAGTGAGTAACGAACATGGTTCGTATTCGTTTGGTTCAGGCGAGTGAGTAACGCATATGGTTCTTATTCGTTTGGTCAGGGCGAGTGAGTAACGCATACTTTGGGTGTTTTTTGGGTTTTTTGCAGGGGTTTTCGGGAGCTTGGGCGAATCAATAACGAATATGTTTACATTCGTTTGGTTCAGGGCAAGAGAGCGACGAATATGTGCCGTATTCGTTACCCGTATTCGCGAATATATTTGTTACCCGTATTCGTGAATTTAAGGCCCTGCATGCAGTATGGCCTTGGAGCGACGCTGTCGCTGACCCTTCAAGGCGCGCAACCCTAAACCTGAAACCCTAAACCCTAACCCCTAAACTCTAATCATTCGCCGCAGGTTTGGAAGTACGAGATATTCACCGCCAACGACGGCTCCGAACGGGATCCGAAAAAGTGAGTACTCGTCGAACCGCCCACCTCATGCTTGGTTTGTTCTTGTCTTGATGTGTAGTACTTGTAGTACCGTCTGACTCTTAGCAAGATCACCATTTGCCAAGTCCCCAAATTGCAACCGTACTAAAGTCGTATATCTAGTACGGAGTACATACCAGGCACTAACGATCAAGCACAGTGTAACACCCAACCCACAATAATAGACTTTCCACGTTTAAAATCCCCAAAGAACATTATTTTGATGACAGTCGACCTGATCGAAACCCACCTTTCGCATTGTTGTGATGAGAGTGGCACTCATCGAATGTTTTAAACCCACCAGCTGTCCCGTCCCATTGCTGTGAGCGCTATTATATCAAATTATATTAAAATGTGCGTTTCGTTCGCCGCAGGTGGATGGTGCTCGTTCATGCTACCGACGTCGACGACTTCAACTGGGTGGCAGGGGCTTACGCTCATACACTTTCCAGCTCAACCTGGCCGTTTCTGGCACAAAACACACCCTAAACATCCAATAAAGCCCACGAACAACCCCTCAGCATTCCTTGGTCTAAATGCACCCCCTATCCCACAGAAAGCGCTTACATTGAGCCGAAAACAGGGCGAATGTAGGCCCTTGAAGGGTGTCATGGCCTGACCTGTCATCCTGTCATTCCCCTTCAACGCAACTGCTTGCAAACCTGTACGGCACCTCAATAATTCGCCAAAGAAACCCAATTCATGAAATTAAACGCTGACGAGTGTAAAGCCCTATTGGGTGGCGATCCACAAGAATACTGATGATTCCACACTACCGACTGCACGCCAAACTAGCTCCGGCTTACTTTCCGTGAGCTACGCGCAAGAGGTGTACCTGTAGGGCCTGACAATACACTCTCAAGCACCTCTGACTGGAAACTCACACTTATAACAACGTTGAGTAACGACACAGTTTTATAGGTCTGACTAAAAGAAAATCTTAATTTATACAGCTCACACATAGCTTTGAGTCAAAACTCACAGGTGTATAGCGCGCCGTACGCCCTAACCGGCATTCTTGTTTTCAAACGTAAGCTAACAGGTGAACTCGTGTAAGGCCCTGCCTTCCGGCTTCGCATAGAAGGCATGAGGGGCGGCGGGACCGAAGTTCAAATCGGCGAAATCGACTGGTTCCTTCAACCTGGAGGCTCCAAAACCTTCCCGACCACTATATACAGCGGTAAGGCCTCGCTGGCAGAAATTGCTCAAGATGTCCTTCAACACATTTACCAACCTTTGTTTCTTTAGTTGCCACCCGCCTGATATGTTGAGCGTTTTCTGCCGGGCCATCTCCTACGGAAACGACATGCAGGGTGCAAGTTGGGTTCATTCGGCAGAGGGCATCCAAAAGCTGGCCGTTGGTGACTCGGGGGCAAAGTGGTACTCAAATGTGCTGGCCGACGTCGTGTTCACGTTTCCCCGGAACTCGGCAGGCCTTGCATCACCCTGAACACATTGACCTCCTCCTCCTTGTAGTGTACCCGTGCACATTGACCTCCTCTTCCTCGTCGTCGTGTACCGGTGCACAGTGACCTCCTCCTCCTCCTCCTCCTCCTCCTCCTCCTCCGCCTC
>Ga0307489_10001383_pt1 | contig 15927 bp, 28 predicted proteins | sample SB12metaG_FD_202247 | JGI IMG/M metagenome (GOLD analysis project Ga0307489, IMG submission 202247) | Sea-ice brine microbial communities from Beaufort Sea near Barrow, Alaska, United States - SB 1.2 | ecosystem: Environmental > Aquatic > Marine > Coastal | place: USA: Alaska | collected... | reverse complement strand
CGGCGGCCGCGGCGGCGGCGGCGGCGGCGGCGGCGGCGGCGGCGGCGGCCGGGGCAGCGGAGGTGGCGGTGGGCGGTGGAGGCGCAGACGGCGCCGCGCTTGCGTCATCTGCGGTTGTGGCCGCGGCACTTGCGCCGTCGTCGACACCCGGGGCGTCCGCGTGTTGGGCGACGCCTCGAGCCCCCGGCGGCGCCGACGGCTCGTCCGCCGCCGTCGCCCATTGGCTCTCCGGCGTCAGCACCAGCGTCCAGTCGTCCAGCTCCTCCGCTAGCTCCGCCGCCGCCGCCGCTGCCGCCGCCGCTGCGCCCTGCCGCTGCTCCACCATCGGCGGCGGCGGTGGCAGCGGCGTCTCTCGCATGAGAGCGAACATCGCGGGGCACGACGGCGACGCCACGAGCCAGGGTCTTACACACGTTCCCTGCTTGTTTCCTCATAGTGTACCAGTGTACCCGTGCACACTCGCCGCGTCCTCCTCCCTGGCCCGGCCACTCGTTCCCTGATGGTACACGATGGGCTAACACTCAGGATGAGGTGCCACGGAAGCGAGTGGCCAGGCCTTGCCACGTACCCGGCGTTGGCCAGAGCGGCTTTCATGTTGGTGCTAAACCGGTCAAAGAAGGCGTCACGCGCGACCGCTCCCGACCCCAGGCTGCGGTCCGCCGCCTGCACCACCCATGGCGTGTCACCTCCGCCGCCGGTGGCACCCGGCGCCGGCGCAGGTTGCCACTGCGCCCGCCGCTGCGTCCCCGCGCCCCTCGCTCCAGACCGGGAGGCGCTTCCTCCTCCCGGCAGCGGCATGCAATCGAACACACTGGGCCCTCCAAAGTAGAACACGTTGGGACCGCTGGCGGTGCGCCGCCGCTCGTAGCGTGTGCGGGCGCCGCCCGACCTCTCGCCGCTGCCGCTGGAGGCGGCTACAACCGCCAAGCCTGCCATGGCCGCCACAGCAAACACCACCCCGGCCACCTGCAGCTAGGACCTGGCACATATTGCCCGCGACGTCATCGACACGCGGTTTGAACCATGGTTCGAACCCTTGTTTCTCGATTTAAATGGCATGGTATGAGGTGGAGGGCAACATCGGCTACGCCCTACCTGCAGCCCCTTCCACGCCGCGTCCTCAACCTCCATGCGCCGGTATTCAACCACTAGCATGTCTCCCTTGAGTTCATGCCGTCCCAGCCGCAAGCGAATCTCCATGGCGGTGGGAGCGCCCGCGGGAGTCACCGCGCGGATGCAGTGGTGCGTCACGCCCCCTGCCTAGGGCCTGCCAGACATTGCTCGTCGCGTCACAGGGTGCCATTTAGCTCAATAAACGAGGGTTGAAAGTGCGCCGGATGACGTGGCGCGTAATAACTGGCAGGCCGTACCCCCGGCTCGTCACCGCGTGCCGCCGTGCTCTCGGGCCGCAGCCCGTGGTCGCGGCACACCTGCGCCACCATGGCGGTCAGCGCCTCCTGCTCCGCCACGCCGCGCTTCAGGTACACCACCATGGTGCTCTGCGTGGGCCGCTCCGCCCAGCACAGCGCGGGCACGCGCCCGGCGTCGCGCATGATCCCGCGCAGTGCCTCGCGGGCTGGTTCCAGCTGTGTAGGGGCCACGGCGACGGGGCGCATGCGAGTCGAGCTCGGGTCGCCCAGCCACGCATCGCGCGCCCGCACGTGCAGCACCAGCACGGCCGCGTCTTTCTTTTGGTCTCCGATTCCGAACATCGCCTTCGCATCGCCGTTAATATTCAGCGACATGCTGCCGTCATCGCCGCCGCCTTCGTCAAGGAATGCGAGGTTGTGGACGGGCGCCGCCCAGTCCAGGAGCCACTCCTGGGGGTTGAACACGTTCGCCAGGGACTGCGCCAGGTCCGGGCTCCGCGCGTAAACCATCGTCGACCGAGTGGCTATGAAGAGCCGAAGTCGGCCATTGTACCGTACAGGCTCGGAGACGAACAGGATGTCATCGTCGCCGGTATACGGCACCCCCATGGAGCGTAGCACGTCGCGCGGGTTGGGCGCGGGCGCGAGGGCGCCCCACCCCATCTCGAGTGTAGTCACTGGCACCTCAACTGTGAAAGCCTCTCCAGGGTGGGAACGGGAGCGGGGGCCTCGACGCGGGTTTCGCAGTCGGGGTTGGGTTGCCGAGTCGCCGGGGTGGACGTAAACCGATACTCGATGACGCCGCCGCTTACCGCGTTCGGCGCGGCAGAAGACGTGTGTATCACAACGGCCGCTGTCTGCTGGCCGCGCGCGGGTGCCCAGCAACGCAGCAAGAACTGCATCTGCAGTTGATGATGACGTGGCACCGATTCCAAGATATTTCGGCACCCGTCTCAAAATCTCAAGGCACGGCGTCCACACAGCCGAGCGTCACAAGGGAAGAAGCACCCGCCGCGGCCACCGCGAGCATTCCGAGCGGAAGCGGCGCGGCGGCGGCCACGACACGCGCCCTCCGCCGAGTCCCTTGCTAAGCCACACACACTCTCCAAGAATTCAACATTTCTTTATTCGGCGGGAACTGCAAACCTTCGGCGGGTGGTCCCTGGCCGTCTCTGTCGGTCCCTCTCTACGATGTCCTGGCGCCGGTTCCTGCCGTCGGCGCGGTCCGTGCTCGGTGCTTGCGCCGCGGTGGAGACGGCGAGCTTCGCGGCACACCGGTATCGCGTCCACCTCATGGACAGTGCGCCCAGGTGACACAGCCGGAAACCCTCAGCTTTTTCCCGCCGTAGCATCCCACGCGTCCCCCTGCGCCCAACCCCGTCGTCCCAATCTCCTCCACCGCCACACGCACTCTCCGAATCACCCACCGCCTGAGTCGCCTCACACCCACCTCCACCTCCAACTCCACCTCCACCTCCACCTCTACCTCCACCTCCACCACCTCACGCAATCCCGCCACCACATCCACCGCCTCACACTTTCGTCTACCTCCACCGCCTCACACTCCCATCTACCTCCACCGCCCCGCGCGCTCCCCGCTGCAACTACCAGGCGCGCCATGGAGGAGGGCTTCGACTATGACGGCCATTACGACTGGTTCGCGAAGGAGCTGCGGCAAGAGCCCAACCCGCAGCGTCTGTTCGAAGGCGCCTTCAACTCAACGCCATTGGAGAAGATCCCGCGCGACAGCGTGCTGCGCATGGTGCAGTTCTACCTGACGGCGCGGGAGAGTGAGGAGTTCGAAGCAGGGGCTGACACTCGTCCACTTTTCGGCTCAACGTAAGCGCTTTCTATGGGACAATGAGTGCATTTAGGGGTTGTTGAGGGGGTGTTTAGGATGTGGTAAGGCGGTGTTAGCGAGGGTTTAGGGGGCATTCATTCTGTGTCAGAAACGGCTCAGGTTGATCTGAAAAGTGGACGAGTGTAAGCCCCTGGTTCGAGGGCGGGCAGTACCCGGTGGAGGTGGTGCGCACCAGCGAGGCGCTGCTGCGGGGGCTGGAGCGCCGCCACGGCCTCACCTTCAAGCAGCCGGCGCCGGAGGATAGAACGTCTCGTTCTGTCGGCTCGGGAGCTGGGGCGTCCACATCCGGCGGCGGCAACGCAGCGACGGCATCGCCATCGCGATCGTCCCCGGCGTGGCTACGAGGCAGCGGCGGCGGCGGCGGCGGCGGCGGCGGCGGAGGTGGAGGTACAGGCAGAGGCGGCGTTGACCCCCTGACTCAGCAGTTAGAGAGAATAGGAGGCGGCGGCGGCGGGGGCGTGGGTGGCGGGGGCGGTACTCGATTAAACCACTCCGACTCCCTGGGTTCCCCAGCCCTGTCGTCCGACGCCTCGGGTGATGACTCGCCGGAGTTTATCCGCACAAACCGGTTTCAGCTGACCCCATTCTACAAGCCAGTGGCGTTCCAGCTCATGATCGCGGCGACGCGACACTACGGGGCAGGGTCCTGCACTCGTTCTCGTGAAGCTGGAAAAAGAACGAGCGGCTAGGCCAGGGAGCAGGATGCGGCGAGTGGGTACGGGTACACTGGTACACTGTGAGCAGACGGTCGGGGGACGAGTGCGAGGCCCTGCTCGGGGGCGAAGGCGCTGACGGCGGCGGGGTTCCGGGCGCGGGCCGACGCCGCGACGGGCATCACCGCGTGGGTACGCCTGCCGGACCCGCCGGAGGAGGCGGCGCCGGGCGGCGGCGGCAGTCAAAAGGGCGCTGCGGCGGAGCGCCACAACCCGGTGGTTTTCCTGCACGGTTTGGGTCTCGGCGTCGCGCCCTACGCGGACTGGGTCGCCGCGCTGCCCAAAGATCGACCAATCGTGGTGCCCGAGTGGCCCAACATCTCCTACGGCACCGACCTCGGGGCCCGGTACCCGACGCCGAGCGAGCTCGCCGATTTTCTGGAGCGCACCACGCAGCAAGCGTCCGACGACGCGGCGGCAGCGGATGAGCTGCTGTCGCCATCTGTGTCCTCGAGGTCGGTCGGTCCGCCGCGCAAGTGCGACGTGATCGCGCACTCGTACGGCACGGTGGTGCTGACGGGCAGGGGCTTACACTCGTCCACTTTTCAGCTCAACCTGAGCCATTTCTGGCACACATACACCCTGAACACCCCCGAATACCCCCTGACCCCTCCTAAACACCACCAAAACCACCCCCAAATGCACCCAATTTCCCATTGAAAGCGCTTACGTTGAGCTTAAAAGTGGACGAGTGTAAGCCCCTGCTGATGGGGTTCCGGCGGCACCGCCCGCAGTCGGTGCGCCGCTGCGTCTACATCGACCCCGTCTGTTTCCTGCCATCCTTCGGAAGCTACCTGCGCTACGCGTACGACGATCACCTGATGGGCAGGGGCTTGCACTCGTCCACTTTTCAGCTCAACGTGAGCAGTTTCTGTCCCATGTGGTGGGGTGCTTTGCTGGTTTCAGTGACCAAAACGGCTCAGGTTGAGCAAAGATGTGGACGAGTGTAAGCCCCTGCTGATGGGATGGCGCGAGCTGGTGCGGTGGTGCCTGGAGCGTGACGCTGACCCCGCGGAGCCCATGACACTCGCTAACCTGGCCCTCGCCTCGTGGTTCATCAAGGTAAGGCCCCGTGACATCCGACTGTGTGCTCATAGTGTACCTGTACACATTCGCCGCCTCCTCCATGGGGTTCGATGAAAAACGTAGTTTATATATATATGACATTTAAAGATAAGCCGGGGCGTTGGAAAATGAACAGATCATGTGTTGAATGGTCATTTGAACTCCAAGACCAATATGTTTTCGAGCGCCGGCTTGTCTGAAAATGTCATAAAACATAACGCCCGCATGTTTGGGTGACCCGGCGTGCGGGGTGACCCGTCCACGCAACAGATGATGAAGCGGATCCTGTTCCCGCACGAGTCATGGGAGCGCGGGCCGCTGCACGCTGACCACATGGTGGTGCTCTCCGGCTTGGACGACATCGTCTCGGCCAATGAGATCGAAGCGCGCTTCAAGGCCGCGTGGCCGCGCTGCCGCATCGTCATTCAGAGGCAGTGGCAGCACGGGGGCTTCCTATTGGTGGGGCCGAGTATGACAACGTTGTCCACTGCTCGCAACGTTATCCGTTATCCACCACATTGTAAAACATAGTTTCTTGAGTTGATCGTCATTCTCTGATGCGGCGTGCATGGCAAGTCAGTCTTTGCAACGTCATGCTTTATCCATCGCATTGTGCTCACCATTTGTGTGCCTTGGGGCTCGATGAACGTTAGAAAAATGCAAACAATTGTGAGGGGCGAGCACAGGTGGCTAGTTCCTACTCGTCGGAGCCGGACCCGGAGGGGGTCAACGTGGACATCGCGCGTTTCGTGGCCGGCGGGGCGGGGCGCGGGGAGAGCGGCGGCATGAAGGGGCGGGTGCGGCGGGTGTGGTCGCTGGTCTTCGCCAATGAAGGCATCAAGGGATGGCGGCGGCGGCGGCGGTCAGGGGGGGGAGCAGAGGCGGGGGCGGGGGCGGGGGTGGGGGTCGGGCCGCCCCCTGCCGCCGCTGCCAGCTGATCGTGTGGTGTTTGGCAGGGAGCAGAGGGCTGGCCGCCCGACGCTGCCGCCTCAACCTAAGCCTGCCACGGGAGGGGAGCGAAGCGGGGCCGGGAGCCGGACCGCCCGCCGCTGCCGCCGGTTGAGCGGAGGGAAGCAGGGGCGGGGGCAGGGAGCAGGTCGCCCGCCGCTGCCGCCGCCGCCGCCGCCGCCAGTGACCGAGCGTGTGGGCTAGGGGGGGAGCGGGGACGGAGGCTACCGCCGCCACCGCCTGAGGGGCTGGAGCAGGGGCGGGGGGCGAGGGCCGGGCCGCCTGCCGCAGCCGCCGCCGGTTGAGCGTGTGTACAAGACAACACATAACATGCCCTTGTTGTATTTATTTACTAGCCCCGTGCGCATTCTTTAGCATTGGGAATTAGCGACGCGCTGCGACTATTCGTGGGTGGCATCCCGACTTAGTCCGGCGACCGGACGCATCATGATACAGAGAGACTGTATGGCGCGCCAACTAGCCGCTAGCTTGTTGGCGCACATTGATAGTGGATTGGATGTCCCGCTCGAGGTTGAATTATATCTCTACGTACCGACTGAACCACCGCCGGCGCGCTTTCTTTAGCTCTGAACGAATATAGAACAGAGGCACGTTGCCTCTCTACATCTCTGTTCACGCGCGCCATGCCGCGCGCGGCGCGCCACGCGCCTCTGCTCCGCCCGCTCGGTGCACCTCACACCTGCTGGTGCACACTGAAGATAGGACTGGTACAATGTGAACAAACAGTCAGGCTGTTGTGTGGTGCACCCCAGGTGCTGCTCCACGCAGGCACGATATGAGCAAACAGTCAGGGCTCGCATGGTCCACCCCGGGCGCACCTCCAGACTCAGCAGTACGCTATTCGATGAGGAAACAGTGAGGGCCTCGCCTGGTCCACCCCCTTTCAGACGCTCCTGCACAAAAAACTACAATACAGCTTCAATTTTACATCCAAACAGACACCGAATGACTTGAGTTGCTGGGCTGGTGCAGGTTGACCCCGGATTCCCGCGCTGAGAGTTAGCGCTAAAATATGGCGAACCGATTTCAAATTTTGCTTTCAAATTCAACGACTTGCGCCATACCACCACCAACGACCCTTAACTCACCTCGATCACTCGACTCACCTTCGCCTCGCTTCCCGGTTTCAGATCGAACCCACGCACTGACACCGGAAAAGCAGCAGACAGAAAATATGGGGTGCAACTGCGCGCACAGCTGCCGTCCAACTCCGCTGCACGAACCATGCTGACGCGCAATCTCCTGCCCCTCACGGCAGCGGTGCTGCTGCTCGCCGTGCTGCAGTGCGTCTCCGCCGCCGCCGCCGCCGCCGCCGCCGCCGCCTCCGCAGGGCGGAGCGCCGCCGCCCCGGGGCTCCCCCTCGACGCCAACGCTGTCGCCAGTGAGGACGCCACCACCGCCCCCCGCGCCCGCGCCGCCACCACCACCGCCGCCGCCGCCGCCGCCACCGCCGTGATTCTCCCCGCGGCTGCGGCCGCTCGCGTCAAAGCGGCGGACCGCTCGGCGACGGTTGTGTTCTACAACAGCACCAATGTCGTGAGTTTCCGTAACGGCACCGACACCACCGCGGTCGACGAGAACGGACGGTTCTCGGTCGCGGGATTGGTGGGGATGGCTTGGGCGGCCATGGCGGGGTTTGCCACCGCCTTGCTCTTCGTCCCGAGCTACGTCGTCGGCAGGGGCTTACACTCGTTCACTGTTCAGCTCAACGTAAGCGCTCTCTATGAGATAGGGGGTGCACTTAGGGGTTGTTTAGGGGGTGATAAGGTGGTGTCAGGGGTTAGCACGGGGTGTTGGGGTGCATTTCGCGTCAGAAACGGCTCAGGTTGAGCTGGACAGTGGACGAGAGTAAGCCCCTGGTCGTCGGACCGCAGCCGTTCCCCGGGGGGTCCGGCCCCTGCGTGCCTGGCGGCCCCTGCGGCGGGCCAGGCGGGCCGGGCGGGCCAGGCGGGCCCATAACCGGCGGCCCAAGCTTCCCGGGAATCTACCGGAGCGCCAACAACCAGAGCAGCGCCAGAAACAGCGCCAGAAACGCCGGAGGTGCCCAATGATTGTTGGGCGGCATGGCGTCTAACGTTTCCCTTTTCATCGTTCGAGTACCAGTTTCCTATGAACTTCAGCCGTATTGCTGCCCTTCCTGAATGTACTGAACCACTCAAGTCATCCCAACGCAATACCTCCAAGTGTTCACATTCCTAACGCGATACCTGCAAGTGCTGACGTTCCCAACGCTTTACCTCCCAGCGCTCTCACGTTCCCAACGTGACACGTTGGAGTGCACACATTCCCAGCGTCATACCTCCAAGTAAGCACGTTGTGCTACTACGGAAAAATGCTCGAGAAGACCCTGTGCGGCGGCGGCGCCGGACGGCCTCGTCTCGGAGTGGCCTGTGATGCCCCTTATGGCGCCAACTGCCCTCGCATCAATCAACCCCATCCACCAGGCCTACGAGTACGAGTAGTATGGGAGTATAGTCAGGTTTGCTCAGAGAGAATGGGTATAGCGCGCACACAAGCGAATTTGGTGACGTAGTTGATTAGATAAACCAGCTCAAGGTTTAATACACAATCTTCTACAGCTAAATAAATATCGAACGGCTAACAAACATCGAACGGCTAATAAATATCGAAGTGTTCGAACGTCAACATCAATCGAGTTGTCCGAACGTCGACGTTACTATGGGTTGATGTTCGGCTCTACATGTACTTGATGAGCACGTTGAAGAACTTGGGGTTGGTGCACATCTGCTCGTACACGTAGCCCGCCTGTCCGTCCGGCGGCATGCCGGCCGTCCAGTCCTCCTCCGCCTCACCCCAGGGCCCGGCTAATGGTGCTCGCCACTTCAGGTTTAGGGTTTAGGTTTAGCATTAGGGATTAGGGATTAGGGTTTAGGGTTTAGGGTTTAGGGTTTAGGGTACTCACGCTCACATCACGTCACACCGCCAGACCAGCTCTGGTGGATGGGAATGGTTGATTGCTCACAGTGCGAGTGCCTTGAGGCTCGATGAACGTCAGCAAAATAAATAATCGTGGCGAGCATGATTGACTTGCGCCCCGCCTCGGACTCGGAGCACTCGCTCCCGCTCGCCATCACCTGCGGCACCGGCCCGCCGTCTCCCAACCCGCCGCCGTCACCGCGCCCCGCGACGCCGCTCTCCATCGCGTGGTTAATTGCAGCCACCTTAGCCGCGTCTCCCCCCGTGAGCGGCGTTGTCTCCGACGTCGATTCCGCCCCCTCGGCGTTACCGCGCCCCTTGCTAGCAGCGCTACCGCCCCCCCCCTTCTTGTGCCCGTGCCCGTGCCCCCTCCTCGCGCAGCACCCCGTGTCGCGCGTCAGATTGATCACCATGATAAGCACCTCCAAGCTATGCCCTACCAGTGAAGTCCTGTATCAAACGTAGCTCTGTAGTAAGGTGATCGTACTAAGACCATATTGAGTGCCGTCTTGTCGGGTGACTTCACCATATACACACACAGCTCTTCAGTGAGGTCCAGGGAGGAGGGAAATGTGTACAGGTACACTATGAACAACCAGTGAGGTGATATCGAGCTGAGGAGAAGGCGAAGGTGCGCAGGTATATGATCAGCCCCCCCACCCACGAGCGGCGGGAACCACGTGCTGATGTCCTCCTCCATCAGAGCCTTCTGCACCGTTGCCCCCGACCAGGGCCGAGCAGACAACTCTCGCCACGTCATCCACCGCATTGTGAACCCTTGTTTCTTAACGCGTTACCGGGAATCTCATAACGTGGCGAGCTATGTCTGCCAGGCCCTAGGCTCACCACGTCATCGACGTGTTTTGAATCATCAAATCTTGAGTTGAATGGTATCGTATGACGTGGCGAGCAATATCTTAGTGGCCCTACCCCCACCCCGCCGCCCACACTGAGCAGGAGCCGCAGGTAGCTCAGCGAGCCGCTGCCGCTGGCGTAATAGCTGGCATACACTTGCGGCAGGTACCGCGTCGCCTCCAGGTTGTAGCAGCGCAAGTTGAATTTGAAAGCAACACTTGAAAGCGGTCCATCGTATCTTACTTTCAAGCGCTTCGTTCCAGTTGGTAGCAACGTGGGTTTTATGGGGTCAACCTGCACCGCTCTACCAGGATGGCGTTCATCACCCCCATCAGCATCGCGTAGTTTTCGAAATCGAAACACGTGGAGCCGAACACCATCCGCAGCACGGGCGCGGCCAGCACCACGCACGGTACCACGTTGTAGCGGCGCAAGTTGGATTTGAAAGCAGAATTGAAGCAAAATTGAAAGCAGTGGATCAAATTTCAGTTTCAAGCGCTTAATTCCAGGCGCCTCCAACGTGAGTTTGATAGGCTCAACCTGCACCGCCCTACCACGTGCGCGATGAGGCCGTACCACGCGTGCTGTTTCCCGCTCTGCACTATCCTCCGTGCAGGGGCAGGCCACTCGTTCCCTCACTGTTTGCTCATAGTATCCCCGTGTACTCGTACATACTTGCCAATCGCCGCATCCTCCTCCCTGGCCAGGCCACTCGTTCCCTTTCCAGCTCAGCCTGACTGTTTGCCCACAGGGGAATGCCAGGCCACCCGCATACCGTTTCCAGCTCGTTCTGACTGCTTGCACATAGTGTACCAGTGTACCCGAAAACACTCGCTGCATCCTCCTCCCTTTTCAGCTCAACCTACCTGTTTGTTCTTAGTGTACCCATACACACTCGCCGCATGCTCCTCCCCAGTCACTGCAGCTCAGCTTGACGGTGCGCTGACAGCTCCCGGCCCCCGGCCCCACCCACACGCCTCGGACTTGGCGTCGGAGCAGAAGTGCGCGGCGAGCGGGTACAGCGGGAACCACAGCAGCGTGTAGATCAGCGTGTAGTAGAACGTCAACAGCGACGCCGCGCCCCAGGGCCCCACGCCACTTGTCCGCCTCCATGTCAAAAGCTGATAGTAGAGCTGTATATCCGATACATTGTATGGTCTACAGTGTTGACCCACCACTGACGACCAGGCAACCTAATCTCGGGGCACACTTGTCGTATATTATACCCTCGTTCTGTGGGAATAGCTGACCCTCATCATGTATGTGACACTCGTTATGTGTGCCCGGCCGCGCCTGGCAGCTGTCGAAGGTGAAGCCCGGCTGGTACTGCACACACATTTTGATCTGCTCGAAGTGCAGGATGAAGATGTTCAAGGTGGCCGTCAGGTTGCTGACGTTCATCAGCGCCAGGCTGGTCAGCGAGATGCCGTCGGAGCTGGCCAGCAGGCAGGGGCTTACACTCGTCTACTTCTCAGCTCAACCTGAGCCGTTTCTTACATAAAATAAACCCTAAACACCCCCTGATACCCCCGAACGCCTCCTAAACACCCCCTAAGCAACCCCTTAATGCATCCCCTATCCCACAGAAAGCGCTCACGTTGAGCTGAAAAAGTGGACGAGTGTAAGCCCCTGCCAGCAGCACCAGCTTGATGTACTGCGGCACGGCGCCCAGCACCAGGGGCTTACACTCGTTCACGTTAGAGCTCAACTTGAGCAACTCCAGGACACATTCATGAGTTAAGTTGGGTTACACGGTGGACAGAAGAGCTCAAGTTGAGTTGAAATCGGAACGAGTTTCAGCCCCTGCCCAACACCACGCCGGCGATGAAGATGAACATGACCGCCTCCGCGCCGTGGCTCGCCACCTGCAGAGGGAGCGGCACGGGGAGGGGTGCGGCGGCGGGTTCAGTTCAGGGCGGCGAGCGGCGGTGTGGGGACTGTTCGTTTGGTGGACGATGGACGGGATGAGGGGACGCGGACGTGGCGCGGGGGCCCGGGTTATTGAGAACTCTCGACAAGGGACAAGAGCAGGGTGTAGAGGTGTAGCTTGTTTGGTGAATGGTGGCGATCGCAAAGTCTCGAAGTGGCGCTCCGTGCCAGTCGGCCCAAGGGCAGGGAGCGACTGGAGTTGGGCAGCCGACGTTCCGACACGGACGCATTGGGTTGGATGGCAGAGTCGGGAGGTGTTACAACGACAGGAGGATCGAGAGGTGTCTGACGAAAGTTGGAGGCGTGGGGTCGGGAAGGTTCGACGCGTACCATGGGGTCCGTGAAGCACACCGAGCCGTGGTGAACGGTCGGCGGCGGCGGCGGCCCGGTATACGTCGCGTTGACTGCGCTCATCGCCGCGCCCAGCGGCGACAGCTCCAGCGCGTACGAGTAAACCATCGCGGCCAGGTTGCCCCTTCCCAGCCTGCAGCTTTTACTGCCCCCTCCTTTGTTTACTGCGCAGTCGAACCCTCGGTGCCCACTCACCCGCTGGCTCCCCCGTCACGCGCGCGAGGTCGTCCCCCCGACGACGTGCTGCAGTCCGCGGTACCAGACCCCAGGCGCCGTGCGGCACGCGCGACAGGTATAAACTGGTGAGAGAACCCTACGAGAAATGGAAAGGGTGTTCAGCTCGAGCGCGTTGGCGCTCAGCGCGCCCAGAAAACCTCACGTATATTTCAGCTTTTAGCATTCTCACCTGCCGCGCGCCGAGCGTCCACGGCGTCGTCGTTCGCCCCCACGCTGCATGCGGCTGCTGACCGCCGTGCGATCGTGCCACACCGCGGTCCTTCGCGCGACTGAACGGCCCCGCGCCGCTGCCATCGCGTCCAAACGCGCCTCCTCCAAATCCACTTCGATAAGCTCCAGGTGGGCACCCGGTGGGCACTTGAGGCGCGGCATGACCACTACGCGAGTGAGTGCGGAGGACGCTGATACCGCGCCTCCGACGTTGACGGTAGGGCCTGTCAGCTGTTGCTCGCCACGTCACCCATCACATTTCACATCGTGTACCGGTGCTCGCCACGGCATCCGCCACATAGTGCACAGGTGGCAACCGAGTTGGGTACGGCCGAACCGGAGTTGGGTGCGGCCGAACCGGAGTTGGTTGCGGCCAAACCGGAGTGGCAGTGGCCGAACCGGAGTTGGTTGCGGCCGAACCGGAGTTGGTTGCGGCCGAACCAGAGTTGGTTGCGGCCGAACCGGAGTTGGGTGCGGCCGAACCGGAGTTGGTTGCGGCCGAACCGGAGTGGCAGTGGCCGAACCGGAGTTGGTTGCGGCCGAACCGGAGTTGGTTGCGGCCGAACCAGAGTTGGTTGCGGCCGAACCGGAGTTGGGTGCGGCCGAACCGGAGTGGCAGTGGCCGAACCGGAGTTGGTTGCGGCCGAACCGGAGTTGGTTGCGGCCGAACCGGAGTGTGAGTGGCAGAGCCCGGTGCCTATGGTGCAGTCCAACGCAATTTTAATCCTCGTTTCTCGAGTCAAATGGCATTGCCATGACGAGGCGAGCAATATCTGCCAGGCCCTGCTCATAGTTGACGGAGGAGAAGCAGGCGACGCGCAAGGAGGTCCGTGCCGCACTGAAGGTAGATCCTCGCCACGTCATCACCGCATAGCATATCGGTGCAAGCCACGTCATATGCGCCATCCACCACAAGTGTACAGGTGCTTGCCAAGTCATCCACCACGTGTTGACACCGGTGCTTTGCGCTTCATTCACCGCGTGATGTACCGGTGCTCGCCACGTCATCCACCACATGTGTACCGGTGCTTGCCACGTCATCCATCGCAAAATGTACCGGTGCTCGCCACGACAGGGACAAGCAAACATTGCCCGCCATGTCATCGACACACATTATGAAGCTGCATCTCTGGAGTCTCGCGGCATCCTATGACGTGGCAAGCAACCACCACCAGGCCCTGGCTCAAGACGCTGACGGCCGACGATATGGCGCGGGAGAGCGCCGCAATCAGCGCGCACATTCTGCCAGCGCTGAGTGTCTTCAAGAGCGATGGCGACAGGCCTGTGAAGCTGGGTCTGTATGTGCACTGCGCCAAGCTGCGCGAGGCAGGGCCGGGGCGCCACAGCGTCCTCGTCCACTTGCTTTTGCCCACCTTATTTAGCCCATTTGAGCCCAGTCTCTCGTACGACTGCCTCCAGAACCCGCTGAAAAGCACTTTTCAATCCATCAGGGACCGCGACAAGATGACGTCCATTCCATTCATTCCATTCATTCCATTCATTCCATTCATTCCATTCACCAATCAGGGCCCATGAACGTTGACGAAGAGCACTAGTATCGAAACATGCAGAAGAGTTCGGCCAATCACATCTCAGTGAACCACTTTCTCGACGAATCATACGAGAGCGCCCTGTCATGTGCGGCGGCTGGCGTGAAATGTCTGAACGAGTGCACGGCCGTGGCGGCGGGTGGACACGACGCCGCTGCTGCGCGCCGCCCTGACGCTGACCGCCGTCAAGACCTTCGTGCCCATTGTGGACGAGGCAAGGGATGTGTTGACACCAAGCATTTCGCCGACGTTGATTCGACGAACCGATTCTACGCAGCCCGCGTCAGTATGTGCATTCACCTTGACGCTGAGCCATGCTCCGATCTCGGTCGAGTGGTTGTTCTGAACGACCCTGGTGCTGGGGCGGCGAGGCGGGTCCGGCCATGCGCTTCCTGCGCATCACCGACCTGGAGCAGGACCTGGAGCCCAAGTGCATGGGCATCATGGAGCCGACAGAGATGCAGAGCGACGGCGTGACCCCGCGGGAGAATCTGCTGGACGGGGGCGGGTCAGAGGCAGGGGCTGACACTCGTTCAAGTTAGAGCTCAACTTGAGCAACTCCAGGACACGTCCATGAGCTAATCCGGGTCATACGGTCGATAGAACAGCTCAAGTTGAGCTGAATTGGGAACGAGTGTAAGCCCCTGGTCGGAGGGCGAGGGCGAGGGGCCGCTGGACCTGCTGCTGATGCCGGGCCTGGCCTTCGACGCTGCGGGCAACCGCCTGGGGCGCGGGGGGGGATACTACGACGGTGGGGCATGTCGTACACACTCCGCGCCACATTCTCCACCACACAGTTTACACCCTCGTTTGTTGATTCAAATGTTTTCACATGACGTGGTGAGCATGATTTGAGTATCACCCGGCCGCGGCCCTGTGCGCCGCGTTCATCCCCTATACCCTAACCCATAAACCCCTAAACCCTAAAACCCTAAAATCCTAAACCCTAAAATTATAAAACCTAAACCCTAAAACCCTTAAACCCTAAACCCTAAACTCTAAACCCAAGGCCCTGTGCGCGGCGTTCATCGAGCGGTACGAGGCTCGGTGCGCGGCGGCGGGGTGGGCCATGCCGCCGCTGCTGGCGCTGGCCTACTCCCCGCAGCTCATCCAGGCCGTGCCCATGGAGCCCAGAGACCGGCCGGTCGACGCGCTGGCCACGGCGGTCGGACTCGTGTCTTGTACCGAGGTGGGAGGACGCCTCGTGAGGGGAGAATAGTCTTCTAGTATTCAAGATTCATTTGCAGCGACATGTCAGCGAACACCGTGTATTATTAAACATGTCATCTCATCTCGTCTGGATCTTTGGTGAAAAGTAGCACTGAGGATGACATTTGACTGAAGAAACGAGGGTCTATCACGAGCAGAATGATGCCTGGGCCTGGCAGATATTGCTCGCCACGTCGTAGGATGACATCTGACTCAAGAAACATGTGGAGAATGATGCCTGGGCCTGGCACATATTGCTCGCCACGTCATAGGATGAGATCTGACGTAAGAAACGAGGGTCTGCCATGTGGAGAATGATGCACGGGCTTGGCAGGTATCGCTCGCCACGTCACAGGATAACATCTGACTCAGAAACGAGGGCGAGAATCAACACAATTGAGGCAAATGAACGAATTTGCGTAATGGGAAAAATCCCTCGGAAACCTACAAGGTGTCCATACGAGACGTCGTTTTCTGGGACGGCTTCGTGCAATCATGTTGTTGTCTGTCGTGCCCACAAAACCAACTACGTGTGAGGGACACTCTACTCTCCCGCGTGCGCGCCTGTCTCACGAGAGCTGCACGCGCACGGATCTGAGCGACATGGCGGGAACTTCCGCCGCCGACGCCGATCCGGTGGGCCACGGGGGCGTCGACGGCGACGTCGACAG